>ERZ1645187.924-NODE-924-length-27972-cov-5.957445_pt1 | contig 27972 bp, 29 predicted proteins | sample MGYA00575352_ERZ1645187 | MGnify/ENA primary metagenome ERZ1645187 (study PRJEB40837, sample SAMN11349314) | freshwater sediment metagenome | isolation source: river sediment | host: Sediment | place: India: Wazaribad , New Delhi | collected 2017-02-21 ...
AGCAGGGAACCCTGGGTCAACTGTGTACCTGCCATCGCCTGGTCGCCAGCCTGCTTGTCGACGGGCAGGAATTCGCCGGTGATGGCAGATTGTTCGACCGTGGCCGCTCCCTCGAGTACCAGGCCATCGACCGGGATCGTGCCCTCATTTACCAGCACGGTATCGCCGGCTTGCAAGGCGCTGGTGGCGATGCGCTCGTGCAGTCCGTTGCTGGTGATGCGCGTGCAGCTGTCGGGCAGGGACGGTTCCTGTGCCTGCAAGGCAATGCTCCCCCTGGCGCGCGCTTCGAGATAGCGTGCGCCGAGCAGTAGGAACACAAACATGGCGATGGAATCGAAGTACAGGTCGTCGGTTTTCTGCAGCACCGCCACGATGCTGGCAACGGCGGCGGCGACAATCGCCAGCGCCACAGGCAGGTCCATGCCGGCGGTGAGCAATTCGCCTGTGCCGCTCCGCAGGCCGCGCCAGAGGCTTTTCAGGTTGCGGGCGGCATTGGCAAAGAACGGCGTGGCACAGTAGAACCATACCGGCAGGGACAGCAGCAGCGCCACAACATTGAGCCAGTGCTGCATCTCGTCGTCGGCACCGAAGTAGTCGCCCATCGCGATCATGTGCACCTGCATCGCGAGTATGCCGGCAACGCCCAGTCGCCGCAGCAATTGCTGCTGGTGTTGGCGCGCATGTTGTTGCTGTTGTGTGGGTTGCCAAGGCAGTGCGCGGTAGCCGATTTGCGCCAGCGCAGCGAACAATTCGCTGGGCTTCAGCTGGTCGCCCCGCCAGCGAACTGTCAGCTTATGGGTGTCCAGTTGTGATTGCGCCTGTGTGACACCAGGCAGGCGAGCCAGCTGCTGTTCGATCAGCCAGCAGCAGGAAGCACAGTGGATATCCGGCACGAACAGTTGTGCCTCGCAGTCACTGTCGCCGCTGCGGCGCACATAGCGCGAGCGGTTTTCGGCGATGTCCATGTCGGCGAAATCGCCGGGGCGGTTGCGCTGGGCGATGCTGGCCGGCTGGGGTGCCTTGTCGTCGCGCTGCCGGTAGTACTGGCCGAGCCCGAGGCCGTGGATGGTCTGGGCGACACTGCGGCAGGCAGGGCAGCAGAAATAACAGGCCTGACCGGCGATGTCGGCTTTGAATGCGCGGGGATTCTGCAGTGGTAGGGGTTCACTGCAGTGGAAACAGCTGTCGGCAGGCCTGTCGGGTGAATCGCTCAGGGTTGCTGTTCCTGCTGTGCGGGTGACGCCGATGGCCGTGCAGGCAGCTTGTCCTCAAGCCGTTCGTTGATGGTCAGTCCATGCTTGTAGTAGTTGCCATCGACCACCGGGTCCTGGTGGGTCACGGCGATGTAGACGGTCAGCAGGCTGGCAATGACCACCGCACCGGGCAGGGCAATCAGGAACCAGGGCCAGAACTGGCGAAACCAGGGGCGGGTCTCTTGCATGCTATTCATCGTACAGGTCCCGTAAAGCGGCTTTCATGATGCACGCAGTGTGTCGTCTCATCAACCAGGCAGGCACTGAAGTGCATTTCGATGTTGCGGCCTCCCCACTCGATTTCAGGCACGGACAGGCGCACCGGGATGCTGGCCACTTCACCGCTTTCCACGGTGATGGTCGTTGGCCCGTCCCACTGGCTGCCAGGCAGGTCAGTGTTGAGCGTATAGACGCGTGAGCTATTGTCGCGGTTGCCCAGCTTGAGCGTGTAGATATTCTCGATATGGCCATCTTTCAGCTGGTAGAGGCTGCTGCGCTCACGCAGCACCTTGAGGTCGGTAGTCTCGCGGAAAACCAGCGCGGCGAGCAACATCGAACACATGACCAGCATCACCGCACCGTAACCGATGGTGCGGAAGCGCAGGATGCGGGTGGGCTTGCCCTCCATGCGGTTCTCGGTGCTGTAACAGATCAGGTCTGGTGCATAGCCGATTTTCTTCATTACCGAGTTGCAGGCATCGACACAGAGGGCGCAGTTGATGCATTCATATTGCAGGCCATTGCGGATGTCGATGCCGGTCGGGCAGACCTGGACACAGAGCTGGCAGTCGATACAGTCGCCCAGCCCTTCCGGCTTCTCCCCGTTGTTGACACGGCGTGAGCCGCGCGGCTCGCCGCGCTTCCTGTCATAGGTGACAATCAATGTGTCGCGGTCAAACATCGCGGACTGGAAGCGGGCATAAGGGCACATATACAGGCAGACCTGCTCACGCATCCAGCCGGCATTGAGGTAGGTCAGGGCGGTAAAAATGCCGATCCAGACATAAGCCGGGCCCGCAGCATTGCCGCTGAAAAAATCGAAAGTCAGGTCAATGATCGGCGTGAAGTAGCCGACAAAAGTAAAACCTGTCAGGAAGGCGAAACCGAACCACATGCCATGTTTCAGTGTCTTGCGCAGCACTTTCGCGGTGGACCAGGGCGCCTGGTCGAGCTTTATGCGCTGGTTGCGGCTGCCTTCGGCCTTCTGTTCCATCCACATGAAGATGCTGGTCCACACCGTTTGTGGGCACGAATAGCCACACCATATACGGCCGAACAGGGAAGTGAAGAGGAAAAGGCCGAAAGCACAGATGATCAGCAGCCAGGCCAGCATCACCAGGTCCTGCGGCCAGAACACCAGGTCAAAGATATAGAACTTGCGTGCGGGCAGGTCGAACAATACGGTCTGGTGACCGTGCCAGCGTGTCCAGGGCAGCAGGAAAAAACCTGCCAGCAGTGGCCAGCCGGTAAACAGGCGGATGCGCTGGAAAAATCCCTCAATGCTGCGGGTGTAGATTTTCTCGCGTTTCTGGTAGAGGTCGAGTTCGCCCACTTCCTTCGGCGCATACTCGTTGACGGCAGGGATCAGTTCGGGCTTGGTGTTTGGGTCGGCTGACATGGCATTACCGGAATCGAAGTGGTTCAATCCATTGATGATAGACCCGATTGCCGCAAACCAATGGGAATGCGGCAATCGGACGCAGCTTACTGCGGCTGTGGGTTCTGGCTCAGCCCGTAGACGTAAGCGGCAAGCAAGTGAATTTTTTCCGGTGTGAGGATGTTTTCATGTGCCGGCATCTGGCCGTTGCGGCCATTCAGGATCGAGGTTTTTACTTCGCCCAGTCCGCCGCCATATAGCCAGACGTTGTCAGTGAGGTTGGGCGCGCCGACCATCTGGTTCCCCTTGGCATCGGCACCATGGCAGGCTGCGCAGTAGCTGGCAAATACCTGTTCCCCCGCAGCCGGTTTTTCCGCGCTGGTCAACCATGCGCTGACGTCATTCAACTGCTGGTCGGTCAGGATGCCTTTCCAAGCCGGCATCGCGCCCTTACGGCCTCTGGTGATCGTCTCGACGATTTGGTCGGGCGAGCCACCATACAGCCAGTCATTGTCGCGCAGGTTAGGGAAGCCGGTGTTGCCGCCGGCATCTGCGCCGTGGCAGGTCGAGCAGTAACTGGCAAACAGCCGCTGGCCACTGCGGCGGGCTTTCTCGTCCTTGGCGAGTTGTTCAATGGGTGTCGCGGCGTATTGTTTCAGCAACACGTCGAACTTGGCATCAAGTTTCTCGTTTTCCTGTTGCCACTGGTTCACCTGGGTCCAGCCCAGCAGCCCCTGGAATGTGCCCAGGCCAGGAAAGGCAATCAGGTAACCGATGCCGAATACCATCGACAGGACAAACATGTTCAGCCACCAGGAGGGCAGGGGATTGTCATACTCCTCGATGCCGTCGTAGACGTGGCCGGTGGTTTCCTCGCCGTTATTCGGGCGCGTGCGGTTACCAAACAGCAGCCAGAAAAGGCCGATGATGGTGGCGATGGTCAGGATGATGATCCATCCACTCCAGAAACTGCTCATGATGGCTCTCCACTTTGGCGAGGACGCGCAGCAGCGGCTCCGCTGCGCTGGCTCAGGTGTTCATCGGCAAACGGCAGATTGGCGGCTTCAGTGAAGGCGCTGTGGCGGCGTCGGCTCCAGGCCCAGATACACAGGCCGATGAAAGACACCAGCAGCAACAGCGTCAGCAGGCCCCGCACGGTATTGATATCGATATCCATGCATTACCTCACTGCGCCTGTCGGGTCATCGGGGTATTGGGTGGAATCACGGTGCCAAGCTGTTGCAGGTAGGCAACCACGGCCTCGACTTCGGCCTTGCCAGCCACGGCTGCTTGCGCCCCCTCGATGTCGGCATCCGTGTACGGCACACCGACCGCACGCAAGGCGCGCATCTTGTCTGCCGTGTGCTTGCCATCCAGGGTGTTCTCGAACAACCAGTGGTAGGCGGGCATGATCGATTCAGGCACTACATCGCGCGGATTGTAGAGGTGGGCACGGTGCCATTCGTCACTGTAGCGGCCACCGACACGGGCCAGATCCGGGCCGGTACGCTTGGAACCCCATACAAATGGATGGTCGTAGACGAATTCACCGGCGACCGAGTAATGGCCATAGCGTTCGGTTTCGGCACGGAATGGGCGGATCATCTGCGAGTGGCAGACATTGCAACCTTCGCGGATATAGATGTCACGGCCTTCCAGTTGCAAAGCCGTAAGCGGCTTCAAACCTTTCACCGGTTCAGTGACATCTTTCTGGAAGGCCAGCGGCACGATTTCCACGAGCGCGCCGATGCTGATGACCACCAGGATCAGTACCATCATCACGGCAATGTTTTTCTCGATCTTGCTGTGCAGGGTTTCGTTCGTGTTGTGATGGTTGCTCATGATCACTTCTCCTCGGCCACAACAGAAGGCAACTGGACGGTCTTCCAGACGTTGTATGCCATGATCAGCATGCCGACGAGGAACAGGGTGCCGCCGGCGAGGCGCACGATATAACCCGGGTAGCTGGCTGCAACAGATTCGGCAAAGCTGTAAGTCAGCGTGCCGTCACTGTTGTAAGCTCGCCACATCAGGCCCTGGATGATGCCGTTCACCCACATCGAGGCGATGTAAAGCACTGTGCCGATGGTGGACAGCCAGAAATGGACATTGACCAGCTGGATGCTGTACAGGCCGCGCTTGCCGAACAGCACCGGCACCAAGTGGTAGACCGCACCGATAGTGACCATCGCCACCCAGCCGAGTGCGCCTGAATGCACGTGGCCGATGGTCCAGTCCGTGTAGTGTGACATCGCGTTAACGGTCTTGATCGACATCATCGGACCTTCAAAGGTCGACATGCCATAGAAAGACAGTGATACGATCAGGAAACGCAGCACCGGGTCATCGCGCAATTTGTGCCATGCGCCTGACAAGGTCATGATGCCGTTGATCATGCCACCCCACGAAGGTGCCAACAGGATCAGTGACATCACCATGCCCAGGCTTTGTGCCCAGTCGGGCAGGGCGGTGTAGTGCAAGTGGTGGGGGCCGGCCCAGATGTATATGGCAATCAGTGCCCAGAAATGCACGATCGACAGGCGATAGGAGTAAACGGGGCGTTCAGCCTGCTTGGGTACGAAGTAATACATGATGCCGAGGAAACCGGCTGTCAGGAAAAATCCCACGGCGTTGTGGCCGTACCACCATTGCACCATGGCATCGACCGCGCCGGCATACACGGAATACGATTTGGTCAGCGTCACCGGTATCGCCATGCTGTTGACGATGTGCAGCACGGCGACTGTGATGATGAAAGCAGCGAAGAACCAGTTGGCCACATAGATATGCGAGGTGCGGCGCTTCATGATCGTGCCGAAAAACACAATGGCGTAGCAGACCCACACAATCGTGATCAGGATGTCGATCGGCCACTCCAGTTCTGCATATTCTTTCCCTGATGTGAAGCCGAGGGGCAGCGAGATGGCGGCGAGCAGGATCACCAGCTGCCAGCCCCAGAACACGATCGATGCCAGTGTGTCCGAAATGAGGCGCGCCTGGCAGGTACGCTGCACGACATAGAACGAAGTGGCAAACAACGCGCAGCCACCGAAGGCGAAAATGACCGCATTGGTGTGCAGCGGCCGCAAGCGGCCGAAAGACAACCACGCCTGGTTAAAGTGCAGGTCAGGCCATACCAGCTGGGCGGCGATGATGACGCCGACCAGCATGCCGACGATGCCCCAGACAACCGTCATGATCGTGAATTGCTGCACAACCTTGTAGTTGTAGACAGGCAGGTTTTGGGTGGAGTTGGCGGCTTGCATAAAGCTCCTTTCGGACCACAGGAGGAAAACGGGTTGCCGGGATCAAGCCTCCCGGCAGGGCTGTAAGTGCAGCCTGGTGATCAGTCGTGGAATTCGGGCATCAGGCCCATGTCCCACAGGATCACGGTAGCGCCCATCATTGCCATCAGGAACACGAGACAGACAGCAATCACGGCGCTGGCATAGAGAAAACCCCGCTCGGTTGGCACGTTCATCACAACAGGCAAGCCGGTGTAAAGAAGGTAGACCGCCCAGCTCACGGCCAGGATGCCAAGGCCGAGATCCAGCCACAGCAAGGGATAGAAGCCGAAGATGCCGGCAATGAACAGCGGCGTGGCACCGTAGGCTGCGATGGCATAGCCGCGCGTGAAGGAAGCAATGGAACCGTAGGTGCCGGCCATCCAGTGGATGGCTGCGCCGATGCCGGCCAGCGCCAGCATGATGGCGGCATAAAAGGCAATGATCAGCTTCAATGCACTGTCCGGCGTGAGCCGGACCAGCTCCCCGTCACCCACTCGCCAACCGATTTCGGTTGTTCCGTGATACCACGCAATACACGGCAGTATGGCAAGCACTGCCACATAAATGGCCGATGTGCGCTGCTGGTTCAGGGTCGCGGCAGCGACTTTCTGCCATTGCTGCTTGGGGGAGAAGAGATAGGCCAGCGGGTTGTTGAGCATCCGTGAATTCCACTCGGGTAAGAAAACGTCAGTATAGTATTAGCGGCCGCTGTAGTAAGCGTTGACGCGGATCAAGCCTGCTCGGCAGCAGGCTCCTCTGCATGGGTCTGGTCCTGCAGGGCAATGCCATGCAGCCACTCTTTGGCGAGGGCAAAACCGATAGCCAGCAAGGTCGGCCCGAGGAAAACACCCAATGCGCCGAATTGCAGTACCCCGCCCAGGATGCCGAGGACGATCAGCACGAACGGCAGGTTGCTGTTCTGGCCGATCACCAGCGGCTTGATGATGTTGTCTGCCGAGCCGGCGATGCCGGCACACCAGATGACCATGAAAATGGCCATACCGGTCTGTCCCTGTTGGTAGAGCCAGAAAGCGGCAGGGCCCCAGATCAGTGCCGCCCCGAAAGGCACCAGTGACAGGATAATGGCCAGGAAGGCCAGGCCCGCTGCCGAGGGGATCCCGGCGATAAACAGCGATATGCCCACCAGGAAGCCCTGGGCCAGGGCTGTGCCCAGGATGCCGAAAACCACGCCCTGGATCGTCCCGCCGGCAATATTGAGCAGTTGCTCGGCCCGGCTGCCGCTGACGCGCTGCATGCCGGCCTGCAGCCATTGGGTCACGGCTGGCAAGCCTGCGTAGAAAAACAGTGCCATGACGCCACTCAGCACCAGCATGCCAATGCCCTGGCCGGCAATGCCGCCGAACTTCAGGGTTTCCTTGAGGCCGAACATCAGCACGTCATTGAGTTGCTGGCGCACATCGGCATCCCCGAGGATCAGCTTGTCCCACCATTCACTGATGGTCGGACCCACCCAGCGTATGCCTGTCAGCCATGCGGGGAGCGGGGGGATGCCATTGGCCAGCTGGTCTTTCAGCTTGAGGGCAAACTCACTGGCCACGCTGCCGAAACTCACGATGGCATACAGCAGGGGAAGTACGATCACGGTGAAGATCAGCAGCACAAAAAGTGATGCAGCCAGCCAGTTGCGCCCGCCGAGCAAGGCATTCACCCGCCAATAGGCCTGGCGGGTCGAGAACACGAAAATGGCTGCCCAGACCAGGGCGGAGGAAAAGGGCAGCAGGATCATGACACAGCCGCCAACCAGCAGGCCGAGTGCGACCAGCGTGGTCACCGGTTCCAGCAGTTTTCGATCCAGCATGCCGTGCCCCTCGGCGGTCTGCGACAATGCGACATGTTAACATGCACACTGTCACAAAAAAGCAGCGGAGACCGCAATGCAAGCCCAGATCCAGACCATGCTGGCGTTACAGGACAGCATGAATAGCAAGGTTCATCCGCAGTGGCGTGAGCAAGGATATGAATGGTATCGCGCTGTCTGGGTTGAATGTGCCGAACTGATGGATCACTACGGCTGGAAGTGGTGGAAAAAGCAGCAGCCGGACTGGGAACAGGTGAAGCTGGAGCTGATCGACATCTGGCATTTCGGGCTAAGCGACCTGCTGATGCAGCATGAGGATGCGAGTCACCTGTCTTCCATCCTCGAGGCGGCCTTGCGCGAATCCTGCGCCGCACAGGATTTCCGTGTCGCGCTCGAAAATTTCGTGGAGGCCACGCTGGTGCAGCGAGCCTTTGACCTCTCTGCTTTCGCACAACTGATGGCGGCAGCGGACCTCGGGTTTGAAGACCTGTATCGCGGTTATGTTGGTAAGAATGTGCTGAATTTCTTCCGCCAGGACCATGGCTACAAGGACGGCACTTACATCAAGCTGTGGGGCGGCCGGGAAGATAACGAACACCTGGTCGAGCTGATGGCCGGCCTCGATGTTGCCGGTGCATCCTTCAAGGACGATCTCTATGCTGCGTTGCAGCAACGCTACCGTGAGCTGGCGCGCTAAGGATCCTGTGATGACAGTCGAGCAGTTGCTGCAGAAAATCCGTACCCAGCCAGCAGCGGTCACCTTCGATGAGGTGATTGCCACCATCAATGCGCATTACGAGTATACCCCCACGCGTTTCATTAATGGGCTGAGTGACGCGAGGGCGGTCAATGAGGCGGGGCAGAATGAAGGGTCTTGCCGCATTTTTGCTTTTGCGCGGCTGCATGGCCTGGCGCAAGCAGAGACGCTGGCCTGCTTCGGGCGTTTCTACCTCGAGGATGTGCTGGGCAACCCGGCCGGAACCGATCACGCCAATATCCGTCATTTCATGCGCGACGGCTGGGCTGGTGTGGTTTTCGACGGTGAGCCGCTAGCGCCGAAACAGCAGTGACCTGAGCCAGCGCCACAGCGAGTTGTTGGTCAGTACTAGCCGGTCGATATCGTCAAACTGTTTGGCAAGGGCTTCCGGGTGTGCGTAGTACTGTGTGCGCGTCGTGAAACCTGGCGCGGGATCCAGTTCCTTCACCACCCGCGCCGGGTTGCCGGCAACAATGACATTCGCCGGCACGTCCCTGGTCACCACGCTGCAGGCGGCCACGATACTGTTGTCGCCAATCGTCACGCCTTTCAATACAGTGGCGTGATCCCCAACCCAGACATTGTTGCCGATATGCACGGGATATGCCTGCGGGTCGCGTTGTGTGCGGTCGTAGATGCCGTGCCAGTCGCAGTCAGTGACATAGGCGCCATTGGCGAACATGCAGCCGTCGCCGATGATGATTTCATCGGACGCGGAAATGCGCACGCCGGGCGAGATCATCACCGCATCGCCGATACGGATGGCGCCCTGGCCGGGTTCGCGTCCCCAGACACCGATGCGCACGCGCTGGTCAGCTTCGGCAACGATAGTCGGTGATTCGCCGATATGGATATTGTCGCCGGAAATGACCGTGTACCACGGTTTCATGATGGTGTGGTATTTGCCCAGCGAGGCACATTCCGGCCGCAGGAAAAATTCGGCATACCAGTGCCGGAAGCTCAGCCAGCTTTTCTTCACCCAGTAGGGACGCAGGTCTTCCTTCATCGCGTTGTAGCCTAGTGTTTCAGGTACAGGGTGAGCAGCTGTCCGGGCTTCAGCGTGGCCCGGTTCTTGTCGAGGGCGTTCCAGCGTGCGAGGTCATTCACGTCGAGCTTGTGCTTGCGCGCAATGGCCATCAGCGTGTCACCGCTCTGGACCTTGTAGGTGGTCTTGCCGCCAGCTGCCTTGCTCGCAACCGGCTTGCCCGGTGCGGCTTTGCCCGAGGAGACTGGGCTGGAGCTGTTGCTGGCGACCGTCTTGCCCTTGCCGGGCAGGGCGAGCTTGTCTCCCAGTCGCAAGGGGGTGTCGCTGCTCATCTTGTTGAGGCGGCGGATTTCATCGGCTGAGACCCCTTCACGCTTGGCCACAGACCACAGCGTGTCGCCGGCCTTGATGGTGTAGCTGCGCGCACCGGCCGGTATTGCCTGTCGTGCCGTTGCCTTGCGCTCCATTTCCTGCACCATCGGGTTGGCGGTCATCAACCGGTCCTGTTGGCCGCCGGCAAACAGGGTGCTGCCGCTGTTGTCGAGGCTGGCGATACGTTCGGCAAACTCGTTGGCCTGGTCGACAGGAACGAGCAGGCGATGCGGGCCTCCCGGCGGTGTGACCCAGCGACTGATGCCGGGATTCAGCAGGTGCAGCTCGTCGCTGCTGATATTGGCCATGTCGGCAGCGTGTGCGATGTCCATCTGTCCGGGGATGCGCACCTCAGTGAAATAGGGGAGGTCGGGGATGTAGGCCCAGTGCACCCCGTAGGCTTCCGGATCACGGCTGATCTGTGCCAAGGCCAGCAGTTTAGGTACATAGGCACGGGTTTCCGCCGGCACATCGAGGTTCCAGTAATCCGTGGGCAGGCCCCTGGCGCGGTTCTTTTCCACTGCGCGGTCAATGGTGCCCCAGCCGGCATTGTAGGCGGCGAGGGCCTTCAGCCAGTCGCCGTTGTAGTGGTCGCGCAGGAAGATCAGGTAGTCCAGGGCGGTATCGGTTGATTCAGGGATGTCGCGGCGGGCATCGAACCACCAGTTCATGTCCATCTTGAGGTGCTTGGCGGTACTCGGGATGAACTGCCACAGCCCTGATGCCTGGCTGCGCGAGAGGGCGAACGGGTTATAGGAGCTCTCGACAATCGGCAGCAGGGCCAGCTCGCCGGGAAGCTGGCGCTCTTCCAGTTTGTTGGCCACGTGGTACAGGTAGCGGGCAGCGCGGCCCGACATCCGGTCCAGGTAGGCCTGGTGGTTCGCATACCAGTTGCGTTCGGTGACGATGCGCGGGTTGGTGCTGCTGTTGGGCAGTTCGTAGCGGCGCTGGACCCTGTCCCACAGGTCAGGCTGCAGCGGCGGCGCTTTCTGCCAGTTAGCCCGGCATTGCTTGCCGTCACTGCGCAGCTTGAAAGGGAAATGGCCGAAATGGCTGCCGGAAACCTGGGCCCCCTCGTCCACATCCTGTTGCGAAGTGCTCTGGCAACCGGCCAGCAGCAGCGCTGTGGCGAGTACCGTCATGCCTGACAGGGAAAACAGCCTGGCTCCAAGCCTGCTAGCAAGGCGGGTCATCATCAGTGTTTCATCACTTTGTTGCATATCAATTCTTCATTGTCTGCCATCCCCCCCGATCTTTCCAGCTTTGTCAGCATCTGCAGCTAACCCGGGCAGCCCATAGCAACAATTTGCCAGAGAATTGATGACCAGGATCATTGTTTTGCAAGGGATTTGTCACAAAAAGCCAGGGGTCGGCAGTTGCCAGGCCGTGCAAAATGCGGGCCCTTTCGGTAACATGGCGCCGCCCGTCTGAATCCATACCCTGCTGTCTCTGGAGCTGTCCGTGCCTGCCATATCCCTGGACAAGGTAGAAGCATTAGCCCACAACTGGTCTTTCGGTGTTTTCCTCGTCATCATCGGCCTGGTCTGTGCGCTGATGCTGGCAGTCTCGTGGCTCCTTGGCGGTCGCTACCGCGGTAGAGCCAAGAATGACCCCTTCGAGTCAGGCATCGTCTCTGTTGGCAGTGCCCGCATGCGCTTGTCGGCCAAGTTCTACCTCACGGCCATGTTTTTCGTCATTTTCGATGTCGAGGCACTTTTCCTCTATGCCTGGGCGGTATCGGTGCGCGAATCCGGTTGGCCCGGCTTTATCGAAGCAACCATTTTCATCCTGGTGCTGCTGGCAGGCCTGGTTTATGTCTGGCGTATCGGTGCCCTCGACTGGACACCGGAAGCGCGCCGGCGCAAGGCCCTGCAGGCGCAAGCGCCTGGCCAGAATGCTGAAAAACATTAATGAATCCAGCTACCCGAGGTTTCGATGGACTACACGCTGACCCGCATTGATCCCGACGAGCCAGGCCGCTACCCGCCAGTCCAGCGCCAGCAGGTTGCCGATCCGCTGGAAGAGCAGGTACACAAGAATATTTTTGTCGGCAAGTTGGAAAATATCCTGCACAACGCCGTGAACTGGGGCCGCAAGAACTCGCTGTGGCCTTACAACTTCGGCCTGTCCTGCTGTTATGTCGAAATGGCGACCTCGTTCACCGCACCACATGACGTTGCCCGCTTCGGTGCCGAGGTTATCCGCGCGTCGCCGCGCCAGGCCGACCTGATGGTGATTGCCGGCACCTGTTTCATCAAGATGGCCCCGGTTGTGCAGCGCCTGTATGAGCAGATGCTGGAACCGAAATGGGTGATCTCGATGGGTTCCTGTGCCAACTCCGGTGGCATGTATGACATCTATTCGGTTGTGCAAGGTGTCGACAAGTTTTTGCCGGTAGATGTCTACATTCCCGGTTGTCCGCCGCGGCCCGAGGCTTTCCTGCAGGGGCTGATGCTGTTGCAGGATGCCATCGGCAAGGAACGGCGCCCGCTGTCATGGGTGGTTGGCGAGCAAGGTGTTTACAAGGCGAACCTACCGGCCCAGCGCGACCTGAAACAGGCTGAACGTTGCGCGGTCCAGGTGTTGCGCACACCCGATCAGGTATAACCGTTATTGCAGGAATGAAGTGAGTGACGCAAGACACCGATATCCAGCAGCCAGCCGCTGACGCACCACCACCAGCTGGCATCGAATACGAGATCGTGCGTGAACTGCATGAGCGGTTTGGTGCCGGTATTTGCCGTTTCCAGCGTACGCGCGATGACGTGCCAACCGTGTGGATCCCGCGTGAGCGGCTGGTCGAGGTGCTCGGTTTCCTGCGTCGCGTGCCGCGCCCGTATGTCATGCTGTATGACTTGTCTGCGATTGACGAGCAACTGCGTACCTATCGCCGCGGCCAGCCTCCCTCTGACTTCACGGTTTTCTATCATCTGCTGTCCATTGACAGGAACAGCGATGTGCGCGTGAAGGTTGCGCTCAACAGTAATGACCTGAACCTGCCGACTGTCACCGGTATCTGGCCCAATGCCAACTGGTATGAGCGCGAAGTGTGGGACCTGTTCGGTATCACATTTGAAGGCCATCCTCACCTTTCGCGCATCCTGATGCCGCCGAACTGGCAAGGTCATCCGCTGCGCAAGAGCTATCCTGCCCGTGCCACCGAGTTCGATCCGTTCTATCTCGATGCGGCAAAGCAGGATGCCGAGCAGGAGGCGCTGCGTTTCCGGCCTGAAGACTGGGGTATGAAGCGCGGCACCGAGAACGAGGACTACATGTTCCTCAATCTCGGCCCGAACCACCCGTCTGCGCATGGGGCTTTCCGTATCGTGCTACAGCTGGATGGCGAGGAAATTGTCGATTGCGTGCCGGATATCGGCTACCACCACCGCGGTGCCGAGAAAATGGCCGAGCGGCAGAGCTGGCACTCCTACATCCCCTACACCGACCGGATTGATTATCTCGGCGGTGTGATGAACAACCTGCCGTATGTGCTGGCAGTGGAAAGGCTTGCGGGAATCCAGGTGCCTGCGAGGGTCGAGGTGATCCGCGTGATGATGGCGGAATTCTTCCGCATCACATCCCACCTGTTGTTCCTGGGTACCTATGTGCAGGATGTCGGCGGGATGACGCCGATTTTCTTCATGTTTACCGATCGCCAGAAAGCCTACGATGTGATCGAGGCGATTACCGGTTTCCGTATGCACCCGGCCTGGTACCGCATCGGTGGTCTTGCGCATGACCTGCCGCGAGGCTGGGATACCAAGGTGCGTGAATTCCTCGACTGGATGCCTAAGCGCCTCGACGAATACGAGAAAGCAGCTTTCATGAACGGTATCCTGCGCGCACGCACTATCGGTGTGGCGCAGTACAATAGCAAGCAGGCGCTAGAGTGGGGTGTCACCGGGCCAGGCCTGCGCGCCACCGGTATCGACTATGACCTGCGCAAGCAGCGTCCGTATTCCGGTTATGAGAATTTCGAGTTTGATGTGCCGTTGGCGGCCAACGGTGATGCCTATGACCGGGCGATGGTGCGGTTGGAAGAAATCCGCCAGAGCCTGCGCATCATCCGCCAGTGTCTCGAGAACATGCCGGAGGGTCCGTACAAGGCTGACCATCCGCTGACCTGCCCGCCGCCGAAAGAGCGCACACTGAAAGATATCGAGACGCTGATCACACACTTCCTCAGTGTGTCATGGGGTCCGGTCATGCCGGCCGGTGAAAGCAGCCAGATGATCGAGGCCACCAAGGGCATCAACAGTTACTACATCATTTCCGATGCGAGCACGATGAGTTACCGCACGCGCATCCGGACACCGAGTTTCCCCCACCTGCAACAGATTCCTTCGGTGATCCGCGGATCGATGATCCCGGATCTGATCGCCTACCTGGCTTCCATTGATTTCGTGATGGCTGATGTCGACCGCTAAACCTGCCAATACCCACGCCGTGCTGGCTACCGATCGCGCACCGCGTTATTCGTTTCACCCGGAAGACCGGGAGGAAATCCTGCATTGCATCCATCATTACGATGATGCGCGAGCTGCATCTATAGATGCCCTGAAGATCGTGCAGAAGCGCCATGGCTGGGTGCCGGATGAGGCAATCCCCGCCATCGCCGGTATCCTCGGCATACCCGGTTCGGATGTGGAAGGTGTGGCCACGTTCTACAACCTGATCTTCCGCAAGCCTGTCGGTCGCCATGTGATTAAGGTCTGTGACAGCATCGGCTGTTTCCTCACCGGCTATGACGAACTGGTGGCTGCAATCAAGGCGCATCTCGGCATTGAATACGGCCAGACAACGGCAGACGGCCGCTTCACGCTGTTGCCGATCTGCTGCCTGGGCAACTGTGACAAGGGGCCGACACTGATGATCGATAACGACACCCACGGCCCGGTTCTGGTGGCAGACGTTCCGGCCCTGCTGGAGCGTTATGTATGAGCACGTTCAGCAGGGCAGCAGATACCCATCCCCTGACCTGGCGTATCGAGCGTCTGCAAGGGCAGGCGCTAGACCTCAAAACCTATGAAAGCCTCGAAGGTTTTGCTGCATTGCGCAAGGTTGTGAAGGAAATGTCGCCGGCGGATGTCCAGTCGCTGGTGAAGGATGCGAACCTGCGCGGGCGGGGTGGTGCCGGCTTTCCTGCGGGCATCAAGTGGTCCCTGGTGCCGATGGGCGAAAACGCGCCGAAACAGAAATACCTGGTCTGCAACGCTGATGAAATGGAGCCGGGTACGTTCAAGGATCGCCTGTTGATGGAGCAACTGCCGCACCAGCTGGTGGAGGCGATGATTGTTGCCGGTTATGCGTTGCAGGTATCGAAGGCGTATATTTTCCTGCGCGGTGAATACGTTGTTGCGGCCGAAAGGCTGAACCAGGCCATTGCTGAGGCGAAAGCTGCCGGTTATCTCGGCGACAATATTCTCGGCTCCGGCTGGGGCATGGAATTGTTCGTGCATACCGGTGCCGGCCGCTATATCTGTGGCGAGGAAACTGCACTGATCAACTCGCTGGAAGGCCGTCGTGCCAACCCACGCGCCAAGCCGCCATTCCCGCAAGTCTCCGGCCTGTGGGGCAAGCCGACAGTCGTCAACAATGTCGAAACCCTGAGCAATGTGCCGGCGATCGTCTTGCGCGGTGCCGAGTGGTTCAAGGGTTTGTCGCGCGGCAAGAGCCCTGATGCCGGCACCAAACTCTATGGCGTGTCTGGTCGCGCTGTGCGCACAGGCGTATGGGAGCTGCCGATAGGTACCACGGCTCGTGAATTGCTGTATGAACATGCCGGCGGCATGCAGAAAGGTCTCGACCTGATGTGCTGGTTGCCCGGTGGAGCCTCTACCGATTTCCTGTTGCCGGAGCACCTGGATCTGGCAATGGATTACGACACGATCATGAAAGCCGGCAGCCGGATGGGTACCGGGCTGATCATGGTGGTTGATAACAAGCAGAATATCGTTTCTGTCGTGCGCAACCTTGAACAGTTCTTTGCGCGGGAATCCTGCGGCTGGTGCACGCCATGCCGTGATGGTCTGCCATGGACTGTAAAGGTGCTGCAGGCCATCGAGCGCGGTGATGGCCGCCCGGGTGATATCGAGATGCTGGAACAGACCACGCGTTTCCTGGGTCCCGGCAAGACATTCTGCGCCCATGCACCGGGTGCGATGGAACCGCTGCAGAGTGCGCTGAAGTTTTTCCGCGGTGAGTTCGAACGCGGCATCAAACAGGCTGGGTGAGAGAGAAGATGGCTACCATTTTTGTCGATGGCAAACCCCACGAAGTCGATGGCGCAGACAACCTGCTGCGAGCCTGTTTGTCGCTGGGTCTTGATGTGCCTTATTTTTGCTGGCATCCCGCATTGGGTTCGGTTGGCGCTTGTCGTGCCTGTGCAGTCAAGCAATATGCCAATGCCGATGACAAGCGCGGCCGTATTGTCATGTCGTGCATGACGCCGTCGAGCGATAATACCTATATCTCTATCGACGACGAAGAGGCCAAGCAGTTCCGCAAGTCTGTGGTGGAATGGCTGATGACCAATCACCCCCATGACTGCCCGGTGTGTGAGGAGGGTGGTCATTGCCACCTGCAGGACATGACGGTAATGGTTGGCCACAACCAGCGCCGCTACCGCTTCAGCACGCGCACACACCAGAACCAGGACCTCGGCCCGTTCATCAACCACGAGATGAATCGCTGCATCGCCTGCTATCGCTGTGTGCGCTACTACAAGGATTACGCCGGCGGCGAGGATCTCGGTGTCTACGGCGCGCATGACAACCTGTATTTCGGCCGCGAAACCGATGGTGTTTTCGACAGCGAGTTCTCTGGCAACCTGATCGAGGTCTGTCCGACCGGCGTGTTTACCGACCGAACCCACTCGGAACGCTATAACCGCAAGTGGGACATGCAGTTTGCCCCCAGCGTGTGCCAGCAGTGCAGCGTCGGTTGCAATATCAGCCCCGGTGAGCGCTACGGTGAATTGCGCCGGATCGAGAACCGTTACCACGGCGAGATCAACCACTATTTCCTCTGTGACCGGGGCCGTTTCGGTCACGGCTACGTCAACCGCAAGGATCGTCCGCGCCAGCCATGGCAGCGCGTTGGCCAGGAGCAGAAATCTCTCGCGGTTGATGATGTGCTCGACGCTGCGGCCGATGCGCTGCGCGGTTGCCGGCGGGTGATCGGTATCGGTTCACCGCGTGCGAGTGTGGAGGCGAACTTCGCGCTACAGCAGTGGGTTGGCAAGGAAAATTTCTTCAGTGGCACCAGTGCTGCCAAGCAGGCTTTGGTGGAACAGGCGTTGGCCATCCTGCAGGACACTCCGGTGCGCACGCCGTCCTTGCGCGACATGGAACGTGCCGACGCCGTGTTGGTACTGGGTGAAGATGTCACCCAGACAGCGCCACGCATTGCCCTGGCCTTGCGCCAGGCAGTGAAGAACAAGGGGCTGGTCATGGCGGCGGGCAGCAAGATTGCTGACTGGCAGGCTGCGGGCGTCAAGGATATTGCCCAGAATGAATTGAGCCCGTTGTTTATTGCCAGTTTTGCCGCGACGCGCCTTGATGATGTGGCAGAAGCCAGCTGCCGCCTGGCCAGCGATGACATCGCCCGCCTCGGTTTTGCCGTGGCAAACAAGATCGACAACAGCGCCCCGACGGTCAGTGACCTGTCGCCCGAACAGGATGCGATGGCCAGCCGTATTGCTGGTGCCCTCCTGGCCGCAGACAAGCCTCTGTTGGTGTCCGGAACCGGTTGTGCATCACTGGCCATCATGCAGGCAACAGCCAACATCGCGATAGCCCTGCATGTCAGGGGCAAGGCGGCGGAAATCGCCCTGGTGCAGCCAGAAGTCAACAGTATCGGTGTGGCGTTGATTGGTGGCGACTCGATCGAGAAAGCGTTGGCCTTGCTGGAGAGTGGCGAAGCCGATGGCGTTATCGTGGTTGAAAATGACATTTACCGCCGTGCAGATGCCGAGCGGGTGGAGGCGGCGCTGGCGAAAGCCCGTGTCCTCGTTGCCATAGACCACCAGCAGACCCCTACCGTCGCCAAGGCAGATTTTGTGTTGCCGGCGGGCAGCTTTGCCGAAAGTGATGGCACGATGATCAACATGGAAGGCCGTGCCCAACGTTACTTCCAGGTTTACGATCCCGCCTATTACGATCCGGATTGCCAGATCCACGAAAGCTGGCGCTGGATCTACGCGTTGCATACCTCGGTCGAGCGCCGCATGGCCTGCTGGACCCAGTTCGATGACATCACACAGTTGTGTGCTGAAACCGTGCCGGCCCTTGCCCGTATCATGGATGCCGCGCCTAATGCGTCCTATCGCATGAAGGGTCTGAAGATAGCCCGCGCACCGCGCCGTTATTCTGGCCGCACGGCGATGCGCGCCAATTTGTCTGTGCATGAGCCGCGTGTATCACAGGATACAGACAGCGCCCTGTCATTCTCGATGGAAGGGTATGTCGGCCCGAACGAGCCTGCTTCTTTCGTGCCGTTTGCCTGGGCGCCAGGCTGGAACTCGCCGCAAGCCTGGACCAAGTTCCAGGATGAGGTGGGTGGCCACCTGCGTTCCGGCGATTCCGGCGTGCGGCTGATCGAGCCGAAAAATTCTGCACAATTCAGTTATTTCGCGGGTATTCCTGGCGCCTATGTCGTGCGGGAAGGGCAGTGGCAAGTCGCACCGTTGTATCACCTGTTTGGTAGCGATGAATTGTCGGTGCTGGCGCCGGCAGTGAAGTCGATGGTAGTCGGTGCATATGTCGCGCTGTCACCGGCGGATGCTGCCCGACTCAAGCTGGCTGAAAATAGCCTGGTGAAGGTCACATTGGGTAACCGAAGCTACTCCTTGCGCTTGAAAGTGAGCAAGTCGTTGACCGATGGGTTGGTCGGGCTGCCAGCCGGTATTCCGGGAATGCCGCCCATTCTCGGTCATTGCCATGCCACCCTGGCTGCGGCGGGGGGTCTGTGATGGAAGGCCAGTTTTTCGGTTTGAGCCTGGATGAGATCGGGACGATTGCGTTCTCGGTTTTCAAGGCTGTAGTGATCCTGCTGGTGACGGTGATCTGTGCTGCGCTGCTGAGCTGGGGTGAACGTCGGCTGCTGGCGTTGTGGCAAGATCGTTATGGCCCCAACCGTGTTGGTCCTTTCGGCGCTTTCCAGCTCGGGGCCGATATGCTCAAGATGCTGTTCAAGGAAGACTGGACACCGCCTTTTGCCGACAAGCTGACATTCTGGCTGGCACCGGTTATCGCGATGAGTGCCTTGCTGATTTCGTTTGCCATTGTGCCTGTCACGCCGACATGGGGTGTGGCCGATCTTGATATCGGGATACTGTTCTTCATGGCAATGGCCGGGCTCGCAGTGTATGCCGTTTTGTTTGCCGGCTGGTCGTCCAACAACAAGTACTCCTTGCTCGGCGGCTTGCGTTCGGCAGCACAGACGGTCAGCTATGAGGTTTTCATGGGCCTGTCGGTGATGGGTGTCGTGATTCTGGCTGGTTCATTCAACATGCGGGATATCGTCGAGGCGCAGCAAGACGGGTGGTTTGTCGTGCCGCAGTTCCTGGGATTCGTGACCTTCCTGTTGGCAGGCGTTGCTGTGGCGCACCGGAGTCCTTTCGACTTGCCTGAGGCGGAATCAGAGCTCGCCGCTGGCTACCACACAGAATATGCCGGCATGAAATGGGCGATGTTCTTTGTCGGCGAGTACGTAGGTGTCGTGCTCGTCTCGGCGTTGACGGTTACGCTGTTTTTCGGTGGTTGGCAGGAGCCGGCGATCCTGGGCCTGGATTTGTGGCCGGAATTCCTTTCCTTTATCCCCGCCTTTTTCTGGTTTGCGATCAAGACGGCATTTTTCATCATGTTGTTCATCCTGGCGCGGGGTGCTTTGCCTCGGCCACGGTATGACCAGGTCATGGCGGCAGGTTGGAAATTCTGCCTGCCACTGACCCTGTTGAACCTGCTCGCAACCGCTGCAGTAGTCCTGCTGCAACAAGGGGGTGTCTGATGGCATCAGCCAAGCAGATTCTGTGGGGAATTGGTAGCCAGCTGCGCAGCATGTGGATGGTTTTCAGCCATGCCTGGCGCAAGCGCGACACCTTGCAGTATCCCGAAGAGAAAGTGTACCTGCCTCCGCGCTATCGCGGTCGCATCGTGTTGACGCGTGATCCCGACGGTGAGGAACGCTGCGTGGCTTGCAACCTTTGCGCGGTAGCCTGCCCGGTTGGCTGCATCTCGCTGCAGAAAGCCGAGAAAGAAGATGGCCGCTGGTATGCCGATTTTTTCCGGATCAATTTCTCACGCTGTATTTTTTGTGGCATGTGTGAAGAGGCATGTCCGACAACTGCGATCCAGTTGACGCCGGATTTCGAGATGGCCGAATACAACCGCCAGAATCTGGTGTATGAGAAAGAACATCTGCTGATTTCGGGTGTTGGCAAGTACCCCGACTATAACTTCTATCGCATGTCAGGTATGGCTATTGCCGGCAAGCCGAAAGGTGCTGCTGAAAACGAGGCGCAGCCAATTGATGTGCGTGGCCTGATGCCCTGAGGACTGTTTATGCAAATGGCATTCTATGTTTCTGCGCTGGTGGCCCTGTTTGCCACCATGCGCGTGATCAGTACACGAAACCCGATCCATGGCTTGTTGTATCTGGTGATTTCACTGCTGGCGGTGGCGATGATCTTCTTTGCTGTCGGCGCGCCATTTGCCGGTGCGCTGGAAATCATTGTCTATGCGGGCGCCATCATGGTGCTGTTTGTTTTTGCGGTAATGATGCTCAACCTTTGTGAAAAGGTCATCCAGCAGGAGCGGGCCTGGACTGCGTTGTCCGTATGGGTGGGGCCTTCAGTGCTTGCTGCTGCCTTGCTGTCACAGCTGGCCTATTCGCTGGTCACGGGTGAACTGCCTGCTGCCGGCTTGCATGGCGTTGGAGCAAAGCAGGTCGGTATTGCCCTGTATGGGCCTTACTTGCTGTGTGTTGAACTGGCTTCGCTGTTGTTGCTGGCGGCACTGGTGGCGGCTTACCACCTTGGCCGCCTTGATGAGAAAGAGTAATGCCAATGAACGGTATCCCGCTTGAACATGGTCTGCTGCTGGCGGCAGTGTTGTTTGTCCTGGGGCTCACCGGCGTGCTGGTGCGCAGGAATATCCTGTTTGTCCTGATGAGTATCGAAATCATGATGAATGCTGCTGGCCTGGCCTTTGTGCTGGCAGGAAGCCGTTGGGGCCAGCCAGATGGGCAGATCATGTTCATCCTGATCCTCACCCTGGCGGCTGCGGAAGCATCGATCGGCCTGGCCATCGTGTTGCGGCTGTTCCGCCGTTTCCATTCGCTGGATATCGATGCAGCAAGCGAGATGCGCGGATGATCGACTCTAACCTCCATTTGTTGTTCCTGACTTTTGTATTCCCGTTGCTGGGTTTCTTGTTGCTGTCTTTTTCGCGAGGCCTTCTTCCAGAGCGGTTCGCGGCGCTGATCGGGGTTGGCTCCATGGCACTCTCGGCGTTGGTGGCTGCTGTGATCAGCTACACATTCCTTACTGCGCCGCCCGAGGGTGGGGTATTCACCCAGGTGCTATGGACGTGGATACAGGTCGGTGATTTTGCTCCGCGCTTTGCCCTGCGTCTTGATGGGTTGTCGCTCACGATGCTATGTGTGGTGACCGGTGTGGGTTTCCTGATCCACTTGTTTGCTTCCTGGTATATGCGCGGTGAAGAAGGCTATTCCCGTTTTTTCGCCTATATGAACCTGTTCGTAGCCAGCATGCTGTTTCTCGTGCTCGGCGACAACCTGCTCTTCCTTTACTTTGGCTGGGAAGGTGTTGGCCTCTGTAGCTATCTCCTGATCGGCTTCTATTACCAGCATGTTGCCAATGGCCATGCGGCAATGAAGGCTTTCATCATCACGCGAATTGGCGATGTGTTCATGGCCATTGGCCTGTTCGTCTTGTTCCGTGAGCTGGGCACACTGGATATCCAGGACATCTTGCAGGCGGTTCCCGCTCATGCAGACAAGGACGCCCTGGCGCTGGCTGCAATGTTGTTGCTCGGTGGGGCAGTGGGCAAGTCCGCCCAGCTGCCCTTGCAGACCTGGCTGGCTGATGCGATGGCAGGGCCTACCCCGGTTTCTGCATTGATCCATGCGGCAACGATGGTGACGGCCGGTGTCTACCTCATAGCCCGAACCCATACGCTGTTCATTTTCTCGCCGGAAGTCTTGCAGTTGGTGGGCATGATAGGTGCTGTCACCTTGCTGCTGGCCGGGTTCAGTGCGCTGGTGCAGACCGATATCAAGCGCATCCTGGCTTATTCCACAATGAGCCAGATCGGCTATATGTTCCTTGCGCTCGGTGCGGGTGCATGGCAAGCCGCCATTTTTCACCTGATGACGCATGCCTTCTTCAAGGCGCTGCTGTTCTTGTCGGCGGGGGCGGTGATCGTTGCCTGCCATCATGAGCAGGACATCCTCAAGATGGGCGGCCTGCGCAAGAAACTGCCGCTGGTTTACCTCTGTTTCCTTGTCGGGGGTTCTGCCTTGGCGGCACTGCCTTTTGTCACGGCAGGTTTCTATAGCAAGGATGAAATCCTCTGGTTGGCGTATGCCAATGGCAAGATGGCATTCCTTTATGCCGGTCTGTTCGGGGCGTTGTTAACCTCTATCTATACGTTCCGGCTGATTTTCCTTGTGTTCCATGGCGAGGAGAAAACCGATGCACATGCTGGACACGGCATTGCCCATGTCTTGCCGCTGGTGGTGTTGCTGCTGTTGTCTACGGTGCTGGGTGGCTTGATACACCCGCCACTCGCCGGTGTGTTGCCGGCAGTGGTTGATACCGGTGCCGGTGCACAGAAACATGTTCTTGAGATGATTTCAGGGGCAATAGCGATCGCCGGCATTCTGGTGGCAGCATGGCTATTCCTGCCAGCCCGTAAGCCGCTGCAGGGCTTCTTTAACACCCGCTTTGCCCATGGTTTCCGCTGTCTGTGGAAATATGCCTGGGGATTCGACATGTTGTATGACAGGGTGTTCGTGAAGCCATATATGTGGCTCGTAAGGCTCAATCGTAATGATGTTATTGACCTGCTCATTGAAAGTATCCCGCTGGTGATGCGCGGTGGCCATGACGTTTTGAGTGCCACAGAAAATGGTCGTCTTCGCTGGTATGCGGTTGCAGTGACTTCTGGTGCTGCTGCAGTGCTGTTTGTAGTGCTGTGGCTGTAACGACTGAACAGGAAATATGACGCGATGAATCTGTTGCCCTGGTTGATTTTTACCCCCCTGCTCGGAGGGCTGCTTTGCTGGCAGAGTGAGCGCCTGGGACGTGGCTCGCCGCGCTGGCTGGCCCTGTTGACAATGTTATTGACGGCGGCATTGGGTGTGCATTTCCTGCTTATAGGGGATTACTCACTGGATGCATCTGCCCTGGGTGGTAATGGCTGGCAGGCGGAATTCCGGGCCCCATGGATTCCGTCGCTCGGTATCAGTTTCCATCTCGGCCTGGATGGCCTTGCCCTGTCGATGGTTCTGCTGACAGCGGGTCTCGGCTTGGCGGCGGTCTTGTGTTCATGGCGTGAAATCCAGAAGAACGTCGGTTTTTTCTATCTCAACCTGTTGTGGAACCTGGCAGGTGTTATCGGCGTGTTTCTGGCATTGGACTTGTTTGTCTTCTTCTTTTTCTGGGAAGTCATGCTGGTGCCGATGTATTTCCTCATCGCATTGTGGGGGCATAACACGCCGGGTGGCAAAGGCCGGATACATGCGGCGAACAAGTTTTTTATTTTCACCCAGGCCAGTGGTTTGTTGTTGCTGATGGCTATCCTGGCGCTGGTGATGGTGTACTACCACCAGACCGGTATGCTGACTTTTGACTACGACTTGCTGCGCAATGCGCGGATGCCCTTGCAATTGGAATATATTCTCATGCTCGGGTTTTTTATCGCCTTTGCAGTAAAGATGCCGGTAGTTCCACTGCATTCATGGCTGCCTGATGCCCATGCCCAAGCGCCTACTGCAGGCAGTGTTGATCTTGCCGGCATCCTGCTCAAGACCGCGGCAGTTGGCCTGCTGCGTTATGTACTGCCTATATTTCCCAATGCCTCGGCCCATTTCGCGCCGGTGGCGATGTGGTTGGGTGTTGCCGGTATTTTTTATGGGGCGGTACTGGCTTGTGCGCAACATGACATCAAGCGTTTGGTTGCCTATACGAGCATTTCCCACATGGGCTTCGTGCTGGTTGGTATTTATGCCGGCACATTGCTCTCCTTGCAGGGTGTCATTGTGCAGATGTTGGCCCATGGCCTTTCTGCGGGAGCACTTTTCATCCTGTGCGGTGAAATTTATGAGCGCTTGCACACCCGTGACCTGCGCCAGATGGGTGGCTTGTGGTCGAGGATTGCATGGCTTCCCGGTTTTTCGCTGTTTTTTGCTGCCGCTTCACTCGGTCTGCCCGGCACGGGCAATTTTGTCGGGGAATTCATGATATTGCTGGGATCGTTCAAGGTGGCACCGGTAGTGGTTGCGGTGGCAACGGCGGCGCTGATCCTGGCTGCCGTGTACAGCCTGTTGATGGTGCAGCGTTCTTTTTTTGGTCCGGCAAGTTCATCTGAGCAGCTGGAGGGGCTGACAGTGCGTGAAACCGGTATGGTGTTGTTGCTGGCGGTTTGCCTGATATGGCTCGGCGTATTCCCGCAGCCGGTGCTGGATCTGACTGAGGCGGCGATGAAGCCGCTGGTGAGGTGATGGGGATGTCAAGTGAACTGACCTTGCAAGGCCTGCAGGCCCTCGCGCCAATCATTGCCTGCAGCGTTACTGCTGTGGCAGTCATGCTGGCCATTGCTTTCAAGCGCAACCACTTTTTCAATGCTACGGTAACCGTTGCAGGTTTGAACCTCTCATTGTTGGCAGTGTGGTGGGTCTATACGAATATTGCGCTGCCGCAGCCGGTAACGCAGTTGTTTGTTGTCGATGCCTATGCCTGCTTTTACATGGCGTTGATCCTGTTTGCTACGCTAGCCTGTGTCACCTTGGCCAATGCCTATATGGAGACACATCCCGGCAACCGGGAGGAATTGTATCTGTTGATCACCCTGTCTGCCGTTGGTGGGCTGGTCATGGTTTGCAGTCGCCATATGGCGGGCCTGTTCATTGGCATGGAAATCCTCTCAGTGCCGTTGTTCGGTCTCGCTGCTTACAGTTTCCAGCGTTCCCGCTCGCTGGAGGCCGGTGTCAAGTACCTGGTTTTATCGGCAATGTCGACCGCGTTCATGCTGTTCGGCATGGCTTTGCTCTATTCGCAGACTGGTGAATTGTCTTATGCCGGCATACAAAAGATGCTGGTAAGCCTGGAAACCCTGCCGGCGATAGCCTGGGCAGGCTGTGCCATGCTCTTTGTGGCATTTGCCTTCAAGTTGTCATTTGTGCCGTTCCACCTGTGGACACCAGATGTCTATGAGGGTGCCCCCGCGCCCGTTTCTGCATTCCTGGCGACGGTGAGCAAACTCGCTGTTTTTGCCGCGTTCCTGCGACTTTTGCAAGAGCTGCCGCTGATGTCTTTTGGTCCGATGCATGATGTGCTGACAGTCATTGCCGGCCTGTCCATTGTGGTTGGCAATTTGCTGGCATTGACGCAAAGCAATATCAAACGCCTGCTGGGCTATTCGTCAATTGCCCACTTCGGGTACTTGATGATAGCCGTCGTGGCTGATCTGCGTATGGAGCAGCCGACAGTGGCGATCTACTTGCTGACCTATATCATCACAACGCTCGCCGCCTTTGGTGTCATGATCCAGGTTTCAAGCCCTTACAACGGGGCGGATGCCGATAACCTGCATAACTACCGTGGCCTTTTCTGGCGCAGGCCGTATCTCGCATCAGTCCTGACGGTGTCTATGTTGTCGATGGCTGGCATCCCGCTCACTGCCGGCTTTATCGGCAAGTTCCACATCATCTTCATCGGTGTCGGCGCCGGGGAGTGGTGGCTGCTGGCCGCCCTTGTCATTGGTAGCGCCTTGGGGCTCTATTACTACCTGCGCGTGATGATCACCCTGTTCCTTGCTGAAGCGGGCATGCGCCGTTTTGAGGCGCCGTTGAACTGGGGGCGCACCACAGGCGGGCTGGTATTGCTGTTTCTGGCGTTGCTGATGTTGCTGGTCGGTGCTTACCCGGACCCGTTTCTGAGGCTTGTGATGGCTTCGGGAATGTCAGCTTGAAGTTGGCATGATCCATGCTGCCTTTGTGGGGAGGACAAACCACATGAGGGCTGCGAAATGGCTACATTCTGGACAGGATCGGCTTTTGCTTCTGACTATGGCAATACGTCATCATTGCGTATCCAGCCTGGCTATGGGGTTCTGAACCGGGCAATTGAGCGGGCTATACTGGCCCAGTTTGATGACACAGATCACTCGGTCTGCGTTGCAGAGGATGATGTGGTGGTCCATTGTGGTTACCTGGAATGCCACCACCGCATGACGCGGCAGGATTTCGATTTGCCTGGTTGATTCAGCCCATGTTTTCCGGGCCCCAATAGGCGCGCATGCGTTGTATTTTGCCCGCGTCATTGAGTTCGAAGACATCAATAGGGCTGATTTTTATGCCGGGCATCAGAACATGGAAACAGAAGGCCACTGAATTGCCTGCGCAGCGTGGTTGGCCTTCCAGTTGAAGTTTGACCCCCATCTCAAAGGCCTTTTTATAGAAGGCCTTGATGGCGGCGAGGCCATGGTGCGGGTCTGAGCCTACAGGGTCTTCCACGCTTGCATCAAATGCATAGATATCCTCAATAATGCCAAGGTCCTCTTTTTCAAAAGCCTCGATGTAACGTGCCACGACTTTTTGCAAGCTTGTATTTTCCATGTGCATGCCGGATATCAGTTGTTGCGGTTGAAGAACTCGCGCCAGAATTTTGCCAGTGAATTGAGGCCCATGGAGGCTACTGCCAGTGTTACCCCGGATTGGGCAAGGTAAATTGAGTTCATTTCGGCCATGCCCTTGAACAGGTGATAGGTTCCCAACAGGCCGATAGAAAAGGTTGCAATAGTCGCAATTGCTGCCTTTATCAGTTGTGAAAGAGAAAACGGGTTTTCGCTTCTCATGGCGCCGGCAGTTAGCTCTTTGGGTGAGTTTGTGTTTTATTGTTTTTCACGACGCTCGGCTCTTTATTCAGTGTAGTGCCCGTTTCCGGGAGGTGGAAGCTATTGCATCGCTTTCCGTTAATGCCTTATTGCCCTGGGGCTGCTGTGTGAGGTGTGTCTGCACATAGCGTTGTAGCCGTAATATCGAGTTGTTAAGTACTTCAACCGTCTGGCTCAGCTGGTCGAGCGTGATCAATACAGTTTCCGGATCGATGGTTGCTTTCTGGTCTTTCATGGCAACTCCTGTCCTTTCAGATTCTGATTCGGAGCAAGGGCACTTGGGGTGCCCTTGTCTTCGCTGCATACCGATTATTCCCAGCTCAGCGCTCCGCCTGTCTGGTACTCAATCACCCGAGTTTCAAAGAAATTCTTTTCCTTGCGGAGATCCATGATCTCGCTCATCCACGGGAACGGGTTTTTTGCGCCGGGGAACGCCTCCGGCAAGCCCAGCTGTGCAAGCCGGCGGTTTGCAATGAACTGGAGATATTCTTCCATCATGACCGCATTCATGCCCAGAACGCCGCGAGGCATGGTGTCTCGTGCGTACTCGATTTCCAGTTCTGTGCCCTCCAGGATCATCTGGATGACTTCCTGCTGGAATTCGGCAGTCCATAAGTGCGGGTTTTCAAGCTTGATCTGGTTGATCACATCAACGCCGAAATTCAAGTGCATCGACTCATCGCGCAGGATGTACTGGAACTGTTCGGCAACGCCGGTCATCTTGTTGCGGCGGCCCATGGAGAGGATCTGGGTGAAGCCGCAGT
>ERZ1645187.925-NODE-925-length-27944-cov-8.706945_pt1 | contig 27944 bp, 26 predicted proteins | sample MGYA00575352_ERZ1645187 | MGnify/ENA primary metagenome ERZ1645187 (study PRJEB40837, sample SAMN11349314) | freshwater sediment metagenome | isolation source: river sediment | host: Sediment | place: India: Wazaribad , New Delhi | collected 2017-02-21 ...
ACGATCATGTCCTTCTTGCGGTCGGTAATCACCAGCCGCCCGACTTCGTCGAGATGGCCGATGTCGCCGGTATGCAGCCAGCCGTTCTGCAGCGCCTTGGCCGTTTCCGCCTCGTTGCGCCAATAGCCGTGCATGACCAGTTCGCCGCGGACAAGGATTTCGCCATCCTCGGCGATCCTGACTTCGACCCCGTGGAGCGGCGGCCCGACCGTATCCATTTTCAGTCCGGCGCGGGGGCGGTTGCAACTGATGACGGGGCCAGCCTCGGTCTGGCCATAGCCTTGCAGCATGGTCAGGCCCATCGATTCAAAGAATACGCCTACTTCCGGGCTAAGCGGCGCGCCGCCAGACACCATCGCCTTCATCCGCCCGCCAAAGCGCGCGCGGATCTTGGGCCGCAGGGTGCGATCCAGCAGGAAGTCCATCGGCTTTTCCCGCCAGCGCGACCGGCCGGCGGCCTTGTTCGCACCGATGTTCATCGCGCGGTCCATCAGGTAATTGGCGACCTTGCCCTGCTTTTCCACCTGCTTCATGATCCGGGTGCGCAGCACTTCGAACAGGCGCGGGACCACGACCATGATCGTCGGGCGGGTTTCCTCGATATTGCTGGCCAGCTTTTCCAGCCCTTCAGCATAATAGATTTGCGCCCCGACCGAGATCGGCAGCATCTGCCCGCCAGTATGTTCATAGGCATGGCTGAGCGGCAGGAACGAGAGGAATGCCTCGTCATCGTCGAGGCCGAAGTCTTCTGAAAGCACGCGCGCCGCGCCATCGGCATTCATCAGGATCGCGCCGTGGTGCTGCATCACCCCGCGCGGCGCACCGCCGGTGCCGCTGGTATAGATCAGACAGGCCGTGTCATCGCGCCCGATCTTGTCGATCCGCGCCTGAACCCTGGCGCGTTGTTCCTGGCCCTCTCTCGCGATCAGGTCGGCCCAGGCGTGATATTCGAAATTGCTGGTCTGGGTGATGCGCAGCGGCTCGATCCCGATCACGTGCCGCGCCTGGCCCGAGCGGAGCAGCGCGCCGATCAGCGGCCTGGACAGCTTTTCATTGGCAACGATGACTGCCCTGGCCCCGGAATCCTCCAGAATGTGCAGGTGGTCACGCTCGGTATTGGTGACATAGGCTGGCACCGTGATGCAGCCCGCCGCCATGATCGCGAAATCGGCGATGCACCATTCCGGGCGGTTTTCGGAAACCAGCATCACCCGGTCGCCATCCTGTAGCCCCATGGCGCGCAGGGATTCGGCCAGACAGCAGACCTGCCGCGTCACTTCCGCCCAGCTGAGCGATTGCCAGTCACCACCGCGCTTGGCCCAAAGAAAGGGGGCATCGCCCCGGGCATCGGCTCGATTCAGGAGAAGCTCGACCAGATTCCTCGTGTTCGGCAGGTCCGAAATATCAACCACGCAAGGCGCCCCTTTCAGCATTCATCCTGTTCCCGGTTGAATGGTTAAGCCGCTGTTGCCGTGTGGGCAAGTCACATGCCCATCAGGTCAGGTGCTTATTCCGCAACCGGCTTGCCCTCGCTCCGCGGGTCTGCCGCGCCCCATGCCTGACTGCCGCGCAGTTCGATGGCATTGGCTTTCAGCGGCATGGTGCGGGGCTGAACCTCGGCATGGCCCAGCGCCTTCAGCGCCGGGATCATCCCTTCCAGCCAGGAACCCTTTTCAACAAAGACGGTTTCCGTGCCCGGTGCAAAGATCACCGGCAGGCCCAGCGCATCCTGCACCGACAGGTCCCAGTCGATCACGCCGATCACGGCACGGATCACCTGGGCCGGAATGGTTGCCCCGCCCGCCGCACCGACCACCAGCCGCAGCTTTCCATCGGGCGAATAGACCAGCGCGGGCGTCATCGAACTGCGCGGGCGTTTGCCGCCTTCGACCCGGTTGGCGACCATGCGGCCATCCAGTTCGGGGTTCATGTCAAAGTCGGTCAACTCGTTGTTGAGGAAATAGCCGCCCACGACGATGCCCGAACCGAACGAGCTTTCGATGGTCGAGGTATAGGACACGGCATTGCCCGCCCGGTCGACCACGGCAAAATGCGAAGTGCCGTTTTCCGCCAGTTGCTGCGAGGGGGCAAAGGTCAGCTTTTCCGAACCCGGCGGGGTGCCGGCGACTGCCGTGGCAATCGATCCGGTCTGGCTGATCAGGGCCGAGCGCGAGGCAAGGTAATTGCGGTCGACCATGCCCGCCACCGGGACCGTGACGAAATCGGCATCGGCGGCAAAGCGGGCGCGGTCGGCATAGGCCAGGCGCTGGCTTTCCGCGATCAGGTGCCACGATACCGGATTGTCCTTGCCCAGCGCCTTCATGTCGAACCGCTCAAGCTGGATCAGGGTGGCCAGCAGGGTCGTTGCGCCAGAGCTGGGCGGACCCATCGAGCAGACCCGATAGGCGCGGTAGGTGCCGCACACCGGCGCGCGGTCCTTGGCGACATATTTGGCAATGTCCGCCTCGGTCATCGGCGCAGGATTGACCGGCGCGGTAGTGACCTTGGTGACAATCGCCTTGGCATTGGGGCCCGTGTAGAACGCCTTGGCGCCCTGATCGGCGAACAGCTGCAGCGAATCCGCCAGCGCCGGGTTCTTTACCACTGTGCCGACCGGCAGCGGCTTGCCATCCGCGCCAAACAGCATGGCGCGGCCTTCTGCCGAGAAACCGGCGACGCGAGCTGCATTCCCGACCATTTCATGCAGGCGCGGGGTGATGGTGAAGCCATCGCGGGCCAGCTTGATCGCCGGAGCGAACAGAGTGGCCCAGGGCAGGCGGCCATGCGCCGCGTGCGCCCTGGCGGCCAGGGCAATGTTGCCCGGAATGCCAACGCTGGTTGCGCCCGGCACTACCTCAGAGAATTTGAGCTGCCTGCCATCCTTGAAGAACCACTGCGGATGGGCTGCCGCCGGGGCGGTTTCGCGCCCGTCGATCGTTTCCACTTCGCCGCGGGCATTGGTCGCGACATAGAAGCCGCCCCCGCCGATGCCAGAGCTTTGCGGCTCGACCACGGTCAGGGCCAGCATGGTTGCAATGGCGGCATCGGTGGCCGAACCGCCCTGTCGCAGGATCGAAGCGCCAGCCTCTGACGCGCGCGGATCGGCAGCGCTGACCATGCCCTTTTCATAGAGCGCGGACGGCGGCGGCGCGACGGTCTTGGGGATGACGGTGCAACCGGATAGAGCGGCGGTTGCGGCGAGCAGCGTAATCAGGCGGCGTGTCATGCCGCCACTGCTATTCGCTTCCAACCGCCTCGGCAATGGTGGCAAAGCCATCACGCTGCATAAGTCGTTCTAGCCCGTGGACAATCTTTCGGGCAATGCCCGGCCCGGCATAGGCCATGGCACTGTAAAGCTGGACCAGGCTGGCGCCGGCGCGGATGCGTTCCCACGCGTCCTCGGCCGTGGCAATGCCGCCGACGCCGATCAACGGCACCCGCCCGCCCGTGGCCTTGCGGAAATCGCGCACGCGCTGCAGCGCCAGCCCTTTCAGCGGAGCGCCGGACAGGCCACCCGTTTCTCCCGCATCGGGCGATTGCAGCGGCGGGCGCGAAATGGTGGTGTTGGACACGATCAGGGCGCCCAGCTGCTTTTCGATCGCAATGCGGGCAATCGCGTCGATATCGGCCGGCTCCAAGTCCGGGGCCACTTTCAGGAATACCGGCACCTGCGCCGTGCCGCGCGCGGCCAGCACTGCATCAAGCAGGGCGGTCAGCGCGCCTTCGTCCTGCAGTGCGCGCAGCCCCGGCGTGTTCGGGCTGGAGACATTGACCGCCAGATAGCTGGCCAGCGGAGCCATCAGCCGCGCCATGGTGGCATAGTCGGCAATGCGGTCGGTGGAATCCTTGTTGGCGCCGATATTGATCCCGACGATCCCCGGTTTGCCAAGACGCTGCGCCAGTCGTTCAACTGCCTGTTCGGCGCCGCCATTGTTAAAGCCCATGCGGTTGATCACCGCTTGGTCCTGCGCCAGCCGGAACAGGCGCGGGCGCGGATTGCCCGCCTGGGGCAGCGGGGTGATCGACCCGACTTCGGCAAAGCCGAAACCCAGGCCCAGCAAGGCGTCCGGCACTTCGGCATCCTTGTCAAACCCGGCAGCCATGCCCAGCGGGTTGGGAAAGTGCAGCCCCGCCACTTCGGTCGCCAGCGGGCCATCGCAGCGGTTGGTTCCATGCAGGGGCAGCGCCTTCAGTGCGGCAATCGAAACGCCATGGGCGGTTTCAGGATCAAGCAGGAAAAGGGCGGGCCGAAGCAGCGAATAGACCATGCCGCGCCTATGGCAGCGAGCAGCGGCCCTGTCGATTCCTGCCGCGCAGCGACTGCGGATCATTCCTTATTCTTCAATCAGGGAAGTTTTGTCGATTCCGTACAATCCAAACTCGTTGCGATTTCGTAATAAACACCTGCGACCCGAAGGACTCGCGGCTTTATGCCATTTGCGACGTCCTTAACTTCAAAAAGCGACTCCTTGGCATGTCCGGGAGTCGCTTCTTTTTAGCAAATTTGCGCCATTTTGACCGATTTGATCGGCGCGATTGCATGCGTCGCGTGTTGGGCCTAGGGGAAACCGGAACGAATCACTCCGATTTGCGGGAGCCTTTGCCCATGCGCTTGTCGAGCATGGCCGATTACGCCGTTGTCACGATGACTGCCGCCGCCCGGCATTGCGGCGGTGCGCGTGTGTCTGCCGCGCAGCTTGCCGATGAAACCGGCCTGCCCGCGCCGACCGTGCAAAAGCTGGTCAGCCGCCTGACCTCGGCGGGCCTGCTGCGCTCCTCGCGCGGGGCGGGTGGCGGGCTCAAGCTGGCTCGTCCGGCTGCAGCCATCACACTGGCGGATATTATCGAAGCGGTTGAAGGGCCGATTGCCCTGACCACCTGCATTGATCGGGAGCGGGACAATTGCTCGCTCGATGCCAATTGCTCGGTCAAGCCGCACTGGCCGGTGGTCAACGCCGCCATGCGCGGCGCTTTGGCGGGCGTTTCCCTGACCCAATTGAGCGGAGCAACGCAATGAGCGATGCGGTGAAGGATCAGGCTGCACGCGATGCAGCGGCCAAGGTCGCCGATTACGAACACGGCTGGTCAGCCGATATCGAGCAGGAATTCGCGCCCAAGGGCCTGGATGAAAGCACGGTACGGTTCATTTCGGCCAAGAAGAACGAGCCGGAATGGATGCTGGAATGGCGGCTCAAGGCATTTCGCCACTGGCAGACCATGCCGATGCCGGACTGGGCCAAGCTGAACGTTCCGCCGATCGACTATCAGGACGCCTATTACTACGCCGCGCCCAAGGCCAAGCCCAAGCTGGCCAGCCTGGACGAGGTCGATCCCGAGATTCTGGAAGTTTACAAGAAGCTGGGCATTCCACTGGAAGAGCAAAAGGTGCTCGCCGGGGTGGAAGGCGCGCGCAAGGTTGCGGTCGATGCGGTGTTCGATTCCGTCAGCGTCGCCACGACTTTCCGCGAAGAACTGAAGAAGGCCGGCGTGATCTTCCTCTCGATCAGCGAGGCGATCCGCGAGTATCCCGAACTGGTCAAGCAGTGGCTGGGCAAGGTCGTGCCGATGCACGACAACTTCTTTGCCGCGCTCAACTGCGCGGTCTTTTCCGACGGAACCTTCGTCTACATTCCCGAAGGCGTGCGCTGCCCGATGGAACTGAGCACCTATTTCCGCATCAATGCGGAAAACACCGGCCAGTTCGAACGCACCCTGATCGTCGCCGACAAGGGCAGCTATGTCTCTTATCTGGAAGGCTGCACGGCGCCGCAGCGGGACGAGAACCAGCTCCACGCCGCCGTGGTTGAACTGGTCGCGCTCGACGATGCCGAGATCAAGTATTCGACCGTGCAGAACTGGTATCCCGGCGATGCCGAGGGCAAGGGCGGGATCTACAACTTCGTGACCAAGCGCGCGCTGTGCCAGGGCAAGCGCAGCAAGGTCAGCTGGACCCAGGTCGAAACCGGCTCTGCCATCACCTGGAAGTACCCGTCCTGCGTCCTGAATGGCGAGGATTCGGTGGGCGAGTTCTACTCGGTCGCCGTCACCAACAATTACCAGCAGGCCGATACCGGCACCAAGATGATCCACAATGGCAAGGGCAGCCGCTCGACCATCGTGTCCAAGGGGATCAGCGCCGGGAAAAGCCAGAACACCTATCGCGGGCTGGTCCGCGTGGCGGCTGGTGCCGAGGGCGTGCGCAACTTTACCCAGTGCGACAGCCTGCTGCTCGGCAAGGACTGCGGCGCGCACACCGTGCCCTATATCGAGGTGCGCAACCCCAGCGCCCAGATCGAGCATGAGGCCACCACCAGCAAGATCAGCGACGACCAGCTGTTCTATGCCATGCAGCGCGGGCTGGATCAGGAGGCCGCCGTGGCCCTGATCGTGAATGGATTTGCCAAGGAAGTGTTGCAGCAACTGCCGATGGAATTCGCGGTTGAGGCGCAGAAACTGCTCGGCATCAGTTTGGAAGGTAGCGTCGGGTGATCCGGCGTAACCAGAAATGAGATTGCAATGACCGCCAAGAAAACCCTTACCGTCCGCCCGCTTGACGAGCGCACCGAAGCCCCCGCCCTGCAAAAGCGCGGGCGCGGCTGGGCGATTTCGGACAAGCGGCTTGATGCAATCCATGAGCAGGCCCGGCGCAACCGCATGCAGCCGACCGAGGCGCAGAAGCTGCTCGGTGAAAAGTTCGCCGAGCAGGAACTGGGCAAGTACAAGCTGACCCGCCAGCAGGTGATCGGCTCGGCCATCGTCGACTTTGCCTGCAATCCGCTCAAGGTCGCCGTCTCGATCGACGAAGGCGGTGATCCGGCGGTGACCGCGCGGCGCGACAGGAGCCTTGAGGCGGTCGGCATTCACCTTTTGCGTTTCCCTGCTGCCGATGTGCTGGCCGATCCCGATACGGTGGTTCAAACCGTGATCGCCGCCATGAAAGCGCGCTGGGAAGAGCGCCGCGCCCGGGGCCGTGCCCGCCCTGCCCCCAATCGCCAAGGATACAGCCGGTGACCCTGCTCAAGATCGACAACCTTCACGCCACTGTCGCGGACAAGCCCATTCTCAAGGGCCTGTCGCTGACTATCAATCCCGGCGAAGTCCATGCGATCATGGGTCCGAACGGCGCGGGCAAGTCGACCCTTGGCTACACGCTGGGTGGCCGTCCCGGCTATGAAGTGACCGATGGCTCGGTCCAGTTTGCCGGGCAGGATCTGCTGGAACTGGAACCGCATGAACGCGCCGCGGCTGGCCTGTTCCTGGGCTTTCAGTATCCGGTCGAGATCCCGGGCGTGTCCTTCGTCCAGTTCCTGCGCGAAAGCCTGAACGCCCAGCGCAAGAGCCGGGGCGAAGAACCGCTTTCCGGCGGGGAATTCCTCAAGCTGGCGCGCGAAAAGGCGGCGCTGCTGAAGATGGACATGGACATGCTCAAGCGCCCGGTGAACCTGGGCTTTTCCGGCGGGGAAAAGAAGCGCGCCGAGATGGTTCAGATGGGCATTCTCGATCCGAAGCTGGCGATCCTCGACGAAACCGATTCCGGGCTCGACATCGATGCGCTGCGCATCGTCGGCGAAGGGATCAACTCGGTCATGCGCAGCCCCGACAAGGCCGTGCTGCTGATCACCCACTACCAGCGCCTGCTGGACTATGTGAAGCCGGACTTCGTCCACGTCCTGGCCGCTGGCCGGATCGTCAAGACCGGCGGGCCGGAACTCGCGCTGGAACTGGAAGAGCGCGGCTACGAAGCGGTGGCGGCGTGACCCAGGCGCTCGCCCTGCCTACCCGCAAAAGCGAGGACTACCGCTATGCGGACCTGACCGCGCTTGAGGCTGCCTGGCCGATTGCGCCGGAGCAGATCGTACTGGGCGCAGGCGAAGAAGGGACCATGGCCATCGTCCACACCGGCGATGCCGTGGTGGCGCGCGATCTGGAAATCCGTCTGGGGGATGGGGCCAAGTTCGCCCTGCACCTGCTGGATGCCGGCACCGCCTATGGCCGGTTTGCCGTGCGGGTGACGCTGGGCGCGGGCGCAGAGTTTACCTTTGGCGCGGCGCAGCTGGCCGGTTCGGGCCAGACGCTGGAAATCGTCACCGAGGTTTCCCACGCTGCCCCCGATGCGGTCAGCCGCCAGATCGTCCGTTCGGTTGCGGCGGGCAAGTCGACCGTGAACTATCTGGGCAAGGTCCATGTCGAGCGCGGCGCCGATGGCACCGATGGCGAACAGTCGGTCCGGGCCATGCTGCTGGATCGCACCGCCACGGCCAACGCTCGCCCGGAACTGGAAATCTATGCCGACGATGTGAAGTGCGCCCATGGCTGCGCGGTTGGCGAACTGGATGCGCAGGCCCTGTTCTACATGGCCCAGCGCGGCCTGCCGCCACAGGAAGCCAAGAAGCTGATGCTCCAGGCTTTCGTTGCCGAGGCCTTTGTTGGCGCGCAGGATGAAGAGCAGCTGCTGGAAGGCGCGCTGGAAGCCTTGGGGAGACTGGTGTGACCGGCGGCGTAGACCCTTTCCTCCCCGAATCGGGGAGGGGGACCAGCGAAGCTGGTGGTGGGGTGGTTGCGGCCACTTCGAACCCGGAATCCCGCGCGCTGTCGGCCAACCCCCTCCACCATCCTGCGGATGGTCCCCCTCCCCGGTTCGGGGAGGAAACACGGGCGCAGTTTCCCGGGCTGGCGGGCGGCTGGCACTATCTGGATAGCGCGGCGACCGCGCAGAAGCCGCAGGAAGTGATCGACGCGGTCACGCGCGCCATGGGCGTGGACTATGCCACGGTCCATCGCGGCGTCTATGCCCGTTCGGCCAATATGACCCTGGCTTTCGAAGCGGCGCGGACCAAGGTTGCCGGCCTGATCGGTGCGCCGGCTGAGGAACTGGTCTTCACCCGCGGTGCGACCGAGGCGATCAATCTCCTCGCCTATGCCTGGCCGGACAAGGGCCGGGTGCTGCTTTCGACGCTGGAGCATCACTCCAACATCGTGCCGTGGCAACTGGCCGGCTGGCAGGTCGACGTTTGCCCGCTCACCGCCGATGGCCGGATCGACCTTGATGCGGCCGAGGCCATGCTGACGAGCGAGCACAAGTTTGTCGCCTTTGCCCATGTCTCCAACGTGCTTGGCTCGATGCTAGACGTTGCGCGGGCGGTGGAACTGGCGCACCGGGTCGGCGCAAAGATCCTGCTCGATGGCTGTCAGGCGGTGGCCCGCGTGCCGGTCGACGTTGCGGCGCTGGGCTGCGACTTCTATGCTTTTTCCAGCCACAAGCTTTACGGCCCGACCGGGATCGGCGCGCTGTGGGGCCGGGCCGAACTGCTTGACCGCATGACCCCGTGGCAGGGCGGCGGCGCGATGATCGAGCGGGTGACTTTCGAACGCTCGACCTTTGCCCCGGCACCGCAACGGTTTGAAGCTGGCACGCCCGCGATTGTCGAGGCCATCGGCTTTGGCGCGGCGGCAGACTATGTCCGCACCCTCGGCCTTGCCGCGATCCACGATCACGAAGCGGCGCTGGTGGCGGAATTGCGTGCGGCCCTGCGCGCCCGCAACGACATTACCCTGTTCGGGCCAGAGGAAAGCGCCGGCATCGTATCTTTTGCGATGGACGGGGTTCATCCCCACGATCTGGGCACCATATTGGACGAAGAAGGCGTGGCGATCCGCGCCGGGCACCACTGCGCCCAGCCCCTGATGGACCATCTGGGGGTACCGGCCACGGCGCGAGCCAGCTTTGGCGTCTATTCGGACAGCGACGATATTGCCGCCCTGATGCGGGGCATTGAAAGGACACGGAGGATCTTCGGATGAGCGAGGAACCCAAATTCATTGTCGAGCAGGTTGATAGCGTTCCGGCCCCGCCGCGCGCCAAGGTAGAAGATGCCGAAACTCCGGCTGAAAAGCTGGAGCGCAAGCGGGACTATCTGGAAGGTTTCCTTTCAGAAAAGCCGCAGGGCGCTGCGCCCGGTGAACCCGGCGGCGACATCTACGAAGGCGTAATTGCCGCGCTGAAGGACATTTTCGACCCCGAAATCCCGGTCAACATCTATGATCTTGGCCTGATTTATGGCGTCGACGTGGCCGACGATGGCGGCGTTGCCGTGACCATGACGCTGACCACCCCGCACTGCCCGGTGGCGGAATCGATGCCGGGCGAAGTCGAACTGCGCGTCGGCGCGGTCCCCGGCGTGCGCGACTGTGAAGTCAATCTGGTCTGGGACCCGCCATGGGACCCGGCCAAGATGAGCGATGAAGCCCGGCTGGAGCTTGGAATGCTATGACCACGACCCGGACCCTGCCCGCCGCTGTCACGCTGACCCCGGCTGCCGAAGCGCGCGTGGCCAAGTTGATGGCCGATGCGCCGGAAGGCACGATCGGCGTAAAGCTCAGCACCCCGCGCCGGGGCTGCTCTGGCCTCGCCTATTCGGTCGACTATGTCGATGCGGCCAATCCGCTGGACGAGCGGATCGAAACGCCGGGCGGCCTGTTCTTCATCGATGCCGCTTCGGTGCTCTACCTGATCGGCAGCACGATGGACTGGCAGGAAGACGATTTCACTGCCGGGTTCGTGTTCAACAACCCGAATGCCAAGGGCAGCTGCGGCTGCGGCGAGAGCTTTACGGTCTGAAGCCTTACGGGCCGATCACGGCCGCGGGACGAAGGTTTCGCCCGTTTCCGCGTCGATAAAGGCGATCAGGGCGCGTTCCAGATCGTCGAGGTCTTCGTCGGCCTCCAGCATGTCCTGCAGCCACGCCTGTTCCGATTGGTCCAGCAGTGCGGCGCTTTCCGCTTCCTCTCCCCAGTCGCTCAGCGGCTCACCGTGTTCAGAGGTGATTTCCAGCAGGCTGCTGAAGCCATCTTGCGGATCGCCAAGGGCAACGCGGGCGAGGAAGTTGCCGATCCCCGCGCCTTCGCGGCTCATGAATGCTTCCAGTTCGCGCATCCGCTCGGTCGTTGGTGCCTCGTGGCCAGCGAAGCCTAGCAGGAACTGCGCGACGCCCTTGACGAACAGGTCCTTCCACTCCGGGCAATTGGTCTCGTAAAGCGTGGCATCCTTGATCTGGAACAGCAGTTCCGCCTCGGCCTTGCTGACGCCGCCGGGGCGCTCGCTGCCGGTGCCAAAGATCACGCGGCGCAGCAGCTGCACTTCGGTCTGGTTGATCCCGCTGGGGTCCAGTTCGCCATGGCGCGTCGGGCCAAAGCCCATGGTCACGGCTTCCTCGATCTGGCGCAAGGCATAAGTGCGCAGCACATCTGGCACGCTGCTGGCCACTTCGATCACGCGCACCAGCAGTTCCAGTTCGGCCATGGTCCCGACCCGGCCATCGCGGTCGATCCGGGCGATCAGTTCCTCGGCCATTTCCAGATCGACATAGCCGCGCGGTTCGACCGTGTAGACGATGAAGCTGGTCAGCGCCTCGACAAAGAAGTCGCACCATTCCGGGCCGGTTTCATCTGCCGTTTCGTTGGCCAGGAACAGGGCCTCGGCCTCGTCCGGACTCATCTGGCCGTCGGCCCAGCCAATTCGGCGCAGGTCGGCAATTTCTGCAGCGGTAATCCGCCCGTCACTCGCGATCTGGGCGGTCAGGTCGCCAAATTCCATGCTCATCGCAGCAAGGCCCCTTGGTAGAACACCATATGCCTTGTGGCGGAATATCCTTAAAGCTGCGTTACCCTTGACCCGTCACCCTATTTCCCGCGCAGGCTGGCCACGCAGGCGGCGCGGTCTACGTCCTCTCCGTCGCTGGCGCGGCGGGCTTCGACATGGGTGGCGGTAGGGCTGGCGCCCGGTGCGGTCGGATAGAGAAAAACGTCGAGCACGCAGGCGCGGCCCGAAAATTGCAGCTTGCGGGCGTCACCTTCCCAGACGTCGAGGCGGGCCGGGCCGAACTGACGGACCAGGCCATCGGGCGTGGCGCCGATCACCCCTTCCAGACCGGGGCCGGACAAGATTTTGGGCTTTGGCAGCGCGGCGTTGCCGGGCGCACGCGTTGCCGGGCGCGTCACAACGGGCTTTTTCGCCTTGGTCGGTGCCGAAGGAGCCTTTGGCCCGCCGCCCGAGACGCAGGCGGACAGGAACAGGCCAAGGACGAGCGGAAGGGCAAGGTTGGAGCGCATCACGATACCCCTCTTTGCGCTGAAACGGACGCGTGATGCAAGCGGCGCCAGGACAGGCTGCGGTGAAAGCTTCCATGCACGGACAAAAGCCGCTAGGCGCGCGCCTCGTTGCGCTTTCACATCAGGATTACAGTTCATGTCCCAGCCGTCCACCCAGGTCATCGCCATCGGCAATGCGATCGTCGATGTCATGGCACCGTGCGATGATGCGTTGATCGAACGCTTTGGCATGACGCGTGGCGGCATGACCCTGATCGACACGGACCGGGCCAAAGAACTCTATGCCGCGATGGGTCCGGCGCGGGAGATTTCGGGCGGCTCTGCAGCCAACACGCTTGCCGGCCTGGCCGCGCTTGGTGCGCGCTGCGCCTTCATTGGCCAGGTTGCCGACGATCAGCTGGGCGAAGTTTTCGCGCATGACATCCGCGCTGGCGGGATCAAGTTCGACACGGCAGCCCGCGCCGGCGATCCGCCGACGGCCCGCTGCCTGATCTTTGTGACGCCCGATGGCCAACGCACGATGAACACTTTCCTTGGCGCCTCGCAGTTCCTGCCTGCAGCGGCGCTGGACGAAGCGGCGATTGCCGATGCAGAGATTCTTTATCTGGAAGGCTATCTGTGGGATCCGGAAGAGCCGCGCGCTGCCATGCGCCGGGCAATTGCCGCTGCCAAGAATGCCGGGCGCAAGGTGGCCTTTACCCTGTCCGATGCCTTCGTGATCGAACGTCACGGTGCGGATTTCCGCGCGATGATCGAAACCGGTGATATCGACATCCTCTTCGCCAACCATGTCGAACTGGCATCCCTGACCGGCCATGACGATTTCCACGCCGGGATCGACGCGCTGAAGGACAAGGTGCCGATGCTGGTCGTTACCCGCAGCGAACAGGGCGCAGTCGCGGCCCATGCTGGCCAGGTTTACGAAGTTCCGGCGGAACCGGTGGCGCAGGTGGTCGATACGACCGGTGCGGGCGATCTGTTCGCGGCAGGTTTCCTTCATGGCCATGTCAACGGTCGCCCGGTCGATGAATGCCTGACGCTGGGCGCGATCTGCGCGGCAGAAATCATTTCGCACTACGGCGCCCGGCCCGAGGCCGATCTGAAGGAACTGGCGGCGCAGCGCCTTGGCTAAGGCGCGCGTCTAACCGCTTATATCGGATCGTGCAGGGCCAGGGTCTGGCCGCGCAGGAATTCGCTGGGTACGGTGCCGGTCAGCGCCTTGAAATCGCGAATGAAGTGCGACTGATCGGCATAGCCCGCATCCAGCGCCAGTTCGGTCCATGACACCTCTGGTTCCAGTTCCTTGCGGTGGATTGCATAGCCCACCCGGCAAATTCGCGCGTAATGCTTTGGGTTCAATCCGGTCAGCTGGCGAAACCGGCGCTGGAAGTGTCGCAGCGACAGCCCGGCTCCATCGGCAAGTTCCTGAACCGGGATCGTCCCGTTCATTTTCCTGAGCCGGTTGGCCTGTTGAGCAACCGGATCGGTGCAGCTTTTGCCATTGGCAAGCGACTGAAGCCAATCGTCACTGGGCGGCGCCATTGCTGCCCAGTTTGGCGCTTTTTGCAGCGTTTGAAGCAAACCGTCTGGCAGAGTTACCGGGATGAAGTTGTCGACCAGAGATACCGGGTCGACCTGGAACAGCCGTGCGGCTGCGGCTGGCTGAAGCTGCGCGGTAAAGGTTTTCAACGCGCCAACAACTTCAAAATCGTAGCGGTAATAGGTGCGCGGACCAAACAACCCGGTGCGGGGAGATTCGAATTTCTGGCCGCTCTTGATGTCGTGAAGGCTGTAGCCACCATTCAGGATAATCTGAACGAAACAGTTCGGGCGAGCCGGAATTACCCTGCGGACGACCTGTCCACATTCCTCTATCTCGCCTCCGATATAGCCGATCAGGCAGGAGGCGAGTTCAGGAACGGAACTGTTTACCGGGGTTATTCTCAACCCATGGCCTCCCCAAAATGTGCATGATTGCCCCTATTTGGAAGTCATAGCCTCTCGCTTTACTTCGCGCCAGCCAATATCGCGGCGGCAGAAACCTTGCGGAAAATCGATTTTGTTTACTGCTTCGTAAGCATACTTTTGCGCCGCAGTAACGGTTTGCCCACGCGCCGTGACGTTCAGCACCCGCCCGCCATTGGCAACCAGCTGACCATCGACCAGCGCCGTACCGGCATGGAAAACCTTGGCTCCGTTCGCTTCAGCTGCGGCAATACCGGCGATCGTACCGCCTTTCAGCGGCGTGCCGGGATAGCCTTCTGCGGCCATGACCACGGTCAGTGCCGTATCGGGCGAGAATTGCGGCGCGGGCAGGGCGGCCAGGCGGCTTTCCGCCGTGGCCAGCATCAGTTCGGCCAGATCGCCTTCGTAACGCTGCATCAGCACCTGGCATTCAGGATCGCCAAAGCGGCAATTGTATTCGATCAGCTGGACGCCCTTGGGCGTCAGCATCAGTCCGGCATAGAGCACGCCGGAATAAGGCACGCCCTCTGCGGCCATGGCCTGGACCGTCGGAACCACAATCCGCTCCAGCGCTTCGCCTTCCAGCAGCGGGGTAAGGACCGGGGCGGGGCTATAGGCACCCATGCCGCCGGTGTTAGGGCCAGTATCGCCATCGCCAACGCGCTTGTGATCCTGCGCCGAACCGAACGGCACGACGGTATGGCCATCGGTAATGGCAAAGAAGCTGGCCTCCTCGCCCTCCAGGAATTCCTCGATCACGGCTTCGGCCCCGGCAGCGCCGAACCGGCCGGAGAAGATCTCGCGCACGGCTTCTTCCGCTTCTTCGCGGGTCATGGCCACGGTCACGCCCTTGCCAGCGGCCAGGCCATCGGCCTTGATCACCACGGGAATGGAAAAGCTGTCCAGCGCGGCCAGCCCTTCCGCTTCGCTGGTCACGCGGCGGAACGCGGCAGTCGGGATGTTGTGGCGGGCGCACAGTTCCTTGGTGAAGGCCTTGGACCCTTCCAGCTGGGCCGCTGCCTTGGACGGGCCGAACACTGGGACGCCTGCACCGCGCAAGGCATCGCCCAGACCATCAACCAGCGGCGCTTCCGGGCCGACCACGACTAGACCGATGCCTTGCGCGGCGCAGAATTCCAGCACCTGCGCATGGTTTTCCAGATCGAGCGAGACCAGTTCGGCATGATCGGCTATGCCGGGATTGCCGGGACTGGCGAACAGTTTCGTGCACAGCCGGGATTGCGTCAGCTTCCACGCCAGCGCATGTTCACGGCCGCCCGACCCAATCAGCAGGATATTCATGTCAGCGCCGCCCTATTTTGAAGATGAACCCACCGGGCTGGTAGCGAAGGAAGCGGCGGGCGACAACGCCGCAGCGCTATCTGTCAGCGAGATTTCTGCTCTGCTCAAGCGCACGGTCGAGGATCGCTTCGGCTTTGTCCGCGTCCGGGGCGAGATCAGCGGCTTCAAACGTGCAGCATCGGGCCACGTCTATCTGTGCCTCAAGGACGAGAATGCGCGGCTTGATGCGGTGATGTGGCGCGGCACGGCGCAGCGCCTGAATTTCATGCCCGAGGATGGCCTGGAAGTTGTCGCCACCGGCAAGCTGACGACCTATCCGGGCCGCTCGAACTATCAGCTGGTGATCGAACGGATGGAAGTCGCGGGCGAAGGCGCGCTGCTCGCCCTTCTCGCCCGCAACAAGGCGCGATTCGAGGCCGAGGGCCTGTTCGCGCCCGAGCGCAAGCGCGCACTGCCCTTCCTGCCGCGCACGATTGGCGTGGTCACTTCGCCGACCGGCGCAGTGATCCGCGACATCCTCCACCGTCTGGCAGACCGCTTTCCGGTCCGCGTGCTGGTCTGGCCGGTGCTGGTTCAGGGCCAGGGCGCGGCGGAACAGGTGGCGGCAGCCGTGCGTGGTTTCTCGGCTATGGCTCCCGATGGAGCCGTGCCGCGGCCCGATCTGGTGATCGTGGCGCGCGGCGGCGGTTCGATCGAAGACCTCTGGGCCTTTAACGAGGAAGCCGTGGTTCGCGCCGTGGCGGATTGCTCGATCCCGGTCATCTCTGCCGTCGGCCACGAAACCGATACAACACTGTGTGACTTCGCTGCAGATCGCCGCGCGCCAACCCCCACTGCTGCTGCCGAAATGGCTGTGCCGGTGCGCAGTGACCTGATCAACCAGCTGGCCGAACTGACCCTGCGCAAGCGCCGCGCCGTCCTGCGCCCGCTGCAACTGGGGCGGGAGCGGCTGGCGGCCCGGGCCGAGCGCCTGCCCGCGCCGCAGACCCTGCTCAGCCCGCAGGCGCAAAAGCTGGACGACCTGTCCGAACGGTTCCGCCGCGCGCTTGGCGACCGCACGATGCTGGCGCGCGGTGATCTACAGCGCGTCTCGGCGCGGCTTTCGTTGCCGCTGGTGACGGCACGGGTGCAGACTGCGCGTGGACGCCTCGATGGGCTGGCCCGCCTGTTCGTCTCGCTCGACCCCGACAAAGTCCTCGCCCGCGGCTATGTCCGCGTCAGCGGTGCAGGTGGCCGCACGCTCACCACCAAGGCTGCCGCCGGAAAAGAGCAGTCGCTCACCCTGCATTTCCAGGATGGCGAACTGGCGGTCTCCACCGGCCCTGCCCCGATCCGCGCCCCCAGCCGCCCCAAACCCGCCCCCGGATCGGACGACGGCCCCCAGGGCAAATTGCTCTGATGCCCTCGTTTTGTTAAAAGGCCACCATGCTGATGAATTCCGCCGACCGCCCTGCCACTCTGTTTTACCAAGCCAACGGTTTCCGTGTAATCAGCCCCGGCAACCACGTGCTTTGCGCCGTCAGCGGCGAAGTGATCGCGCTCGAAGCCCTGCGCTATTGGAGTGTTGATCTGCAGGAGGCCTATGCCAGCCCGGATATGGCCACGCGGCGTTTGCTGGGACAGGGTTGAGGCTTACTGAGTGCGCCGCATCTTGATGGCAGCCTGACCGTCAATGCTCACAAAGTAACTGCCAAGAGCGCCTTTGGTGACAATCGCTTTTTGGCCGCTCTTTGGTGATAGCGCGAGCATCTTGGAGTCAATCTGCTCCCAGGTGCCACCCTCTCCCAATTGCACGATCCACCCGCCGTCACGGTTGCGCCGGGCAGAGCTTACTGTGGTCTCCAGTCGGCGCGTTTCCTCGCCGTCATCGTCACGGCCCAGGATAGGGGACGAGGGCAGGGCAAAGCCAAATAGCTTGCGCCGGGTTTGCCGAATCTCGGCCTTGTCCGTCACGACGATATCCTGTCGTTCACTCGCCGCTGCAACGATCGCCACTTGCCGGTCATAACAGGCGAGTCGCTGCTGGGCATCTTGAACCTGACGGCAATCCAGCAAGTCGCGAAACGACTGACTGCTGACCGTTGCATCACCCTGATCCGCGAAGGCCGCAGTTGCCCAAAAGAGAGGGATTAATCCGGCCGAATAGTATTGCAGTTTCTTCATTTCCGCCTCCCGATAATCCCAAGTAACAGGGCCAAGAGATGGCGAGAAAGTGACGATTGGGCAACCGATAGAGCGGTCCTGCTGCGCAAAAACCATGAGTTGCACAAAAGGCACAGTCTGTTGCAAATTGCAGGAATCCTAGGGTCTGCGCCTTTACAGAATTGTTGGAGGGGAACAAAGCCATGCCATTCTGGGGTAAATAATAGTGCCTACAAGGTGCAACCTGAATCCCTAGAAGACTAGTCTGGGGCCTTTGGCCTCCACGATAAGGGACTGAACTCGTGAAAAAAACAACTCAACTCTGGGCCAGTGCGGCTCCGCTGGCAGTTGGCTTTGCTCTCATTGCTACTCCTGCGCTTGCACAGGATGCCGATGCCGCTGCAGAACAGAATGCGGCTGACATCGTCGTTACGGGTACACGCATTCAGAATGCCAACCTGAACGCTGTTTCGCCGGTTACGTCGGTTACCAACGCTGAAATCAAGCTGGCTGGTACGCAGAAGACGGAAGACCTGCTCAACTCGCTGCCGCAGGTTTTCGCCAGCCAGTCCTCGACGCTTTCCAACGGCGCTAGCGGTACCGCGACTGTTGACCTTCGCGGTCTTGGCTCGCAGCGCACCCTGGTGCTGATCAACGGCCGCCGCCTGATGCCGGGTGACCCGAGCAGCTCGGCCGCCGACCTTAACTTCGTTCCCTCGTCGATGGTGAAGCGCGTTGACGTGCTGACCGGTGGTGCTTCGGCAACCTACGGTGCCGACGCTGTGGCCGGCGTTGTCAACTTCGTCCTGGATACCGATTTCGAAGGTTTCCGGGTCGATGCTAACTATGGCTTCTACCAGCACAACAACCGCAACAAGGTCACTCCGGCCCTGCTCGACAAGCGCACCGCCGCTGGTATTCCGGGTTATGCCTATCCCAAGGGTAGCGTGACCGATGGTGGTCAGTTCGACGCGACGGTTTCGTTCGGCACCAAGTTTGACGATGGTCGCGGTCATGCCATGGCCTATTTTGGCTATCGCAAGGCTGATCCGGTGCAGCAGTCCCGTCGTGACTACAGCGCTTGCACGATTCAGAACGGCAATGCCCGACTGAGCAATCCGACGCGTCTGGACCCGGCTGCAGCCCTGCAGTGCGGTGGTTCGGCGACTGCGAATAACGCATTCATCTTCGCCACCACGACGTCGGGTATCACTTCCACGATTGCTTCGCTTGGCAACGGCACGATCACGCCGCAGGCGGCCAATCGCTACAACTTCGCGCCGCTGAACTATTTCCAGCGTCCGGATGAGCGTTACACTGCCGGTGCGTTCGTGGATTACGAAATCAGCCCCGCGCTGAAGCCGTACATGGAATTCATGTTCATGGACGATCAGACCGTGGCCCAGATCGCTCCGTCGGGCGACTTCGGTAACACCCTGACCATCAACTGCGACAATCCGCTGATGTCGGCTTCGCAGCTTTCGGTGATCTGCAATACGAACAACCTCATTGTCGGCAACGTGGGTAGCTACCCGCTGACCGCCACCTCTTGGGGTAACGTCTACGGCACTGCTGCTCCTGCTCCGGTCGGCTACATCGATCCGACCACTGGCGCGACCTACAACAAGGCGTTCTTCCAGCTGCTGCGTCGTAACGTCGAAGGCGGCCCGCGCGTGAACGACCTTCAGCACACTGCATATCGCGTTGTGCTCGGCACCAAGGGTGACCTTGGTTCGGCTTGGTCTTATGATGCCTACTACCAGTACGGCCGCATGAACTATTCGCAGGTCTACTCGAACGAGTTCTCGACCTCGCGTCTGGTAAATGCCCTTGACGTCGTGCAGGGTGCAAATGGTCCGGTCTGCCGCGTCGCTCAGACGGGTCAGGATGCGAACTGCGTTCCTTACAACGTGTTCTCGGGTACGCCGTCTGCCGCTTCGCTCAACTACCTCACCGTAACCGGCTTCCAGAAGGGCAAGGTTTCGCAGCAGGTTCTGAGCCTGGTCTTCAACGGTGACCTTGGTTCCTATGGCATCAAGTCGCCGGGTGCGACTGACGGTGTGAACATCGCTATCGGTGGTGAATACCGTAACGAATTCCTGCAGCTGCAGACCGACAACGCCTTCACCACCGGTGACCTCACCGGCCAGGGCGCGCCGACTCTGCCGATCGAAGGTTCGTACAACGTCAAGGAATTCCTGGCCGAAGTCGACGTGCCGCTGGTCCAGGATTCGTTCATCCACAACCTCAGCCTGAACGGCGGTTATCGTTATTCGCACTACGAAGTGTCGAACGGCAAAACCTTCAACACCGACACTTACAAGATCGGTGTGGACTTTGCGCCGATCCGCGACATCCGCTTCCGTGCTGCCTATAACCGCGCAGTCCGCGCCCCGAACATCCAGGAACTGTTCTCGACGCAGTTCGTGGGTCTCGACGGTTCGACCGATCCGTGCGCCGGCTTTGCAATCACGGCAACCGACTATGGTTGCCTTGCGCAGGGCCTTGCCATTGGGCAGAGCGTGACGGCCAACCCGGCGGCGCAGTACAATGGTCTGCTCGGCGGCAATCCGAACCTGCAGCCGGAAAAGGCCACGACCAAGACGGTCGGCGTCGTGATCCAGCCCAGCATGGTTCCGGGCCTGTCGCTTTCGGCTGACTGGTATGACATCAAGATTACCGATGCCATCCAGGGCTTCGGTGCCGATGCCATCCTCAGCTCGTGCGTCAACGACAGCACCGCAACGGCAGCGGCTCCGGCTTGCGCGCTCGTAAACCGCAATGCTGCGGGTTCGCTGTGGCTGACCTCGGACGGTTCTGTGACCGACCTGCCGCAGAACGTCGGTGGCTTCCGCACCCGCGGTATCGAGTTCAACGGCAACTACAGCCGCGAAATCGGTGGTCTCGGCACGCTGTCGCTCAACATGGTCGGTACCATGCTCGACAAGTACGAAGTCGATAACGGTCTGACTGCGCTGTATGATTGCGCTGGCTACTACGGCCCGACTTGCGGCACCCCGGCTCCGGAATGGCGCCACAAGCTGCGCCTGTCGCTGAATACCAAGATGGGTATCGGCGTCTCGGCACAGTGGCGCTACTTCAGCGCAGTCGATGTTGAGTACAAGAACACGAGCGCAACGCTCGCGGGCAACTACTACAACTACAGCTCGCGCATTGATGCACAGAGCTACTTCGACCTGTCGCTGAACGCGAGCATCGGCAAGACCCTGTCCTGGCGTCTTGGCATGAACAACGTGTTCGACAAGGAGCCGCCGCTGGTGACTTCGGGTAGCGGTGCATTTGGTGGCAGCGCTTGCGCCGGCACCGTCTGCAACGGCAACACCTATCCGGGCACTTATGACTCGCTCGGTCGGTATATCTACACCGGCGTGACCCTGGACTTCTAAGTCAGGTAATCGTTGATTATAGAGGTGGCGGCCCGTCAAACGGGCCGCCACTTTTTTGACTATTGGTGACAGGCAGATGCAGGATTCAGAGGTTGCGGCCCAGCTCGGCCAAGTCGCCCAGCTTGCTCGTTCAGGACGCGTGGACGAAGCAGCCCTCACGGTCATGCAGATGCGACAGGGGGGCAATGCCGACCCCCGCTTGGCTGCTCTGGGCGGAGCGATCGAATTTCATCGTGGTGCCTTCGAGCGGGCGATCCCGCTTTTGGCAGAAGCCAACAGCCATTTTCCAGAAGACCGCACGGTTCGCGCCAACCTTGCCGAGTCCTATTATCACGCTGGTGATCTCGCTGCGGCGCGGGCGATTTGCACCGCAGAGGCGGCAGGTAACGATCCATCTTTGCGTCTTGAACGTTTGCGCGGATTTCTAGCGCAAGAGGCAGAAGACTATGCTGCTGCCGTGGAGGCCTATCAGCGGGTCGTTTCAGTTGAACCGACAGACTGGTCGTCCTGGAACAACCTGGGCAATTCTTTCAATGCGCTCGAAGATTTTGCGGCGGCTGTGGATGCACTGCGTCGCGCGCTGGATCTTAATCCTCAGTCACAGGCTATTCGCATCAATCTTGGCAATACCTTGTTTTACAGCGGCGACCCGCTTGGCGCAGAGGCTGTGCTGAAAGAAGCGGCGGAACGCGATCAGACCGACACTACACCTCTGCGGGAACTGTTTGGCCAGTATGTGAATACTGCCCGAGACAAGGAAGCTCTGGAAGTCATTCGGCAAGCGGCCGGCCTTGAGCCTGCAAATGCATTGTTGCAGGCAGAATTGGGCAGGCAGGCCAGCAAGGAAAATCTGTATCCTGAAGCGAACGCCGCTTTTGAAGCCGCCCTTGTAATAGAGCCAACCCTTCCTGAAGCCCTGGTCGGGCTTGCCTCAAACCATGAGCGCACCAATCAGGAAGATTTGCTTGAACCACTGCGGGACAGGGCTGTGGCTGCGGGCGCCGAGCCAGCCGTAATCGCCTTCATAGACTCACTTCGTTTCAAGCGATCAGGTGATTATGAACAGGCATTGGAATGCCTGGAAGAGGCTGGTGATGTCGGCAGTTCCGGCCGCAGCCTGCATTTGCGAGGCGTGTTACTCGACCGGTCGAAGCGATATGATGAGGCATTCTCCTGTTTCGTGGAAATGAACGAGAGCACCGCCGATCATCTTAGCCAACCACGCGAACGCGCAAAAATCTATGCTGAAAGCGCCAGCCAATCACTGGCGTTGCTCAATTCTGGCTGGGTAGACACCTGGACGCCGCCATCAATGCCTGAGGGAAGAAGATCTCCGATATTCATCGGTGGCTTTCCCCGTTCTGGCACTACGCTGCTTGATACCATTTTGATGGCTGACAAGAATGTCGTTGTGCTTGAGGAAGAGCCCTTCATTCCGATCATGCAGAATGAAGTCGGCGGCCTCGAAGCCCTTGCCAAGCTGACACCGGATGATCTGGCTGAAGCGCGGGAAAACTATTGGCGGCGAGTTGAAGAACAAGCTGCCCTCGGGCCAGATTCGATCGTTGTCGACAAGCAGCCCCTGCATACGAACAATATCCCGGCGATCGTGCGACTATTCCCGGATGCGAAGTTTATCCTTGCCATGCGACATCCATGCGATGTGCTGTTGAGCTGTTTTCTCACCAATTTCCGTACCAATAATGCCATGTCGAATTTCCTCGACCTGCACGATGCGGCCAATTTGTATGACCTGACCTTCACCCACTGGGAAAAGGCCCGGGAGGTGTTCGATCTGCCGGTCAAGACGGTCGTTTATGAGCGACTGGTCCTGGACACGCCCCGCGAACTGCGCCCGCTGTTTGATTGGCTGGGGCTGGACTGGCCGGGCGACGATCTGGACCACCGTGAAGCGGCGCGCGCACGTGGGGTGGTCCATACTGCCAGCTATGCTCAAGTGACCGAGCCGATTTACGCGCGGGCAATGGGGCGCTGGCATAACTATGTCGAGCACCTGGCACCTGTGCTGGATAAATTGCGCCCGTGGGTGGAAAAGTATGGCTATTCGCTTGAAGATGGGCGAATCCCTGGTTGGCCCGCGGCGGATTGATGAGCGGGATGGCCCAACCCGCAGCCCAGTTCTTTGCCGCTGCCGATCAGGCTTTGGCGCAGGGAGATCTGGCTGGGGCAGCGGGGTTGATCGAATCTGCGCTTGCGCAGGAAGATCGTGGACCGGAGGGTTGGCTCAAGCTTGCGGGATTGCGCCGCGCCCTGCGGCAACCGCGCAAGGCTCTCGACGCGGTCCACGGTGCGCTGCGGCATAGTCCCCTCGATTTCATTGCGCTCTGCCTGCGTGCCGGGCTGCTGGAGAAGCTTGACCCCAGCCGAGCGGGAGAAGCGTGGGCTGAGGCCTTGGCTCAGCGCCCCGAGGGTGAAGTTCCCGCGGGAATGGCGGGCGTCATTGCGGCGGGTGAAGGCTGGCGAGACCGGTGGGAGACCCAACGTGAAGCCCGACTGACGGCGGCAACGCAGGCCGAACTGGCCGCAGGGACGCAAGACGAGGTCTGGAAGATCGAGCGATTTCGCAGCAATGTCATGCGCAAAAGCCGCATCTGGCACAGCCAGCCGACCCATTATCATTATCCCGGGCTGGTCGAGCGCGAGTTTCACCCTCGTGAGCGCTTTCCATGGCTGGCCGATCTCGAGGCGGCAACCGCTGTAATCCGTGCCGAAATGGAGGCCGCCCTTCACTCCACGCGCGCCGAACTGGTCCCCTATCTAGACTATTCCGAGCATGAGGCGCTGGCGCAATGGCGTGAGCTGAATCGCAATCCTGACTGGACCGCGATTCATTTGATCAAACGCGGAGAGGTAATCCGCGCAAATGCCGATCTTTGCCCGCATACAATGGATATTCTAACCCGGTTGCCGCAGCCGGAAATCCCCAATGCCTCTGCCAATGCAATGTTTTCGCTGCTGGCTCCTGGCAAGACGATCCCCCCCCATGTCGGAGTGAACAACACCCGCCTGCTTTGCCATTTGCCGCTGGTGGTGCCACCGGGGTGCTGGTTCAGGGTTGGCGGAGAGACGCGTTTCTGGCGTGAGGGTGAAGCATTCGTGTTTGATGACACGATTGAACATGAAGCTGCCAATCCATCAGACAAGCTGCGCGTGGTGATGATCTTCGATATCTGGCATCCAGACCTCACTCCGCTTGAGCAGCAAGCGGTCTCTGCCCTTGTCGCCGCAGATGGCGCACAGGAATCGGGTCTGTGAGCAATCTGAACGTGCAGCAGTTGGCCGACCTTGCCTGGCAAAGCCTGGAAAACCAGACCGAGGAAAAGGCCGAGGTCGTTTTGGGCCAATGGTTGTTGGCCAATGGTAGCGATCCAGTGGTACTGCACTGGCGTGCACTTCTGTTGCGTGCGCTAGATCGACGGGGCGAAGCAATCGCCTTGCTCGATCAGGCAGCACCCTTGTCACCGGGCAATCCCGCCATTGCCTTGGCGCTGGCGCAGATCGGCTTTGAAGCCGGCCTGCCTTCGTCACACAATTTTGAAGCCGCCTTGCGTCTTGCCCCCACGAGTGGAGAGGCAAGATTGGGTCTGATTGCCGCCTATTTTGCCGAAGGGCATGGCGAGCAGGCACTGGCGCTGCTGGGCGGGGCACTGACGAGTAATCCGGGTTGGCAGGAAGGGTATCGCCAATATGCCCAACTTGCGACCCTCCTTGGTCGCCCCGGGCAAGCCCTGGCTCCCTTGTTTCAGGGGATCGATCGCTTCCCGGATGCCTTGCCGCTGCAGTTGGATGCACTCGAAATGCTGATGGCGGCCGGGGATTATGCCGCTGCCATCGAACTGAGTGATCGGTCTCTGAAGCGGCTGGGCCAAATGCCGCAACTGTTGCTCCGCAAGGCTACGGCGCTTGATGAATTGAACCGGACAGCCGAAGCAGAGGCCCTGTTCGAACTGTGCGGTGCACCGGTCGACGTGGTTCATGCCAGCCGCATGATCCGGCACCTTTTGCGTCGCGGGCGCGCGCAGGCCGCGCTTGAGCTTGCTCAGCCGTGGCTCCAAGGTGGGCAGGCTACAGAGATTTGGCCCTATGTTACGCTTGCCTGGCGTATGCTGGACGATCCGCGGGTCGATTGGCTTGAGGGCCAGAAAGGGCTGGTGGCAACCTATGACCTGGGAGAAAGTGTCGTAGATTGGCCAGTGCTGGCGGCGCGACTCAGGCAGATCCATGCAGTTTCGGGGCAATTCGCGAACCAGTCAGTCAGCGGTGGCACACAGACTGACGGACCCCTGTTTGCCCGCATCGATCCGGAGATAGCACTAACCCGTCAGATTGTGGTCGAAGCCCTGCAGAACCATTTGGCTGGCCTGCCTCCTCATGATGCGCACCATCCGCAACTTGCCAGCCGGCGGGATCGCAGGGTGCGTTTTTCGGGGAGTTGGTCAGTCCGTTTGAACGGGCAGGGATTTCACCGATACCATCACCATCCCCAAGGCTGGTTTAGTGCAGTACTTTATGTTGCCGTGCCCGATGGGCTGCAGCGCATGGATGGCCAACTCGCACTGGGCGGTTCGCCGCCTGAACTGGGGCTGCCGATCAATCCTCTGCAGCATGTAGAGCCTATGCCTGGGCGGCTGGTCGTCTTTCCTTCGACCATGTGGCATGCTACGGAGCCGTTCAGCGAAGGCGAACGCATGACAATCGCTTTCGATCTGGCTCGGCCTTTCGAGGAGACCTGAGAATGAGCATTTTTATTGCTGCCTTTCTTACGCTTGCCAGCACGGGTGAGCCGGTCTCTCAAACCAATCCGGCGGTTGTCACTGCATCATCTGAGAAAAAGACTGATGCGGAACAGGTTCAGACCGATCCGATGGTGTGTGAGGTCCATCAAGAGCTTGGCTCGCGGATCAAGCGTCGCAAGGTTTGCCTGCGCAAAAGCGAATGGGACCGACAGCACCTTGAGGAAAAGCAGATGATTGATCGCACCCAGATACTGCGTGGAATGACTCCCGCAGGCTAAGCTTTTCTTACTGCTCCCGTTGCAGCCTTGATGCGCCGATTGTTGGTTGTCGCCTTTGCCGGGCTGCTACTTTCCCTGACGTGGCTGCGTGGTGAGCCTGTAGCAGGCGATAGTCGCGCCAAAATTTGGGCATCCTTACTTCGTCTTGAAGCGGATTGCTGCGCGGCAGGGCCATTCCGGCTGGTGAGTGCATGGCATCTGACCAGCGGACATCCAGCCTTCGGTGGTTATTCGGCTCTGCTGCCGGTAAATTCGAGCCGCCTGCTCACGTTTTCCGATCGGGGTTATTGGCTTGCCTTTGACACCCCCGATCAGACTTCCGTCCCGCCACAATTCGGCTCGGTCTATCCTGATGGCGCAGGGAAAAAGGAGAGTCGGGATATCGAAGCTGGGGCCTGGGATCCGGTGACGCGGCGGCTGTGGCTGGCGCAGGAAGGGCGCAATGCGGTGGCGCGCTATGGGCCGGAGATGCAGCTGGAGGCGCTGCGGCGCATTCCAGAGTGGCAGGACTGGCCAAGCAATTCAGGTGCAGAGTCGATGGTGCGCTTGCCTGATGGGCGCTTCATTGTGCTGTGCGAATGCCGCAATGCCTGGTTTGGGGAATATCGGCATCCGGCCTATCTTTATCCCGGCGATCCAACCAGGGCGGTGGCCGGGCGGGCGTTCACGTTTGCCGGTGTGGATGGCTATCGCCCGACCGACATGGCGCAGCTGCCGGACGGGCGCGTGCTGATCCTGATGCGCCGTATGGTCTGGCCGATCCCGGCGCGCTTTGCGATCAAGGTGGTGATTGCCGATCCAGACATGATCGTTCCGGGGCAGGTCTGGCAGGGGCGCGAAATCGCGGATCTGGCTGCGCCCTGGCCGGCCGATAATTACGAAGGCATTGCCATCGAACGGGAAGCCAATGGTCAGTTGGTGGCCTGGATCATCAGCGACGAGAACGGCGCGGTTACACAGCGCGTGCTTCTACTGAAAGTGCTGATCGACGAGGCGCGGTTGCCGCACAAGCAAAAGGCGCCCGGATAGCCGGACGCCCTTGAATGCTTGGCTCGCTTGAACGCGAATCAGGCTGCGGCAGCGGCCTTCTTCTTCAGTTCGCGCTTCACCTTCTGAGCGGTGAGCGAGAGCTTTTCGTCCGAGGTCTTGAGCAGCCAGTTGTCCAGACCGCCGACATGCTCGACCGAGCGCAGGCCCTGCGTCGAAACGCGGAACTTGAAGCTGCGGTCCAGACCTTCGGACATGAGCGTGACGTTCTGCAGGTTAGGCAGGAAGACGCGCTTGGTCTTATTGTTGGCGTGGCTGACGTTGTGGCCGACCTGGCGGCCCTTGCCGGTCAGTTCGCAAATACGGGACATGGCAAAACTCGCTTCGAAAAACTGGTACCCATTCGGGGGAAGGCGCGCCAATACCGATTCACCCTTGCGCGGTCAAGGCATTGCGGCCAATTCCGCAGAAATGAGCCGCTGGCCCCTTCCCAAACCGATGCAATTGGCCCTGGAACAGGCCCGCACCGGCGAATCTGCGGGTGAAGTGCCGATTGGAGCCGTAATCGTCAAGGATGGCGCGGTAATTGCGGCTGCGCACAATGCACCGCGTGGCCTTCACGATCCCACCGCCCATGCCGAAGTGCTGGCGATTCGCGCGGCGGCAGCGATTCTTGGCAACGACCGGCTGGATGGCTGCGACCTGTGGGTCACGCTGGAACCGTGTGCGATGTGCGCCGGGGCGATTGCCCATGCGCGAATCGGTCGGCTCTATTACGCGGCTGCCGATCCCAAGGGCGGCGCGGTGGAACATGGCGCGCGGGTGTTTGAACACGAACAGAGCCTGCACAAGCCGCAGGTCTATTCCGGCATGGGTGAGGAAGAGGCTGGCGAAATGCTTCGCGCCTTCTTCCGTTCGCGCCGTTAGAGCCGGAAGCGGTAGGTCAGGGCCAGACCGGCGGAGAACTGATCGGCCTTGCCCGCACGGACTATCGGCGA
>ERZ1645187.926-NODE-926-length-27940-cov-6.067456_pt1 | contig 27940 bp, 28 predicted proteins | sample MGYA00575352_ERZ1645187 | MGnify/ENA primary metagenome ERZ1645187 (study PRJEB40837, sample SAMN11349314) | freshwater sediment metagenome | isolation source: river sediment | host: Sediment | place: India: Wazaribad , New Delhi | collected 2017-02-21 ...
TGACGTTCTGCTTCTGTTCCTTTCTGAGCACTGTCAGTCCCCAGAAGGTGAAGAACATTGTCACCGGACGGCCCATCGCCGCTGCGCCGTTGGCGATGATAAACGACGCAAGCACCTTGTCGAGATCGCCGGAGAAGACGATAATTGTCTTGCCCTCCTTATCCTCGACGGTCGGGACTTCGCAGATTTCTTCGCCGCAGCCCTTCATGATGCGCGCAGTGAATTCTTTATTTTCTTTACCGGTGGACAGGAGCGTATTGCCCGTGCGCCTGCACCAGGACTCGATGTCGCTGATAAAGCCCGGATCAGAGGCAGAGATCTGCAGAATATCTCCGTCCTTCATCGTCTTCATCGCTTCGAAGACCTTCATGATCGGGCCGGGACACTGCAGCCCGCTGCAGTCCAGACGGATTTCCTTCTGCGGTGCTTTTTCCGTATCGATGACCTGCGCAGGTTCGATCGTTTCGGCTTCCGGTTTCGGCAGCGCCTTGACCGGCGCCGGGGGAGCCAGTTCCTTGTAACGCTGGGAGCGGAACAGACGCGATCCTCCCGGGTATACCTTGACATTGTCAAAGCCGCTCTGCATCAGGATCCTCGCCGCGTTATAGGCCCGTACGCCGATTGCGCAGAAGACGATGATTTCCTTCGACTTGTCCAGCTCGTTCATGCGGCTCCGGATCTGGCCCAGCGGGATATGGATCGAATCAGGAATCGCAAAGGCGTCGACCTCCGCATCCTCACGGACATCGACCCGGATCACATCCTTGTTCGTTTCCGGTTCGTCCCATTCGGAGAAGACGACCTTGCCGTCCAGGAGGTTGCCCGCGGTGAATCCGGCCATGTTGACAGGATCCTTCGCAGAGGAGTATGGCGGAGCGTAGGCCAGCTCCAGTTCCTTCAGGTCTTCGATTCCGCCGCCGAGACGCTGGGTCACCGCGATCGTGTCGATCCGCTTGTCGACGCCGTCGGCTCCGACGATCTGAGCGCCGAAGATCTTTCTGCCGTCCGCGCTGAACAGCAGCTTGACCGCCATCGGAACCGCGCCCGGATAATAGCCGGCGTGGGAGTTCGAGACGATCGTGACGGTATCGTAATCCCTGCCCTTGACGAGTCCGCGCTTCTTCAGCGTCTTTTCGTTGGCGCCGGTTGATGCGGCCGTCATGTCGAATACCTTCGCGACCGCCGTACCCTGGCTGCCCTTGTAGGTTTCGTTTCCGCCTGCAATGTTGTCCGCCGCGATACGGCCCTGCTTGTTCGCGGGTCCCGCCAGCGGAATCATCGTTCTGTCTCCGAAAACGAGATCCTCGACCTCGATAACGTCGCCCACTGCGTAGATATCCTTGTCGCTGGTCAGCAGATGTTCATCCGTAACGATTCCGCCGCGGGCGTTCGTTTCCAGTCCCGCAGCCTTCGCGAGCTCACCGTTTGGACGAACGCCGATGGACAGGATCACGAGATCCGCGTCCAGTTTCTTTCCGCTGTTGAGGGTGATGCCGACGCCCTTTTCATTTTCTTCAAAAGCTTTGACTCCGTCGCCCAGGGCAAGCTTTACGCCGTTCTGTTCGATGTTTTCATGAAGCAGCTGGGCCATTTCGTAGTCCATCGGTGCCATGACCTGATCGGTCATTTCGACGATGGTCACGTCCGCGCCGGCTTCCTTCAGGTTTTCAGCCATTTCCAGGCCGATGAAGCCTCCGCCGATAACAGCCGCCTTTTTGACCTTGCCGCTGTCGACGAGCTTTTTGATTTCGACTGCGTCGGGGACAGTCCACAGCGTCCGGATCTTCTCGGATTCGATACCGGGGATCGGAGGTCTCAGCGGAGACGAGCCTGTCGAGATGACCAGTTTGTCATAGGATTCTTCCCGGGTCTTTCCGCTCTTCTTATCGAGAACTGTGACGACCTTGCGGTCCCGGTCAATGGCGGTGACTTCCGTTTCGACGCTGACATCGACATTGAACTTCTTCTTCATCGCCTCAGGCGTCTGCAGCAGCAGGGATTCTTCTTTTTTGATCACATCCCCGACATGATAGGGCAGTCCGCAGTTTGCGAACGATATATAGGGACCGCGTTCGAACAGAACGATCTCCGCGTTTTCGTCATTTCTTCGCAGTCTCGCAGCGCAGCTCGCGCCGCCCGCAACTCCGCCTACTATTACTGTTTTCATATAACCCTCCCTTGCGGCCCGGGGCCGCTTATTCATAAGCATGATTTTATGACTACATTATAAGAGGTCCGGCTGAATTTCTCTGTGATTAAGTTACCAAAACGGAAAATTTTGAAAGTTGTTCGAAATCGCTGCATTAAGTGGGATAATGAAAACATCAAAAAGAGAAAGGACACAATCATGTTCAACTTTTTCAAGAAAAAGAAGGAAGAGCCGGCGCCGCCTAAGGCTCCCGCAGCTCCGATTGCAGTCAAGGCCTGTGTAAACGGTAAAGTCGTTCCGATCGAAGAAGTCCCGGATCAGGTATTCTCGACGAAGGTCCTCGGAGACGGCGTCGGAATCTGGCCGGAAGACGAAATGATCGTCGCTCCGGCAGACTGCACGGTCTCCGTCGTCATGGAAGATACGAAGCACGCCATCGGCCTGCATCTGGCGGACGGAGCGGATCTGCTTATCCACGTCGGTATGGATACGGTCAATATGGGCGGAGAAGGCTTCGAGTATTACGTCGGCAACGGAGATACGGTTACCACCGGCCAGAAGCTCATCAGTTTCAGCAAGGAAGCGATCAAGGCCCGCAATTATCCGGACTGCGTCATTATGGTCGTGACCGACAACCCGGAAGATCTCCCGATGAAGACGGAATCCGGCATGGACGCCGCTGCAGGCGAAACGACGGTCATCACCCTCGGCTGAGTCTGAATTTCAGGCAGCTGAAGAAATTCATGTTTCAGGATCAGCCGGTTCCAGTGTTTCTTCTCAGATGATTATTGTATACATGTTTCATTTTCTTCTATATTTCAACCGTCTGTAAATTTACAATGATGTTAACAAAGACGTTGAACAACGCAGAGTGATGCGGGGTTCGGCGTCTTTGTTCGTTTTTTGGAAGATTCATATTGTTAAAAATATTGCGGAATCAGCTGCTGAAAAGGTTCCGTTCTCAGGAGGAAGAAAATGAGTTATCCCAACGTAGACATTCTGTACCTGAACGAGCAGGATATGTTAAAAGCCGGAGTCGACGACGTGGTCGGCTGTACGAACTGTATGGAAGAGCTGCTCAAGACTCTCGATAAGGGCGACTACCGGATGGGCGGAGACAACGGCAATTCCCACGGCTGCATGATCAGCTTTCCGGATCAGACACCCTTTCCGAACATGCCGGTGAACGGTCCTGACCGTCGCTTTATGGCGATGCCTGCCTATGTGGGCGGACAGACGGATATGGCGGGCGTCAAGTGGTACGGCAGCAACGTCGACAACAGAGAAAAAGGTCTTCCTCGTTCGATTCTGATGGTTATGCTCAACGACAAGGAAACCGGCGCGCCGCTGTCCCTGATGTCCGGCAATCTCCTTAGCGCGTACCGCACAGCCGGAATACCCGGCGTCGGTGTCAAGCATCTGGCGCCGAAAAATGCGAAGGTTCTCGGAATCGTAGGCCCCGGCGTTATCAACACTATCGCGATTCAGACATTTGCAAGCCTTGTTCCGACCCTCGACACCCTTAAGATCAAAGGACGCGGCAGAGCCTCCATCGACCGCTGCGTCTCCTTTATCAGTGAAAAATGCCCGCAGTTCAGAAATATCGTCGTCTGCGACACCCTCGAAGAATGCGTTCGCGATTCTGATATCATCTCGTTTGCGACAACCATGTCGATGGGGGTGAGCATCGAAGACTACCCGAAGGTCAAAACTGAATGGATTAAAAAGGGAGCGCTGTTCTGTCTTCCGGGCTGCGCGGATTTCGAAGACGAACTGATCATCAACGACGCGAAGCTTGTCGTCGACAATATCAAGCTGTATGAAGCCTGGGCGGAAGAATACCCGTACCCGACCTTCCAGACAGTCTTTATCCTCGGAAGCAAATTTATGGATATGATCCACGACGGCAAGCTCACGAAAGACCGTATTCAGGATCTCGGCGCGATTCTCAACGGAAAGGAACCGGGGCGCGAAAGCGACGATCAGATCATCCTGTATTCCGTAGGCGGGATGCCGGTCGAAGATGTCGCCTGGGGCAAGCGGGTCTATCAGTCGGCCAGGAGAAAAGGCATCGGCACGAAGCTCAATCTCTGGGACAAGCCGGAACTGTTCTGAGACACAACGGGAAAGGAAGGCATCAAACATGCTAAGAATAACAGAGCATCCGATTCTCGGCGCGCCTGAAAAGGGGCGGCGTGTCGAATTTACATTTGACGGCAGAACGATGAGCGGCTGCGAGGGAGAACCTGTCGCGGCGGCTCTGAAGGCGGAAGGCGTGATGATTCACCGATACACGTCGAAGCGTCACGAACCGCGGGGAATCTTCTGTGCGATCGGCCGCTGCACCGACTGCGTCATGGTCGTCGACGGCGTTCCGAACATTCGGACCTGCGTGACCCCGCTGCATGAGGGAATGGACGTGCGCACTCAGTACGGCGTAACGGACCGGAAGGATTTCGGAGAGGAAGCCAGATGAAACGCTATGATCTTATCGTAATCGGAGCGGGTCCCTCCGGCCTTTCGGCAGCTGCTGAAGCCGCGTCAAAGGGACTCAGAACGGTCGTTTTTGACGAGAACGAACGGCCGGGCGGACAGCTGTTCAAGCAGATCCATAAATTTTTCGGATCGAAGGAGCATAAGGCGAAGGTCCGCGGCTACAACATCGGCAAGCAGCTTTTACAGGAAGCTGCGGACGCGGGTGTCGACGTCGTGCTCAACGCCCCGGTCGAGGGACTGTATCCGGACCATGAGGTTACGGTCCGGATCGGAGACTCGCTGAGACATTTCAAGGGAGATGCGGTGATCGCCGCGACGGGCGCCTCGGAAAATATGGCGGCCTTCAAAGGCTGGACACTTCCCGGGGTAATCGGTGCCGGCGCCGCCCAGACGATGATGAACCTTCACGGGATTAAGCCCGGGAACAAGGTGGTCATGCTCGGCAGCGGCAATGTCGGGCTGGTCGTGAGCTACCAGCTGCTTCAGGCGGGCGTCGAGGTTGCGGCTGTGGTCGACGCGCTGCCTCATGTGGGCGGCTACGGCGTTCACGCGGCAAAGCTCGCGAGAACCGGAGTGCCGTTCTATCTGTCTCATACGATCGTCGAAGCCGAAGGTGAGGATCGGGTAAAGGGCGTCACCATCGCCGAAATTGACAATAAATTTAATTTTATTCCCGGAACGGAGAAGCATTTCGATGCCGATACGATCTGTGTCGCAGTCGGACTCTCTCCGATGTCGCAGCTGCTGAAAATGGCGGAATGCGACGTTCCCGACGATCCGTCAAAGGGCGGACAGGCTCCGAGAGTCGGAGCCTTCGGCGAAACGAGCGTCAAAGGAGTCTTCGCGGCGGGCGATGTGTCCGGCATCGAAGAAGCCAGCTCGGCGATGATCGAAGGACGTATCACCGGTCTTGCGGCGGCAGAGTCTCTGGGCTTTATTACAAAGCAGGAGCTCGAAGCAGAGACGGCGGGTCTCGAAAACCAGCTTGCGAGTCTTCGCCGCGGAATGTTCGCACCCGGAAACAAAGGCAGGAAGATCACTGAAACCGACGAAGGCATTGCCCTGTCGGAAAGCCTGCTTACGCAGGGCTATGTGGCGGACGATGAGATCGCGCGCTTCCCGGGTGTAACTAAACAGCGGGGAATCCATCCGGTCATCGAATGTACGCAGAATATTCCGTGCAATCCCTGCCAGGACGCCTGCAGGAAGGGCTGTATCCGCATCGGTAAGGACATCACATCCCTGCCGGCTGTCGATACGGACAGTCAGTGCGTCGGATGCGGGCTGTGCGTCGCGGCATGCTCCGGACAGGCGGTCTTTCTCGTCGACGAGGACTACGAAGAAGGCTATGCGTCGGTTACGCTGCCGTACGAATTCCTGCCGCTGCCCGAAACAGGCGCACGGGGAACCGCCCTTGACAGGAGCGGTGCGCCGGTATGCGAAGCGGAGGTCGTCGAAATCAGAACATCTCCCGCCTTCGATCACACGAATCTTCTGACAATGAAGGTTCCGGCGGATATGGCGATGACGGCGCGCTTTTTCAGAAATCAGAAAACAGAAAGCGAGGCGTGCTGATGATGAACGACAGAAGCAGAGATATCGGTCCCTTCGTACCGGCCCCGGATGACGATATGATCGTCTGCCGCTGCGAAGAGATCACGAAGGGCGAGATCCGGCGTGCGGTTCACGACGGCATGTATACGGTGACGGAAATCAGACGCTGGCTCAGAGCCGGCATGGGACTGTGTCAGGGTCAGACGTGCTCGAAGCTCGTCAAGGGGATCGCCGCCCGGGAGCTCGGGATTTCGCCGGCGCTTCTTGAACCCGCCTCATCACGGGCGCCGATGCGTCCGACGGAAATGAAGGTGCTCGGCAGAGAGGAAGGAGCGTGCGCATGAAGCAGAAAAGCGAAGTGCTCATTATCGGCGGCGGCATTATCGGATGCGCGACTGCCTACTATCTGACAAAAAAGGGCGTCGACGTAACTGTTCTCGAGGGCAGCGATTTTATCGGGAACGGCGGATCGTCCCGTAACGGCGGCGGCGTGCGGCAGTCGGGCCGTGATCCGAGAGAGCTTCCGATGGCGATGTGGGGAATCAGAAATCTGTGGCCCGGTCTCTCGGAGGAGCTGGGCGCGGATGTCGAATATGTCCAGGAGGGAAACCTCAGACTAGGCAAGACGGAAAAACATAAGGAGATCCTGACGGGACTGACGGATGCGGCGGTAAGCTGCGGACTCGAGGTCAAAATGATCGATGAGGATACCGTGAAGGAAATCAATCCCCATCTGTCCGACGAGGTCACGAGCGCGAGCTGGTGTCCGACGGACGGCCATGCGAATCCGATGGCGGCCACTCTTGCCTTTTACCGTAAAGCCCGGGAGCTGGGCGCTCAGTTTTATACGGGCGTGCCGGTGAGCGAGCTGCGGACGGTCAGGGGCCGCGTGCGTGAAGCCGTGACGCCGGACGGGATATTCGAGGCGGACAAGATCCTCGTCGCCGCCGGCTACGGCAGCCGCGCGATCGCAGGCACTGTCGGAATCGATGTTCCGATGACCGAACGCAAAGCGGAATGCATAGTCACAGAAGCTCAGCCCAGGATGTTCGAGCAGATGCTCGGGACGGCGGACGCCGACTTTTACGGCCATCAGACCGCCCACGGTTCCTTCGTATTCGGGGGAATGAGCGGCTTCGAGGCTTTTATGGAAAACGACGGAACGACCACATCCACGAGCTACGGCGCGTCGTGCACCTGCCGCGGAATCATGAAATACTTTCCGGAGCTGGCATCCGCGAAAATCGTCCGGACATGGGCGGGCTGGATCGATGCCTGTGCGGACGGCGTTCCTGTAATGAGCAGGGTGGAGGAGGTGCCCGGGCTGTATCTGGCCTGCGCTTTCTCGGGACACGGTTTCGGGATCGGTCCGGCTGCGGGATACAATCTCGCAGAGCTTATCGCGGACGGAGAGACGACGGTGGACCTGACGCCCTTCCGCTACGACCGGTTCAAGCCGGTAATCTGACCGCAGACCATCACACTTAATCCGCGGCAATTCGAAAATAATTAATTAACAAGAGAAAATCATGATCCGGACGGATCTGTTCAGATAAAGGAGAACTTTCATGGAACTTAGCAGAGTAGAAATCATTATGAGCGATCTGAAGCTGGAACCCCTGACAAAAGCGCTGGGAAAATTCGGGATTACAGGCATGACAGTCACCGATGTCCGTGGATGCGGCATCCAGAACGGAACGCAGGAATACGAAGCCGAGCTTCGGAAAGAACCCGTACTTCTCAATAAGGAAATGATCATGCTGGTGATGCCGGCGGAGGAAGTGGACCCGTTCCTGAAATACGTTATGGAAGAGCTGTACACCGGACATATCGGAGACGGAAAGATCTTCGTCTCCGACGTCAGCAACGCGGTCCGGGTACGTACCGGCGACGAGGGCTTCGACGCCGTTAAAAAGAGCTGAAGGAGAGGGTCATGAAAGAAAAGAAACTCGGGCTCCCGAGCGTCGTCGCAACCGGGGTCGGACTCATCGTCGCGACCAGCTGTCTGCTCTCGACAGGGCAGGGCGCTTCGGCCGTCGGCCTTCCGTTTATCATCACGATTATCATCGCCTGCGGACTTAACATGCTTCTGGCGATGTCCATATCGGAGCTTAACGCGCTGATGCCCAATCTGACCGGCGGACTGGCGCAGTATTCGCTGGCCTGCATCGGTCCGTTTCTGACGCAGATCGCGATGGTCGGCGGCTACCTCGTCTGTCTGACCATCGTATCCAGCGCCGAGTGCGCGATGTTCGGGAATACGATCGTCAGCATCTTTCCGGGACTTCCGGTATCCGGCACCGTACTGACGATCGTGCTGCTCATCGTCCTGATTCTCACAAATCTTCAGGGAATCGACATGTTCGCGAAGATTCAGGATTTCGTCGCTTATACGCTTATCGCATCTCTGATCATCATGGGAATCATAGGCGTATTCGGCTGGGGGACAGGCTCCGAAGTAAGTCAGCCGATGGTCCTGTCGACGAGCTTCAGCGATATCACGTCGCTGTGCGGGCTCGCGTTCTTCCTGTTTATCGGCGTCGAGTTTATCGTGCCTATCGCCCCTCAGGTAAAAAACGCCCGTCATAATATTCCGAAGGGAATGATTATCAGTCTGATGATTATTCTTGTGATGCAGATCCTGCTGGTCATCGGCTTCGCCCATTACGTACCGTGGGCGGAAATGGCCGAAAGCGCGACGCCTCACGTCCTGTACGGAACGCTGCTGCTGGGCCGTTTCGGTACCATCTGGATGCTCATCGTCTCGATGCTCGCGGTGATCAGCTCGGTAAACGCCGGGCTGTCGAGTCTGAGCTACATCTGCCTCGGGATGGCGAAAATAAACATGCTGCCGAAATTCTTTATGAATACGAACAAAAAGGGCTCGCCCTACTGGGGACTGATTATCCTGGGCGGCGCGATGATCCTGATCAACGCGACGGGGCTTTCGAATACGAGCCAGTTAAGCTTTCTGATCCTGACCGGCTCCGTCTTCTGGATGATCGCCTACATTTTCGCCCACATCAACGTGCTGATCCTCAGAAAGCGGCTTCCGAAGGCGCCCCGGACCTATAAGGTGCCGGGCGGTCCCCTTATCCCGATGATCGGCATCGCCGGTACGATCTGGATGATCTGGAATATTGCTTCCGATCCCGCCACCAGAATGAGTATCTATACGGTCTGCGGCATTATCGCAGTCTGTCTGGCCGTTTACGCGGCTCTTTGGACGAAGAAGGTGATGCGCGTTCCGCTGTTTAAGCCGTTTCCGCTGGAACATGTCATGGCGATGGAAAATGACGAATATATGCCGCACCATATTGATAAGGAAACCGGGAAATTCGTGATCTCAAAGGGACTGAACGAACAGAACACCTGACGTGTATACATAATACGTTCAGGATGATATAATTGAATCAGACAAAGACGCCTTCAACACGGGCGTCTTTTTTGCGTTTGAATTTTGTATCTGCTGAACAAACTACTGAAAGGAGGCGGAACAATGACGCAGGAAATCCTGATTTCCGAGCAGCCGGGTATTGCGTTTTTTTCAGATCATTACAGGGAACGCGTCTGCGGACAGAACGGAATCGCGCTGTTTTACGAATTTTCAGCCGTCCGCAGTCAGCCCGCGAAGCTTCCGATCATTACGGACGTCTGCATCGACCTGATATTTTATCGGAATGAACTGACGGGGCAGACCGGCGTCTACCTGTACGGTCCGCCGAAAAAACCGTATGAAATGACTTTTGAAGGCAGACGCAGCTATTTCGGCGTCCGCTTTATCTCAGGCTTTTCGCCTCGGCTCGGGAATTTCAGAATGCCGGAAATTATCGGCGAGGTCGTTCCGGTCTGCAGGGAGAGCGCGATGAAGGAGCTTGTTCTTGCCGTCTCGAAGGACTGGAGCTTCGATGCGCAGATCCGTAATTTTCTGAACAGTTACAAAATGCTCTCCTGCGATCTGCAGCGGACATGTCCCCAGGAGCTGTGCGCCGCCGTGATCCGTTATGCGCTGGAAAGTCCGGCTACGCTCACTCTTGAAAAGCTTGAACGGATAACAGGCTACAGCCGTCAGTATCTGAACCGGGTATTTAACGCGAATGTCGGCTACTCCGTCATGAATTTCGTAAAGATACTCAGAGTTCAGAATGCGGTAACACTGTGGCTTTCCGGTCAGGACGATATTGTCTCGATTGCCGCCGACACGGGCTACTGCGATCAGAGTCATCTGATCCGGGAATTTAAAAAATATGTCGGGCAGACGCCCGGAAAATATCGCAGACTTCTTAACCTGCGAGAGGGAAGCAGGTTAAGATAAATCGTATCGACGGCCATAAACGATAATCTGTTTTCCTCCGGCAGCAGAAAAGGACGGGCATTTCAAATTAGAAATGCCCGTCCTTTTTATACACGTTATTACAGTTACCTGAGCTTTTTCGACGGAAGACGAATGCCGTTTTTGAAAAAGTCGTCGAGTACATCGATCAGGCTGTCGATATCGTGGCCTGAGAAGCTCAGAGGCGGCGCTAGGATCAGACACTCCTTCGAGTACTTGTCCGGCAGCACCAGTACCTTTTCATCATACAGATATTCGTAGGTCCGTTTCGCGAGGATGCGCTGCTTCATATTCAGATAGCACAGCGAGCCCAGGGTGCGGTAATCGAAGTGTCCGCCTGAATTGGCTTCCAGCGCCCGCAGCTTGCGTGACAGCCGGTGATTGAGTTCGATAAGCTTCATCGGAAGCTCCATCGTATCGAGCTGATCGATTATGGCCAGAAACATCAGGCAGTTCGCCAGCGTTCCCGCTTCAGGCGTTCCGGCCATCGGAGCGAGCGACTTTTTCATGATTTTACGACCGGCTGCAGCGAAATACAGCTGCCTGTTTCCGTACAGTCGTCCGCCCCCGACAATAATATCCGGTTCGAGAGCGAACTGGGTGAAGGCGTAAAACGTTCCGGTCCGATACGGACAGGTCATCTGCTCGTCGACGATAAACGGAATACGCGCGCGTTTCGTCAGCTTCTGGATCATCAGCGCGCTTTCGCCGGCAATAAAGTTGGAGGCCGCCGGCTGGATGATTGTCAGAATCACCCCGGCAAGCCTTCCCTTATAGCGTTTGAGAATTTTCTGAAAAACCTTCTGCGAGAGAACCGCCGAGTACTGCTCCGCCGGATCTTCCTTCGCTGCGGCGCTTCGATAGTCGATAAAACGGGATTCGTACCCTTCAGGCTGATTCTGATCATGAGGGCCGATGACGAGAAACAGCTTTTTCTCGCCTTTTTCAAGCAGGGGAGCCAGCTCTCCGTAGATATACCGGTCCGTAAAGACACAGTCCTTCAGACCGCTCGTGTGAGAAAGCAGATGCTTTTTAAGCCGGTCGGCTATCTCTTCGGGCTTCAGGGTTCCCGCGGCTGCTTCCGAGGTCATTCTGTTCAGGCGTTCGTTGAGCTCAGGACTGTTGTAGCCGCAGAGCCATCTCAGGCTGCCGGTATAGAAGCTCAGGTACTCGGAGCCGTCCGCAGAGGTCAGTACCGTTCCCGAACCTTCGGTTATGTGAAGCCCGGGAAACAGGTCTTCGATGTGTACATCCAGGCTGTTAGTTGTCTGATTCATGATTACCGTTATAAAAAAAGAAAAGACAGCATTCAGAGTCTGAATCCTGTCTGAGGCTGCAATTTATTCTTTGTCTGCTTCTACGGCTTCAATCGCGTCGTTAATCGACTTGACCAGCATGTCAGGGTCGATACCGTGCGCGAGACAGCCCTGTTCGATATTTTCAAACTGGGCGGCCATGCAGCCGAGGCAGTGCATTCCGTAGGCCTGGAATACCGGAATCGATACCGGATAACCCTGGGCCACGTCCATGATGGACATAGTCTTTGCTACTCTGGGTTCTGCCATCTTACTCCTCCGTTCCTTTAACTCAGTATCTTTTTCAGATACTTTCTGTTACCATTATAGCGATAAAGCAGTCTTTTTCAAAGGGTATACCGAAAACAGTGTACCGGTGGCCGCTTGCAAGCATTATGAAATCGTTATATAATTTAACAAAGCAGAAGATATTAAGGAGGTTTGTGTTGATCACGAAAGAGATTACACTAAATAACCGTTCGGGACTCCATGCAAAACCGGCATCAACCTTTGTTAGAGCAGCAAATAAATTTCATTCAGAAATTTTCATTTCCAAAGATTCGGTTAAAGCGAATGCGAAAAGCATTATGGGCGTAATCATTCTGGCGGTGCAGCAGGGCGATACAATCGTTCTCGAGGCAGAAGGCGACGACGAACAGGAAGCGATCGAATCTCTGACAGAGCTTATCGACAGCAAATTCGGAATCGAGGCAGAGGCTTAAGAAGGCTCAAATAAAAAGTATGATCGTACGATTATACTTTTTTTTTCGCTTTAATATACAAGCCGCGATGATAAATGAGAGAGTTTCTGATCGCATTATCTTTTTTTACACGAATTCCCGTTAAGCTTGACAACGTATCAGAAGATGAGTTTTTTGACTCGATGAATCTGATGCCGCTGGTCGGCATTCTGATCGGACTGCTGCTGTGGCTGGCCGGATGGCTGGTCTGGTTTATCGGCTATCCGGCAGGCGGAGCAGTCCTGATGATCCTGCTGTACCTGTGGTTTACCGGAGGGCTTCATCTCGACGGCGTCGCGGATACGGGAGACGCCGTTTTTTCAGCCAGGGACAGAGACAGGATGTTCGAGATCATGAAGGACAGCCGGCTCGGCTCCTACGGAGCGGTCTCGCTGATCATGCTGCTTCTGACTCAGTTCGTCTGCTTCCAGTGGATGATCTCGAGCTATACCGCCGCGCTGGTTCTTGTTCCGGTTATCGGAAGAACCGCGGCTGTCCAGCTCGTCTCCTGGTCAGAACCCGCTCAGCAGGGCGGGGGCCTGGGAAAGGGTTTCTGCGCCGTAACGAAGCCGTGGCTTCCGGTACTGTACGGGATCCTGCTCTTCGCCGCATGCTGGGCGTTTTACGACGTGACCGTAACGATGGCGGCAGTGTTTACGCTGTTCGGAGCAATGCTGTTCATACCGTATTTTAAAAAGACCTTCGGCGGAATAACCGGCGATCATATCGGACTGAGCATCGAACTGAGCCAGGTTCTGTTCATGCTTCTGATTATCATGATCAGCGGAATACGCGCTTACTTATAAGGGGCGTCTGCTGTAATAAATTGATATTATATTGTCATACAGCTTTTACTACAAATAAAGACAGGCAGTCACAATAAATGAAGACAGATACTGAAATTCAGGGAAAAATAGAAAAACCGGCCTCCGGCGAGAAGGATCCGAGGCTGAGCGAGTCCATCGAGGATTACATCGAGCGCATCTATCTTGACTACACCCAGGACGGGCGCGGCGTTCGTATCACGGACCTTGCAGCCGCGATGAACGTTAGCAAAGCCAGCGCCAACGACGCGGTGAAAAAGCTCAAGTCGATGGGCTACGTCGAACACGAACGGTACGGTCAGATTTATCTGACCGAAGCGGGAATCGGCGCCGGATCGGCAGTTTATGAAAAGCACATCACGCTGACGCGCTTTCTCAAGGAAGTGCTGGGTGTCAGCGCCGAAACGGCGGAAAAAGACGCCTGCATGATCGAACACATCATCAGCGATGAAACGTTCGCGAGGATAAAGGAATCGTTAAATAATAAATTATTATTAGATCTGCGAAAATAATTGCAACATAGTCTGCCCTCTGGTATTCTGAAATAGTATTCACGACAGGAAAACACATGAAGTTATCTCAAGTTCAACAGCTGCTCGATGCGAAGATTTTAACCGGCCAGGAATACATCGATGAAAGCGTTGATGAAGCCTGCGGCTGCGACCTGATGAGCGACGTTCTCAGGTACGCGAAGGAAAACGGCGTTCTGCTAACGGGACTGGTCAACATTCAGGTGCTGAATACGGCGGATATGGCGAATATGCACAGTATCGTGTTCGTCAGGAACAAGCAGCCGACAAGTCAGATTCTCGACATGGCGGACGATATCGGAATGCTGGTCATGCAGACCTCGCTTCCGATGTTTCAGGCCTGCGGGATTCTGTATCAGAACGGTCTGCGCGGGGCGAAACCGAAAGAAGATCCGAATGGGCTATAATATGACGTTTGATGTCGAGAGCGGCGATTTTGCGACCGCAGGACAGGCATCCAGGAAAATTAAAAAGAAGCTCCAGGATCTCGGAATCAGCAGCAAAATAATCCGGCGGATCGCGATTGCAGGCTACGAGGGTGAAATGAATCTGGCAATCCATTCCGACGGCGGACAGATCCTGCTGGATGCGGAACCCGGAGTTATTACCCTCAGGCTCGAGGATACCGGACCGGGGATCGGCAATGTCGATCTTGCGATGACCGAGGGATGGTCCACTGCCAGCGACAGCGTGCGCGAGATGGGTTTCGGAGCCGGAATGGGACTGCCGAACATGCGCAACAACGCCGACGGCTTCGAAATAACATCCAGGCCCGGGGTCGGCACGAAAATTAAAATGACCTTCGATTTATAACTATGGATAAACTATTTCATTCTGTGTATCTGGACCGGTCGAAATGCAAGGGATGTACGACGTGTCTGAGAAACTGTCCGACCGGAGCGATCCGGGTCCGGGGCGGCAAGGCGCGCATCATCGAAAACAAATGCATCGACTGCGGAGAATGCATCAGGATCTGTCCTCATCATGCGAAGCTCGCGCGGACCGATCCCCTCAAGTCCATCGAATCCTTCAAGTACAAGGTTGCGATTCCGGCGCCGACACTTCTGGGACAGTTCAAACAGCGGTACAGCGCCGACAGGATCCTGACCGCCCTTAAGAGCATAGGCTTCGACGAGGTTCTTGAAGTCGCGAAGGGCGCGGAAACAGTAGGCCGTTCCCTTGAATTCGAACTCGAAGGCGGCAGAGACGATCTGCCGATGATTTCATCGGCCTGTCCGGCCGTTTCGAATCTGATACAGGTCCGCTTTCCGGAACTGGTCGGAAATATCACGACACTTAAATCACCGATGACCCTGACGGCCAGGATGGCGCGGGAACAGCTTCTTGCTAATTCCGAACATAACGGCCTGAAGGACGAAGACATCGGCATTTTTTTTATCACACCGTGTGCGGCCAAGGCAACAGAAGTGACGAAGTCTTTGTCGGCCGGTGATCCGATGGACCGTATTGACGGTGCGATAAGCATCAAAGATCTGTTTCGTCCGCTAAGTGCGGCGCTCGGAAAGGGAAAATGCGAGGCCGGACTTCACACTGCCTCTTCCGAAGGCTTCAGCTGGGCGGTAAGCGGCGGCGAGAGCAGCTATCTCGGTAAACGAAGACATTCGCTCCACGTCGACGGGATCTCAAATGTGATAAGCGTTCTGGATGAAATCGAATGCGGCCGTCTGTCGAATATCGATTTTTTCGAGGGCCTGGCCTGCACCGGCGGGTGTGTCGGAGGATGTCTGACAGTCGAAAACAACTTTGTCGCGAAAATGCGCATCGAAATGCGGGCGGAAAACGAACGGGGAAACGTCGTGCCGGCTCTGTCGGAGGACGATCTCAGAACGTTTTACGCTTCCGGCGATATGCACCGGGAACAGCCCCTTGAGCCGAGGATTTTCCAGCCTCTTGACGAGGATTTCGACAAGGCGATCGAAAAGATGAACGAGATCGAACGGATCGAGGCGAGCCTTCCGGGAATCGACTGCGGTTCCTGCGGAGCGCCGGGATGCCGGGCTCATGCGGAAGATATCGTGAAGGGCTTCGCGAGGAAGATCGACTGTATTTTCGTCTTAAGAGACAGGCTTGAGACACTGGCGCGCCTGACGAACGAAATGCTGCAGATGGGTCAGCCGATGAGCGAACAGGAGGAGACTGAAGATGAAAGTAAATGAACTGACGCAATATCCTGAATTTACCTGCGTGAACGAATCGGCTCTGTCCGATAAAGAAATCGAGTGCGGCTATGTGGGCGACCTGCTCAGCTGGGTTATGGGAAACGCCGATGCAGGCTGCGCCTGGGTTACGATCCAGACACACGTCAACATCGTGGCGGTCGCGGTGCTCGTCGAAATGAGCTGTATCATCATACCCGAACTGGCGGAGCTCGAAGAAGAGACCGTTGTCAAGGCGACGGAAGAGGGGATTCCGATTTTCCAGACTCCGAAAAACGCCTTTGAAATCTGCGCATGGCTCGGAGCCCAGGGAATAAAATGATCGCCAGCGCGGCGGATCTGCACATTCACAGCTGTCTGTCACCCTGCGGAGACGCGGACATGACGCCGAACAATATCGTCAATATGGCGCTGCTCAACGAGCTGGACTGGATTGCCGTAACCGATCATAACGCGGCGGCCAGTCTGCCTGCGGTATTCAGCGCAGCCGAAGGAACGGGTCTTAACGTCCTGCCCGGCATCGAAGTCAACACGAAGGAAGAAATGCATATTCTGTGCTACTTCCGCGATCTCGATTCTGTTATGGAGATGGACCGGATCCTTTACGATGCGCTGCCGGATATTCCGAACCGGCCTGATTATTTCGGGGAACAGCTTATTCTCGACGGGGAGGACGAGGTGATCGGAAAGCGGGACAAGCTTTTGATCTCGTCCGTCAGCTTCGGCATCGAAAAGCTTGTCGAGATTGTGAGCGGACTTCACGGCGTCGTCGTGCCTGCCCATATTGACAGGCCCAACTACAGCATTATGGTTTCCCTCGGATTTATTCCGCCGGATCTTCCGATCACGACCGCGGAGGTTTCCGGGAACGGAAGTATCGACGATGTGAAAAGGCGTTTCCGTTTTTTTAAACCGCTGAAATTTATTCAGAGCTCGGATGCGCATTACCTTGAGGATATCGCGGTACGCGAAGATATGCCTCCGGAACGTCTGCTTCAGCTCGAGGATTTAAGGCGCGATACGCTTCTTCATTACCTCGGGGAAAAGATGTTTCCGTAAAAGTACAAACTCATAAATGTAGACTTGTCTATCATTGTATAGATATAATTGCGAGAAACCTTAGAAAATATCCTTCAATCTGAAATGTTAGCATTCCGGCTGAGAAATCTTAATTTAGGAGAATATTTGATAATGATTTCCCGATGAATGAACTTGAAAACGATTGAAAACACAGCAGACTAAAGTGTTTGATATATGTTTAACAGGTTTTATCGTAAAATTGATGCATCGGCCCCGGAGCAGGCTTTCGGGTGGCGAATGCACAATTGAATGATAAATATAGTTTCTGGTAATATGGAAACAGTGAATCACCGGTTCTGCAAGTCAAGAAATCAGTGCGGTATCCGCCGCTCGGACGGACATCGTGCGAAACACCAGAAGAAAAAAGGAGAGAAGTTTTGGCAGCGAGAAGAATTACAGATTTTACGGCGGTCAAGGAAATCGTTGCGAAGCATCGCGACACACCCGGCTGCCTCATGCCGATTCTGCAGGAAACACAGGGAGCGTACGGTTACCTTCCGCTCGAGCTGCAGGAAGTCATCGCGGATGAGCTGGATATACCGCTGACGGAAGTTTACGGCGTTGCGACATTCTATTCGCAGTTCACACTTAAGCCGAAGGGAGCCAATCAGGTCCATGTCTGTCTCGGAACAGCCTGCTACGTCAGAGGCTCGAAGAAGATTCTTGACAAAGTTATCGATGTTCTCGGTACCGATGTCGGAGAAACGTCTGAAGACGGCCGCTTTTCAGTCGATGCGACGCGCTGTGTCGGCGCATGCGGCCTTGCTCCGGTTATGATGGTAAACGATACAGTTTACGGCCGTCTGACACCGGATCAGGTTCCGAAGATCCTGAAACAGTATATCGAAAAAAAGGAAGAAACCGCCTGAATGACGCGGACCGGAGCGATATAGGATGAAAGAGCTTGCTCTGCATATTCTTGATATCAGCCAGAATTCGATCACGGCCGGCGCGGACCGCGTCGACGTGACGATACGGGAAGACAGTAAACAGGACCGGATGTCCATAGAGATCCGGGACAACGGCAGCGGAATTCCGGCGGAAATGCTGGAGAACATCACCGATCCGTTCGTAACGACCAGGACGACCCGCAAGGTGGGACTCGGACTGAATCTTTTCCAGGCCGGCGCGCTGGCCTGCGACGGAAGCTTCGATGTCCATTCGAAGCCCGGCGAGGGAACGGATGTGAAGGCAGTGTACCGGAGAAGCCATATCGACCGGGCGCCTCTGGGCAACATGCCGGATACCATCGTGACGATGCTCATGTCCTTCGGTCATGCGAGACTCGTTTATACCCATGAACTCGACGGACGAAGATTTGTTTTTGATTCGCAGGAGATTACGGACACCTTTGATGATCCGGACGCTCTGACGGATCCGGAAGTCCTCGAATGGGTCAGGGAATTTGTTGCGGAAGGTCTCGACGAGATCAGCCGGCCGGACAGCGGCGAAGATATTATTGAAGGGGTAAAGGATGAAAAAATCACTGGAAGAGCTTAAAGCGATCAGAGATAAGAAAAAAGCGGAGCTGGGACTCCGTAAGGGAAAGAACGGCTACAAAGTGGTTGTCGGGATGGCGACGTGCGGAATCGCCGCCGGCGCAAGACCGGTCATGGTCCGTCTGATGGAAGAAGTCAATAAGCGCGGACTGACCGACGTGACAGTCGCGCAGACCGGCTGCATCGGCTTATGTCGTCTCGAACCGCTCGTGGATGTAATCGATCCGGACGGCGGAAAAGTGACTTACGTCCACATGACGCCGGATAAAATGAGCCGCGTCATCGAAGAACACGTAATTGGCGGAACACCTGTCCGCGACTACACGATGAACATACTCGACGGTCAGATTATCGATCCCGTCGTCAGAGAAGACTAGGAGGAAGTATGGCTTACACAAGATCACAGGTTCTGCTCTGCGGGGGGACCGGCTGTACAAGTTCCGGATCGCGCGTGCTCGAAAAGGAATTTATCAAGGAAATCAAAAACAGCGGACTTCAGGACGAAGTCGAAGTAGCGGTAACCGGCTGCTTCGGACTGTGCTCACTGGGCCCGGTCGTCATCATCTATCCGGAAGGCACCTTCTACTCGATGGTCAAGCCGGAAGACGTTGCGGAAATCGTCCATGAACATCTCGTCAAGGGTCGTCCTTTAGCGCGCCTTGAATATAAGGAAACGAAGGGTGACAAGGTCACCGAATCCCTGAAGGAACTGGACTTCTATAATAAGCAGACGCGTGTCGCGCTTAAAAACTGCGGGATCATCAACCCTGAAGACATCGAAGACTATATCGGATCGGACGGCTATACGGCGCTCGAAAAGGTTCTTCTGTCGATGCAGCCTCAGGACGTCATCAATGAAATCAAGGCTTCCGGTCTTCGCGGACGCGGCGGCGGAGGATTCCCGACAGGGATGAAGTGGCAGTTTGCTGCCAACGCGTCTACGCCGGACGGCGTCAAGTACGTCTGCTGCAACGCCGACGAAGGCGACCCGGGCGCATTCATGGACCGTTCCGTTCTCGAAGGCGATCCCCACTCCGTCATCGAAGCGATGATCATCGCAGGCTACGCGATTGGCGCAAGCCAGGGCTACGTTTATGTCAGAGCCGAATACCCGATCGCCGTCAAGAGACTGCAGATCGCCATCGACCAGGCCCGCGACTACGGTCTGCTCGGTGAAGATATTCTCGGTTCAGGCTTTAATTTCGACCTCGATATCCGTCTCGGCGCAGGCGCGTTCGTCTGCGGCGAAGAAACCGCGCTGATGAATTCCATCGAAGGCAAGCGAGGCGAACCGCGTCCCCGTCCGCCGTTCCCGGCGAACAAGGGTCTGTTCGAACGCCCGACAATCCTGAACAACGTTGAAACCTACGCGAACATCACGTCAATCATCAACCGCGGCTCGGACTGGTTCTCAAGCATGGGAACCGAAAAGTCGAAGGGCACGAAGGTATTCGCGCTGGGCGGCAAGATCAACAACACCGGACTTCTCGAAATCCCGATGGGCACGACGCTCAGAGAAATCGTCTTTGAAATCGGCGGCGGCATCCCGAACGGCAAGCGTTTCAAGGCTGCCCAGACCGGCGGACCTTCCGGCGGATGTATTCCGGCTGAAAAGCTCGACGTTCCGATCGACTACGACAACCTGATCGCCATCGGTTCGATGATGGGCTCCGGCGGACTCATCGTCATGGACGAAGACAACTGTATGGTGGACGTCGCCCGTTTCTTCCTCGAATTCACACAGGATGAATCCTGCGGAAAATGCCCGCCGTGCCGTATCGGTACGAAGAGAATGCTCGAGATCCTGAACAGGATCTGCGACGGCAAGGGCGAAGAAGGCGACATCGAACGTCTCGAACAGCTGGCGCTGGGAATCAAATCCGCCGCGCTGTGCGGTCTCGGCCAGACGGCTCCGAATCCGGTCCTGTCTACGATCCGCTACTTCAGAGACGAATACGAAGCCCATATCAAACAGAAGAAATGTCCGGCCGGCGTCTGCAAGAACCTGCTCGACTATTACATCGACGATGACATGTGCAGAGGCTGCGGAATCTGCGCGAAGAAGTGTCCGGTCGGATGCATCAGCGGCGAACGCAAACAGCCCCACGTCATCAACCCGATCCCGTGCATCAAATGCGGCACCTGCCTGGATTCCTGCCCGTTCGGCGCAGTCAAGGTCGCCCGATAGGAGATACTGAATGAGCAATGTTAACATTAAGATAAACGGTATGGACCTTTCGGTCCCGGATGATATCACGGTACTCGAAGCCGCGAAGATGAACGATATCGATATCCCGACACTGTGCTACCTGCGCGGGATCAACCAGATCGGCGCCTGCCGCATGTGTCTGGTGGAACAGAAGGGCGCGAGAGCTCTTCAGGCTTCCTGCGTTCTGCCTGTCAGCGAAGGTCTCGAAGTCTGGACCAATACGAAGAAAGTCAGGGATGCCCGCAGAGTCAATCTCGAGCTGATCCTGTCCAATCATAACCGCGAATGCACGATCTGTACCCGCAACGAACGCTGCGAGCTGCAGAAGCTGTGTCAGGATCTGGGGATCCGGGATATTCCGTATGAAGGGGAAATCTCGGGTCATAAGATCGACGACGCGTCGATCTCCGTCGTCCGCGACGAAACGAAATGTATCCTGTGCAAGCGCTGCGTCAACGTATGCCGCAACGTACAGGGAGTCGGCGTCCTCGGTCCGGTGGGCCGCGGCTTCACATCCCGCGTCGAACCTGTCTTCGATCTCTCTCTGAACGATGTCGGCTGCATCAACTGCGGACAGTGCATCATTCACTGTCCTGTCGGAGCGCTCAAGGAACGTGACGACGTCGACAAGGTCTGGGAAGCTCTCGACGATCCGAAAAAATACGTCGTCGTCCAGTCTGCGCCTGCAGTCCGCGCCGCTCTCGGAGAAATGTTCGGTTTCCCGATCGGCACGAACGTGACCGGCAAACTTGCTGCGTCGCTGCGCAGAATCGGCTTCGACAAGGTGTTCGACACCGACTTCGGCGCCGACGTCACGATCATGGAAGAAGGAACCGAGCTGATCGACAGAATTCAGAACAACGGCGTTTTCCCGATGATCACGTCCTGTTCGCCAGGCTGGATCAAGCTGATGGAAACCTACTATCCGGATCTGCTGCCGCATCTGTCCAGCTGCAAATCGCCTCAGGCGATGGAAGGCGCGCTGATCAAGTCGCATTTTGCGGAAATGAATCATATCAATCCGGAAGATATCGTCGTCGTATCGGTTATGCCCTGCGTCGCGAAGAAATTCGAAGTCAAGCGAAGCGAGCTGTCTGAAGGCGGACTCCCGGACGTCGACATCGCGATCACGACGAGAGAACTCGCGCGGATGATCAAGGAAGCGCGTATCGACTTCGAAAACGTCAGAGACGAAGACTTCGATCCGTATTTCGGCGATTACACCGGCGCGGCCGTCATCTTCGGCGCGACCGGCGGGGTTATGGAAGCCGCGCTGCGTACAGTAGCGGACGTTCTGAACGATGCCGATCTCGAAGCGGTGGATTATGAAATGGTCCGCGGCGTCGACGGAATCAAGACGGCGGAAATCGCCGTTACACCCGATCTGACAGTCAAGGTTGCGGCCGCTTCCGGCGGAGCGAATCTGCGCAAGATCATGGATTCGATTCGTGAAGGCGGTGAATTTGCGGATTACGACTTTATCGAAATGATGGCCTGCCCGGGCGGCTGTGTCAACGGCGGCGGACAGCCTCATGTCAGAGCGAAGGATAAACTCGAAAAGGATATCCCGGCAGAACGTGCGAAAGCTCTGTATGACGAAGATAAGGCGCACAAGATCCGTAAATCTCATCAGAATCCGTCCATTACCCGTATCTATGACGAATATCTCGGAAAACCGGGTGGACACAAGTCTCACGAACTGCTTCATACGACGTATCACGCGAGACCGAAGATAAAAGAATCCTGATCCGCTGTCAACACAGTCTCAGGAAATCAATAAGCAGTAAAACAGACAGGATCCTTCGGGATCCTGTTTTTCTGTAAATTTACAAGTTCGGATGTAAGTGAAACTGCAAAGCGAAAGCGTAAAAGATATACTATAATATAAATAGATTATAACTAATACACTTTGGAGGCTGACCTATGAACAGAATCGGCGTCGATATCGGCGGGACCTCTTTGAGAGCGGCTGTCGTAGATGAAAACGGGAAGATTACGGACAGAACGGAAACTGTCAACAGAAAAGATCTCACCCCGACAGAAAATCTGAAACCCCTCGCGGACTTCATCAACGCGCATAAGGAAAACGCGGCGGGTATCGGAATCGGCTGCCCGGGACCGCTGGATCCCTTCGACGGCAGGATTCTGAACGCGCCTAATCTGCCTGGCTGGGAAAACTTCAAGGTCACCGACTATTTTGAAGATCAGACAGGTCTTCATACGGAGCTGACAAACGATGCCAATGCCGCAGGTCTTGCGGAAGCGCTGGCCGGAGCGGGCAAAGGTCAGGATTCCGTCTATTTTCTGACGGTATCGACCGGAGTAGGCGGCGCGTTCGTCTATAAAGGAGAAATCGTCAACGGTGCCAACGGGCTGGCAGCCGAGGTTCATAATATGTTCGTCAATGAAGATACGTATACTCATCGCGGCATGAATCCGGGCGGACTGGAGCTTCAGTCCAGCGGAACGGCCATCGGACGGATCGCGACGGAGGATTACGGACGTCCGGTCGATGCAAGAGAAGTTTTCGATCTGTACAGAGAAGGCGACGAGACGGCTGTAAGGATCGTCAACGACGCCGCGAGAAATCTTGCCAGGGGCATCGAAAACATCGTATGCGTCGTCGATCCGGCCATGTTCATTATCGGCGGCTCCGTTGCGCTGAAGAATCCCGAATTTCTCGACCTCGTCAGAGAATATGCGAAGCAGTATGTCTTTTTCCCGGACAGACTTGATATCGAAACTGCACGCTTCGGCGGAGATGCCGGACTGACCGGCGCCGCAATGCTTATTAATCCGGATGTAAAAGCCTGAAATCCAGACTTTTCATTATAAATGCTCCTCTTTTTTTCTCATTTCCTTATCGAACGGCCTTCGGGCCGTTTTTTTTGTGCACAGAGGATGCGCAGTGATTTGGTCTGCGTCGTTCTTGAATGAAGATGACGAATTTACGATAATGAATACAGAGGAAAGAAACAGGGGGATAACATGAGTACGGCGTATATGAACGCACGATGCCGCAAGATTCTGGACCTGCTGCTCAGAAACGACGATTATATGCCGCTTCAGCAGCTGGCCGCGGAGACCGGCGTTTCAAAACGAAGCATCTATTATGATATCTGCAAAATAAACGAATGGCTTGTTGAGACAGGCATTCCGGAAATCGAAGCCGTCAGGGGAAAAGGGGTTCTGCTTGACGACGAAACTAAGCGGCGTATCGAAGCGGCGGTAGAGAACGAAGATAACGAAGAAGGCTACATTTTCTCTCCGACAGAACGGGTACGCATCATAATCTGCTATATTGTCCATCAGGGAGAACCGGTTTATATCGAACAGCTTACCGATTACTGTCAGGTAAGCCGGAATACGATCTTCAGCGACCTGAAGGCCGTGACGACCCAGCTGACAGAGTATGGTCTCACGCTGGATTACAGTCCCCGGACCGGTTACCGGATCACCGGGGATCTGATCAGAATTCGCGCGCTGTTCTTCATGTATTTCAGCTCGCTGCTGCAGCTCTTTCACAGCGGTGTTCTCACGTTTATCAATCGGGAACAGATCGAAGGCTATCTCGATACGCTTGCGAAGCTTCAGAGCGAGCTTAATGTCAAGTATGTGGACGGGATCCTGCTCTCGCTGGCGGCGCTGCTTCCGCTGATGTACCAGGACGGAGAAAAGCCGGTTTTCCCGGATCTCCGCGAAGAAGAGATTGTCAGAACGAAGGAATTCTCGCTGATCCGCAAATATTTTCCGGATCTCGACAGACAGGAGCAGCTGTATCTGTGCCTGCATCTGCTGGGATCACGTGTCGCGACACAGACGGAAGAGATGTTTGACAAGGGATCGGACAGAACGGCGTATGAGATCACCAAATCGCTGATCGCCGAATTCGAAAAGGTTGCCTGCGTGATTTTCGACCGCCGGGACGAGCTGGAACGGGCGCTGTTCCTGCACATCAAGACATCGCTGTACCGGTATCAGTACGGGATCCAGATCGGCAATCCCATCAGCGAGGATGTGATCCGTGAATATCCGAATCTGTTCGAAATCACGAAGCTTGCGTCACGCTATCTCGAACAGGTGGTGGGACTTCCGATTCCGGACAGCGAGGTGGCGTATCTCGCGCTTCATTTCGGCGCTTTTCTGAAGGGTGAAAAATCTCAGGACGAAAAGCTGCGGATCCTGATTGTCTGTGTTAACGGGATTTCCACCGGCAATATGCTGCGGCGCGAGATTACGAGACTGCTGCCTGATTCGAAGATTACGGGCGTCGTCGCGCTGCCGGATGTCGTGAACATGCAGGATCAGTGCGATCTGGTGATCTCGACCGTCAAGCTGAACAGTCTCGTCCCGTCAGTCGTCGTACATCCCGTACTGACCGACTATGACCGCCGTCTCATTCTCAATCACCGGCTTATCCGGGGACGACAGAATACCTCCGATGAGGAAGGGATTATGGAAGCGCTGCGTCCGTACATCAGTGAAAAGGATATGGACGGCGCAAGACGCAGTCTCGAGCGCTATCTCGAAGGAAAGAAGCCGGAGGACGAGCTTCCTGCGAACAGAGAATCCCTGGGACTCATCGATTTTCTTGAAAAGGGACGGGTAAACGTAACATCGGAGAATTACAAATGGCAGGATGCGGTACGTTTCGCAGCCCGGAAGCTGCTTGACGAGGGGAGTATCGAGCAGCGTTATGTGGATACGATCATATCCGAGGTCCGTTATTACGGTCCGTTCATGTTTGTCATGCAGGGCCTTGTGCTTGCCCACGCAAAGCCGGAGGACGGAGTAAACGGCCTGGACGTTTCTCTTACCGTGTTCAAGGAGCCTGTCCGCTTTTCGGAATTTTACGAGGCGAAGGTGATTATCACCCTTGCGACGGTGGACCAGGAACGCCATCTGAAGATACTCAGCGATATCATGGACGCCTTCGCGATCGAATCGAGGGTCGACGAGCTGGCCGCCCTGAACTCGCCTGAAGAGATTCTCGAAGCCGTCAGCGAATATTTAGAATAAAATTGTCAGTACGATCCGCCGCAGAGCGGATTTTTTCTGCTCTGAATCCGGCAGACCTGCAGTCGTTCCGGTCCTTGTCGTAAACTGCGGTCCCGGCTGCAGGGATACCGGGTACGTTCGTTTTCACAAAGAATGTGAAAGCGGCTGAAGCCTCGTGCACATTCGGATGCACAGTTTAAACACAATAGCTGGACTTCTGTTTTGCACGCCGCGCCCGTATACTTGAATCAAGGACAGCGAGTTAAACGCTGAACATATCGATCGATACAGCAGCCGGCGGGCTGCAGTCATACTTCAATAAAGATTACAGATTATGATCTGGAAACAGAACGAGCGAACAGGAGAACAGGATGAGCAAGATTACCGATACGACTAAAGAAGGCTGGATCATGAGCACGTTTCCCGAATGGGGAACCTGGCTTAACGAAGAAATCGAAAACGAAGTCGTTCCCGAAGGAAATGTCGCGATGTGGTGGCTCGGATGTACCGGCCTCTGGCTCAAGACACCGGGCGACACCAACATTTCGGTGGACCTCTGGACGGGCAACGGCAAGAGAACACACGGCGACGGCAAAATGAAGCCGGGACATCAGATGGCGAACATGTGCGGAGCACGAAACATGCAGCCTAATCTGAGAGCGATCCCCTTTGTCTTCGATCCCTTCGGATTTAAGAAGGTCGACGCGGTTCTCGCGACACATTATCATCAGGATCATATGAGTCCGGAATTCGCGGCTCATGTGATTCAGAGCGGAATGACCACAGTAGATGAAAACGGAAAGGAAATCCCGGTTCCGTTTATCGGTCCTCAGCGTTCGGTAGAGCTCTGGAAGAGCTGGGGCGTTCCGGAAGACCGCTGCATCGTCGTTAAGCCCGGTGATACAGTCCGCGTCTGCGATCTCGAAATCGACGTTCTCGATTCCTTTGACAGAACCTGCCTCGTGACGACAGATTCGACAGGAACGGACAGAGAAGAGCTCACCGGTGTCTGCCCGAACGATATGGACGAAAAAGCCGTCAATTATCTGATCAAGACGGAAGGCGGAAACATCTACCACAGCGGCGATTCACACTACTCGATCTATTATGCGAAACACGGCAAGGACAACGATATCGATGTCGCCTTCGGTTCCTACGGTGAAAATCCGGTGGGCATGGCCGACAAGATGACGTCAGTCGATATTCTCAGAATGGCTGAAGCGCTTCGCTGCAAGGTCGTGATCCCGATTCACTACGATGTCTGGACTAACTTCAAGGCAGATACGAACGAAATCGACGTGCTGTATGAAATGAAGAAAGACCGCTTAGGCTATGAATTTCATCCGTTTATCTGGGATGTCGGCGGAAAATACGTCTATCCGCAGGATCAGGACAAGCGTGCTTATCACTACCGCAGAGGATTCGAAGACTGCTTCGAAGCGCCGCAGAATATCCCGTTCCGTTCACTGCTTTAATAAAAAGGCAGCCAAAACAAAAGACAGCAAAAAGAGAAGAGAAAATATGCTAAAAGAATTTGTCACGACAGGACATTATAAATTTGCGGATCACGCTTCCGACTGGAAGGAAGCGATCCGGATGAGCTGCGAATCACTCGAAGCCGACGGAACGGTCGATCCGAACTATAAAGAAGAAATCGTCAGCTGTGTCGAAAAATACGGCCCGTACATCATTATCGCCCCGAATATCGCCCTTCCTCATTCGCAGGAAGGGGCGACAGGCGTAAACAAAACGGCTATCGGCTTTATGAAGCTAGAACAGCCGGTAAGCTTTGACCCTGAGGATCCGGAAAAGGACGCCCAGCTGTTCTTCACGCTGGCCTCCTGCGATCACAATCAGCATCTGGAAAACATGATGCGTCTGTCCGAAATGCTGATGAACGAAGATCTCGTCAAGGGACTCGAAAACGCGAAATCGCCTGAAGACCTGCTTGAACTCGAATCCAGATTTTTAGAAAACGGGGAGAACTAAAACATGTTAGACATTTTATATAATATCTGGTCCTATTTTGCGACTAACATCCTGCTGCAGCCGGCGT
>ERZ1645187.927-NODE-927-length-27939-cov-49.668448_pt1 | contig 27939 bp, 19 predicted proteins | sample MGYA00575352_ERZ1645187 | MGnify/ENA primary metagenome ERZ1645187 (study PRJEB40837, sample SAMN11349314) | freshwater sediment metagenome | isolation source: river sediment | host: Sediment | place: India: Wazaribad , New Delhi | collected 2017-02-21 ...
GCGGGTTTCGGAGCGGGCGCTGGAGATTTGGCGGGTTGTTTGGGCGCGGTCGCGGGTGTCCGGGATTGGGTGGGCGGCGCAGCGGATTTGGCGGCTGGAACCGACGGTTTAACCAACGCCCCCGGCTTGGCGGGTTGCGGCGATGGTTTGGTCGGGGACGCGGGCTTGACGGCTGGAGCCGACGGTTTGACTGCAGGCGCCGGAGGTTTTGCCGACAACAGAGGCTTGGGCGGTGGCGTGGATTTATTCGGCGTCGCTGCTGGCGCTACAGGTTTTTCGAGCAGACGGTAGAAGGTTTCGTCCGGGCGGATCATGCCCATGTCGGCGCGCGCCCGTTCCTCGATGGCCATCAATCCCCGTTTCAGATCTTCAATTTCGGCCGCCAGCGCGTGATTTTTCTCAGCCCGTTCCGCATTGTCCTCAGTCTGCGCCTGAATGCTGATACGCAGGGTGTGCGTCTGGCGCACGCCATTTTCGTCAAGCCAGAGCAGATAATGCAGGAACACCAGCGCAGCGATCAGCGCGATCGCCAGCAGTTGCAGTTTCAAGCCATGCTCGGGGGAATGAACCATGAGGCGTGCGGGGGGTAAATAAATCAGCGCCTCCCCATCGCTCCGTCCATGCTGGCAACGGTACGATGGAAAGGCGCGGTTGCAGTTAAAACGACGGGCCTAAACGGTCCCGTCGGGGCTTCGGATTCAGCTCGGGAAGACGTTGAACGCCTTCTTGCCCGGATAGACGGCGGCGGAACCCAGTTCTTCCTCGATCACCAGCAGCCGGTTGTACTTGGCGATGCGGTCAGAGCGGCTGAGCGAGCCGGTCTTGATCTGGCTGGCGGCGGTGGCCACGGCCAGGTCGGCGATCGTGGTGTCCTCGGTCTCGCCGGAACGGTGCGAAGAGATCGAGGTATAACCGGCGGCGGCGGCCATGTTGATCGCGGCCAGGGTCTCAGTCAGAGTGCCGATCTGGTTGACCTTGATCAGGATCGAGTTAGCGATGCCCTCATCAATGCCGCGCTTGAGGATCGAGGTATTGGTCACGAACAGATCGTCGCCGACCAACTGGATTTTCTTGCCGAGCACCTGGGTCAGATAGGCCCAGCCGGCCCAGTCGCTCTCGTCCAGACCGTCTTCAATCGAGACGATGGGATAGCGGTTGACCCAGTCGGCCAACTTGTCGGAAAACTCATTGGCGGTGAAGGATTTGCCCTCGGCTTCCAGCACATATTTACCGTTCTTGTAAAACTCGGAGCTGGCGCAGTCCAGAGCAATGTAGAGATCCTTGCCGGGGGTGTAGCCGGCGCTGCGAATGGCTTCCATGACCACTTCCAGGGCCGCTTCGTTGGAGGGCAGATTGGGCGCGAAGCCGCCTTCGTCGCCGACCGCCGTATTCATGCCCTGCTTCTTCAGCACTGCTTTCAGGGCGTGGAACACTTCCGCGCCCCAGCGCAGCGCCTCGCGGAAGCTGGGCGCGCCGATGGGCATGATCATGAATTCCTGCATGTCCACGCTGTTGTCGGCGTGAGCGCCGCCGTTGAGGATGTTCATCATCGGCACCGGCAGCGCATACGGGCCAGTGGGATTCAGATACTTGTACAGCGCGACGCCCTTTTCGGCGGCGGCGGCGTGCGCGACGGCCATGGACACGCCCAGCAGAGCGTTAGCGCCGAGGCGGCTCTTGGTGGGGGTGCCGTCCAGGGCGATCATCTTCTCGTCAATCGCGGCCTGATTGCCAACCGCTTCCACGCCGACCAGCGCGCTGCGCAGTTCGCCGTTGACGTTGGCGACCGCTTTCAGCACGCCCTTGCCCAGGTAGCGGCTCTTGTCGCCATCGCGCAGTTCCAGCGCCTCGCGGCTGCCGGTAGACGCGCCGGACGGCACGCCCGCGCTGCCCTTGGCGCCGGATTCCAGGATCACATCTACGCCGACCGTCGGATTGCCGCGCGAATCCATGATTTCACGACCGCGAATTTCTTTGATTTTTGACATTCTTCGTCTCCTGTTGGGTGTTGCGCTGTTGGGGGAATAAAACAGTTATTCTAGTCCGGTTTCCAGAAAACCGCGCTGTTTGACCACATCATCCAGCGCCTTGAGCGTGGCCAGCAACGGCTCCATCCGGTCCAGCGGCCAGGCGTTGGGGCCGTCGCTCAGCGCGCGATCCGGGTCGGGATGGGTTTCCATGAACAGCCCGGCCACGCCCGCCGCCACCGCCGCCCGCGCCAGCACCGGCACGAACTCGCGCTGGCCGCCGGAGGCGTTGCCCTGACCGCCGGGCAGTTGCACCGAATGAGTCGCGTCGAACACCACCGGACAGCCGGTGGCGCGCATCACAGCCAGTCCGCGCATGTCCGACACCAGGTTATTGTACCCAAAAGACGCGCCGCGTTCGCAGACCATGAGATGATCGTTGCCGGCCATGCGCGCCTTGGCGACTACGTTGCCCATCTCCCAGGGCGATAGGAACTGGCCCTTCTTGATGTTGACCGGTTTGCCCTGACGGGCGACGTTCTGGATGAAATCGGTCTGCCGGCACAGGAATGCCGGGGTCTGCAACACATCCACCACGGCGGCGACCTCGGCGAGCGGGGTGTACTCATGCACGTCGGTCAGCACCGGCACGCCGATCTCGGCTCTGACCCTGGCCAGGATCTTCAGCCCCTCTTCGAGGCCGGGGCCGCGATAGCTCTGGCAGGAGGAACGGTTGGCCTTGTCGAACGAGGATTTGTAGATGAACGGGATGCCCAGCCGTCCGGTCATCTCCTTGAGCCGACTGGCGGTGTCCAGCGCCAGTTGCTCCGATTCGATCACGCAGGGGCCGGCAATCAGGAACAGGGGCCGGTCCAGGCCGACCTCGAAACCACACAGCTTCATCATGTCAGGTTCGCCTCCACGGGGCGTTGCTGGCGCTGGCGGATGGCTGCTTCGACAAAACCCTGGAACAGCGGATGGCCGGCGCGCGGGGTGGAAGTGAATTCCGGGTGGAACTGACAACCGAGGAACCACGGATGGTCGGGCAGTTCGATCATTTCCACCAACTGGCCATCCAGCGAATAGCCGGCGAAGGCCATCCCGGCGGCGTGGAGCGCTTCCCGGTAACGGTTATTGAATTCGTAGCGGTGGCGGTGGCGCTCAGTGATCGTGTCCTTGCCATACGTGCGGCGGGCCAAACTGTCGGCGACCAGTTGGCAAGGCTGCGCGCCCAGCCGCATGGTGCCGCCCAGGTCATCCCCTTCCCGGCGCTGCTGCACGGTGCCGTCTTCCTCCAGCCATTCAGCGATCAGGGCAATGACTGGATGGGCGGTGTCCGGGCGAAATTCAGTACTGTGCGCGCCTTCCAGACCGGCGACATGACGGGCGAATTCGATCACCGCCACCTGCATCCCCAGGCAAATCCCAAGATAGGGAATCCGCCGCTCGCGGGCGAAGCGGACCGCTGCGATTTTGCCCTCGATACCGCGCCGGCCAAAGCCGCCCGGCACCAGGATGGCGTCCATTCCTTCCAGGCCGGCGGTTCCTTCCCGCTCGATACGTTCGGAATCCACGTAGTGGATATTGACGCGGGTATGGGTATGGATACCGGCGTGCAGCAGGGCTTCGTTCAGGGACTTGTAGGCGTCGGTCAGGTCTACGTACTTGCCGACCATGGCGATGTCCACTGCGCCGGTCGGCGTTTCAATCGCCCGCACCACCCGTTCCCAATCCGCCAGTTGCGCCGGTGGCGGGTTGTCCAGCCGCAGCTTGCGGGCGACGATGTCGTCCACGCCCTGGGCGTGCAGCAGCAGCGGAATCCGGTAGATGGTGTCGGCGTCAGGGACGTTGATGACCGCCTTGGGTTCGACGTTGGTGAACAGGGCGATCTTGCGGCGTTCATCGGCGGGGATCTCCCGGTCCGAACGGCACATCAGCATGTCGGGCTGGATGCCGATGGAGCGCAGCTCCTTGACCGAGTGCTGAGTCGGTTTGGTCTTGAGTTCGCCCGAAGACTTGATATAGGGCACCAGGGTCAGGTGGATGAACAGCGAGCGGTCGCGGCCCAGTTCCAGGCCCATCTGGCGAATGGCCTCCAGGAACGGCAGCGATTCGATGTCGCCCACCGTGCCGCCGATTTCCACCAGGGCGATATCCGCCTCGCCGGCGCCGAAGCGGATGCAGCGCTTGATTTCGTCGGTGATGTGCGGGATGACTTGCACTGTGCCGCCGAGGTAATCGCCGCGCCGTTCCTTGCGGATGACGTTTTCGTAGATGCGCCCGGTGGTGAAGTTGTTGCGCCGGCTGGCGGTCAGGCAGACAAAGCGTTCGTAATGGCCGAGATCGAGATCGGTTTCCGCCCCGTCACTGGTCACGAACACCTCGCCGTGCTGAAACGGACTCATGGTGCCGGGATCAACGTTGATGTAGGGGTCGAGCTTGATCAGGGTGACTTTCAGACCCCGTGCTTCGAGCACGGCGGCCAGCGAGGCGGCGGCGATACCCTTGCCGAGCGAGGAGACCACGCCGCCGGTGATGAAAATGAATCGGGTCATGCGGGATGGGGGGTTGCGAATAGACGACACACGATACCAGACCCGGCGGCTGATAGCGACTGCCAAACCGGATGCAAAGCGCCGCCGGTTCCGGCGAACCGGGAACCGGCATGGAAACCGTCGTAATGCAGTTCGGTCCGGGCGAGTTCAGCCAGGAGTTTACTCCGACTCATCTTCACTTTGTCACTCCACCTTCACTGTCCCCATCGCCCCGCGCCCGAACTGCCACGGCTTGTACATATCTTCCACATACACCGCCGGTTGCCGGTAGACGCCCGGCGTCACCGCCCGCACCAGATAGGCCAGAGTGAATTTCCGCTGGTCGCCCGCATCGAAATCCAGCGCCGCCACGAAACGGTCATCGCGGAATTCGGTGTGCAGGGTCTCGGTCAATGCCGGCAACCAGGCGATTTCGCTGGTCCCGGTGTTATGCGCCAGCCGGGCGTTTTCGATTTCCAATCCCGCTGGCAGCAAATCCACCACCAGCGCCTGTTGCTCCTCGCCGCCTTGCACCGTGCCGGTGATGACCGCCACCAGCAGATCGTTCTGGCGAATCTGGGCCGGGTCCACCTCCTTGCCGGCGCGGGTGTAATAGCGACGGCTGATGGTGAACCCTTCCTGCGCCGGCGGTTGTGGCGCAACCGGCACACCACTCAGGTTCAGCGTATACCAGGCGGCCTGTGTACCCTGATTGGCGATGGTCAGCCCCTGGGTCACCTGCGGAACGGTGGGCGCGAGATAGAACGGATCGGCGGTGGTGGCCTGACCGCCCACTGCCAGCCGGAGTTGACCGGGCTGTTTCAGCAACGCTTGAGCCGCCAACAGCAGCCAGGCCTGTTCCTGGGTGCTGGCGTAGCGGCGCTGGTTGAACGTGGTGGCGACTTCTTCCGCCAGTGGCGGCAACCGATCCGGCAACAGCCCGGATTCCGCCAGCAGCGTCAGCAGCGCCGCCCGGTCGCGCAACGGACTGCCGTAATCGCGCACCGCCACCCGGTCCTGACGATTCAAAGCGGCAGTAAACGCTTCCTTGGCCCGGCCCAATTCGCCATAGCGGGCCAGCGCCGCACCCAGTTGCGCCTGCGCCATCGCGCTGGGCAGCTTTTGCAAATGGTTATCGTGCAGATAACGCAAATCGCCGATGGCTGCCTGCTGCACCCGCGCCAGCACGTACAGCGCATAGGCCCGCCAGCCGAGCTGCGCTTCTTCGAAGCTTTCCTGGTTCAACTGCTCCTGTAAATATTTCAAACCATGCTGGTAGGCGGATTCCGGCACGAGATACCGTTCCTGCCGGGCGCGCACCAGGAAATCCATGGCGTAGGCCGACAGCCAGTTTTCCACGTTGCTGTCGGGACTCCACAGCCCGAAGCCGCCGCCGGCGTCCTGCAAGGTCAAAATGCGCTGAATGGCGTCCTGCACTCGCGCCCGCAAGCCGGCCTCGGTGGCGTTGTGGCCGACCCAGACTTCGGCCACCTGGTTGAAATACAGCAAGGGCAGGGCGCGGCTGGTGGTCTGCTCCAGACAGCCGTAGGGATAACGATCCAGTTCCGCCAGCAGTTCGGGCACGTTGAGGTTGGGCCGGCTGCTGAAGCTCAACCGGGCCTGACCGGTTCCCGCCAGATAGTCGCCCAGTAACTCATTGCCAACGCGCAGCGACTCACCGGGATTCAGCCGTTTCGCGGTGCGGGTGGTGGTGATGGCCTGCGCCGGGCGCACGCCGATCTCGGACTCGCGCACCAGTTGGAAGCCGTTCGGCCCGTCCAGATGCAGGCGCACCTGGCCGACCCCCGGTTGCACTCCGCGCAGGGTAAAGGTCCGGCTGTCGGAATTCTGCACGGCGGAATCAGCGACGGTGAAGGTAAACGCCGCCGGTTCAGTCACCGCCGCTGCGCCCTCGGCACTCAGCCGGATGTGGTATTCACCCGGTGGGGCGCTCAGGTTCTGCACGGTCACGCTGACCCGGCTCTCATCTTCCGGCGCCAGGAAGCGCGGCAGGTAAACGCGGGCCACCAGCGGATCGCGCACCAGTGGCGCCGCCTCGGCCCGCCCCAGCCGGTTGCGATCCCAGGCTACCGCCATCAGCCGCAACTGGCCGTTGAAATCAGGCAGCGCCAGTGGAATTTTCGCCTGGCCGCCGGCGTCCAGCGCCACCGGCCCGGAGAACAACGCCAGCGTCTTCACCGTGCGCACCCCGGAGGCGTCCAGTTGCCGGCTGTCGGCGTCGCCGCCGACCTTGAGTTGACCGGCCCGCCCACCGGCTTCGATCAGCTTTCCGTACAGATCGAGCAATTGCATCCCCAGTCGGCGCTTGCCGAGGAAATATTTGGCCGGGTCGGGGCTAACGAAGTCGGTCAGTTGCAGAATGCCCTCATCTACCGCCGCAATGGTCACATACGCTGGCTGGCCGGCATCGAGACCGGTCACCGTCACCGGCAAATCCACGGTCTGGCGCGGTTTCCACTCAGTCGGCGCGGTCAACGCGACGTTCAGGGTGCGCGGCGCGGGGTCCAGACCGACCCAGGCGACGCCGATGGCCCGGCCCGGTCCGCGCTGAGCCGTGTTATCGGCCGGGCGGAACGCGGTGGCGGTAACGTACACGCCCGGCCCCCACTCGGTGGGAATGGGCAGTTCCACCGTCGCCCCGTCCGCCGGGGCGCTGACGGTCTTGCTGAGCCACAGCCGGTCGCCGACCACGTTCAACAGCACTTCACCGGCGAACGGCGCCCGGACGAAGACCTTGGCGGTCTGACCGGCCTGATAGCGCGGTTGATCCAGCGTCACCTTCATCTGATCCGGGGTGTCGCTGTTCTCGCTCGGACTCTCGAACCAGCCCACAGTGAAGCGCACGCTGGAGGCGACGCCGTTGCTGGGGTCCAGCACGTCCAGCCGGTAATTGCCCCATTCCGTGATGCGGTGCGCGAACGCCGCCGGCTGACCGGCAGCGATATTGAGCGTTTGGCTGGTCACTGGCGCACCGTCGCGGATCACCAGCTTGTAGTTCCAGCGGCTCTCATCGTAGTACCAGTAATACTGATGGTCCTCGCGCACCAGATCGGCGCGCAGCCCGCCTTTCGCCAGCGGCTGGCCCAGTGGATCGAGGATGATCACGTCGAAACCGGCTTCCTGGCCGATGGGGATGCCGTCATCGCCGAAGCGTGGCTTGATGCCGATGGCGAACGGCTGGGGACGATAGGGCAGGTTCAGACTGCGGCTGACCGGCCGGCCACCCGGCTCGAATAGCGACACCCGCACCCGCGCCTGCAACGGGCGGCTGGTGTCGGGCGTCTCGCTCAACGTCACCTGCGCCTGGGCCTTGCCTTGGGCGTCGGTGCCGGCCAGCGCCACCGGGAAGCGTTTGGCGGTCCAACTGTCCTGCGCCAGCCCGAAGCGATAGCCGGGGAACGTGGGATAGGGGTTGGGGTCCTCGTTCAGCACTACTTCGGCTTCGGCCTTGAGATTGGCCGCCGGCGCGCCATACAGGAAACGACCATTGATGTCCACGATAGCCGGTTCATCCGGCTTCAGCACCGGTGTAGTTGAACTCAGTTCCAGCTTTAGCCGCTGCGGCACGAAATCCTCGACCTGAAAACTGACCTGGCCGACCGGTTCGCCTTTGGGATCGGCATACGCCTTGACCGTCCAGGTTCCGGTGCGGGCATTCAGCGCCAGTGGTAGCTGGACGTGATAGCCACCCAGCGCCGGCTGGCCCGGTTTCGGCTGCCCGGCCTCCACTTCGTCGGGACGGAACAGCTTCAGAGTCAGCGGCGCATCCGGCAGGGCATAGCCGCGACTGTCGCGGACCAGCGCCATCAACTCCACCGTCTCGCCGGGCCGGTAGACGCCGCGCTCGGTATAAAGGAACGCATCCACGGCTCCCGGCGCGGCGCGGCCTTCGACGCCCCGGTCGCTGAGATCGAAGGCCGGTTTGGTCAGATCGAGAAAGTTGTAATCGCCGTTGCCATAGGCCATCAGCAGCGCCGGCTCGCGCCCGCCGCCACCGCGCAGCAGGCCCGGATCGAGGCGGACATAGCCCTTGTTGTCGGTGGTCGCCTGGCCCAGTTCGCTGTTGTTGCGGGCATACAGCCGCAGATCAAGGCCAGTCAGCGGCTTGGCGGTGGCCAGCGAGCGGGCGAATACGTGCAGCCCGTCATTGCCGCGCAGCGTGAACAGGCCGATGTCGGAGACGACCAGCCACTGCGTGGCCCGGTTCTGGTAGCTGTCCGGGTCTTCCTTGAGCGGCTCGGCAGCCACGATGTAGATGCCCGGCTGCGGGTCACGTAGAATTTCGTTGACAGGAATGGCGGTGGTCACGTCCTGATTGCGTTCGCCGCTGATCAGGTTCAGGGTTCCCTCCCACAGCAATTCACCGGAATTTTTGGCGACCCGGCTGATGTCGTAACCATCGAGCGGGTTAGCAAGGCGCCGATCCAGAATCTGTTGCAGCAAATTGCGGTCATTGATGCGCAACACCCGCACCCGCGCCTGATCCATATTGACGCTGATCAGCGGCAACTGCTGGCCGCTGGCTTTGGGCAGCACGTAGGCGGTCCCGCGAAAACCCAGGGTTGGTTCGCGGTCCTCGACCTTGGCGGTAAAGTCCTGCGCAGCGCGCGTCTTTTCGCCCGCCGCCGACGGGATGCCGGCGCGCGCCTTGATCGTGTAGCTCTGGCCATGGCGGACGCCTTCGACGCACAATTGCCGGCCCTGGGCGCTGACCACCGGCTGGAGCGCCGGCTCGATCACCAGATAATCCTCATAGTGAACTTGCCGGCCCTTGGCGAGGTCATCGGAAAATTGGAGACAGATTTTCGGGGTGGCGCTGTCCGATTCAACCTCGACGCCCTTGATCTGGAAGGCGTGGGCGTCGGCCAACTCCTGATAACGCTTGGCGATCCGGGGGTTGTCCTCCAGCTCCAGCCCTTCGCGGAAGGCGGCGAGGGCCTGTTTCGGTTCCTTGGCGCGGTCGTACAGTTCGCCCAGCCGGAACAGGGCGCGGGCGCGCTCGAACGGGACGCGCGCCGCCTGGTAGGCATTCCAGGCGGCCTGCCGGGTTCGCTCCTTGGCGCGGTCGCGGGTTTCTTCGTCCTGCTTCTGCTCGGCCTGGGTTTGCCAGAACTGACTCAGATTCAGCCATGCTCCCACCGGGTCAGCGCCGGCGACGATGGCGGTTTCCTGACTGGCGATGGCGGCAGTCCAGTCCTTGCGCGCCGCCTGTTGGCCGGCCTGTTGCAGCAGGGCGTCCGGCGACTGACCGGCGCCAGTTCGGCCATCGCGGATCAGTTGCAAATATTGAGCCGCCGCCACGGCGAGCGGCGTATCCTCAACGGCGTGGGCGCTCGCAGACAGCAGTAGCGCCAGCAGGGGGAGGAGCAAGGAGAGCAGACGGGGCATGGGAAGCTCCTTGGGATAGCCAGCCAGGAGATAACGATAACAGTTTGTACGGTGAGTCCGGTCGAAACCGGATTCCAGCCAGGCGGTCAACGATGATTAATGATAGCCGGTTCCGGCATAGTTTAGCCGGCGGGAGCAGACCGCATCGCCACCATGGCGAAACGCGGTTTGTTATGAAAAAATAGTATGAACCGTTTATTACACAACGCGCACCGGTTTTCATCGTGATTGATTCGGAGGGTTATCGGCCAAATGTCGGCATCATCCTGTCCAATGCCGATGGACGCCTGTTCTGGGCAAAGCGAATCGGCCAGCATTCCTGGCAGTTTCCCCAGGGCGGCATTCGGAGGGATGAGTCGCCCGAGCAGGCCATGTTCCGCGAGCTGGCCGAAGAAGTCGGCCTGCGGCCGGAACATGTCCAGGTGATCGGCTGCACCAGGGGCTGGCTGCGCTACCGCCTGCCCAAGCGCCTGATCCGCCGGGGCAACCAGCCGACGTGCATCGGCCAGAAACAGGTCTGGTTCCTGCTGCGGATGTTGGGCGGCGAGGAAGCCGTTTGCCTGGATTCCTCCGAACGCCCCGAATTCGATCACTGGCAGTGGGTAGACTACTGGTACCCGTTGCGGGCCGTCGTGCCGTTCAAGCGCCATGTCTACTGGCGCGCCTTGTGCGAACTGGCGCCGCTATTGTTTCCTATGAACCTGCCGAAACGCCACTCTTCCGTCGGCAGCTACAACGGGGCGCCGACCGAACGGCCGGCGTCGCGGGGGTTGGGCTTACACTGCTTGTCCGCACCGATACGCACCTTGGAGACCGCCATGGGCGCAGCCAAGGCGGTGATGGAAGTCGCTATGGAGGCCACGCTGGCCACCGTCCGTTCGCCAGAGCCGCCCAGTCCGGCTACAGCGGTCAAACCGGCGCCGGTGTTGCCCCTGCGACAGGTGGAGACCTGCCCACATCCGGTGATTACCCGCATGGTGATCTCGGCGCGGCGCGGTGGAACCCTGGAACCCATGACGGTGGTCGCTACGCCGGTGCGGGAAGCGGCGGCATCGCCCGCCGCCATGGACAAACCGCGCTCGCCCCGGCCGTCCGCCCCGCGCTCACACCGGGTTTCCCGGCGCTGAACGCGCTGATTCCTTTGATAGTTCTCCTTCAGCCGAGACCGGTTCCATGCTGGATATCCTGCGGCGCATCATTCAGGACATTAACGCCACCCGTACTCTGAACGAAGCGCTCAGCGTGATCGTCACCGAAGTCAAGGCCGCCATTCACACCGATGTGTGCTCGGTGTACATAGCCGACCCGGTGCGCAGCGAACACGTGCTGATGGCGACCGACGGTCTGCGGCCAAGCGCGGTGGGCAAGGTGCGGCTGAAACTGGGCCAGGGCCTGATCGGGCTGGCCGCCAGCCGGGCCGAGCCGGTCAACGTGGATAACGCGCCCGCCCATCCCGCCTTCCGCTACATTCCTGCCACCGGTGAAGCGCCGTTCCACGGCTTCGTCGGCGTGCCGATCATTCGCCGGGGCAAGGTGCTGGGCGTGCTGACGGCGCAACAGCACGAACAACGCAAGTACACCGCCGACGAAGAGGCCTTCCTGGTGACGCTGGCCGCGCAACTGGCTGGTTGTATCAACCAGGCGGAAATCCGTCAGACGCTGGATCAGCTTGGCGGTGATGTGCTGACGGGGCCTTTGTTCCTGGAAGGCGTGGCCAGCGCCCGGGGCCTGGCGATTGGCGAAGCGGTGGTGGTGTTTCCCGCTGCCGCCCTGGACCGGGTGCCCGACAAGGATATTGACGATCCCGAGGCCGAGGCGTCGCGGTTCCGGCAGGCGGTAGCGGCCGAACTGGCCGAATTGCAGCGGCTCAGCGAGCGGATGCGCCTGTTGTTGTCGGCCGGGGACCGGGCGCTATTCGACGCCTATGCCATGCTGCTGGGCAGCGACAGTCTGGTCAACGGCACGCTGGAACGGATTTATGCCGGCAACTGGGCGCCGGGTGCATTGCGCGCCACCGTGCTGGAATACGCCAATATCTTCACCGAAATGGATGACCCCTATCTGCGCGAGCGCGCCGCCGACATCCTCGATCTCGGTCAGCGGTTGCTCAACCGCTTGCAGGAAGCGCAGTCGGCCAACCGCCGTTATCCCGAGCATACAATTCTGATGGGCGACGAGATCAGCGTTTCCCAGTTGCTCGACGTGCCGCCGGAGCAGCTCAAGGGACTGGTGTCGGTACGCGGCACCGGTGCTTCGCACGTCGCCCTGCTGGCGCGCGGCCTGGGGATACCGGCCGTGTTCGGGGTCAGCAACCTGCCGCCGGGCCGGTTGAACGGGCGTGAAGTGGTGGTGGATGGTTACACGGTGCGGGTATGTATCCAGCCCAGCACGGCGTTGCGTCAGGAATATTTGAAACTGATCGCCGCTGAAGCGGATCTATCGCGTGATTTGCAGCACTTGCGCGATCTGCCGGCAGAAACTCTGGATGGTCACCGGGTAGATTTGTACGCCAATTCCGGGCTGTTCGCCGATATCGCCGCTGCCCGCGACAGCGGGGTGCAAGGCGTGGGGCTGTATCGCTCGGAACTGCATTTCTTTCTGCGCGACCGCTTTCCCGGCGAGGAGGAGCAGACCACGCTGTACAGCCGGGTGCTGCGGATGATGGAACCGTATCCTGTGGTGTTGCGCACCCTGGACATCGGCGGTGATAAACCCTTGCCGTATTTCCCGATTGAGGAGCAGAACCCTTTTTTGGGTTGGCGCGGTATCCGCATCAGCCTGGATCAGCCCGATTTGTTCAAGACCCAGTTGCGGGCGATGCTGCGCGCCGGCACCGCCCATCCGAATCTCTCGATTCTGTTGCCGATGATTGGCAGCGTTGACGAGTTGAGCCAGGCGCTGGAATTGTTGCGCGAGGCCCAGGCGGAACTGGCCGAGGACGGGGTGACCGTCCGGATACCGAACGTGGGGATCATGGTGGAGGTGCCGTCGGCGGTCTATCAGATCGACAAGCTGATCCGCATGGTGGATTTCGCCTCGATTGGCAGCAACGATCTGACGCAATACCTGCTGGCGGTGGATCGCAACAACGACCGGGTAGCCAAGCTGTACGATTCTCTGCATCCAGTGGTGCTGGCGGCGACCCGGCATGTGGTCGAGCAGGTGCATGCCGCCGGTCGCCTCATCAGTGCCTGCGGGGAGATGGCGGGCGATCCGGCGGGCGCTTTGCTGCTGATGGCGATGGGGGTAGACAGCCTGAGCATGAATCTGGGCAGTCTGCTCAAGATCAAGTGGCTGATCCGCAGCATCCGTTACGAAGAAGCTCAGGCGCTCCTGGCGGACGTGGCCGACCTCGACCGTACCGCCCTCATCCGCGACCGCGCCAACGCATTTCTGGAACAGCATGGCTTGGGCGGGTTGTTGCGAGTGGGGAAGTAAGGTCGGTTCGACAGGGATGGTTGCTGTAGAGAATAAAGGCTGGAAACGTAACCAGATGCGTTGACATTCCGTTGTTTGGCGCAATGGTTTCGGCGCTTGAATCCTGTCCGCCGGCATGGCTCCGGCCATGCGTTTGATGATTTGAAGGCTCCCATTCATGACCGACTCTTCCCGTCCGCTGGGGTTCGCTACCCGCGTCGTTCACGCCGGCCAGTCGCCGGATCCGACCACCGGCGCGGTGGTAACGCCGATCTACGCCACCTCGACCTACGTGCAATCCAGTCCGGGCGTGCATCAGGGTTTCGAGTATTCCCGCAGTCAGAATCCCACCCGCTTCGCCTACGAACGGTGCGTGGCCGACCTGGAAGGCGGCGATGCCGGGTTTGCCTTCGCTTCGGGCCTGGCCGCGACCTCGACAGTGCTGGAATTGCTGGACACCGGCGACCACGTCGTCGCGCTGGACGACCTCTACGGCGGCAGCCGGCGGTTGTTCGAGCAGGTGCGCCGGCGCAGCGCCGGGCTGACCTTCTCCTATTCTGATCTGCGCGACCGGGCGGCGCTGGAAACGGTGCTGACCCCCCAAACGCGGATGATTTGGGTGGAAACGCCCAGCAATCCGCTGTTGCGGCTGGTGGATTTGGCGATGATCGTCGCCGTGGCCCGTCCGCGCGGCATCCTGACCGTGGCCGATAACACGTTCGCCACCCCCTGGGCGCAGCGGCCGCTGGAATATGGATTCGATCTCGTGATCCATTCGGCGACCAAGTATTTGAATGGCCATTCCGACATCATCGGCGGCGTGGCGGTGTGCCGGGGCAGAGAACTGGCGGAACGGCTGGGCTATCTGCAAAACGCCATCGGCGCCATTGCCAGCCCGTTCGACAGTTTCCTGGCCCTGCGCGGGCTGAAGACGCTGGCGCTGCGCATGGAGCGCCACAGCACGAACGCCCTGCATATCGCCGCCTGGCTGGAGCGGCATCCGAAAATCGAGCGGGTCATTTATCCCGGCCTGCCCAGCCATCCACAGCACGAACTGGCGCAGCGGCAGATGGGCGCTGGCTTTGGCGGGATGATCGGCGCGGTGGTTCGGGGCAGTCTGGCGGAGGTGACCCGGTTTCTGACCCGCTGCCAGGTCTTCACGCTGGCCGAGAGCCTGGGCGGGGTGGAAAGCCTGATCGAGCATCCGGCGATCATGACCCACGCTTCGGTGCCGCCGGAGGTGCGCCGGGAACTGGGGATTGACGACGGCCTGGTGCGGCTGTCGGTCGGCGTCGAAGAAGCTGGGGATCTCGTCGCCGATCTGGCGCAGGCGCTGGCGTGAGGGGGAATGTTCAATGGATCCGTGCGCTCAGTGGCGCGGCGCCAGCGGATCGTCCTGCCGTGGCATCTGCAGGTGCCAGCCGCGTTCTTGCAGGTTGTGCAGGACTTCCGCCGTGTCTTCCTGCGCCAGTCGGCGCTCCGGGGACAGGTCCAGGTCCATGACGTGAACCGGCTGGCCGATGAGTCTCAGCAGGGTTTCGGGGATACGGGAAAAATCATCCCTGGTGGCCAGGTAGAGATAAGTATCCTGTTTCCTCAGGCTTTTATAGATCGCGCACTGCATCGGCATCTCCAGGCGGAAGGTTCCAGCGACTAGGGTATAATGCGGGCCTGACCAAAGGCTAACGGCATCATGCCCCATGACTAATATCAACGAACTATTGCAAGGCTTCCTGCGCTTTCGCGTCAAGAGCTTTGAGCCGAACCGGGAGTTGTTCAACCGGCTGGCGATGAAGGGGCAAACGCCGCGCACCCTGCTGATCGGTTGTAGCGATTCCCGGGTAGACCCCGCCATCCTGACTGACTCCGCGCCCGGCGATCTGTTCGTGATACGCAACGTCGCCAACCTGATCCCGCCTTATGAGACCGGCGGCCGCTATCATGGCACCAGCGCCGCCGTGGAATTCGCCGTCTGCAACCTCAAGGTGGACAATATTGTCGTGCTCGGCCATTCGCACTGCGGCGGCATCACCGCCCTGTTGGACGGCTACGGCGAAAACGATGAAGGCGAAGGCTATATCGCGCCCTGGATGCGCATCGCCGCGCCCGCCCGCGACGAGGTATTGCGGCGCTGGCCGGACGCCAGCCGCGAGTTCAAGCAGCGGGCCTGCGAACGCGCTGGCGTGCGCGTCTCGCTGACCAATCTGATGACTTTTCCATTCATACGCCAGCGGGTCGAGGCAGGTTCCCTGAACTTGTATGGCTGGTACTACGATCTGGAAAACGGCGAGCTGATGCAGTATGACCCCGACAAGGACCGGTTCTACGATCTGTACTTCGGCCCGGCGCCGGTGAACGCTGCCTGAGCGTCAGCCCTGGTATTCGCAATTCTGGCCAATCCCCCATTCGACGTAACGGACCTCCCCATGAACCCGACACCCGCTCTCCCCATCCGCCGCGCCCTGCTCAGCGTTTCCGACAAGACCGGCATCGTGGATTTCGCCCGCGCCCTGGCCGAACGGGGCGTGGAAATCCTGTCCACCGGCGGCACCGCCAAGCTGCTGAGCGGCAACGGCGTTCCCGTGATTGAAGTCGCCGATTACACCGGCTTCCCGGAAATGATGGACGGCCGGCTTAAAACCCTGCATCCGAAAATTCACGGCGGGCTGCTGGGCCGGCGCGGCGAGGACGACGCAGCGATGGTCGAACACGGCATTCCGCCGATAGACCTGCTGGTGGTGAACCTTTATCCGTTCGAGGCGACGGTCGCCAAGCCCGACTGCGCGCTGGCCGACGCGATTGAAAACATAGACATCGGCGGGCCGGCCATGCTGCGGGCGGCGGCCAAGAATCACGCGGCGGTCACGGTGATCACGGACGCCAGCGACTACGGGCGGGTGCTGAACGAAATGCAGGCCAATCAGGGCGCGGTCAGCGCCGCTACCCGTTTCGATCTGGCGGTCAAGGTGTTCGAGCACACCGCCCGTTACGATGGCGCGATTGCCAATTATCTCGGTTCGATTCAAGCTGATCGCGGGCGCGACCCGTTCCCGCGCACGTACAACATACAGTTCCACAAGGCGCAGGCCATGCGTTACGGTGAGAATCCGCATCAGGGCGCGGCGTTTTACGTCGAATTGAAGCCGGCGGAAGCCTGCATCGCCACCGCCCGGCAATGCCAGGGCAAGGAACTGTCCTACAACAACGTCGCCGACACCGACGCTGCGCTGGAGTGCGTCAAGGGCTTCGTCGCGCCGGCCTGCGTCATCGTCAAGCACGCCAATCCCTGCGGCGTGGCGCTGGGCGCGACCATTCTCGACGCCTACGACCGCGCCTATAAAACCGACCCGACCTCGGCCTTTGGCGGCATCATCGCTCTCAACCGGCCGCTGGACGCCACGACCGCCAAAGCGATTGTAGACCGGCAATTCGTCGAGGTGATCATCGCGCCGGAGGTGACGCCGGAGGCGCTGGCGATCACCGCCAGCAAGCAGAACGTGCGGGTGCTGGCCTGCGGCCACTGGGGCAGCGCGCGGACGCCGGGCTGGGACTACAAACGAGTCACCGGCGGTCTGCTGGTGCAGGACCGCGATTTGGGCCAGGCAGCGCTGTCGGACCTGAAGGTCGTCACCAAGCGCCAGCCCAGCGACGCGGAGGTGGTCGACCTGCTGTTCGCGTGGCAGGTGGTGAAGTTCGTCAAGTCCAACGCCATCGTCTACGGCAAGGACGGCATGATTCTCGGCGTCGGCGCGGGGCAGATGAGCCGGGTCTTCTCGGCGCACATCGCCGCGATGAAAGCCCGGGAGGAAAAGCTGGACCTGAAAGGGGCGGCGATGGCGTCCGATGCCTTCTTCCCATTCCGCGACGGCATTGATCTGGCTGCCGAATACGGCATTACCGCCGTCATCGAGCCGGGCGGCTCCATGCGCGACGCCGAGGTGATCGCTGCCGCCGACGAGCACAACATGACGATGGTGTTTACCGGGATGCGGCATTTCCGGCACTAAATACTGCTCCCCTCTCCCACTGGGAGAGGGGTTGGAGGTGAGGGTTATTTTATGAACATCCTGATCGTCGGCGGCGGTGGCCGCGAACACGCCCTGGCCTGGAAGGTCGCGCAATCCAGCCGGGTCAGCAACGTCTACGTCGCGCCGGGCAACGCCGGCACGGCGCGCGAATCCAAGGTCACCAACATCGCCATCACGGCGGATGATCCACCCGACCTGCTCAAGTTCGCTCAGGGCCATCACGTGGACCTGACCATCATCGGGCCGGAAGTGCCGCTGGTGCTGGGCATTACCGACCGGTTCGCCAGCGCCGGCCTGCGTTGTTTCGGGCCGAGCAAGGCGGCGGCGCAACTGGAAGGCTCCAAGGCCTTCGCCAAGGATTTCCTGGCCCGTCACCACATTCCCACCGCCCGCTACCAGAGTTTCACGGATCCCGACGCAGCGGAAACCTACATTCGGGAAATGGGCGCTCCCGTGGTGGTCAAGGCCGATGGCTTGGCGGCCGGCAAGGGCGTGATTCTGGCCCAGAGCGAGGAAGAAGCCATCGCCGCCGCTCGGGGAATGCTGAGCGGCGCGGATTTCGGCGCGGCGGGCCATCGCGTCGTCGTCGAGGAATATCTGGTCGGCGAGGAGGCCAGCTTCATCGTCATGACCGACGGCGAGCACATCCTGCCGTTCGCCTCCTCGCAGGATCACAAGGCCCGCGATAACGGCGACCGGGGACCGAACACCGGCGGCATGGGCGCCTATTCGCCCGCGCCGGTGATCACGCCGGAACTGCATGACCGCATCATGGCCGAGATTATCGAGCCGACGGTGCGCGGCATGGCGGCGGAAGGTTGTCGCTACGTCGGCTTCCTGTACGCCGGCGTGATGATTACCGCCGACGGTCCCAAGGTGCTGGAATATAACTGCCGGCTGGGCGATCCTGAAACTCAGCCCCTGATCATGCGCCTGCGCTCCGATCTGGTGGAATTGTGCAAGGCGGCGCTGGACGGACGGTTGCATGAGGTCCAGGCGGACTGGGACCCGCGCGCTGCGCTGGGGGTGGTGATGACTGCCGGCGGCTATCCGGGCCGCTACCGGCAGGGCGATGTCATCGCGGGCCTGCCGCCGCACGACGAGGAACTGGGCGACGACGTGAAGCTGTTCCACGCCGGAACGCAGGAAGCCAAAGACGGTCATATTGTGACCCACGGCGGGCGGGTGCTGTGCGCCACCGCGCTGGGCAGCACGGTCGCCGAGGCCCAGAATCTCGCCTATAACCTCGTCAAACGAGTGCGCTGGGACGGTGTCCATTACCGCACCGACATCGGTTATCGGGCCATCGCGCGGGAACGAGGTGAGTAGAATCCAGGGGATGGGCCGTGAGCAGAGTTTTCGCTATCGCTGCAATTGGCGCGAACGGGTATGTGCGTAGCCGCGATCATTGCCCGCCCCATGTGCATATCACTCATAGAGGCGAAGGTTGGGAAGCGCGTTTGGCATTTTCCTTCCTTGATGGAGCGATTCACCTGGTGGATGTGACGCCACTGGCCCGCGCCCCGCGATTGGCGGTTCTCAACATGGCGGCTTCGGCAGTCGCAGCGGCGCTGCCCGCATGTCGAGCCGCGTGGTGGGATATTCAGGGAACAACCTGTCTTGATGGGCAATGGGTGAAAATCGCGGAGGATCATACCTGTCTGCCAGCCCATCGGATGGAAGTTGGAGCCTTGCAGATTGATCATTCCCACTATGATGTCCAGCGAGCAAGTGTGATGGCGTTCTTCAAGAACCAGGCTGAATCGCGATCCTGGAGACTGACATGACCAACCTCATTTCCGAAGCTGATTATTTGAAAGCATTGCAATCCGGCCATCGGCGGTCCTTTCGGGAACTCCGCGCCGTAGCGGTTGCTTATAACCCGGATCAGGATACAGTCGATATCATCATGGCGGACGGTTGGCGCATCCAGATCGACCGGGCGAAAATCGCGGAACTCGCGATGCTGCCGCCATCTGCTCTGGAAAATTTGTCCTTGTCGCCCGCTGGGGTGGCTATCGAACTGGATGCCGAGGATGTGCATATCAGTCTTGAGGGGCTATTGGCGACCATCATTCCCGTTAAGGCGCTAGCGCGCCGCGCTCCGGCAATGAAACCGGTACGGAAAGCGTTTGCGGATTAGTTCGCGTACTCCCGCCAACAGGGCCATCCACATTAAATTTCCTCCAAAGGTTTACTGACCTCATGGCTGTTTCTACTTCATCTTCCACCTCCAAACCCCTGGAACTGGTCTGTCCCGCCGGTAACCTGCCTTCGCTGAAGACCGCCGTGGATCATGGGGCCGATTCGGTTTACATCGGCTTCCGCGACGACACCAACGCCCGGCACTTTCCCGGCCTGAATTTCGACGCCAAAACGGCGGCTCAGGGCGTGCAGTACGCTCACGCCAGGAATCGGCGGGTGTTCGTCGCGCTCAACACCTTCCCGCAACCGGCCGGTTGGGAACGCTGGCAGCGGGCCGTGGATCAGGCGGCAGAACTCGGCGTGGACGCGGTGATCGCCGCCGACATCAGCGTGCTGGACTATGCCCGCCGCCGGCATCCCAACCTGCCGCTGCATCTGTCGGTGCAAGGTTCCGCCACCAATTATGAATCCATCCGGTTTTATCACGAGCATTTCGGGATTCGCCGGGTGGTGCTGCCGCGCGTCCTGTCGCTGCCGCAGGTCAAGCATGTGGTGGAAAACAGCCCGGTAGATCTGGAAGTCTTCGGCTTCGGCGGACTGTGCATCATGGTGGAGGGGCGCTGCCTGCTGTCGTCCTACGTCACTGGCGAATCGCCCAACATGTGCGGGGTCTGTTCGCCGGCCAAGGCGGTGCGCTGGGAGGAAACCTCGCAGGGCCTGGAAACCCGGCTGGGCGGGCTGCTGCTCGACCGCCGCGCGCCGGGCGAACCGGCCGGTTATCCGACCCTGTGTAAGGGCCGGTTCGAGGTAGCCGATCAGACTTATTACGCCATCGAGGAGCCGACCAGCCTCAATACCCTGGAACTGTTGCCGGAGTTGCAGCAAATAGGCATCGCGGCGATCAAGATCGAAGGCCGCCAGCGTAGCCCGGCCTACGTGACCCAGGTCACCAAGGTCTGGCGGGCCGCGATTGACGCCTGCTGGCGCAATCCGGCGGCCTATGCGCCGAAACCGGAATGGCAACGGGAACTGGGCAAGGTGTCGGAAGGCCACCAGACCACGCTGGGCGCGTATCACCGGACCTGGCAGTGAGGGCAGCGATTATGACCGAACGGCAACCGAAGCTGGCGCTGGGACCGGTGCTGTACTACTGGCCCCAGGAAAAACTGCTCGATTTTTACGAGCGGATGATCTCCGCGCCGGTGGACATCATCTATCTTGGCGAAACGGTCTGCTCCAAGCGCCGCGCTTTCAATGCCGACGAGTGGCTGGAACTGGCCGAACGGCTGAGCGCTGCCGGCAAGGAGGTGGTGTTGTCTACCATGGCGCTGCTGGAAGCAGAGTCGGAGTTGTTGACCCTGCGCCGGCTGTGCGAGAACGACCGCTTTACCGTCGAAGCCAACGACATGGGCGCGGTGCGGCTGCTGTCGGAGCGCAAAGCGCCGTTCGTGCTGGGCACTGGGATCAACGTTTACAGCGACCAGACCTTGCGTTTTCTGGCCGGGCTGGGGGCCAAACGCTGGGTGATGCCGGTGGAGCTGTCGCGGCAGACGCTGGCGTCGATCCAGGCCGGGCGTCCCGAGGGCGTGGAAACCGAAGTCTTCGTTTACGGTCGGTTGCCGCTGGCCTATTCGGCCCGCTGCTTCACCGCCCGCCATCACAATCTGCCCAAGGACGATTGCCAGTACCGCTGTCTGGACTACCCGGAGGGATTGACGCTGAGTACCCGCGAGGGACAGGCGTTTCTGGCGCTGAACGGCATCCAGACTCAGTCGGCGCAGACCTGCAACCTGTTGCCGGAACTGGCGGAATTGCAGGAATTGAACGTGGATGTGTTGCGCCTCAGCCCGCAGCCAGAGGGCATGGAAACGGTGGTCGAGGCATTCGCCGCCTGTCTGCGCGGGGAGCGCGATCCGGTCGAAGCAGCGCGGGCGCTCAATGCCGCGTTGCCGTATGGCGCCTGCGACGGTTATTGGCAGGGACAGCCGGGGTTAAGGCAGGTGGTGAATCTGGCCTGAGTCCTTCGATACTTGAAACGGCACTGCGGGAAGCGATGATCTGATCCCGCCCGACTGCAATCCCATCGCTATCATAGGCCACGGTGTTTGATAGCTAATCACATCGATTGATGAGTGCCAGCCGGTATAAGTTACCCCAAATCCCCACCCTGTGGCGGTTTTGCGGCATAAATCGTGAGTTTCAGTTCTGCGTCGTCGAGCAGCACATATTCCGGCCTGCGCCCTGAAAGTTTTTCGCTTTCAGTGATGATAATCGGAACGCCGTCGCCGCGTTTATCCATGATAAATTTGCGTTGACTCCCAGGAGCATCGATGTTCATCGGACAGCGGGCCAGCAGAGAGCTCAGCAACTCATTGCGAGACGACTGGCGCTCCGAAAGACTGTCAATCGTCATCGTGTTCGGAATCGTTCCCGGCGAAAACAGCTCCAGCCGGTCAGCAAAAACATGGAGGCGAATTCTGGAGCCGTACATTGAATAATCGCGATGTGCGGCTGCATTGACGACTGCCTCAAAAACCGCATTCATCGAAAATTGTGGGGTTTCGATGCGATAGGGCGCCTTGATCGCATAAACCCGCATATTACGCTCGACGAATTTGCAGGCTTCCCGAATCTGCACGTCCAGCGGTCCGGTAATATCCTTAGCATCCAGTTGACAGGCGGCACTGCGTTCCGTACCGCGATAACAAACCGCCTGGATATAAGCAACCGCAATCAAGGATTCCGGATGTTCGGTCGCCATTAACACACCGCTGACGGTTGGGCGCAAGATCCCGTCTTCATCCCGCCCAATCAACTTCATTTTTTCTAAAAATTCTTGATCGTCGGTTGACGACAGCACCGTCCTGAATCGCCTCCACAACGAGGCTTCAAGAACATCCGGTTTTGTATTGGCAATCGTTTGTTCGTCAAAGCGGATCAGCCGGGTTTGGCTGCGTTGCTGGAACAGACGCGCCAGCGCCTCAGGTCGCATCAGCCGTTTTGAACTGCCAATACGGCGAAAATAACCTCCCGGACTTTGATGCACGAACAAACTGCGTGGCACATCAACGCGCACGATGGTCTTTTCGCTGCCATTTTCGTCGGTTACCAAAATCTTGCGGATCACGCAATCCAGGGGTGGTTCGATCAGGTCGTTGCAGATTTCCCGCAGCCAGGTTTCGACGATATCCAGCTTGTCACGGGGAACGCCAATGATGGCTTTGGATTTGTCATCCACGCCGAGCAGAAAGCTGCCGGTGTGGGTATTGGCGATGGCGGCGAGTTCGTTGGCCATGCCGTTACGGTGGGGATCGGTAATCCGGTCGCCGCTGAACTCAACGGTTTTCAGTTCAAGGACCGAGTCTTCGCCAAGCGATATCCGCTTTAGGAGATCAACTGACTCTTCCATCATGATTCGGCGCGCCTACCCGCTCAACCGCTCGTAAACCCCCATCAAGCCATTGGCGGCGCGCAGCAGCGGCGGCAGCGGCCCGCCAATCGCCTCCGGGTCCATTCCGTCCAGGAGATTTTTCAGTTCCAGTCCCAGGGCGGTATCGCCTTCCATCACCACTCGGCGGTTGAAAAACAGCGTGTCGGAATCCTCGCGCCGGGTAGCCAGCGCCAGGAAATCGTAGATCGTACCGCTGATGGTCAGCTCTGGCGGTTGCGTGGACTGACAGGGCACAAAGCCGGCGGGGCCGGCATAGCGAAAGTGGTATTCCACCTTGGCGTCCCGCACCTTGATCGCCAGCCCCCGGTCGCGCAGGAACTCGAATTCTTCGCCTTGTTGAATGCGGCCGGCGAATAGCACGTTCAAAGCGGTCGTCAGGATGGTCGAATGCACCGGGCTTGGAATCAGCGTGAACGGCAGCGCCAGCAGGGCAGGGAGGGTCGGGCGGGGTGGAAACAGCGAGTGGAGCGTGGTCTGGAAGGTGGCGTTCATAACCGGATGACTGCCTCAGCGTTTCATCGACTCAAAGAATTCACGGTTGGTTCGCGTGTTCTTGAGCCGCTCCAGCAGGAATTCCATCGCCTGCAACTCGTCCATCGGATGCAGCAGCTTGCGCAGGATCCACATCTTCTGCAAATCATCCGGATCCGCCAGCAGTTCCTCGCGGCGGGTGCCGGAACGGTTGATATCAATGGCCGGGAACACCCGCTTTTCGGAAATCCGCCGGTCAAGATGGATTTCCATGTTGCCGGTACCCTTGAACTCCTCGTAAATCACGTCGTCCATGCGTGACCCGGTATCAATCAGCGTGGTGGCGATAATGGTCAGCGAGCCGCCTTCCTCAATGTTGCGCGCCGCGCCGAAGAACCGCTTGGGCTTTTGCAGGGCGTTGGCGTCCACGCCGCCGGTCAGCACCTTGCCGGAGGCCGGCACTACCGTATTGTAGGCGCGCGCCAACCGGGTGATGGAATCCAGCAGAATCACCACGTCGCGCTTGTGCTCGACCAGCCGCTTGGCCTTGTCGGACACCATTTCCGCGACTTGCGTGTGGCGGGTGGCCGGCTCGTCGAAGGTGCTGGCGATCACTTCGCCACGCACCGACCGCTGCATTTCGGTCACTTCCTCCGGCCGCTCGTCGATCAGCAGCACCATCAGATAGCACTCGGGGTGATTGGCGGCGATGCTTTGGGCGATGTTCTGCAACATCATGGTCTTGCCCGCCTTGGGCGGCGAGACGATCAGGCCGCGCTGGCCCTTGCCGATAGGCGCGATCAGATCAATGACCCGCGCCGTGATGTCTTCGGTGCTGCCGTTGCCGCGCTCCAGGGTCAGCCGGTCGTCGGCGTGCAACGGCGTCAGGTTCTCGAACAGCACCTTGTTCTTCGAGGCTTCCGGCGGCTCGAAATTGATGTCGCCGACCTTGAGCAGGGCGAAGTAGCGCTCGCCTTCCTTGGGCGGGCGAATCTTGCCGCTGACCGTGTCGCCGGTGCGCAGGTTAAACCGGCGGATCTGGCTGGGCGAGACGTAGATGTCGTCGGGGCCGGCCAGATAGGAACTGTCGGCGGAGCGCAGGAAGCCGAAGCCGTCCTGCAGGATTTCCAGCACGCCATCGCCGGAAATATCCTCGCCGCTCTTGGCCAGCGCCTTGAGGATGGCGAAAATCACGTCCTGCTTGCGGGAACGCGCCATGCCTTCGAGCTTGAGCTCCTGCGCGATGGCGATCAGGTCGGCAGCGGATTTTTTCTTGAGTTCGGTCAGATTCATGGAAGCAACAGGCTCGGGGCGACGGGCGCGACGGTGGCGCGTCCGTGGAGAGGAGTGAAGGGGTGCTCCTGGGTTGGAGGCCGAACCGGACAAGGGCGGAGCAGTGCGAGGAATGATTGAAGGGAAGGATAGCGGTTGCGATGTGCGGTCTACGCTAGCACGGTCGCGAAACGGCGTCTACCCTGAAAGAACGCCGCTCGCCGGGTTCAACGCAGGCTGCTGTCGAGAAAGGCGACCAGTTGCGATTTGGACAGGGCGCCGACCTTGGTGGCCTCGACGTTACCGTTGCGAAACAGCATCAGGGTCGGAATACCGCGAATGCCGTACTTGGGCGGCGTGGCCTGGTTTTCGTCCACGTTCAGCTTGCAGATCTTGATGCGCCCCGCATAGTCGGCGGCGACATTGTCCAGAATCGGCGCGATCATCCGGCAGGGGCCACACCACTCAGCCCAATAGTCAACCAGTACCGGTTGCTCGGCCTTGAGCACCTCAGTCTCAAAAGTGGCGTCGGTGATGTGTACAATTTGTTCACTCACGGATTAGATTCTCCAGTTTGAAATAGCAGGAAACGGGGTTTACCAACCAGGAATATCTTGGAAAATACAGAGCCAATAGGCTGATGACGGAATGACCATCGGGGAGCGTCCGCGAAAATCAGCAGCGCGCGGCGTCCAATGACAGATATTGTGGCAAAATAATTAACCGGGGCACAAATTTCTTTCGGTTCATTTCAGCCTAAACCGGGCCTTTACGCAAGCCCCCCACACCCTGCTCACTCGGGATCATTGCCAACTCATGCAAACCGACCATCTGACCCACGTCCCGTTTTCCGCGCTCGGCCTGACCGAGTCGCTGCAGGAAAGCGTAGAGGACGCCGGCTTTGTCTATTGTACGCCGATTCAGGCCGCCACCCTGCCGCTGGCGCTCAAGGGCCAGGATATCGCCGGTCAGGCCCAGACTGGCACTGGCAAGACCGCTGCCTTTCTGCTGGCCGCCTTCCATCACTTGATGGAAACTCCCGTCGCCGAAGACGCCGTCGGCCCCTGGGCCATCGTCATCGCTCCGACCCGCGAACTGGCGGTGCAAATCCACCGCGACGCCGAGTTGCTGGGTCGCTACACCGGCCTCAAATGCGTTGTCGTGTTCGGCGGGACCGGCTATGACGCCCAGCGCCGCCAGCTCGAAGCCGGGGCGGACGTGTTGATCGGCACCCCCGGCCGCCTGATTGATTACTACAAACAGGGCATCTACAAGCTCAACCATATCGAGGTGGTGGTGCTGGATGAGGCCGACCGCATGTTCGATCTCGGCTTCATCGCCGACATTCGCTACCTGCTGCGCAAGATGCCCGCGCCCGACCAGCGCATCAATATGCTGTTCTCGGCCACCCTGAGCAACCGGGTCATGGAACTGGCCTACGAACACATGAACAACCCCCAGGTGATTCGGATCGAGGCCGAGCACGTGACCGCCGACAAGGTGCGCCAGGCGCTGTATCACGTTTCCGCCCACGATAAAATTGCGCTGCTGCTGGGGGTGCTGCGCCAGCAGGAACCCAGGCGCACCATGATCTTCGTCAACACCAAGAAGGTGGCGGACCGGGTCACTGGCTATCTGCTGGGCAATAGCTACGAGGCCGGCGTGCTGTCGGGCGACATTCCCCAGCCCAAGCGGCTCAAACTGCTGGAAGCGTTCCAGCGCGGCGACTTGCCGATCCTGGTGGCGACCGACGTGGCGGCGCGCGGCCTGCATATCGCGGATGTCACTCATGTGATTAACTTCGATCTGCCGCAGGAACGGGAAGATTACGTTCACCGCATCGGCCGCACCGCGCGCGTCGGAGCCAGCGGCGATGCCATCAGCTTTGCCTGCGAGCAGTACGTCTACTCGCTGCCGGAGATCGAGGACTTCATCGGCCAGAAAATTCCGGTGCTGCCGATCACCGAGGACTTGCTGGTGGAGTACAAGCCGCCCAAGCGGATGGAGCGACATCGGCCGCCGCTGGCGGGCGGCGAGCGGGGGCGCGGGCGGGCGCCGCACCGGCGGACGCCCCACCGGGCCTGAACGGTAGCCAGAGAGAGCGGCATGACCATGACAGCCGGGTCGGGCAGGGCCAGCGTCGCCAGCGGCCATCCACGGGTGACTGAAGCCTCTGCCGAAATCCTGCGCGCCGGGGGTAACGCCTTCGACGCGGTGATCGCGGCCGGGTTCGCCGCCGCCGTGGCCGAACCGGCGCTGACCAGCCTGGGCGGCGGCGGATTTCTGCTGGCGCGCACCGCCCAGGGCCAGACTACGCTGTTCGATTTCTTCGTGGATACGCCAGGGCAGGGCCTGCGCGCCAGCGAACTGGAGCCGCATTTCCTGCCGGTGACGGTGCGTTTTCCCGCCTGCGAGCAGATGTTCAACGTCGGTCTGGGATCGGTAGCGACGCCCAGCGCGCTGCGCGGCTATCTGCACGTCCATCGGCGCCTGGGCCGGTTGCCGTTGCGTGAGGTGCTGGCGCCGGCCGTTGATCTGGCCCGCGCCGGCGTGACGATCAGCCACCGGCAGGCCTATTTTCTTGACCTGCTGACGCCGATCATGACTCTGACCACTGCGGGCCGCGCGCTGTTCGCGCCGGAGGGCCGTTATCTGGGCGAGGGCGACGTGCATCGTAATCCCGACCTGGCGGCGTTTCTGGAAACGTTGCCTGTTGATGGCGAACGGGAGCTTTACGAGGGCGCACTGGCCCGGCGCATCGCCCGGGACATGGCTGAGGGCGGCGGGCTGCTGACTGAAACTGATCTGGCCGCCGGCCGGGTGATCGAACGCGAACCGCTGTCGGTCCAGTATCGCGGCTGGCGATTGCTCACCAATCCGTCGCCCTCGTTCGGCGGTTCGCTGATCGCGCTATCGCTGCGGTTGCTGGAGGCGCGGGAAGTCGCCCCGTTCGGTTTCGGCTCGCCGGCCCATCTGGCGCTGCTGATCGCCGTGATGCAGGAAGTGGATCGTCGCCGCGCCGAGGGTTATCTGAGTCCGACCGACCTGGGCCAACCGGGTTTGGCTGAAAGTCGAGAGCGGGTGCGCCTTGCCTCTGGCGGCACTACCCACGTCAGCGTGTGCGACGCCGAGGGCAACACCGCCAGCATGACTACCTCCAACGGCGAGGGGTCGGGCTATTTCGCGCCCGATACCGGCATCATGCTTAACAACATGATGGGCGAGGATGATCTGCATCCCGAAGG
>ERZ1645187.928-NODE-928-length-27904-cov-10.551869_pt1 | contig 27904 bp, 15 predicted proteins | sample MGYA00575352_ERZ1645187 | MGnify/ENA primary metagenome ERZ1645187 (study PRJEB40837, sample SAMN11349314) | freshwater sediment metagenome | isolation source: river sediment | host: Sediment | place: India: Wazaribad , New Delhi | collected 2017-02-21 ...
CGCTGCCCGTTGCTGTCGCGCCCGTTGCGGCTGCTGCCGCCTGCCTTTTTATGTGCCATGGTTCGACTCCTTGCCTTACGCGATGGACGCGATCTTGACCTTCAGAAGATTCTGGCGGTGCCCGACCTTCCGGTGATAGCCCTTGCGGCGCTTTTTCTTGAACGCCACGACCTTCGGCGCGCGGAACTCCGCCACCACTTCGGCCATGACCTTGACGCCGGCCACGACGGGCGAGCCGATCTTCAGGCCGGAGCCGTCGTTGAACGCCAGCACGCGACCCACTTCGATCGCCTGGCCGGCTTCGACGCCTTCCAGCAACTCGATCGACACCACGTCGTCCTTTTGAACCCGGTACTGCTTGCCGCCGGTTTCGACTACCGCATACGCTTCCATCTGCATCCTCATTTCCCAGGGGGCACGAGGCCTCCCCAATTCCACAAAACAGGTGCGCAAAATACGCGAAGCCCCTCCGGACGTCAACCTCGCGTTCCGGGAAAGTTTTTTCGCCGGACGGGTTGACGGGGGCCCGGGGGCGTGATACAACCTCCCGCATCGTCTGAGGATTTGGGGGGTTAGCTCAGTTTGGTAGAGCGCCTGAATGGCATTCAGGAGGTCGGGAGTTCGAACCTCCTACCCTCCACCAAATCCCGGACGCCCCGCCCGAAAAGGCGGTTTTTTTATGTCCGCCGCCGCACGTTCGATGCCGGAACATTCCTCGTCGAGCCCCCGAGCGGCCGGCCGGCCGACCGGATCGAGTCTTGTAAAACGACCGGGGCCCGGCATACTGACCTTCCACGCCATGAAAGTCTTGCTGGTCAACTACCGCTATTTCCTCTCCGGCGGCCCCGAGAGCTACCTCTTCAAGGTAGAAGAGCTGTTCCGCCGCCACGGCGACGCAACGGTCGCGTTCTCCTCGCAGGATTCCCGCAACCGCCCTTGCCCCCAGGCCGGGTTTTTCACGGGCTCGCGCGGCGGCGAAGTCTATTTCGACAAAATCCGCCTGACGCCCGGCAACGTGGTGCGGCTGTTGAAAGGCGCCTTCTACAATCCGGAGGCGGCGCGCAAGCTGGAACGGCTGATCGACGCCGAGCGGCCCGACGCGGCATACGTGCTGCAACAAATCAATCTGCTCTCGCCCAGCGTGTTCGTCGCCGCGAAACGCAAGGGTCTGCGGGTCGTGCATCGGCTGTCGGACTACAACCTGTTCTGCCCCCGGTTCGATTTCCTGCGCGACGGGGCGCCGTGCGAAAAATGCCTCGGGGGTTCCCTGTGGAACGCGGTGCGGCACCGCTGCGTGCACCGTTCCTTGCCCGCTTCGCTGATCCGGGTGCTTTCCATGTACTTCCACCGCCTGATCGGGGCGTTCGACCGGATCGACGTCTTCGTGGTCACCAATCGCTTCATGGAAGACAAGCTGGTGGAAGCCGGCGTGGCCCGCGACCGCATCCGCCGCATTCCCACCTTCACGGAATCCGCACAGATCGTGCCGCGCTACGACCACGACGGCTACGTCCTGTATCTGGGCCGCGTCAGCCCCGAAAAAGGTCCGCAACACGCCGTCGAGGCGATGAAGCACCTGCGGGATCTGAACGTTCGCCTGCGGCTCACGGGCACGCCGGCCGACGACGCGGACGGCGCGATCGCCCGGCTCATCGCGGACAACGGGCTGGCCGACAAGGTGGAATACGTCGGATTCCTCCAAGGCGAGGCGCTGGAACAGATGATTTCGGGCGCGCTGTGCGTGGTGTGCCCATCGGTGCTCTACGACAACTTGCCCAACGCCATTCTCGAAGCCTTCGCGCACGGCAAACCGGTCGTCGCCTCCAACCACGGCAGTTTTCCGGGCGCGATCGACGACGGTCGGACGGGATTTCTGTTCACGCCGAAGGACGCGGCGGATCTGGCGGCGAAACTCCGGCGGCTTTGGACGGAACCGGGCCTCGCGGAAACGCTGGGGCGCAACGCGCGGCGCCAATGCGAGCGGGAGCACGCGCCCGAAACCCATTACCGGCGGCTCGTGGCGGCGCTGACGGGCCAACCGGCGTCATAACCGCCCGGCGGCGGGATCGGGCTGCCGCCGCAGCCCGTCGCACAATCCCTTCAGGCCGGCCCAGCCGGCGGCGCGCCGCCCCGGCAACAGCAACATGCCCAGCGAACGCGGAACGCGCCAGGCGCCGATCAAGTGGGCCAGCGCCACGGCCCGCCGCCAACTGCGGAGCCGGCTGTGCTGCCGGACCACCCAGACGAAATTGCGCGTCATGAGATATTCCACCCGCGGGGAGGATTTCCGGACAGCGGGCCGGCCGTCCTTCTGCGAGGCTCCGAACATCTTGTGCCAGAGCTGCGCCCGCGGTTCGTAGCGCAAGCGGATGCCGGCCTCCCGCGCGCGCAGGCTCCAGTCGAGATCTTCGCTGTAGGCGAAATATTCCCGGTTGAACAGCCCGATGCGCCGGATCGTTTCCGCGCGGATGAGCATGCAGCAACCGGTGAGGATCTGCACGTCTTCCGGCCGGTCGTACTGGCCCACGTCGGATTCCCACAGCCCCCGCCATTCCACGGCGAACGTCCACGGCCGGCAGCGCGCCCCCGCGTAGCACAGCGGCTTGCGGGCGTCCATGAACCAGATCTTCGCGCTGGCCGCGCCGAGGGCCGGATCGGCTTCCAGCGCCGCCACGAGCGCGCCGAGGCAACCGGGCTCGACCCGCGTGTCGTTGTTGAGCACCCAGACGTAATCCATGCCCGCTGCCAGCAACGAGCGCGCCGCGCGGTCGTTGCCTTCGGCGAAACCGAAGTTTTCCCCGCCGCGCACCAGCACGATTTCCGGGAACTCCGCTTCCAGGCGGTCGGCGGAACCGTCGGTCGAGCCGTTGTCGAACACCAGGATGCGGGCGGGACGGTATTCCGACGCACGCAGGGAGGCCAGACACGTCGCGGTGTCGGCATAGCCGTTCCAGTTCAGCAGCGCGACGCCGACTTTAGGGACGGAATTCATGCCGGACTTCCCTCCGACAGCGGCAAGCCGCGATACAGGTCCAGCATCGCCGCCACGTAGGCGTCCTGCGAAAACAGCCGCCGGGCCCGTTCGCGGGCGGCCGCGCCCATCCGCGCGCGCCGTTCCGGGTCCGCCAGCAGGCGCGCCACGGCTTCCGCGAATCCCGCGGCGTCTTCGGATGCGACCAGGAAACCGGTTTCGCCGTCCACCACCATTTCGGGAATGCCGTCCACGCGCGCCGCGACCACGGGAATCCCGCGGCACATCGCCTCCATGACCACGCGCGGCAGCGGATCCCGCCGCGAAGGCAGCACCACGACGTCCGTACGGGCATACCAAGGGTCCAGGCCGGGCACCAGATCCACCGCGGCGACGACGTCAACCAATCCATGCCGCGCCATGTAATCGGTGGCGGACCGGCGCGCTTCTTCCGATTCCCAACCTCCGCCGCCCATCCAGGCTTCGAACGCGACGCCGTCGTCGCGAAGCCGACGGCACGCCTCCAGAAACACGTCGACGCCTTTGCGATGTCCCAGCCGGGCCGGCAAGCCGATCCGAGGGCGATCCGCGGCCGCGCGCGGCGGCCGCGCCGGCAGCACCGCGGCGAAATAGCGGGCCTGCATGGAGCGGCGTCGCAAAAACCGCGGATAGGCATCGGCCACCGCCGCGGCCGGAAAAACCACGCGATCCGCAAAACACCGGATCAAGAGGGCATCGAACCACGCTTCTGCTCCGCCGGTCCAGGGTTCGTGAATCGTCGCCACCACGGGCACGCGCGCGAGCCACCCCGCCAAAAGGGCGTACGGCAAGTGGGGCGCCCGGCTGTGGACGTGCAGGAGACCCGGGCGTTCCCGTAAACGCCGGGCCAACCCGCGCAGGTAAGACCACCGGGAACGGACGACCGGAACGAGGCCGCGCAGAAGCCGCGCCGGGCCGCCCGCCCGGAGCCCGCGGAAGACCAGCGGCGAACGCCAAATCGGAATTTGCGCGGCGGCCGCACGGACTTCCAGATCGCCCGCATCCGGCAAAACCAGACAGACCTCGTCGAAATGCGGTTGCAGCGCCTGCAAGTGTTCCAACGCGCAAAGGGGCGCGCCGGTCAAGTTGGCCCAGGGCGCGGCCGAGTAGAGACAGCCTGCGAAACGGAAGGCATCCGCCATATCAGCGCGCCTCCGCCGGCGATTCCGTCCCTGCATCCGGCCACGGGAACCCGGGAATGGCCGCGAAATCCACCAGCCGGATCGGCTGGGGTTCGTCGCGCCGGACGGTCTGGCCCGGCGCCTTGACCAGAAGCGGCACGTGGCGTTTGCCGGCCGGCGTTCCCGTATAGTCGCGGAAATGCGGGCCGTGGTCGGACAGCACGATCACCCACGATTCGTCCCAACGCCCCGAATCGCGAAGCGCCTGCATCCATTCGCCAAACAGTCGATCGGCATAGATCAGTTGGCCGGGATAGCCCGCCGGATCCAATCCCGCGCAACCGCTCGCTCCCCCATCCGCGGCGTACACGAATGGTTGATGAGGCGCGGGCAGATGCAACACGGCAAAATCGCCGGGCGAAAGGCATGTCCGGCAATAGCGCAGGCCTTCCGCAAGAACGGCCGCGTTCAGATTCCGGTAATAGGCGCCGTAGAGCCGGTCGAGCACCCCGATTTGTTTGGCGGCAGCCGACAGCGGATCCTTCGACGCCTCCGCGAACCGGACCCATTGGTGCAGGCAGGCGTTGGCCAGCCCGGAACCGGAATCGGGCCCCAAGGCGGCGCCATAATAGGAACCGGTGAAGACCGCATCGAAAGCCCCGGGCATCAGCGTCGCATAGGGCAGATAATAGCCGATCAGCACGCGCCGGTAGCCGGACCGGGCAAAGGCATACGGCAGCGCGCGCGCGAATTCCTCCGCCCGCCGCGCGGGCGCCGCCGGCGCCTCCAACGGCCGCCAGCGGGCTTCATGGCGTTTGAGTTCGACGACGCCGACTTCTTCTTGCAGCAGCAGTCCCGGCAACGAGCGACCGGTTTCGTCGCCGGGCGAACGCGCGCGGCGGAAAACGGTCGCGGTTTCGGCAAAGGCGGCGAGCTGCGGCAGCGCCTCCTTGACCTGGCCGTCGGGCGTGAACGCGTCTTCGTAGCCGATCATGTCGAGGATGACGACGACGACGGGCGCGCCGACGCCTGCCGCGCGCGGCCCCAGCTCGGACGGTTTGCGGCCGGCGATCGGCCAACGGGGCGCCACCAGCAAATTGGCGGCCAGAATCGGCAACAGTGGCCAGAGATGCACGGAATACCACCAGCCCGCGGACGCCCATTTTTGCATCCGGCTCCCGACATAGCCGGCCACGGCCAACAAGCCGCCCAGCGTCCAAATCAACAGATAATAGACCGGCCCGCTCAACCACGGGGCGTGCGGCAGCAAGGTCAGGCGCAACGCCGGACGGAAGTTGAACCCGGCCAGAACAACAAGAAAGAAGAACCACGGAGAAAGCCAACGGTCCGAACGCCCGCCCGTGCTCCGCGACAACCCATGCAGCGCGACGGCCGCCGCCAACGCGACGGTCGCCAGCCCCAGGATCAACGCCGCCGTGTCCCGGCCGTCGAACAGCATGAAATAGCGGTTGTAGGTCTCCAGCGCCAGCCCCAGATAGCCCCCGCCGAGCAGCACGACGGCCACGGCGCAGGCCATCAGCCTGCGGGGGAACGACCAGCTCCGGGCACATGCGGGCATCTCGGATCCAGGCGCTAGGCCGTCGCCTCCGGCCCGTTCACCCGCATGTCCCATGTTCTCCCGATGAGCAGCCACAACGGAAAAACCAATACGGGAATCGTCGAAATCGCCGTGAGCAGCGTGATCATGACCAGGAAGATGATGCAGCAGCTCAACGCCATGTAGACGCCGGAAACCAGCTGGCTCTGGGGCAGCTCGATCGATTTCCAGAAGAGGCGGACCACCACCCAGCCCATGAACAAGTAGTACGTCAGGGTTCCCACCCAGCCGAATTCGCCCATCAACACGAAAAAGTCGGCATTGACCGCTCCCGCCACCGAAGAAACCACGGTGGTTCCGCGGCGGCCGAAATATCCAAGACGGCGCGCTTCGTCGTAATACGGCAGGATGTACCGGCGCGCCAGCGGTACGCGGGACTCCCGCGCCTGGTTGGAGGCAAAACGCCCCGGCCCGGCTCCGAGCATCGGATAGCGCACCAGATGCGAGAAGTCCGCCGTCACCGCATAGAACAAGTCGCCTTTGGGCGAATCCTTGACCTCCTCCCACACCCGGCCGGCTTGGATCGAACCGAAGTTGGTGCCGATATAGATCGCCGACATCACGATGAAACCCACGCCGGCGGTCAACAGCCAGATCCGCAAACGAACCGGGAAATGGGGATGGAACAAAAAAGGCATGAACGCGATCGGGAATAGGAACAAGGCATGCTTGGTGTCGGTCAGGAAAATGAAGTTGTAGGCGATCACCATGGCGACGGCTCCGACGATCCAGCGCTGGCGGCGGCTCGCCCGCTGGCCGGCGCTAACCCACCAGCCCGCGATGCAGATCAATCCGAATACGCAGAGATATCCGACCATGTGCGCGTTGCCGCCTTCGGGGCCGAACACGCCCCCGCTGCGGTCCGGATGGAAATTCAAGAAAGGCCCCCGTTGCCACAGGCAGTTGTACAGGAACTGGATGGCCGCGTAGGCGACATACCCCCACAGCCATTTGGACAACTGCTGCTCGTTTTCGAACGTGCAGGTCAACCGGCAGTAGTACCAGATGATGTAGAATTTCAGCATCACCAGGGTAACTTGAATGGACGTAAACAACGCCGGCTTGCCGTTTACATACCAGCTCAATCCCGCGATCAGACAGAACGCCACCGGAAACAGCGTGGCTTCCTTGAGTTGCCGCCGTTGGATCCAATTCATCACGATCACCGCGATGAACGGCAAAAAGAACAATTCGTCGAGAAACGTCGGCAACGGCAACGACAACAGTCCCAGCAAGCGATTGCTGGGCATCAGCAGGAAATAGAACATCATGGCGCCCAGCAACAGCTTGGGCCGATCCAGCAACAAGGCGCCGATGACGAACGTGATGACCAGAAACGCCCAGCCCAACGGCGCGGGAATGCCGAAGATGCCCGAAACGAAAAACATCACCGTCAGTCCGACGGCATAACTGGCCACGGTCAACCAGCCGATCCAGCGATAGACCGGAAACTGATAGCCGGACCGCTTGCTCGCCGGCATTTTGGCAACGATCTGGGCAGAGGGAGTGGCTGTTTCCATATGAAACGCTCAGTATGACGTTGCCCCGCCGCCGAAAGCAACAGGATTCAAGGCGGCGCTGAACGGGGATTGTGCGGCAACGGCGGATCCAGCTCCAGTTCGTGCTGGTTCTGCGAATCGGTCAGAAAGGTGCCGGTATAGGGCGAGTAGGTCTTGATCTGGACGGTCTTGCCGTCCGGACGGAATTCCAGCAGCCGCAGACAACCTTCGCCGCCGAGGATCCCCGTTTGGTAGTTGACCGCCATCTGGTGCACGACGCCGCCCGCGTCGTTCCGGCTCGCCAGCTTTCCCTGTCCGTCGTTCGTCACGTGGCCCCCGACCACCAGCACGGAACCCGGGTGGCGCCGAACCAGTTTCTGCCAGAGTTCTTCGCCGTCGTTCGTGCCATCCGGATCCCAGTCGGTGGAATAGAAGTGGGGATTGCAGCTCTGGGCAACGCCTTTTGCCGCCCAGTCGTAGCGGGTGTCGTCGTCGTACAGATAGGCATGGGTCAGATAGATGATCCGCCGATCCGGGAACTGCTCCGCGACGGAATCGGCCCACGCCACCGCGGCGTTGCGCGGACCGAATTCCAAGGCGAGAACCAACCAGTCTACGCCGCCCGCGGAGAACAGGTGATAGCTGTTTTCCAGCCGGCCAGCGTCTTTCACGCCTCCAAACGAAGGCTCGCCGGCGAATCGACTGGGCGGGAAGTAGGCGTTTAGACCGGTCGTGCGCGATGGATAGAATCCGCCATAGTCGTGGTTGCCGGGCACAACGGCATAGGGAACCTGACCGTCCAGCAGCGCCAAGGCGTTCGACGCCTGGCTCCATTGCCCCGCGACATCGCCGTTCACGAGATCGCCGACATGGAGCACGAACCGGATGTCGTACCGATCCTTGTTCGCAAGGATCCAACGAGTCTGGTCGAAAAACAGATCGGGGTAGCTTGCGCTGTAGTATTGCGTATCGGGCAAAACGACCAACGTCCAGGATCCCGGCACGTATTTCGGCACGTGGACGGGCCGACCGGGCTGCCGGAGGCGCCAGTACGTCTGCGCGCTCGTCGACGTGGGCAAAACAACCACGTCCGTCTGAACGTTCGCCGAAACCACAGACCAGCCCGCGGAAAGATTGGTGCACCATTCCACGGCATAACGGCTCCCCGTCCGGTTGGCCACGCGCAACCCCGGGGCACCGCCCCCCTGATCCAGCCCTTCGAAATACAACCGGCTGGAATTGCCGGATTCAGGCAAAACGGCCAGTCCGGGTCGGGCCGGCCAACCTTCCCAGTTGGGCCCGCCCGGCCGCCAGACGCCGGAATTTCCCCAGTAGGCCCGTTCCCAATCGTCGGCCTCGCCATCGTCGTCTTCGTCGGCCAGGAAGTGCGCGGTCAGCCGATACGGCCGATCCATGGTGAACGCCAGCGTTGGCGACTCGGATTGCCGGTCACCGCTCCATCCCATGAAAACGAACCCGGGATCGGCCTGGGCAACCACGGTTACGGCCGTCCCTTCCGGCAACCACTCCGCGGACGGCCCGGAAACGACACCCCCGGAATCGTTCGAATAGACCAATTGGAATTCGGTTTGCCACCGCCAGTGCAATTGCGAGAAGGAGTCGAGCACGAACGACACCGCATTCCCCGTCCCCTGGGCGGGTACCGACCCCGAGCCGGTCCATCCGATCGCCGTTCGACGAACGCCGGGCCCCGACGTGTCCTCGCCGGCAACGGCCTCGATCCATTCGCCGATTTCATGGTCGCCAAGCCCGCGGCCGGGAGTCGGCGAACCGTGCGGCGAGGACACGTAGAGCGGGGCTCCCGTGCAGACGCGGATCCAATCGTATTCCAGTTTGTACATGAACCAGCTGAAAACGCCGATCCGTCCACGATCCTGGCCCGCGACGGAAATCGGCCCCCACCGCTGGACCTCGGCGGCCCCATCTGGATCGGAAACCGCCAGGACGTTCAGGACGTTCGACCGGATTTCCGCCACGAGGTCGAGCGGCACCCTGCGCATTGGATTGAAGATCGCGGGATTGTCCCGATAGACCTCCGAATAGACTCCCGCGACGTTTTTCTGCACGGAAAGACCCGAGCGGATGCCGGCTCCGGAAGAGGCCGACGCCCGCAGGGCGACGCGATAGAAATTCGCGGGATTCCGGCAGCGCAGCAGAAACCCGAAGCCGAGGATGTCGTCGGGGATGATGCGTGCCGCCACAACATAGTTGCTCCAGCCGGCGTCGCCGGCGACCAGCGTGGGACCGGTAAAATCCACGCGGCCGGCCGCATCCGCGCCCGCGCCGGAATCGCTCGTTTCCTCCAATGAGCCCCGTTGGCCCCGCTGAAGCGCCTTCACGAACCATTGCGCCCGTCCCAGCCCGCCGGTCAGGGCCGTGCCGCCGTCCGCGCGCGGCGGCAAGATGGATTCCCAAGTCCACCATCGCTCCATATTCCCCTGCAATCCACCGGGCTCGAGTTCCGGATTCTGGATGCGGAAACCCGGGGGGTCTCCGCCACTCATGGCCCATGTGAACAGTCCGACCTGCCCGTCCGCATCCGTCGGCAAGACTTTCGCGTCGACCAGCCGGCGGACGGAAGCGACACCTTCAGGATCCACCAAAACCTGCAACGTCAGACGCTTGGACGCATCCACGGAAAGAGCCACGTCGAAGGAGGCTCCCGCGGCCGGGATGAAGGATGTCGCAGAGTTGAACAGCAGCGCCGTCGCGCCGTTGGTGGTCCAATCCACCGTCCAACCTCGCCGGGGAAAGTTTGTCCGCGCCTGCCGGGCAAAAACCACGCGATAGAAATTGCTCGCGTTCCGATAACCGAACACCAGGCCGAATCCGTCGTCGTCGCCGGCCGTCAGCCGCGCCCGGAACGTGTAGGGAGCCGTCGCCACGGCCCCGTTGACGATCATCGGCGCGGGGGCAGAATGCGAATTCGTGCCGGGATCGGCGTAGATGTTGCTCCGTTCGACGAAAGCGCGCGCGCCGAGGTCGTATTCCCACCGCAACGGTCCGTCGACATACGATCCGGGCGGCTGGACGGACGTCCAACCCGGGATGCCGTCGTCGAACCGTTCGTCCAGCAGGACGACGGCGCGGACCGGCGTGGCCACCGCCAGCGTCGCCATCGCGCACGCCGCACATACTTTCACGAAACAATGGTTCCCCTTCCATATCGAAGAGGAACACAAGCAGGAATGCGCTTCCCGAGGCAGATGATTCACAAGGAACGATCCAAGTGGTTTTGATTTCGGGGGACGATAGAGGATCGCCCGACGACGGTCAATGGGTTTCGGGCAAACGGATCCAACCGCCCAACAGGTCGTCGTAGGATGCGGGCGTGAAATTCTCCGCCCCGCCGCCGTGATGCAACGTGAATTCCCCGAAATAGATCCGTGCGCCGATCAGGTACAGGTCCGTGCGCATGAACGGCACCTTGGGGGTGATCCTGCGGACGAAAGCCAGAACTTCGTCGAGATTGACGGGTTTTGAAATTGCGCGCGCGGGTTCGGTGGGATACATCAACCGGAACGGCTGATAGCGCCAATCGAGATCGTAGAGATTGCGTTTATGATCCACGAACCGGTCGAAATCCACTTGGATCAGGCGCGGTTCGCCATCGAAACAAAAGAACTTGTAATCTTTCAATTCCGTGCCGGATTCATCCACCATCAGCGGCTCGGCGATGATCCGCGGCCGGACGTTCTTGTAAGCCCATTCGCGGCCGGCCCAGTAATAGTTCCGCTTCAAGGCGGCGGCCAATTTCCGGCGGGCCGCGCGCACGTCGAACCGGCGTTTGTCCCGGCAAATGACCGTGCCGCCGGAATCGTGAGTGCATTTCAGCACGAACCGTTCGGGCAACGCGGCCCAATCGACGTCCTCCGCCCGATCCCAGACGCCCAGCAGGGGAAACAGATGTTCCTCGCCGGCCGTTTCGGCGATGAATTTCCTCACTTCGTACTTGTCCACCCAGCGGGTCTGTTCCGGCCGACGATCATGCAGCTTGAGCCATTGCAGCTTTTCGTTGAAAGTCCGCGGCGGATCAAGTTCCAGCCGCTTGCCCATCTGGATCCGGTAGCAGATGCGGACGTAGGATTCGTCCGGGATGAACTTGAAATGGCCCTTGAGGCCCAAGTAAAAGAAGATCCGCGCGGGATTCCGGAGATACTTCGCCGCTTTCGTCCAGTGCGCCATCGCCCGATCCTCTCACGCTTTCCCGCCGGCAAAGGACGCCCGCATCCATCCCCGCCCCGTGCAGGCGCCGGCCCACGCCAGATTGGGAAGCGTCGGCGCGGCACGCGGCAATCTCGCCGGCGTCCGGCCCCCGGCCGGAAGACCCGCCCATCGGCCTGCGGGCGGTCCGACCGAACAGGGAGTCGACGCGCCAGAGGAACCGGACGCTCCCGCGCCGTCATGCTGGGTCCAGAACGCGTTGCTCTGCCGTGCCATGGAGATCCATCATGCCACGCAGATGCCATATTGCCATCCTTTTCGTTCGCCGCCGGAGCGGGAGGGGGCGGAAGCGACGGACCGTCCGGATGCCGCGCCGGCGGCCCCCGACGGCAGATTGGCCTTGCCAGCGCCGCCGCGCTTTTGCCACGATTCCTCATGCGTGATGACGACATTGAATCGCCGCATTCTTGGATGTCCGAGGAAAATCTCCGTTCCCACAAGATGGTCGCGCTGATGGTCCCACCCTTCCGTTAACCCAACGAACATGTCAACGAAACGAATCACGCTGAACATGGCGGCGACCTACGCGCAGACTTTCGTCTCGCTCGTCATCGGGCTGTTGTGTTCGCGCTGGGTCTACAACGCGCTGGGAGAAACGCAGTTCGGCCTGTTCGCGGTGGTGGGCTCGCTGATCTCCTTCGTTTCCGTGCTGAACAGCACCTTGGTCGGGAGCTCGGGCCGCTTTTTCGCCTTTGCCCTGGGACGGCAAAGCTTGCCGGATGCCGAAAAGGAATTGCTGTGCAAATGGTTCAACACCGCGCTCAGCGTCCAGACCATCGTGCCCGCCATCATGATCGCCCTGGGCGGGCCGCTTGGCACCTATGCCATCCTGCATCTCCTGAACATCCCAGACCCGCTGCGCCAATCCTGCGTCTATATTTTCTATTTCTCCCTGTTCTCCGCGTTCTCCGGAATGATTCTCAGCCCCGTTCATGCCCTGTATTACGCCAAGCAATTCATTTTCGTCCGCAATCTCTTGGGCATCGCCAACACGCTGCTCCTGGCCGCCGAGGGCTGGTGGCTCCTGCATTTCAGCGGCAACCGCCTGGTCGGCCATGCGGCGGCCACGACCTTCTTGCTGCTGCTGTCCAACGTCGCCATCGCCGTCTTCGCGCGCTGGCAATTTCCCGAAGTCCGGATTCGCTTCGAATATTGGTTCGACCGGAATCGGCTCAAGCAGATGTTCTCGTTCTCCTCTTTCTTGCTGTTCGGCACGCTGGGCACGTTGTTTGGCAATTCCGGGGTGGCCGTGCTCCTGAATGCGTTTTTCGGCCCCGCCGCCAACGCGGCGATGGGCATCGGCAACCAGGTGTTCTACAAATCGTCCGTCACCGCCCAAGCCTTCAGCGATGCCATCACCCCCGAACTGACCACCCGAGTCGGGGCGGACCGATTCGACCGGGCAAAACGCCTGGCCCTGCGGTCATGCATGTACTCTACCGCCATGGCCCTGCTCATTGCCGCTCCGTTCATCGCCTATTCCGACGGGATTCTGACCTTGTGGCTGAAATCCCCGCCCCAGTATGCCGCCCAGATCGCCGTGATCATGATGATGAACCTGTTGGCGGAACAGTTGACCTCCGGCTACATGATGCTGGTTCAAGCCAGCGGCCGAATCAAGCTGTATACCACGTGCCTGGGGATCGGAAACGGCGCCCGCTGCCTCCTGGTGCTGATTCTGCTGTCGCGCGGGGTCCCGCTGCTGCCGACCCTGTGGCTGGGCTGGTTCCTGCCGTTTTTCATCCTCAACCAAATGCGCGTGTGGTTTGCCAAACGGGCGATCGGGATTTCCATCCGGGAATACGTCCGCGCGCTGCTCGTTCCCGCGGTCTTCATCGTCGGCGGTTCGTTCGCGTTTTCCTTTGGATTCAAGGCGCTGGCGGGCGATGCGATTTGGGCCATTCTGGCTTGCGCCGCCGCAAACGTCGGCGTCGTCGCGGCGCTGACGTGGACGTTCGTCGGCGCCGAAGAACGAAAGGCCCTGCTCGCCAAGGCGTTGGCCGCACGGGCCAGAGTGGCGGCCGCGCGCCGCCGCGCGGCCTCGACCGATCAATCTTGAGGATTGCCCCTTGCCTCGAAATCGGGCAAACTGCCTCGTAGTCGTTGGAAATGGCGGATCAAGCGTCCCGCCCCGAACGGCCCGGGGCCGAGGAGCGCCTGCGCTCCATCCCGTTTGCGGAGAAAACCGAACATGTCATCCGGCAAGTACTATACCGACGAGCAAAACGCCCAGATCGTCATCGCCCTTTTGAAGGCGCACGGCATTCGCAAAATCGTGGCCAGTCCCGGCGCCACCAACATCCCCATCACGGGCAGCATCCAGAACGATCCGTTTTTCGAGGTTTGGTCCGCCGCCGACGAACGTTCCGCCGCCTATATCGCCTGCGGCCTTGCGGCCGCCTCCGGAGAGGCCGTCGCCCTCAGTTGCACGGGCGCCACCGCCAGCCGCAACTATCTGCCCGGGCTCACCGAGGCGTATTACCGCAAATTGCCCATCGTGGCCGTCACGTCGGGCCCGCTTTTCGCCAACGTCGGCCATCTCGTCGCGCAAAGCATCGACCGATCTGCGTTTCCGAAAGATGCCGCGCGGACAAGCGTATTCCTGCCCACGGTCAAAGATGCCGCCGATTTCGCCAATTGCGCGCTGCTCGCCAACAAAGCCATTCTCGAAGCCTGGCGCCACGGCGGCGGACCGGTTCACCTCAATCTGGAAACCTCTTTCAAGGGCACTTTCGACACCCGCGTTTTGCCCGAGGTGCCCGTTTTGCGCAGAATCACGATCGGTTCGGCCGAGTTCCCGCCCCTCCCTCCCGCCGCCAAAGTGGCCATCTGCGTTGGCGCACACAAGACTTTTTCGGCCGGCGAAACCGCGGCGCTCGAACGGTTCGTCCAAACGCACGACGCCGCCGTGTTCTGCGACCACACCAGTTCCTACAAGGGGGCCGGCCGGGTGCTTTCCGCGCTGGCCTGCGCGCAGCGCCTTCCCTCGAAAAGCGAATATCCGGCGCTGAAGCCCGATCTGATCGTCCATATCGGCGAAGTGTCCGGCGACTATCCGACGCAGGGGTTCTTGACGAATGCGGCGCCCGTCTGGCGCGTCAGCGAGGACGGCGAAATCCGAGACAAATTCAAGCGGCTGGAATGCGTTTTCGAGATGCGGGAAGAAGATTTCTTCCGGAAATATTCAGACGGCCTTTCGGAACGCCCGGGCGAATATCCGCGATCTTGGCAAAAATACGACGCCCGCATTCGCGCCTCCATTCCGGAACTCCCGTTCTCGAATTCCTGGATCGCGCGCGCGCTTGCCCCGCGGATGCCGTCCGGGTGCGTGCTGCATTTCGGCATCCTCAACAGCCTGCGGTGCTGGAACTATTTCGACGTGGATCCGTCGATCGAAACGGCGTCGAACGTCGGCGGCTTCGGGATCGACGGTTGCGTTTCCACCTTGATCGGCGCGGCGCTCGCAAGCGCCAACCGGCTCCATTTCGGCGTGGTCGGCGACCTGGCGTTTTTCTACGACCTCAACTCGCTGGGCAACCGCCACGTCGCCGGCAACCTGCGCATTCTACTCGTCAACAACGGCGGGGGCGGCGAATTCAAGCTCCACAGCCACATCGGCGCGCAGTTCGGACAGCAAACCAACGATTTCATCGCCGCGGGCGGACATTACGGAAACAAGTCGCCGGATCTGGCGAAACATTACGCCGAGGCGCTCGGATTCCGCTATCTCTGCGCCAACGACAAACAGGACTTCCTGCGCGCCGCCGATGAATTCATCGACCCGAAAGGCGGGGGCAAGCCCATCCTCTTCGAGTGTTTCACCGACTTCGCGAACGATTCGAACGCGCTGGAAGCCCTGGAACGGCTCGACGACACCGAGGCGGCCGCGTTCGCCGCGCGGCGCCTGGCCGGCAGGGTCCTCCCCGCTCCCGTCAAGAACGTCCTCAAGACCATTCTGCACAAATGAGCATAAAACAAGGTTCTCGTACGCGGAGAAAACGGGCGCAACGGGCGTTCAGCTCGCCTCTCCCGTCCAACGCCGTTTCCGGCACCAGCCGAGATGGCGCGAAGCGCCCTTTGCCCGAACAGTAACGACCGGATTTGAGGATGAAAGCGTTGACGCGAAAAATAGTGCGTTTTGCAAAGAGCATTCCGCTGTTGTTGCGTTCCATAAAGATGGTGTATCGGCACGGCGGATACTCGACCGTTCATATCGCAAACGTCCATTGCGGCGAAATCTTGAAGGGGAAAAACGTTCTGATCACCGGCGGAAGCCGGGGGATCGGATTGAGCATAGCCAAAAAATGCATACAGGAAGGTGCGCAGACCGTGATCACGGGCAGAAGCACCGATGCATTGGAGCGCGCCAAAGGCGAGATCAACAGCCCGTTGTTAAAAACGCTTGCCTGGGACGTCAGTCAAATCCCCCAAATGGAAGCGGGCCTCGCAAAAGCCGGAAATTTGTTCGGGGGCGACATCGACGTTTTGGTCAACAACGCCGGAATTGCGAATGGCGTCGCCTTTCCCGACGTGACGGAAAATATTTGGGACGAAATGTATGCGACCAATTCGAAAGGATTGTTTTTCCTGACCCAAGCCGTCTGCGGAAAATGGATGGCGCGGAAGAACGATCGGATCAGGAAGGTCATCAACATTTCGTCGCAAGGAGGGTTTGTCGGGGCAACGTATCCGTATCGGCTGACAAAATGGGACGTGGCGGGATTGACGCAAGGACTTGGAATTCGATTGGCCCCCTACGGCATAATCGTCAACGGAATCGCGCCCGGAATCATTGCCACGGACATGCAACCCCGTTTTCTCCAACAAAATGAAAACGTTTATTGCGCTTTGAATCCGTTGAAGCGGGTGGCCTTGCCGGACGAAATCGCTTCGCTGGCGATATTCTTGATGAGCGATGCCGCGAATTTCATCGTCGGCCAAACCATCGTATGCGATGGCGGATTTTCTTTGAAATGAGAAATCCGACGCAATGAAAATCTCGCTTGTCACGTTCCATTGCGCCATCAGCCACGGAGCAACGCTCCAGACCCTGGCCCTGTGCCGTTTTCTGGAAGAGGCCGGCCAGGCGGTCGAAATCGTCGACTATCGGCCGGACGCGATCGCCCAGCCGCCCGATTGGCGCCGGACCCGTTTGCGGGGATGGCACCCCGCCCATCTGGAAAGCTGGACGCTGCGGCGGAGATTCGCCGCCTTCTGGGCACGCCATTACGCCATGTCGGCGCGATCCTACCGCACGTTCGCCGAACTCCAGGCCGATCCGCCCGAGGCCGACGTCTACGTGTGCGGCAGCGACCAAATCTGGAATCCCGCCATCACCGGCGGCGCATTCGACCCAGCCTATTTCCTGGATTTCGCGCCGGCCGGCCGGCGGCGCATCGCCTATGCGCCCAGCTTCGGTGGCCCAAATCTGCCGCCCGAACACCGGGATCCTCTGCGTCGTTTGCTCGCCGGATTCCATGCCGTGTCCTGCCGCGAACCATCCGGAGCGGCATTCCTCGCCGCCGAAACGGGTCGGACCGTCCCGGCGGTACTCGACCCCACGTTCCTGTGGAACGGCTACGAAACGATTCTGCCGGCCGATGCTCCGACGGATATCGACGACTACCTGTTCGCATATCCGCTGCAGCACGACGCGGAATTCACGCAGGCCGCCGCCGCCGGCGGCGCCGAATTGGGCGTTCCGCTGCGGACCGCGAACGGTCCCTGGAAATTCTGGACCCAGCCCGGCCGACCGGTCTATCCGGATCCGGGCCGCTGGGCGGCACTGGTCCGCCACGCCCGGGCCGTGGTGACCCATTCGTTCCATGGCGTGGCGTTTTCCATCTTGTTCCGGAAAAATTTCGTCGTCCTGCCCCTCGCCGGCGCCACGGCGGCCCGCAACGCGCGGATCGTCGAGCTGTTGGATCGCATGGGCCTGGCGGACCGACTGGTGCCGGCGGCCGATCTGCCGGCGGTGCGCCGGCAATTGAAAACTCCCATCGACTGGGATGCCGTCGGACGCCTCCAGGCGCAGCACCGGGAAAACTCGGCCCGGTTCCTGCTGGACGCCTTGCGCTGATTTCCCCTCCCCGAACCGCTACCCTCGCAATTTGTTCCGGAAACGCTGCGCGATATCCCGCACGGCCAGCGCGCGGGTTTCTCCGCGGGCGAAGGCGGTTTCGCGGCGAATTTCCTGCCACAGCAGCGAATAAAACAGATTGCCGCCGCCGTACAGCCGTTCCGGCGCGGCCAGCTTCCAGTCCACCATTCGCCGCAACCAAACCGGACAATCCGATCCGAACGCCGCCCAGAATGCCCGCATGAAACCGCGCATGAGGTCCATGCCCGCCGCACGGGTTTCCAACGGCAACTCTTCGTGGAACCGGCGGCTGCCGACGCTCCAGGAAAGCAACAGATGCGCCCAGGTCCGGCGCAGCCGGCGCATTCCGGCGCTGCGGCGATCCGCCTGTTGCCGCATTTCTTCCAGCGCTCCATAACAGCGTTCCAGTTCCGGAAAATCCACCGGCCGATGTTGCGCGGAATCCGACCGGCGCCGGGCATGGTACCATGCGGCATCGACGAAACCGATCCGCTCCGTCTGGCAGAGGGCTTGGTGGAGAAAGATTCCGTCCTCCAAATGGCCGTACGCTTCCGCAAACCGCAACGCGCCGAACGTTTTTCGCGCAAACAACTTGGTGCAGCAGCTCAAGCCCGCGCGGACCAGTCCTTTTGCCGCCGCCGCGTCCTCCTGGAGAGCGAACGTCCCGGCGAACCCGTGGATCGGCAGCACTTCTCCCCGATCGGTTCCGCCGTAGGTCAACCGGCAGCCGACCAGATCGCAATGGGCATCTTCGGCCAACGCCAGCAATCCGGCATACGTCTCCGGTGCCACCGCGTCGTCCGCATCGACGAATCCGAACCAATCCCCTTGCGCGGCCGCCAACCCGCGGTTCCGCGCCGCGGAAACCCCGCAGTTGGTTTCATTGCGCAAAATCCTCAACCGCGGATCTTGCCGGGCGGCTTCCGCCAGCACCTGGTCGGCCTCCGCATCGGGGCCATCGAGCACGAACAGGAATTCCATGTCCGCCAGCGTTTGGCCCGACAGGGAATCCGCGCAGGCGCGCAGCATGCCGGCAGGAACGCGGTATACCGGAACGACGACCGAAATCTTCATGGGGTCGGCGGGACGGCTTCGATGTGGCCCGCCCAACCCTTGGGCGCCCGCGCCGTCGGAAAGGGGGGGGCGAAGGCAGGCCAATCGGGCGGCGCGGCGCAGATCCGCCAGCGCATCTCGTCGCCCGCGTGCCGCAACAGGGGGATCTTGGCGGGATCGAATCCCAACAGGCGCGCACCAAGCCGGTCGCCGACCGCCGGATTGCGCGCGGCGAACACCGCGCCGGTTGGCAGCGGATCCGGCGACAAAGGTCCTTCGCCTTGTCCGGCCACGATCGCATCCACGATGGAGATTTCCTCGCGCTGCGGCACGTCCTGCATCCGCCCTTGTTTGTCCGCATACAGCAAAGCGCGGTTCAGATCGAGGCACGTGCGCCAGATGGTGTCGTTGCCGTGCCAGTTTCCCTCCAGTTGGGCCAGCGGATCCTTCCAGCGGTAGACGCGCAGCCAGCCATAGACGACGTACTCGCAGAACCGGTAGAATTTGGGCCAGTCGCGGTGGCGGTTCATCCCGTCCAAGGCCGTTTCCAGCGTCCAGAGCAGCCATGACCCGCGCTCGTGGCTGTCGCCGCCGCGCCCGACGCGGCGCGCGCCCTTGCGGTGGTGCGGCAGGTATTCCTTGTTGCCGTTAATGCCGATCAGGTTTTTCAGGCAGCAGGTAATGCCCGCTTTCTTGTGGGCCTTCAGCTTCGGCACGTTCACCACCAGATCGGCCTCGAGGATGTCGCGCGCGAGCAGGAAGCGGTGCCGGCCGGGCCGGTGGTGGGCCCGCATTTTGCGCGGGTCGTACACCGTTACGCGGAATTTTTTCCAATCCCTGGAAATCGGTTCCAGCAAACTGTCGGCGCCCAGATCCACGAGGACGTAGTCCGATTCGGGCCGCAGGTCTTCGGCAACCGTTTTCAACTGGTCCGTCACCGTCATGACCGTGCGGCGAAAATCCTTCACGACCAGCGGAAGGTCCCGGCCGCGAAACTCGGCGATCACCGCCCGCAAATCGCCGTGATCCAGCATCCGTTCGAAATCGCAGCCCTGCAGCGGCGCGTCGCCCAATACGACCTGCGCCGGCCGGGCCAGAAAAACGTATTCCAGGATCGCCCGCAACAGGGATGGATGGGAGATCATGCAATCCATGCCTCCCGGCCCCTCGTTGCGGTGCAGCACCCAATTGGGCTTCACCACGATTTTGCCGCCGGGCTTGACGAGCTCGCCGATCGGATTCCACGCCGACGTGCCGAACCGCGCGGCGTCGAGCCCCAAGTCGCGCAGAACGGTCCGCACCATCGCGAAAACGGGATTGGGCGTCCGCCCGACCGGCAGCGCAGGGAATTCGGGATATGTTTCCGCCGGTGGATACGGCGCGGCTGCGGTCGGCGGATATGCCGCCGGCCCTTGCAGGCGGGCCAATCCCGTTTCCGGCGCTTGGATCAAATTCCGCATGTGCTTCCTCCGCTGGACGCGCGCAACCGGGCGACGAGCTCATCCAAATTCATCTCCGGCTCTTCGCCTGCCGCGATCCGCGCATCATGATACCGCGTCGCCGCGGCCGCCGCAAACCGGTCGGCGCGGCGATTCGCGCGGGCCAGAACGACCCCTCCCCGCGTCCGACCATCGCACAGCCAGTGCGGCACGTCCACGTGGCGGCGGAACCCCACGTCTTCCTGCAATCGGGTCGTGAAACCCCGCCCCCCCACGTGGACGGCGCCCGCCGCCGCCGCGTCGGTCCGGTTGGTCAGACACAGTTTGCGCGAAAACGGCAAGGCCAGAAAACGGCGGACGCATTCCGCGGAGCTTTCGTTCTGGTCGCCGAACTTCACGAACAGCCGATCCCACCGGATCCGGGCGCACCGACGGGTCCATTTGGCCAGCGCTTCGTCCCAGCTCGCGTAATGCAGGAAATGGACCTCCACGTCGTCTCCCAGAACGCCGATCGGATATCGGGGAGATCCGCGCCCGCGCGTCAACCGGATCGCTTCGTAGCGGGATTCGGCCAGGGGGCGAGGCGGATGCGCCAATTGGCCGCGCAGATCTTCCAGCAGCCGGAGATAGCATGGGGCCATCAGGAACATGCCGACGAACGGCGACAGATAGGGGCGCCGCAGGCTTTGATAGATGGACCCGCCCCAACAATTGTTGCTGACGATGCTGAAATCGGAGCCGTCGTGCCGCGCGCGCCACAGCAGATTGGATGCGCGCTGCCCCCAGCGGGCCTGCGCCCGCAAGCGCCACAGACGTCTGGAATGATCCTTGGCGACCGTCATCTCCGGTTCCAGGCCGGCCGGTCGGCCGATTTGCGATCGAACTCTTTCATGCCGGATGTCTCGCCATTTCCGCAGAACCCTACGGGAAAACCGTCCAAATGAAAAGCCCGCTTGCGGGCCGGATCCTCCGGGCGTTCCCGCGACCGGATCACGGCTGGCGCGGATCGGTCCCCAAACGGTATTCCTCGCCGTTGGACACGCCGTCGCCGTCCGCATCGCCGACCCAGTCGTTGACCGCCGCCAAGGCGCTTGCATCCAGCGCGCGACGGAAAACGCGGACGTCGTCGATGCCGCCCCGCCAATAGGCCGTGGAGGTGTTGACATGGCCCCCGCCGATCCGCAATTCGGGCATTCGGCGAGCTTCAAAGGCGTTTGTGGCGGCGGCGACCTCGTGGCCGGCCATGAAGAGCCGGGCCGTCGTGCCGTCGTGCGCCAGCGCCACGTCCACCCAGCGACCCGCCATGGCCGGCAGCCAGTCCGTCTGGGACACCAGCGCATACGGACCGTTGGTGACGCCCAGAATCCCGATCATCCGGTTGTTCCAATCCTGATAGCGCAATGCGAAACCCGGCCAGTTGGTCCCCACCAGCAGGCCGTCCGACAACACCGTCGGAACGCCCGACGTCGCGCCGGCTTCTTGCCAGATCACCGCCGTCACCGTGAACGGGGCGCCCGTCACCGCCGCATTGCCGTTCGTCTGGACCACCTGGACCCAATCGTTCGAGCCGTCGAACCACAAGGCGCCTTGGCCACGCCCGGCCACCCAATTGCTGGCCGCCATCGCCTGGAGAACAGCCGGCCAGTTGGTCGAGACCTGGTTCGAAGCGATCGCGCCGGCGCCGCCGTCGAACGTCCACCGGGCCACCAAGTCATAGGCTTGCCCGCCATCGGAACGCGGATCGAACGCATAGGTCGCTTCCCAGCCGTCCGGCAATCCGTCGGAATCCGTATCCGGCTGCAACGGGTCGGTTCCATGAATCGCCGTTTCCGCCTGGTCGTTCAAACCGTCGCCGTCCGTGTCCGCGGCTTGCGGATCCGTGCCCCAACCCAGTTCCTGCAGATTGGTCAGGCCATCGCCATCCGGATCGCCGGCCGCGTCGTCCGTCAATGGATCGAGCCCGTGGACGTTTTCCCAGCCGTCCGGCAGGCCGTCGTGGTCCGTATCCGCATCGAGGGGGTCGGTGCCGAGGTCCACGACTTCCAGGCGATCGTCCAATCCGTCGCCGTCCGTATCCGCCTGGTACGGATCGGTGCCCCACGCGATTTCTTCGCCGTCGTCCAATCCGTCGCCGTCGGGATCGGCGAGTTGCGGATCGGTGCCGTAGCCTTGTTCCTCCAGATTGGACAATCCGTCGCCGTCCGGATCTTCCGCCGCATCGTCGGCCCATGGATCGAGCCCGTAGGCGAGCTCCCACGGATCGAGCAGCCCGTCGCCGTCCGTGTCCGGAGCGTTCGGATCGGTGCCGTAGACCTCCGTCTCCTCATAATCCGTGAGTCCGTCGCCGTCCGTGTCCGCTTTGCGAGGATGCGTGCCCAGTTCCCATTCGCGGCCGTTGTTCAACCCGTCTGAATCGGGATCCCCCAGCCAATCGTTGACGGCCGCCAGCGCGGACGCGTCGAGGGCGGAACGGAAGATGCGCACGTCGTCGATCTTGCCTCGCCAATAGCTTTCGCCCTGGTTGACGTGGCCTCCGCCGATCCACAACTCGGGCTGGCAAGCGGCATGAAAGACGCCCGTGGACGCCGCGACCAACCGGCCATCGACGAACAAGCGGGCCGTCGTGCCGTCGTGCGCCAGCGCCACGTCCGCCCAGCGCTCCGCCTTCGCCGGCAACCAATTGGTCTGGGCGAGCGTCGCATAGGGGGTGTTGCTGCCGCCGAGGATGCCGGTGAAGCGATTGTTCGAAGACTGGTAGCGCAAGGCAAAGCCCGGCCAGTACGCCCCCACGAATCTTCCGTCCGACACGGCCGTCGGAACGCCCGACGTGGCGGCGGCCTCCTGCCAGACCACGGCCGAAACGGTGAAGGGGGCGCCCGTCACCACGGCGACGGCATTCGACTGGGAAACCGCGACGAAATCGTTGATGCCGTCGAAGGCCAGGGCCGTTCCTCCGCGTCCGGTCGTCCAGTTGCTTTCCACCATGAAGCGCAACGTCCCCGTCCAATTGGTGGAAACCGAATTCGAGGCCACGCCGCCGGCGCCTTCGTCGAACGTCCAGCGGGCCATCAAGCCCCGTTCCAATCCTCCATCCGACACCGGATCGAAGCCATAGGCCACTTCCCAGCCGTCCGGCAATCCGTCGCTGTCCGAATCCGCATTCCGGGGATGGCTGTTCCAATCTTGTTCCTCCAGATTGGTCAAGCCATCGGCGTCGGGATCTTCCGCCGCGTCGTCGCTCAGCGGATCCAAGCCGTGTCGAACTTCCCAGCCGTCCAGCAGGCCGTCGTCGTCCGAATCGCCATCCCACGGATCCGTGCCGGTCACCAACACCTCGGTTTGGTCGTCCAACCCGTCGGCATCCGAATCCGAGGCGAGCGGATCCGTCCCATACGTCGCGATCTCGGCGGAATCGCTCAGTCCGTCGCCGTCCGTGTCGGCGTTCTGGGGATCCGTGCCGTGAATGAATTCCTCGGCATTCGTCAGGCCGTCGTCGTCCGGATCCTCGGCCGCATCGTTCGACAAAGGATTCAATCCTTCGGCCACTTCCCACTGATCGGAAAGCCCGTCGCCGTCCGTGTCCGCAGACCAAGGATCGGTTCCATGAACCACGATTTCCGCGTAATCGCCGAGTCCGTCGCCGTCCGAATCCACCGCCAACGGATTCGTGCCGTAGGTCACCGCCTCCGCGCGATCGTTCAATCCATCGCCGTCCGTGTCCGCCAGCGCGGGATGGGTTCCGTACGTTTCCACTTCGATCCGGTCATCCAATCCGTCGCCGTCCGTGTCGCCGCTCAGCGGATTGGCTCCGTGGGCGTATTCCTGCGCGTGGGTCAATCCATCGCCATCCAGGTCGCCCGAGGACGTTTCATCCAGATCGCCGAACCAATGGCGTTCCCACGCGTCCGGCAGGCCATCGGCGTCCTCGTCGAACAATTCGGTCGGCGTCGGCGCCGACGCCCAGGCGCCATGGTAGACGTTGGTTCCGGTCGGTCGGCCGGCCGCGTCGAAATCCAACGCATGGAATACGCCGCGCACGCGCCAATGCAACGGCATGCCCGCCGGCATGGGATCCGCCAGCATGGACCAGTCCAGATTCGTCGAAACCGTCCGGACGCTGACGCCCGTCGCCGCGAAATTGGAAAAAACGCTGAACTCCCAGTCGTAGGCCCGGGCCTGTTCCAGCGGCGCCCAACGGAAGCGCAGGATCGGATTGGTGGAAGAATCGCCCGCGACCGCATGGCCGACCAGCGGACTCCACAACCGGCCATACCGGCCTTGCAACCAGACGTCGGCGACCTCGGGAACGTAATGCACGTTCTGCCAAGCGCCGGTCCAGCCCGGCCGATTCACCAGCATGGCGGCCGAATAGGGCACGACCAGATCGGATTGGAATTCCGGCGAAACGGCATACTCCACGTCATTGGCCAGCCAATCGAGGTTGTAGGTGGCGTTCGTGACGCCGTTGGTAAATTCGGGATAGGAATACGCGTGCGCCATCACGTAGCTGCCCAATCCCGCGTTGGTCGAAGCCGCCGTCTTCAAGCCGAGCAGCTGGAGGAGGATTTCCTCTTCGGTCCGAGCCGGCGATCCGCCATAGGTATAGCCGCGGTTGTTTTCCATCACCATCCAGTCGAGATGCGGAATCTTCGCGAGCAGCTCGAGCTGGACGCCCGATTGCGGCGACCAGGCGGAGGCCGGCGAGACGAAATGGATCATCCCCCTCCAATAGGGGTTGCTCCGGTTGAGATCCTCCAACTGCCGCGCATAGCCGGCGAGCAGATTGGCGAACACCACCTGCCGCCACTCCCACCATTTGGCCCAATGGTCGGGATCGGACGTCAACACCAGCCGATTGGTCACGGAATCGTCCAGCACGACTTGATAGGCGACGGCGTTGCTCGCCTCCGAAATGCCGTAGGCCAGCGGGCTGGCCGGGAACCGGATATCGGCATATGCCGAGCCGTACTTGGAAACCGCGTATTCCCGGAACCATGCCAGACCGTTGGTGCTGGCCGTTCGGCCGTTGAGATAGCCGAACGCCAGGAAAACGGACTGGAGGGACGTTTCGTTGAAGAAGAAATAGCTGTAGTCCGAGAAGATCGACAACTCGTCGTGCCATTTGGCCAGATAGTTGCTGACGGTGCCCCGATCGGCCACGTCGAACTGCGGCACTTGGAAGGCGTCGTTGATCTTCCAAACCGAATTGGTCAGCTGAATCCGGATTTCCGATCCATTCGTCACCGCCACGAATTGCTCGGCCCAGTGCGAAATGGCCTCCGGATGCTTGTAGCACACCTTGGCGTCCAGATGGATCCAGCTGCTGAGCGCGATGTCCAGTCCCTCCTCCCGGCCGATCTCGATGGCCGTGCGAATGTTGTCTTCCAAGATGTCCCAGTTCTCCGGCGCATTGGTCCCGTACCCCATCCAGCTCATTTCCTTTTCCACGGCGTCCACCACCTGGGCATATCGCCGGATCAGGATCCGCATGTCGTTGCTGGACACGAAATCGCTCGCGGCAAGCGGCCGGGTGATGCTCTGGATCAGCGTGCGGGGCCGATCCCCCGGTTCGGGAACCTGCTTCGGCTCCAAGACAAACGGCAACGTCGGATTGGTGGAAATCATGCCGTAGGCATCGGGATGCAAATGCGTTTCCACCCAATTCACCCGGGCCGTAAACACTCCGTCTGCCCAGGAACCGAATCGAACTTGGTTGGAAGTCACGGGCGCGGTCCAGGGGGCCTGCACGAACGCCGCCTGCCAATAATCCGATCGCTGCTCCCAGGCGTAGGTGGTCAAGCGGGGGTTGTTGATGGTCCCCAGATCCGCCCGGTAGTCGAGCCCGTTGACGAACAGCCGCATTTCGCCCGAGGGCGCGTCCGTGCCGAAGCCCCGCCAACTGGCCGTGATCCGGTTGACCTCGTTGGAACGCAGATAGCCGCCGGCTACGAGATCGTGGTGGTAGATGGCATGGGGGTTTCCGGCAGCATCCAGCAGCAGAAACGTCAGCACGTCGTTCTCGACGTACAGATGGATTTCGCCGCCGGGATTCGCATCGCCGAACTTCGCCAGATATTGCGGAGGCTCGTTGGTCGTCCAGGCGTTCGGCACGAACAACAGGTCGATGGAACCTTCGACGGCCGGCGGCAGCGCTCCGGCATGGGGATCCTGGCCAGCCTGCCATTCGTCCAAATTGCTCAGGCCGTCGCCGTTGGCGTCCCCGCGGGCATCGAACAGTTCCCGCAACTGGTCGACGGTCAGCGCGGTTCCGTAGAACCGCACGTCGTCCAGCAGGCCCTGCCAAGCGGAAAGCGAACTGTTGACGTGGCCGCGCCCGATCCAGACAGCGGCGTTGGTGGCCGGCTCGTACGGATTGTTTGTTTGTTCGGCCCAGAGACCGCCGTCCAGATAGAGCCGGGTGGTGCCGGCATCCTGAACCAAAGCGACGTGCGTCCAGCGTCCGCCCCACCGTTCCTTCCACCAACCGGCCGAGACTTCTTTCGCCGCCACGGAATAGCCGCCGACCAGTCCGCTGATCTTGTTTTGCGCGGAGTCGATCCGCAGCATGAAGCCCGGCGTACGGGAATCGCCCAGCCAACGGCTGTCGGACACGATCGTGGGATAGCTGCCGGTGGAGGCTGGATCGTCCCAAACCCAGGCGCTCACGGTGAACGCGGAACCGGCCACGACCGGATTCGACACCTGGGCCACGGCGACGTAGCCGTCCGCGCCTTCGAAGCGCAGCGCCGCACCCGCCATTCCGTTGGTCCACGCCGTGGCGGCCGGATACCGAATCTCGCCTTGGTAATCCGTGCTTGCGGAATTTACCAATGAAGTTCCGGCGCCTTCGTCCATGCGCAGCCAACAGCGCAAATCCAGGCTCGTTTCCATGCCGGACAGCGGACTGAACGAATAGTCCGCCTCCCAGCCGTCGGGCAATCCGTCGCCATCGCTGTCCGCATCCAGCGGGTCCGTCCCGAGCAGCAACTCCTCATCGTCATCGAGTCCGTCGTCGTCCGAATCGACAGCCAGCGGATCCGTCCCGAGCAGATACTCCTGGTCATTGGTCAGTCCATCGCCGTCCGGATCGCCGGCCGCGCCATCGTCGCCGCTGCCGGACAGCGGGTTCAGCCCGGTAGCGGCTTCCCAGTCGTCGGGCAATCCGTCGTCGTCGCTGTCCGCATCCCAAGGGTCCGTCCCATGCGTCACGACTTCTTCGTAGTCGTTCAGGCCGTCGTCATCGCTGTCCGCGTCCCAGGGATCCGTCCCATGCGTCACGACTTCATCGTAATCGTTCAATCCGTCGCCATCCGGATCGGCATTCAGCGGATCGGTTCCATGCGCGAATTCCTGCTGGTTCGTCAAGCTGTCGCCGTCCGGATCGGCGCCGGCATCGGCCACCAGAGGATCCAAGCCATACGCCACTTCCCACGCATCTGGCAACCCGTCGCCGTCGGTATCGGCGGAATTCGGATTGGTGCCGAGATCGACGACTTCTGCGGAATCCGTCAGACCGTCGCCATCCGTGTCCGGATTGCGAGGATCCGTCTCCGCCGTCTGTTCGCCGCCATTGGCCAGTCCATCGCCGTCCGGATCACCCAGCCAATCGTTGACCAGCACCAATGCGTTCGAGTCCAGCACGGCCCGATAGATCCGCACGTCGTCGATCTTTCCCTTCCAGTACGCGTCCGCCGCATTCACGTGGCCCCCGCCGATCCGCAGCTCCGCCTGCCCCCGGGCGTCGAACGCGTTGGTTCGCGCCGCCGCCAGCCGCCCGTCCACGTACAGCCGCGCCGCCGTCCCGTCGTGCGCCAGCGCC
>ERZ1645187.930-NODE-930-length-27866-cov-25.637410_pt1 | contig 27866 bp, 19 predicted proteins | sample MGYA00575352_ERZ1645187 | MGnify/ENA primary metagenome ERZ1645187 (study PRJEB40837, sample SAMN11349314) | freshwater sediment metagenome | isolation source: river sediment | host: Sediment | place: India: Wazaribad , New Delhi | collected 2017-02-21 ...
CGACGCCGCCGGTGAAGGTGAACTCGTCGGTGACGCCGCCCGAGCGCGAGATGATCGAGATGGCGCGCAGGATGATCGCCCGGTGCAGACCCGCGAGGATGTCCTCGCGCTTCTCGCCCAGCGACAGGCGGTCGCGCAGCTCGGCCCCGGCGAACACCGTGCAGGTCGAGTTGATGCGCGCCGGCCGATTGGACTTCATCGCCATCGGCCCGAGCTCGTGCAGGCCCATGTTCATCTCGTCGGCGATGTAGCCGAGATACCGTCCGCAGCCGGCCGCGCAGCGGTCGTTCATCTGGAAGTTCTCGACGATGCCCTTGGGATCGACCTGGATGCCCTTGGTGTCCTGACCGCCGATGTCGAGCACCGTGCGGGTCTTGGGATACATCATGTGGGCGCCGAGCCCGTGGCACAGGATCTCCGAGCGGATGTGGTCCTTGGAGAACGGCAGGGTGACGCGGCCGTAGCCGGTGCCGACGAGGTAGGTCTCTTCGAGATCGATGCCGAGCGCACTGTCGATACGCCCCTGATCGACCTCGATCTTGCCGCCCTCCGTCGCCATCACCCGCGCCACCGCGCGGGTGAACTTGTCGGAGAGCTGGCCCGACGGCGGCCGGTTCTCCACCTCGATGATCGACTTGTCGTAGGCGTTGAGCAGCACCTCGTGCGGCACCCCCGCCTCCTTGGCCACCGCCTCGGCGTGGACGTGGAAGCTGGCGCCGGCGATGTCGCGGAAGAAGTCCGACTTGCGCTTGGCGCCCGGCGCATAGAGCGCCGGAGCATCGCCGCGCAGCCGCTCGAACACGACGCCGAGCGCCTCGCCGATCCGGCCCTTGATGCGGGCGAACCGCTCGCCGTCGAGCTGGGTGTTGCAGGTCGCCTCGAGGTCCTCGAGCTGTTCGAGGAACTGCTCGAGCCGGAAGGCGCGCTCGAGCGCGGCGAGGAACGCCGCCGCCGCGCCGTTCTCGCCGTCGGTGCCGAGCGTGCGCCGCAGCAGGGTGAAGCGCGCATCGATGCGCGCCTCCTCCGAGGCGACGCGCGCCGCCGTGCCGTAGTTCGAGCGCGAATTGGTGATGCCGCGCCCGATCACGTCCTGGTTCTCGTCGAGGAGAACCGCCTTGGTGGTGGTCGACCCGAGGTCGATGCCGATGAAGGTCTTCATGGGGCCTCTCCTCAGGCGACGGAGCGCGAACCGGCGCGCTTCTGTTCGATCATCTGGAAGTAGCTCTCGAGCCGGTTCTTGACGTTGGCGGCCGAGAAGTAGCGGGGGTCGACGAGATCGGTCTCGACGAAGGCCGCCGGCTTGCCGGTGCGCTTCTCGACTTCCCGCATGATGAGCAGCTGACCGGCCGAGAAGCTGTTGCAGCTCTTGATCGAGTTGATCAGCAGCCCATCCGCCTCGTAGTCGTTCATGTACTTCTCGAGCATGTCGACACGCATCGGCAGATTGCGGTTGGTGTAGACGTTGAGACAGTACTCGGCGAGGCTCTCCAGCGGCCGCGCCGGATCGTGGCGGAAGCCGAAGTCGTAGGTGCCGCCGACCTTGGTGTAGGACGAGGCGACGACGACGGCGCCCTCCTCGTAGAACATCTTCCAGAACTGGCGGAAGTTGGTGTAGTTCGGCGGCCCTTCGACGACGAGGCGATAGCGTTCCTTGCCCATGTCGCCGTCCGGCGTCACCGGACCCTTGCCCGCCGCGATGCGTTCCTCGATCTCGGCGCGCAGGAACTTGTAGTACTCGATCGCATCGTCGGTGCCGCGGAAGGCGCCGAAGATCGGGCCGATGTAGTAGATGCCGCCGAAGTAGGCGTCGATCGGCGACGGCTTGTGCTTGGCCGACTCCAAGACCCACACCAGGTCGTCCTCGGCCTTGGCCGACTTGGCCAGATGCTCGCGCAGGAGATCGATGTCGAACTTCACGCCGGACACCCGTTCGAGCGTCGGAATGACGTTCTCCTTCAGCTGCTTGACCATGTATTTGATCATGTCCGGCGTGATCTTGCCGTCCGCCATGTAGGGCGTGTGGAACATGATCGTCTCGCACTTGTACTGCTCACGCAGCAACTCGAACCACTTCATGAAGGTGAAGCAGCCGGTGTAGCTGAGCAGCAGCACGTCCGGATCGGGCAGCTTGCGGCCGTTGGGGCCGATGTTGCCCTTGGCCATCATGCCGATGTCCGACTTCACGTAGGTGCAGACGTCCTCGGAGTGGCCCTGCTTCTCCGCCTCCATGACGTAGCCGCCGGACTGGCGCCGGAGCCCCGACTGGATCGCATTGACCTCCGGCAGGTTGTTGGCGAAGCCGAAGCACATCAGGAGCTCGTTGAGATTGCCCGGCACGAAGGTCGCGGCCACCTTCTCGCCGTTCTTCGGCGCGTCGGCGAGCCGGTCGTAGTGCCGGTTCATCATTTCCTTCTGCTTGGCCATCGCGGCGTCTTTGATGGCCTCGGCCGGAGCCGCCTTGGGGTGCGTGATGATCGTGCTCATTCTCCACTCCACAGCTTGATCGAGTCGGCGAAGGTTCCGGCCTGCTCTCGAATGGGTTGCATCTGTCCAGAATTCTCGGCGTACTTGAATGCGATGTAGGGGATGCCCGCGGCCTTGAGCGCGTTCTGGAGCATCGGCCGCTCCAGGAGCGCCGGATCGCAGAAGCTCGGCATGGCGAAGATCACGCCCTCGGCGTGGTTCTTGCGCACGCTCTCGATCAGGCCGGCGCCCTTCTTGGACGCATCCGGCTCGTATTTGGCCGAGGTCGACAGGCTGTCGTGCAGGAAGGCGCGGGCGAGTGCGGCGAGCGGATCACCCTCGGTCGAGACGTCCGACTTCTCCCAGCGATTGACCAGCATGAAGTCGTCGTCGACGATCCAGCAGCCGGCCAGTTCGATCGACTTGACCAGATTGAGCGGCGGCTGTTCGCAGAAGGCGCCGGAGACGACGACCCGCGAATTGTCCTTGAGCGGCCGCTGCTGCTTCTGCGCCGCCGCGATATAGGCCGCCACCAGCGTGTTGTGCTCCTCGACCGGCAGCACGAGGCCGGCGCGCTCGACGAGGTAGACCTCCCACGAGGCGACCTTCCACGGCTCGGCCGAGCGCAGCGCATAGAGCGAGCGGATGAGGCGGCGGTTCTCGTTGTAGAGCGCGATGGAGGCGCGCAGATCGTCGTCGCTGATCTTGCGGCCGACGATCTCCTCGACCCAGTGCCGCATCTCGGCCATGTCGGAGGCCCAGAACGCGCCGCCGATTTCGTCGTCGAAGTTCTGCGGCAGGTCGACGTAGCGGGCCGGCACGTCGGGGAACATCAGTTTCCACATGCCGGAGAGATTGCGGATCACGTCGCAGATCGACGGGAACAGCATGCCGTCGACGAAGTCGAGCCGGCCGGAGACGCCGAGCTCGATGGTCGAGCGCGGGATGCGGCAGATGTAGCTCTGGTAATAGGCGTCGCCGTGGATGACCTCGAGCTGATCGCCGCCGCCCATGATGCCGAGCGGCAGGGCGCCGCCGGCATGGACGATTTCGCGCGGCACGTAGAACGGCATGAAGCCGATCACCTTGCCCCCGGGTTTGTCGGCCTTCCAGGCGCGCGCGGCGCCGAAGTCGAGATCGGTGAAGATCGCCTCGCAGCGGGCGACGATCTCGGCCGTGGTCGATTGCGTCACATCCAACATCTCAAGTGTCCTTCCATTGCGGGGCGCGCTTGGCGAGGAAGGCGTCGAGCCCTTCCGCCGCGTCCGAGGTCGCCATCAGGTCGTCGCAGTAGAGCGCTTCGAGGCGGGCGAGCTCGCCCCGCACCCGCTCCACCACGGCACGCCGCGCGGCCTTGACCGCGAAGCGCAGGGACGAGGCGCTCTTGGGCGCCAGATGCCTGTCGAAGTAGTCGAGCGCGGTCGCCTCCGGATCGTCGGCGAGGCACGTGACGAGGCCGATGCGGGCCGCTTCGGTCGCATCGATCGTGCGACCGGAGAGGAGGAGATCCTCCGCCGCCGCCCGCCCGATCCGCTCGGGCAGGAGGCACGAGGCGGCCGGCGCGAACACGCCGAGCACGATCTCGGGCTGGCCGAACCGGGCGTCGCGCGCGGCGAAGATCAGATGACCGGCCGCGACGAACTCCAGCCCACCGCCGAGGCACTGCCCGCGCACCACCATCATCACCGGCACTTCGGACGCGAAGGTGCGCAGCACGAGCCGATGGAACCCTTCGAGCATCGCCGCGAAGCGACCGGGCAGGTGTTCCTCGACCGAGGCACCGAACGAGAAGTGCGGCCCGGTCGCATCGACCAGGATGGCGCGCAGGGCGGGCGCCGTGCCGTGTTCGACGAGGGCGGCATCGAGCGCCGCACCCATCTCCGCATCGAGAATGTTGGCCTTGGGCCGGTCGAGGGTGAGGCGCAGCAGGCGCCCGTCGCGCTCGAACCGGACCTTCACGGGTCCGTTCGTCATGGGGTCCTCACGCCTTGGGGATGAGTTCTTCGATCATCGCCTCGCTCCACGGCTCAGCCTTCGCGAGGCGCTGGCGCAGCGCGACGAAATCGATCTCGCGCTCGTTCTTCGGGCCCTCGTTGAAGGCACGGAAACCGGTGCGGGCCTCGGTCATCATGTTGAGGGCGAGCCAGGCGCGGGCGTCTTCCTTGTTGCGGTTCCACGCCTCGATCTTCGGCTTGCGCAGTTCCTCGAAGCTCTTGGTGAGGCATTCCGGGAAGGTCATGAGGAGCTTGGTGCACAGCGCCTCGACCTTCTCGTCGAGAAGCGAGAGATCGACCGTGCCCTTGGCCATCACCGCTTTGCCGGCGGCGAGTTCCGCCCCGGTCTTCGGCTCGCCGTGGACGATCCGGCCGTACTCGTCGAGGAAGCGGTCGGTGATCACCAGCGGGTTCGCCACGAACGTCCCGTCGACCTTGAGCGCCGGCACGATGTCGAGCGCCACGCCGAGGCGGTAGGCCTTGTGCGCCGACCACGGCTCGCACAGCGTGCCGGATTCCATGGCGCGCTCGCAGCCGACCATCAGCGGCAGGAAGTCGGTCGCCCCGCCGATCGCCGCCGAACCGTGCTTCGGTCCGGCCTGCCCGAAGCGGGCGAGGTCCTGGGCGATGGTAAAGTCGCAGGCCATGCCGATTTCCTGGCCACCGCCGATGCGCATGCCGTTGACGCGCGCGATCACCGGCTTGTCGCAGCCGAGAATGGCCGAGACCATGTCGTTGAAGAGGCGCATGTACTGGCGGTATTCCTGCGGATTGCCGGCGTAGTACTCGGCATATTCCTTGGTGTTGCCGCCGGTGCAGAACGCCTTGTCGCCCACCCCGGTGAACACCACGGCGACCACGTCGCGGGCGTTGGAGGCGGCGCGGAAGGCGCGGATCACCCCCTTCACCATGTCGGTGGTGTAGGAATTGTACTGGCCCGGATTGTCGAGCCAGATCCAGGCGTTGTAGAGCCCCTCGGCCACCGAGCCGTCCGGCCGCTTGGCCGGGCGCTTCTCGTAGAGCACGCCGGGAACGGTCTCGAAGGGGACGATGTCGTGATCGTTGAGATGCGAAGTCGACATGAAATCTCTCCCGCTGGGGAATGAGGACGGGTTCGGGAACGGGTTCAGGGAACCAGGATCGCCCGGCGCGTCAGCCGGTGGGCGTGGGCGTCCTCGAAGGTCTGTTGGATGTCGGCGAGCGGCCGCCGCTCGACGAACTCGGCCAGCGCGATCCGCCCATCGAGCACGAGGTCGAGCGCACCGGGATAGAGCTCCGGCGGACAGCCCCAGTTGCCGATGGCGCGGGCGTCGAAGGCCATCAGGTTGGAGAGCCGCACCTCGACCCGGTCCATCGTGAAGCCGACCACCGACAGCGTGCCGCCGAAGGTGAGGAGGCCGAACGCCGTGGTCTGCCCCGCCGCGGTGCCGGAGCACTCGAACACGAACCATTCGGTCGTCCGCAGACCCTTCTCCTTGGCGAAGGCGGTGATTGCCGCCTTGAGGCTCTTGGCGTCGTGTTCGCGGGCGTTCAGCGTCAGCGAGGCCGCGACCTTCCCGATCGCCTCGAGCTTCACCGGATCGACGTCGATCGCCACGACGGTGGCGCCGAAGGCCCGGGCGATCTGCGCCGAATAGCCACCGACCCCGCCGACGCCGATGACGATGGCGAGCGCCCCTTCCTTCACCCCGGCGCGAACCACGGCCTGATAGGGCGTGGTCACCGCATCGGCGACCACCGAGACGTCGGCGAGCGTCAGCCCGGCCTTTTCGAGGCGAGCCTCGTCGACGATGCAGAGCCCGCGCGCCGGCACCACGATGTGCGAGGCGAAGCCGCCCTCGATGTCGTTGCCCGGCATCTTCTGCTTGCGGCAGATGTTGGGAAGGCCGCGCTGGCAGTGGTCGCATTCGCCGCACGGCAGCACCGCCGGCACGATCACCGCCCGGCCGATCCACTTGCCCGCCCCTTCGCCCGCCGCCACCACCCGGCCGGAGATCTCGTGGCCGAGGGTGAGCGGCAGCGCCCGATTGGTGCGGACGCCGTCGTAATAGTAGCCGAGGTCGGTATGGCAGACGCCGCAACCGGCGATCTCGATCACCACCTCGCCCGCTTCCGCCTTCGCCACGAAACTCTCGCGCCGCATCGGCGCCCCCACCGCGGTCATGACCCAGCGGTGGGCTTCCAGCCCGTCCGTCATCTCGCGTTTCCTCGTCTTCCCTGCCGGCCTCGTCGTTTGGGCAGTTGCCCCGCTCGGCCTTAATTGGTAAACTAGTATTCAAATACCGAAATAGCAAGCGCCTCGTCGACCTCGAAATCGAGAAATCGCGGAAGGCGCCAGAGGGAGGAAGCCCACATGAAGGAGCCGGCGAAATGGTGACACGTCCCCCGGTCCGATCCGTCTCGATCGTCCTGACCGGCTCCGGCGGTGCCGGCGTCATGACGGCGGGCGAGATCCTGCTCGAAGCCGCGACCAGTTGCGGCCTCTACGGTCTGATGACCCGCTCGTCGGGACCGCAGATCCGCGGCGGCGAGGCGGCGGCGATGCTGCGTCTGTCGACCGCGCAGGTCGAAAATGCCGACGATCGCTTCGACGTGCTGATCTGCCTCGACTTCGACAACGTCCAGCGCTTCGCCGCCGAGATCCCGCTCGACGGCGAGAGCCTGATCGTCGGCGACCCCGCCGCCGGTCCGTTGCCGGCCGAGATCGCCGCCAAGGGCGCCCGCTTCGTCGAAGTGCCGATGGCCAGGATCACCAAGGGGATCGCCGGTGGGCGCATCTCGATGGTGGCGCTCGGCGTGCTCGCCCGGCTCATCGGCCTGCCGGAGAGCTCCATCGTCACCGCGGTCGCCGAATCGATCGGCCGCCGCAAGCCCGAGGCCCTCGTCGCCAACGAACAGGCGGTGAAGGCCGGCGCGGCGGCCGCCGCCGATCTGCCCGCCGTGCCGCGGCTCGCGCTACCCGCGACCGTGCCGACCGGCCGCTGGTCGATCACCGGCAACGAGGCCGCCGGCCTCGGCGCCATCAAGGGCGGCGTCCGCTTCGTCGCCGGCTATCCCATCACCCCGGCGACCGAGATCCTCGAGTGGATGGCCCCGGCGCTGCAACAGTGCGGCGGCGTGCTGATCCAGGCCGAGGACGAACTCGCCTCGATCAACATGATCATCGGCGCCTCGCACGGCGGCGTGCCCTCGCTCACCGCCACCGCCGGCCCCGGCCTCTCGCTGATGATCGAATCGCTCGGTCTGGCGGTCGCCTCCGAGACCCCCGTGGTGGTGGTCGACGTGATGCGCACCGGCCCCTCGACCGGCATCGCCACCAAGTCGGAACAGACCGACCTCAACATCGCCGTCTACGGCCTGCACGGCGATGCGCCGCACGTGGTCGTCGCCCCCCTCGGCATCACCGATGCGCTCGCCACCACCCAGTGGGCGGTGCATCTCGCCGAGGCCCTGCAGACGGTGACCATCGTGCTGTCCGACCAGTCGATCGGCCAGTCGCGCGCCGTCGTCGACCGTCCCAAGGACGTGGCGTGGAAGGCCGAACGCCTGATCGCCGCCGAGGTCGGCCCGGCCTATCGCCGCTACGAGACGACACCGAGCGGCATCTCGCCGCAGGCGATCCCCGGCCTCGCCGGCGGCCAGTACACTGCGGACGGCCTCGAGCACAACACCCGCGGCACCCCGTCGAGCCAGGCCCGCGACCACATGGCCCAGCTCGACAAGCGCGAGCGCAAGATCGCCGCCTTCGACTACGGCGACACCTGGGCCGAGATCGAGGGCGAGGGCGATCTGGCCATCGTCACCTGGGGCTCCTCGACCCAGCCGGTGCGCGAGGCGATCGCCCGTGCGGCGGAAGAAGGTGTCTCCGTGCGGCTCGTCGCCCTGCGTCTGATCTCCCCGGCCCAGCCGGAGAAGTTCGCCGCCGCGCTCGCGGGGGTGAGGAAGGTGCTGGTGATCGAGCAGAGCCACACCGGCCAGCTCTGGCGCCACCTGCGCGCTCACTACGACTTCACCGCCACGGTCGTTCCCATCCACCGCCCCGGTCCGTTGCCGATTCGGCCCGGCGAAGTCCTCGCCGACATTCTGAAGGAGGTTCGTCGATGAACGTCTCCCCCACTCCCGAGGTCGCCTTCAAGCCGGCCGACTACAAGTCCGACATCAAGCCGGTGTGGTGCCCCGGCTGCGGCGACCATTCGGTGCTGCTGTCGTTCCAGCGCGCCATGGCCGAACTCGCCCTGCCGCCCGAGAAGGTGGCGGTGGTCTCCGGCATCGGCTGCTCCTCGCGCATCCCCGCCTACACCAACACCTACGGCTTCCACGGCGTACACGGCCGTTCGCTGGCGTTGGCGACCGGGCTCAAGGCGGCCCGTCCCGATCTCACGGTCCTGGTGGCGAGCGGTGACGGCGACGGATTCTCCATCGGCGGCAACCACTTCCTCCACGCGTGCCGCCGCAACGTCGACGTCACCTACGTGGTGATGGACAATCGCATCTACGGCATGACCAAGGGCCAGCCCTCGCCGACCACCGAGCCCGACTGGGACACGGCGATCGCACCGGGCGGCACGGGGCTCTCGCCGTTCCACCCGCTGGTGATCGCGCTGGCCTCGGGGGCGAACTTCATCGCCCGCGGCTTCTCCGGCGACATCGGTGGCACGGCCAGGCTGATCGTCGATGCGGTCCGCACGCCCGGCTTCTCCTTCGTGCAGATCCTCAGCCCCTGCGTCACCTTCCGCCCCGATCAACAGAAGGGTTGGAAGGACCTCGTCCGCACCGCCCAGGTGCCCGAGACCGACGACCCCGGCCGCGCCGCCCGCCGCCTGATGACCGACGACGGTTTCAACATCGGCGTCCTCTATCGCGGCAAGCGCCCGCCCTATCAGCCCCGTCCGCTCGCCGACCTGCCGGTCGCCGCGCTCGAGCAGGAGTTCGCCGTATGACCGATCTGCCCCCCCTGCCCGACTTCCGCTCGCCGGCCGAGTTCTGGGCCCGTGCGCTCGCCATCGAAGTGGAGGCGACCGAGCGTTACGAGCTCCTCGCCGACCAGATGGCGGTGCACAACAACCACGAGGTCGCCGAGATCTTCGCCAAGATGGCGATCATCGAGGGCAAGCACCGCGACGAGATCACCCGTCGCGCCGCCGGCATCGACCTCGGCGCCGAGGCGGCGAAATTCGGTTGGACCGGCCCCGACGGGCCGGAAACCGCCGATTTCGAACAGGTCCACTATCTGATGAACGCCCATCAGGCCCTGCGCATCGCCCGCCACAACGAGGACCGCGCCGCGCGCTGGTTCGCGGCGGTGGCGGCCAGGGCGACCGACCCCGAGATCGTCGCGCTCGCCGCGGAATACGCGGAAGAGGAGCGCCAGCACGTCGTCTGGGTCGACGACTGGCTGAAGAAGTTCCCGCCGCCCGACGCCGGCTGGGACGACGACCCCGATCCGCCGGTGTTCTCGGATTGAGGGCAGAGAAGGCCGAGGCCCTCCTCCGGGATGGTCTCGGTCAACCGACCAGGGCACGGAACCATCCATCGTCCTGCCCGAGCTCGACCCGGGCATCCACGCAGGCACGAAACACGGGCCCCCGGCCCGAGGCCGGGGCTGTCCGGTTCACGCTCGGGAGGCCGCGAACTCCCGCGCGGGACGCGCGCTCCCCTTCTCCCCTCGCGGGAGAAGGTGGCCCGCAGGGCCGGATGAGGGGGCTCGAGGTTTCCACGACATATCGAATCTGTTGCAGATTCCCGGAAGCGCCTATCGGCGCGCCCCCTCATCCGCCCTTCGGGCACCTTCTCCCACGATGGGGAGAAGGGGGGAGCCTGCGGCCGATTTCCTCACACGGAACAGACCTCTGAAAGCGTATCCGCTTCCCAGACGAGAACCGAAGTGTTTGGCGAACGCGTCGTCGACCGGAAAGCCCGCCCCTCGGCGCGCAGCCGCCGCGCTCACTCGCCGCCGACCGCTCCGCGTCGGGCCGGCCGCTCGGCCGGCGCGCTCGCGCCGCCGCGCCGCTGCTTCTCCATGATGTTGAGCAGCGTGGTGATCGACACCGAGCGCAGGGTGGTGACGGTGATGTGGTCGATCTCCTGCAGCACGCTGTCGAGCGCCCGCTTCTCCTCCGCCTCGACCTGCGAGGCGTCCGGCTCGTCGGCCGAGACGTTCTCGAACAGTTCGATCACGTCGAGCAGGGTGATGCGCTTCGGATTGCCGCAGAAGCGATAGCCACCGCCGGCGCCACGCACCGATTCGACCAACTTCGCCCGCACCAGCGTGCGCAGCACCTTGGCCAGATGATTGAGCGAGATGTCGTATTTGTCGGCGATTTCGGCGGCCGAGATCTGCTGGTCGGCATGTGCGGCGAGCTCGAGAGCCGCATACAACCCGCACATGGTCGCCTTCTGAAGTCTCATCGCACCCGCCTGCCGCAGCCCCGCCGCCCCGTCCCTCGGGCGCGTTCGGCCACGGTCAATCTAGGTCTTTCTCGAGCTGGATGAAAGGCCCGGCCATCATGCCGAGCGAGCGGAAGAAGGCCAGCACCAGATCGTTGTCGCGCGCCAGCATGGTGCGCACCTTGCTCACCCCGGCGGCGCGGAACCGGTCGCACAGCGTGTCGAACAGCTTGGTGCCCACGCTCTTGACCCGGAGCCCCGGCTCGACGTCGAGCCCGAACACCCAGCCGCAGGCGTCCGACCCGAACTCCACCGCCCGCACCTCGCCAGCGATGAACCCGACCACCCGGCCGCTCATCTCCGCCACCAGGAAGCTCAGCGTCGGATCGCTCGCCGCCTCGAACTCGGCGAACAGCTTGGCCCAATAGGCCGGCTTCGCCGCACCGGTGATCGCCTCGTCGAGCCGGATCACCGCCTCGAGATCGTCCGGCCTCACGGTCCGGATGGAAACGGAACCGGTGGCGGAAACCGCCGGTTGGACGGCCGAACTCATCGCTTCCACTCCCTCGTTCGCGGTCCACCGTTCCTCGACCGCCGTCGTCGACGGGGCCGGGGTCGGCGAATTCTCGCTCCTCGACCATGCCACACTCCGGGGCGAGTTGCGACGGCGACCGACCGCCGCGTCCCCTCCCCGCGCGCCTTGCGTACCTCGCGCGGCCCACGCCCGCCGCGTCTCGGGCTCTCCCGCCCCCCGCCCGAAGTCCCCCGGGCGACGAGCCGAAACGGCACCTGACGCCGCGTTCGCCTTTTTCCTGCGCGCCATTCAGCCATGTCTTGCTTAATAAGTAAAGTCGTACCAATATACATCAAAATGACCGGCGCGCCGACGACGCCGGAGGATCGGGAGGAAGCCCATGCCCACCAAGGTGATCGAGGTGGACCGCACGTCGCGGCCCGCGACCCTGACCTTCGCGCCGCGCTTCAACGTGGCGATCCCCTTCATCGACCGCCACATCGCCGAGGGACGCGGGTCCAAGCTCGCCATCCGCACCCCGACCGAGGACGTGACCTACGCCGAACTCTCCGCCGCCGTCGACCGCGCCGCCCGCGTGCTGCTCGCCGCCGGTCTCGGCCGCGGCGATCGCCTGCTGATGGTGATCCGCGACGGACCCGCCTTCTTCTATGCCTTCTGGGGAGCGATCAAGGCCGGCATCGTGCCGGTGCCGCTCAACACCCTGCTGCGCCACGACACCTACACCTTCATGATCGAGGACTCCGGCGCCGCCGGCCTGATCTGGTCGCCCGAATACACCCCCGAGGTCGGCCGCGCCCTCGAGGCGGCCTATCACAAGCCCGATCTGGTGCTCCTGACCGACGGCGCCGACGACTGCTTCGCCACCCGTCTCGCCGCCGCCTCCCCCGCCCCCTTCGAGGCGGTGTCGGCCAGCGAGGACGCCGACTGCTTCTGGCTCTATTCGTCGGGCTCGACCGGCCGCCCCAAGGGCACCGTCCATCGCCACCGCGACATGGTGGTGACCAGCGAATACTACGGCGTCGAGGTGCTCGGCATCCGCGAGGACGACGTCTGCTTCTCCGAGGCCAAGCTGTTCTTCGCCTACGGGCTGGGCAACGGCATGACCTTCCCGCTGTGGGCCGGCGCCACCGTGGTGCTGAACCCCGCCCGGCCGGGTGCCGATTCGAGCTTCCCCCTGCTCGAACGCTTCCGCCCCACCCTCTATTTCGGTGTACCGACCCTCTATGCCGCCTATCTCGCCGTCTTCGAGACGCGCAGGGGTGACTTCTCCTCGGTGCGCTGGTGCGTCTCCGCCGGCGAGGCCCTGCCCGCCAACGTGCTGGAGCGCTGGCACGAGGCGACCGGCCTGTGGATCCTCGACGGTATCGGCTCGACCGAGGCGCTCCACATCTTCATCTCCAACCGGCAGGACCGCATCGTCCCCGGCGCTTCCGGCACCCCGGTGCCCGGCTACCGCGCCAAGATCCTCGACGAGAACCACCAGGAGATCGTCGGCGAGGGCTCCGGCCGGCTCCTGGTCTCGGGCCTCTCCACCGCACGCCTCTACTGGAACAACCCCGAGCGCACCGCCATCACCATGCTCGACGACTGGCTCGACACCGGCGACACCTATCGCCGCGACGCCGACGGCATCTATTACTACTGCGGCCGTTCCGACGACATGATGAAGGTCGGCGGCATCTGGTGCTCCGCCTTCGACATCGAGAGCCGCATCATCGAACACGCCGCCGTGCTCGAATGCGCCGTGGTCGGCCAGAACGACCCCGCCGGCCTGCTCAAGCCCCATGCCTACGTGGTGCTGAAGGACGGCGTCGGCGCCGCCTCCGACGGCCTGCGCGAGGAGTTGTTGGTTCTCTGCAAGACCCGCCTCGCCCCCTACCAGTACCCGCGTTGGATCACCTTCCTCGCCGAACTGCCCAAGACCGCGACCGGCAAGATCCAGCGCTTCCGCCTGCGCGACGGCTGACCACGGCGCACGGCCGGCCGGGCGGGCGGGCACCCACGGCCATCCGATTCGGCCGCGCCGGAGTGCGAGCGAAGGCATCGAACCACGTCGAGACGGCGCGTCTCGCTTCGGAAGTGGACGCGGCATCCGAGGAGCCGGTTCGCCGCGGGAAATTCGTCCGCCCCGCCGCACCGCCGTCGAAGGATCGCCCCAGCTTCCGCGACCGGCCGTCGCGGCAGTCGCGCCTCGCGCCGGCTCCGAGCGCATGGCATCCTCGTATCCCGGTCGGAGGAATTTCCTCCGCGATACCCGAGGAGCCCGCCGTGCCGCCCCCCTCGCCCCCTGCCGCACCCTGGCCGCGCGCCCTGATCTTCGACGTCGACGGCACCCTGGCCGAGACCGAGGAGCTCCATCGCCGCGCCTTCCTCGCCGCCTTCGCCGAGGACGGGCTCGACTGGGAGTGGTCGGTCGACCTCTATCGCGAGCTGCTGCGCGTCACCGGCGGCAAGGAGCGCATCCGCGCCTTTCTCGACCGCGCCGCAATCCCCGCGAGCGACGTCCCGCCCGAGCGGATCGCCCGTCTGCACGCCCGCAAGACCGAGATCTACGGCGCGCTGATGCGGACCGGCGCCTGCACCCTGCGCCCCGGCGTCGAGGCCACGCTCCGCCGCGCCCATGCCGCCGGCCTGCCGCTGGCGATCTGCACCACCACCTCGCGCCCCAACGTCGACGCCCTGCTGGCCGTCACCCTCGGCGAGACCGGCGTCTCGATGTTCGCCGCCATCGTCACCGGCGAGGACGTCGCCGCCAAGAAACCCGCCCCCGACGCCTACCACCTGACCCTCGAACGCCTGGGTCTTCCGGCCGCCGCCTGCCTCGCCTTCGAGGATTCCGCCAATGGCCTCGCCGCCGCCCGCGCGGCCCACATCCCGACCCTGGTGACCCCGAGCCTCTTCACCGCTCACGAACGCTTCGACGGCGCCGCCCGGGTGATCCCCGATCTCTCCGCCTTCGACCTCGCCGATCCGCTCGGCTGAGCTCACGCCCGCCCGCTCGCGCGCCCGCTCGGCCGAACCGATCGTGCGAGCCGTCCCACAGCCGAGGACGCGCACACCGTCAGGTGTCCGACCCGCTGTCCGACCCGCCGTCGAAGCCGCCGCCGTCGTCCGAGCCGCCGCCCGACAGTACGCTGCCGAACAGCCCGCCGATCCCACCGCCGACCGCCGCCCCGATCGACCCGCCCTCGCTGCGCACCGGCGACGGCAGATAGCGCGCGATCTCCTCGGCGAGGTTCATGATCGGCATCGATTGCAGCCACACCCGGCCCGGCCCGGTCAGCGTCGCCAGGAACAGGCCCTCGCCGCCGAACAGGATGTTCTTGAAGCCGCGCACCATCTGGATGTCGAATTCGACCGTCGGCTCCTGCACCCCGACGTGCCCCGACTGCACCAGCAGCTTCTCGCCCGGCTGCAACACCCGCTCGATCACCTCGCCGGAGAGATCGAGGAACACGATGCCCGGCCCCGTCACCTTCTGCAGGATGAAGCCCTCGCCGCCGAAGAACCCGGCCCCGATCTGGCGCCGGATGAAGATCTCCAGCGCCACCGACTTCTCGGCGCACAGGAAGGTCTCCTTGCGGCAGATCAGGCTCTCCCCCGCCGCCAGCTTGCGCGCGATGATCGTGCCGGGAAACCGCGGCGCGAAGGCGATGTGGCCGAGGCCACCCTTGGGCGTGAAGTCGGTGACGAACAGACTGCCGCCGCCGAAGGTCCGCTTCAGCCCCTCCCACAGGCCACCGCCGGTATGGGTGTCCATCTCCATCGTGTCGCTCATCCAGGCCATCGCCTGGGTCTGCGAATAGATCGTCTCGCCCGGCATCAGATCGACCGTCAGCGTCTGCATCGTCGTGCCGTGGATCTCGTACCGCATGGCGCTCTCCCTCGCCCTTTCGAAGGTCGCGGAATTCTCCCCGCCTCCCGCCCGCATCGGATTCGCAGACTACGCCGCCGCTCCGTCCCCCGGAAGACGCCGCCCCGCCCCCGTTGAGCGAACCCACCCGAGGATGCCCGCTGCACCCGCAGCCCCCACGCAGCCGTGCAGCCGTGCAGCCGTGCGACGGTCGGTTCCCGTCACACGGATGAGAACCGGGACGGGAGCGCGGCCGGGACGGGCCGAGATCGGGACGAACCCCGACCCGAAACCGGAATCGGACCCGCAACCGCGGCTTCACCCGCAACCCGACGACACTCTCGACCGAGCCGGCCCACCCGCCACGCGACCACGCTCGCGCACACGCCTCTCGCGCCCTCCTCGGTCGCGTCGTTTCGCCTCGTCTCTCCCCCCTCAATGGAAATTGCGCCCCTTCGGCATCGCCCGCCCGGCCCGTTTCGCCAACTCCTCGAGATCGCGCGCCGTCTCCGGCACCTCGCGCACCAGCCGCGCCAACTCCGAAGTCGCGCCCGTCCGCCCGCGATCCTCGGCGATCGGATGGCCGACCTCGTCGCTCGCCATCGCCGCCGACGGCGTCTCGCCCGCCCGCGACAGCCGTGCCAGCCGCGCCGTGTGATCCATCAGCTTGTCCGCCACCACGTGGATCACCCCGCTCTCCGACTGCAGCCGCCCGTCGACCACCAGGAGCCGCCCGCCCAACACCTCCTTGCGATACTTCTCGAACACATTCGGCCACACGATCACGTTGGCGACCCCGCTCTCGTCCTCGAGGGTGAGGAAGATCACCCCCTTGGCCGAACCCGGCCGCTGCCGCACCAAGACGAGCCCCGCCACCCGCACGTGCGCCCCCGCCCGCGTCGTCGCGAGATCCCCCGCCCGCGTCGTCCGGATCGCCGCGAGATCCGCCCGCAGGAAGGCCACCGGATGCCCCCTCAGCGACAGCGACAGGGTGCGATAGTCCTCGATCACCTCCTCCCCCGGCGGCATCGGCGTCAGCGCCACCGCCGGTTCGGCCGCGAAGAGAGCATCGGCATCGGCGAAGTCGAACAGCGTCGTCGCCTCGCGCCGCCCCTCCTCGAGCGCCTCCACCGCCCACAGCGCCGTCCGCCGGTCGAGCCCCAGCCCGGCGAAGGCATCGGCATCGGCGAGCCGCTGGATCGCCGCCCGATCGAGCCCGGCCCGCGCCGCGAGATCGGCGACCGAGTCGTAGCCCCGCCCCCGCGCCGCCACCAACCGCTCCGCCGCCGCCGCCGACAGCCCCTTGACCATCCGCAGCCCGAGCCGGATCGCATGGCTCGACCAGATCGCCTCCGCCTGTTCGCCGTGACGTGGCACGACCCGATCGGCGGCATGCGGCCCCCGCTCCAGCGTGCAGTCCCACTCCGAGCGATTGACGTCGACCGGCCGCACCGCCACCCCGTGTTCGCGCGCGTCGCGCAGGATCTGCGCCGGGGCGTAGAACCCCATCGGCTGCGAATTGACCAGCGCGCAGGCGAAGGCGTCCGGATAGTGGCACTTCATCCAGGCCGAAGCGTAGACCAAGAGCGCGAAACTCGCCGCGTGGCTCTCCGGAAAGCCGTATTCGCCGAACCCCTCGATCTGCCGGAAACAGCGCTCGGCGAAGGCGCGGTCGTAGCCCTTGGCCACCATCCCCTCCACCATCTTGGCCTGGAACGAATGGATGGTGCCCACCCGCCGGAAGGTCGCCATGGCGCGCCGCAGCTTGTCGGCCTCCGCCGGCGAGAACCCTGCCGCCACGATGGCGATCTTCATCGCCTGCTCCTGGAACAGCGGCACCCCCAGCGTCTTGCCCAGCACCGCCTCGAGCTCCTGCGACGGATAGACCACCGGCTCCAGCCCCTGCCGCCGCCGGAGATAGGGATGCACCATGTCGCCCTGGATCGGCCCCGGCCGCACGATCGCCACCTCGATGACCAGGTCGTAGAAGGTCGCGGGCCGGAGCCGCGGCAGCATGGTCATCTGCGCCCGGCTCTCGATCTGGAACACGCCGATCGTGTCGGCCCGCCGCACCATCCGATAGGTCGCCGGATCCTCCGCCGGAATGACGGAAAGCCCCATCGGCCGGCCGTAGTGCCGCTCGACCAGTTCGAAGCTCTTGCGCAGCGCCGACAACATGCCGAGCGCCAGAATGTCGATCTTCAGAATGCCGAGCGCGTCGAGATCGTCCTTGTCCCACTCGATGACGGTGCGGTCCTCCATCGCCGCGTTCTGGATCGGCACCACCTCGTCGAGCCGCCCGCGCGTGATGACGAAGCCGCCGACGTGCTGCGACAGATGGCGCGGAAACCCGGCGATCTGCCGCGCCAGCGCGAACACCCGGGCGAGCCGCGCGTCCTCGAGGCTGAACCCCGCCCGCGCCGCCTGCTCCGCCCGCGGCCCCTTCGACGAAGACCCCCACACCGTGCCCGAGAGCCGCGCGATCGCATCCTCCCCGAGCCCGAACGCCCGTCCCACCTCGCGCAGCGCCGAACGCGAACGATAGGTGATGACGCTGGCGGCCAGCCCCGCCCGCTCCCGCCCGTATTTGCCGTAGATGTATTGAATCACCTCCTCGCGCCGCTCGTGCTCGAAGTCGACGTCGATGTCCGGCGGCTCCTTGCGCTCCGGCGAGATGAAGCGCTCGAACAGGAGATCGCCGCGCGCCGGGTCCACCTCGGTGATCCCCAGGCAGTAGCAGACCGCGGAATTGGCCGCCGACCCCCGCCCCTGCGCGAGAATGCCGCGCGAACGCGCGAAGCGGACGATGTCGTGCACGGTGAGGAAATAGGGCGCATAGCCGAGCTCGCCGATGATCGCGAACTCGTGCGCGAGCGCCCCCTCCACCCCCTCCGGCACCCCGCTCGGCCAGCGTCGCAGTGCCCCCTCGCGGGTGAGCCGCACCAGCGCCTCCTGCGGATCGCGCGCGCCCTCGAGATCCTCCTCCGGATATTCGTAGCGCAGCTCGTCGAGCGAGAAGGTCAGCCGCTCGAGCAGCGCCGAACTCTCGCCGACCGCGCGGGGATGATCGCGAAAGAGCCGCGCCATCTCCTCTCCCGAGCGCAGATGCCGCTCCGCGTTGGGCGTCAGCCGCCGCCCGGCCGCATCCAGGCTCACCCCCTCGCGGATCGCCGTCAGCACGTCGGCGAGCGGCCGCCGTTCCGGCACGTGATGCAGGAGATCGCCGACCGCCAGGAGCCCCACCCCGGCCGTCTCCGCCATCGCCGCGAGCCCGGCGAACCGCCGCCGATCCGAAGGCCCGAACAGCGGTTGCGCCGCCAGCCGCACCCATTCCCGCCCGAACGTCGCCCGCAACCGATCGAGCGTCGCAGCCACCCCCGCCGCCTCCCCCGCGAGCGCCCCCCGTCCCGGCAGGGGTGCCAGCACCATCCCCTCCCCCCAGGCGATGAGATCGTCGAGCCCGAGCCGGCAGTCTCCCTTCTCCGCCCGCCGATTGCCGAGCGTGAGCAACCGGCACAGCCGCCCGTACGCCGCCCGGTCCGACGGCCACGCCAGCACCTCCGGCGTCCCGTCGGCGAAGGCGAGGCGGCAGCCGACCACCGAGCGCAGCCCCACCGTCTTCGCCGCGACGTGCGCCCGCACCACCCCGGCCAGGGTGTTGCGATCGGTGACCGCGATCGCCTGGAGCCCGAGCCGCACCGCCTGCCCCACCCACTCCTCCGGATGCGACGCCCCTGTGAGGAAGGAGAAATTGGAGGCGATCGCCAGTTCCGCATATCCGCTCATGGCACGCCTCACGCGAACAGCCCGTGCAGGAACCAGCGCGGCCGCGCCGTCTCCCGCCCGACGATCCCGGCCCGAAAGATCCAGAACCGGCGCCCGCCGACCTCCTCGACCCGGAAGTAGTCGCGCGTCGCCACCTCCGGCGCGAGCCGTCGCTCCACCGCTCCGAACCCGAGATCGCCCCCCGGAGCGAACGTCGCATCTGCATGGCTCGCGTCCTCCTCACTCCCGTCCGCCTCCGGTCCGAGCCCGAACGGCAACCGCCACCACGGCACGGCGATCCGCTCCGGCCCCTCCGCCCGATCGACCTCGTAGAGCACCCGCCGCCAGCGAAACCGCCGCGGCGGCCCGTCCGGCATCTCCGCCAGGGTCTCGATCGGCTCCGGCCGCACGAACAGCCTGACCGGCCGTACCGGCGGCTCGCCCGCTGCCCCAAACCCCCACGCCGTCGCCGCCCGCCCTTCTGCCGAAGCCGCCGGCACCAGCGCCACCGCCGCCTCCGGCAGGTGCCCGTCTCCCGGCAGCGCCCGCGTGATCCGCCGTGCCCCCAGCCGCGCCCCCAGCCGATCGACCAGTTCCTCGAACGCAGGCAGCGACCGATCCGCACCCGAGAAGTCGCCCTGCACCGCCTCGAACCGCCCGGTCAGCGGCAGCGACAACCGCACCAGATCGATGCCGAACCCGACCTCGATCGCCTCGCCCATCCCCTTGAGTCGCTCGGCGAACAGCGACACCACCAGATCCGGATCGCGGATCGCTCGCCCCGTACCGATCCGCACCCGTTGCACCGTTCCGTCGACCCGCCACAGCGCCAACTCCGCCTGTCTCAGCCCCTCGCCACGTCGCTCCAGGCTCTCGCCCAGCGCCTCCGCCAGCGAGTGCACCACCTGCGCCACGTCGCCCTCCGACAGAATCGGCTCGGCGAAACCCCGCTCCGCCGTCAGCGCCGCCACCGGTCGCCGCGGCGAGATCGGCCGCTCGAGCCGCCCACACGCCTCGTCGAGCCGATCGAGCAGATCGCCGCCGAACCGCCGCGCCACCGCCGCCCGCGGCAGATCGCCGAGCGCCCCGACGGTGTCGAGCCCGAGCCGCATCAGCCGGCCGACCCGCTCGCCGTCCGGATCGATCGCCGCCGCCGGCAGCGGAGCGACCGCCGTCACATCCTCTCCCGGCGCGATCACCCGCGCCGATGCCCCGTCGAGCCCATGGCGCACCACCGCTCGCGCCGCCGCTCCGCTGCCGGCGATCGCCGCCGCCGCCGCGAACCCGTGCCGGCCGAGCGAAGCGACGACCGCCTCCGCCAGGGCCCCCTCGCCGCCGAAGAGGTGAGCGACCCCGGTGACGTCGAGGAGCAGCCCCGCCTCGCCGTCGAACGTGCGGTCGAGCGCCACCAGCGGCGTCCAGCGGTCGCACCAGTCGGCGATCGCCTCGAGGCTCGCCGTCTCACCCGCCGGATCGCGCTCGACGAACCGCGCCCCCGGCACCCGAGCCCGCGCCTCGGCGAGCGGCTGGCCCGCCGCCAACCCTTCCGCTTCCGCCCACGCATCCACCGCCTCGAGTCGCTGCGCCGCCCCCACCCGACCGAAGATCGCCAGCGGCGCATCAGTCGCCCCACCGCCCGCGAGCCGGCCGCTCGAAGGCGACGACCCGCGCCCCGCCCGCCGGTGCAGCCGGTCGGTCGCCAGCCGCGGCAGGCGCAGCGCCAGAAGGCGTCGGAAGGGAAGCGAAGCGTCGCTCATCGGAATCCCACTCGAGGACGAACCGTCCCGGACGGCCGTCGCGATTCTTCTCCAGGTTCAATTCGAAGGCCGCCCGCCCCGCCCCGAGCGCAAAGCCGCCGAGACGTCGCGATCGTGCCGCCCGCACACCCCAGCGCGTCGCCGCCGCCGTGGTCTGCGCCTCCCCTGCCGGCCGGACCAGCAGAGCGAGCACGCGCGCGCAGTCACCGCCGTCGCCGCCCCGGCTCGCCCTCAGCGCCAGCCGCCGCGTCGCGGTCAGATCGAGCGCCGATGCCCATCCCGGAATCTCCGCGACGATCGCCGCCACCCCTGCACACTCGAGCCCCTCTTCGAAGGCCCAGAGCGCCTCTTCCGGCCGCTCCACCCCCACCTCGACCACCCGCACCGGATCGAGCCCGAGCGCCGCCCATCCGGGCGCATGCGCCTGCCCCCCTTCGCGCCGCGCCTGCGCCGTCGTGATCCACAGCGCCCGCCCGCCCCGCCGCGCCAACGATCGTGCCACCAGCGCCGCCGCGAACCCCGTCGCTGCCCCTGCGTCCCGCATCTCCTCGGCACGGATCTCGTGCAGCGCCCCGAGCATCAGGCCTCCGGCCGGCCCGAGCCGGCGATCGACCTCCCCCACCCCGAAGGTGAGGCGACCGACCGACCATTCCGCGGCTCGGTCGTCTCCGCAGGCTCGCGCGCCGTCCCCACTCGTCCGATCGGCCACATCGGTTCTGGACGGCGCCGGATCGTGCGACATCGCCACCGCCGCCCCTCCGACCCCGAACGCCGCGCGCGCCGCCGGATCGGATCGCCCCTCGATCGCGGCGATCGCCCATCTGAGGGCCGAGATACGCCCGTCCGTGTCGATCCCTGGATCCATGGCACATGCCCATCTGTTCCCTTTGTGTTCCAATGGATTCCAGATCCACCGAAAAGAGTCAATCGGGAAGAGGGAACATTTCAGATATCAAAACAGAACATCAAAAGAACAAAGTGATTGCAATCGAAACCATTCCGTGCCAATGAGAGACACCGAACCACACCACTCATCCGAGACGAGCCCTCCGTCACATCCACCCCGAGACCCGACCCCCCCCGCGCAGACCGGCGATGAACCGACGAAGGGAGAGAAGAGACACGAGGAACGTCGACACGGAATTCGAACGCCCGTTCGGCTCTCGCCGATCACGCACATCTCGTCGCCCTACCGCGCCGGCACTGTCGGCACTCATTCGGAAGTGACGCCCTCGGCGCGCCGGGTATCCCCCGGGGAAGACGGATCCGTCACCCCGACCAGAGAAGCGGAAACGAGCGAACGGAGACGAATCGCGTACCGGAGCGATGCGGATCGCATCTCGTGAACGATCGGATCTCGACCGCGAACGGTACGCAGGGCGCAGAGCCCCCCCCCACACACACGGAAGAACCACGAAGGAGAACCGCCACGAAGACGAGGAGGGCGAAGAGGGGGCTGGAGAAGAGCCCGCCGGAGTACCGGATCACCCACACGACACCCACATCGCACACCGCATCCCGCCGCCGTCCGCCGCGAGCCCGTCCTCAGGCACACCGTCGTGGACGAGCCAATTCCCTCTCGTCCCGTTTCACGCCCCCGCCCCGCCCCGCGGTGCCGACGAGCCGCGCACCACCAGACGGCCGGACAACACCACCTTGCGCGACGTCATGTCCGGCACGCGCAGGCGTTCGAACAGGAGATCCATCGCCGTACGACCGATGTCGGCGACCGGCTGCTCCACCACCGTCAGCCCCGGGCCGACGAGTTCCATCCACGTCTCGTTGTCGAACCCGGCGATGGCCAGATCGCGCGGCGTCTCGAGCCCGGCACGCTTCAGGCCGCGATAGAGCCCGAGCAGCATGAGGCCGTTCGACACCACGATCGCATCCGGTCGCAGCCCCTCGGCGAGACGGCGCACGAGCTCCGCCTCGGCCGCCTCCGCCACCGGCGCCACGAAGCGCACGTCCGGGACGAGCCCGTGCCGCACCATCGCCGCCGCATAGCCGTCGTGGCGCTGGATCGCCGTCGAGGAGGTGTTGCCGAACAGACCGACGATGCGGCGATGCCCCTGCCCGACCAGATGGTCGACCAGCATCCCCGCCGCCTCGACGTTGTCGATCACCACCGCGTCGTGCGTCCCCGCCGGTCCGGCGCGATCGACCAGAACGACAGGGAAATCGAAGTCCATGTCGCCGAGCTTCTCCGCCGTCGTCCGCGTCGGCGCGTAGACCAGCCCGGTGATCCGCTCCTCCTGCATGAGGCGCAGATACATGGCCTCGCGCGCGGGGTTCTCGTCGGTGTTGCACAGCACCACCCGCATGTCGGCGCGATAGGCCGCGTCCTCCACCGCCCGGCTGAGGGTGGTGAAGAACGGATTGCGGATGTCCGAGACGATCAGCCCGATCGTGCGCGAATGCTGTGAACGCAGCCGCCGCGCCGAGAGATTCGGCCGATAGCCGGTGACCTTCACCGCCGCCTCGACCTTCTCCTTCAGGTCGGCGCTCACCGCCCCGTTCGAGAGCACCCGCGACACCGTCGCCGCCGAAACGCCCGCCACCCGGGCCACGTCCTTGATCCCGATGGTCATTTCAGAAAACGTTCCCATTTCTGCGACCGATCGACCATCGGTCATTGTGCATCGCAGCGACGATTTTGGCAAAAATACCATTGAAATGCAACGGTTCATCGTTGACGAGAGGTGTGAAAACGTTTTCATATGATTTCACCAGATGCCACCCGACGAGGGTTCGATCATGCCCACCGCGACCACCGAACAGATCCTCTCGCCCGAGCTCGTCCGCCTCGCCGCCCACCCCGCCACCAAGGAGGCGGCGATCCGCGAGGCCGCTCAGATGCTGGTTGCCGCCGGCCACATCGATGCGGCCTACGTCGACTCGATGATGCGGCGCGAGACCGTCGCCAATACCTGGCTCGGCCACGGCGTCACCATCCCCCACGGCATGATCGAGGATCGCGCCCTGGTCCGTCGCAACGGCCTCGCCATCCTGCAGGTGCCCGAGGGCGTGACCTGGAACGACGGCGAGACCGCCCGTCTCGTCGTCGCCATCGCCGCCCAGTCGGACGCCCACATCGCCATCCTGCGCCGCCTCACCCGCCTGTTGCAGGACGAGGCCGCGCTCGAGACGCTGATGACCACCGCCGACCCCCGCGTCGTCGTCGCCGCCCTCACCGACACCCCCGTCGAAAGCGTCGCCACGACCCCCGCCTACGATCTCGCCGAACGCTTCGAGTGGACCTGCGACTACCCCAACGGCCTGCACGCCCGCCCCGCCGCCCATTGGGTCGACACCGCCCGCCGCATCCGCGCCCGCCTCCAGCTGCGCGCCGGCGAGATCGTCGCCGATCCGCGCAATCTCGTCTCGCTCTTGCAGCTCGGCCTCACCGCCGGCACCACCCTCGTGGTCTCCGCCGAGGGCGAGGGCGCCGCCGAGGCGCTCGCCGAGATGAAGGCGGCCATCACGAGCCTGACCCTCCAGGAGAAGGCCGACGCCGCCAAGGCCGCCGCCCGCGTCGCCGCCGCCGACGCCTGGACCCCGCCGGCGCCGCTGCCGTCGATCCCGGCGATCTCCGCTTCGCCCGGCCTCGCCGTCGGCCGCCTCCACGTCGTCCGCCCGGCCGAGATCACCGTACCCGACACCCCCCTGCCGCTGATCGAGGGCGGCAACCGCCTCAACGAGGCGATCGTCGCCACCCGCCAGCAGCTCGCCGTCCTCGCCGACGACACCGGCCGCCGCCTCGGCGCCACCGAGGCCGGCATCTTCGAGGCGCAGGCCCAATTCCTCGCCGACACCGATCTGGTCACCCTCGCCTGCCAGTTGATGGTCGAGGGCCACGGCCCCGCCTGGGCCTGGCACGAGGCGATCGGCCGCACCGCCGATCGCATCGCCGCCATGGGCAATCCCCTGCTCGCCGCCCGCGCCGCCGATCTGCGCGACGTCGGCCGCCGCGTGCTCGCCCGCCTCGCCCCCGAGCTCGAGACCACCACCGCCACCGCCTGGCCGGACGGCCCGGTGATCCTCGTCGCCGACGATCTCACCCCCTCCGACACCGCCGGCCTCGACACCACCCGCGTCGTCGGCCTCGCCACCGCCCGCGGTGGCCCGACCTCGCACACCGCCATTCTCGCCCGCACCCTCGGCCTGCCCGCGGTGGTCGCCGCCGGCGACGCCGTGCTCGACGTCACCGAGGGCACCACCGCCATCCTCGACGGCTCCGGCGCGCGGCTCTGGCTCCAACCCGACGAGGCCGCGCTCGCCGCCGCCCACGCCCGCATCGGCGACGATACCGCCCGCCGCGCCCGCGAGGCCGAGACCCGCGCCGCCGCCGCCGTCACCACCGACGGCCATCGCATCGAGATCGCCGCCAACGTCAACACCCCCGATCAGGTCGCGCTGGCGATCGATCTCGGCGCCGAGGGTGTCGGCCTGATGCGCACCGAATTCCTGTTCCTGGAGCGCGGCGCCACCCCGAGCGAGGACGAACAGACCGAGATCTATGCGGCCATGCTCGCCGCCCTCGACGACCGCCCGCTCATCGTCCGCACTCTCGACATCGGCGGCGACAAGCAGGTCGCCCATCTCGACCTGCCGCACGAGGCCAACCCCTTCCTCGGCGTGCGCGGCGCCCGCCTGCTGCTGCGCCGCCCCGATCTGATGGAACCGCAGTTGCGCGCCCTCTACCGCGCGGCGAAGGGCGGGCGGAAGCTGTCGATCATGTTCCCGATGATCACCTCCCTGCAGGAGGTGATCGCGCTGCGCGCCGTCTGCGATCGCATCCGCCTCGAGCTCGCCGCCCCCCATGTGCCGCTCGGCATCATGGTCGAGGTGCCCGCGGCCGCGATCATGGCCGACCTCTACGCCCCCCATGTCGACTTCTTCTCGATCGGCACCAACGATCTGACCCAGTATGCCCTGGCCATCGACCGCCAGCACCCCGACCTCGCCGCCGAGGCCGACAGCCTGCACCCGGCCGTCCTCCGCCTCGTCGCCGCCACGGTGAAGGGCGCCGCGATCCACGGCCGTTGGGTCGGCGTGTGCGGCGGCATCGCCGGCGATCCCTTCGGCGCCTGCCTGCTCGCCGGCCTCGGCGTGAACGAACTCTCCATGACCCCGCGCGACGTGCCGGCGGTCAAGGCGCGGCTGCGCACCCACGCCTTCGCCGAACTGGAACGCCTGGCGGCCGAGGCGCTGGCCTGCCCCACCGCCGACCGCGTCCGCGCCCTCGATGGAGCCCGGTCATGAGCGATCTCGCCCGCCCCGACGTCGTCACCGTCACCCTCAATCCGGCGATCGACCTGACCGTCACCCTCGACCGCTTCGTGGTCGGTGCGGTCCAGCGCGCCCGCGCCGCCGTCTCCACCTGCGGCGGCAAGGGCATCAACGTCGCCGGTTGCCTCGCCGATTGGGGCACCCGCGTCGCCGCCACCGGCGTGCTCGGCCGCTCCAACGACGGTGCCTTCGCCGACTTCTTCGCCGGCAAGGGGATCGCCGATCGCTTCGTGCGCACCCCCGGCGAGACCCGTACCAACATCAAGATCGCCGACCTCGCCGCCGGCGACACGACCGACGTCAACCTGCCCGGCCTGATGGTCTCCGAGGGCACCTTCGACGCGGTTCGCGCCACCCTGATGAGCCTCGTCGCCCCCGGCCGCCCGGTGGTGCTGGCCGGATCGCTGCCGGAATCCCTGAGCGAAGCCGCCTGGGCCCTCCTCGTCGGGGATCTCACCCGCACCGGCGCCCGCGTCGTGCTCGACACCTCCGGCGCGCCGCTGGCCGCCACGCTCGCCGCAGGTCACCCCCTCCACGCGGTGAAACCCAACCGCGCCGAACTCGAGGCCCTCCTCGGCCGCACCCTGCCGACCACCGCCGACCTCGTCGCCGCCGCCCGAGAGCTACTCGCCCGCGGCATCGCCCTGGTGGTGGTGTCGCTCGGGGCCGAGGGAGCCCTCTTCGTCGATCGCGATACCGCGATCGCCGCCCGCCTGCCGGCCAAGACGGTGCTCTCCACCGTCGGTGCCGGCGACGCCATGGTCGCCGGCCTCGTCGCCGCCCTGGTCGAGGGCGCCGCCCTCGATCGCCTCGCCCGTCTCTCGGTCGCCTTCGCGACCTCCAAACTCGATCGGATCGGACCCCACCTCGGCCCGACCGCCGACGTCGAACGCCTCGCCGCCTCGGTTCTGCTGACCGAGACGGGAATTTGATCGCCCCAACCGGCAGAGAGCGGGGACCGACCCGCCAGGAGGAAGCCATGTCGCAGTTGATCGCGGTGGTCGCCACGAGCGACCGCCCCACCCAGGCGATGCTCGCCGCCGAAGCTCTGAAGAAGGCCGCCACCGCCCTCGGTCACGGCCTCGCGGTGGAGACCCGCATCGGCACCACCGTCACCGGCGCTCTCGCCCCCGAGGCGATCGCCACCGCCGCCGCCGTGCTGCTGGTCGGCGACGCGACCGCTGCCGATCCCCGCTTCCAGGGCAGGAAGTGCGTGGCCATCCCCCTCGACGCGGTCCTCGCCGACGCGAGTGCCGCGCTGACCGGCGCCACCGTGGCCTCGACCGGCGGCCGGAAGATCGTCGCCGTCACCTCCTGCCCGACCGGCATCGCCCATACCTTCATGGCCGCCGAAGGCATCGAGCAGGGCGCCAAGGCGCTCGGCCACACGATCAAGGTCGAGACCCAGGGCTCGGTCGGCGCCCAGAACGCCCTGACCGCCGCCGAGATCGCGGCCGCCGACCTCGTCATCGTCGCCGCCGACACCAACGTCGACCTGTCGCGTTTCGTCGGCAAGGCGCTCTATACGACCAACACCAAACCGGCAATCGGCGACGGCAAGGGCCTCGTCGCCCGCGCCTTCGCCGAGGCCCGCGTCCACGCCGCCCCGGCCGTGGCCGGCGCCACCGCCGCGCCCGTCTCCGCCGATCTCGCGGGCCAGGTCGCCGCCGAGAAGGCCGCCCGTGCCGCCGAACGCACCGGCGTCTACAAGCATCTGATGACCGGCGTCAGCTACATGCTGCCCTTCGTGGTGGCCGGCGGCCTGCTGATCGCCATCGCCTTCGCGCTGGGCGGCATCTACGTCTACGACGACGCCCACAAGG
>ERZ1645187.931-NODE-931-length-27851-cov-55.713268_pt1 | contig 27851 bp, 21 predicted proteins | sample MGYA00575352_ERZ1645187 | MGnify/ENA primary metagenome ERZ1645187 (study PRJEB40837, sample SAMN11349314) | freshwater sediment metagenome | isolation source: river sediment | host: Sediment | place: India: Wazaribad , New Delhi | collected 2017-02-21 ...
TCTTGATGCTGACGGTCGAACTCGTGTAGCCGCGCAATCCATCCCCGGGCCGATTTCCGCAGGGCCGGGTGAAGAGGACCGATCCCTTCGTGTCATAGACGTAGACGAAGCTGCCTCGTTGAACCGCACTAGCGATGGGCATGGGGATCTCCTCGTCGTTGTGGGTGCGGTCGATACCGGTCACCGTGATGTCGGTCGCACCGGGTGTTCCGGACCATTCATGGGGCTTCGCTGCGTCAGAAGCGGTCGCAGTGCCGGAGTGAGGTGAGGAATTTCCACAGCCGGAGGCGGTGGATCGTCCCTACCGGGCAACTCGCCGGCCCACGTGCTTCGTGGTGTTCGGCGGTCTGCCGGGCAAGACCGGTCCTCGTCGCCGTCGAACGACGGCGAGTGGTCGGTAGGCCGGATCATGTGATGGCTCCTTCGAACCATCGGCTGCGCACGAGAACAGACTTGCAGGCCGAATGGACGAGCGGTTCGCTGTTGGCTCAGCGTCTTTATCTGTAAACGCCGACTGAGGCAGACCTCAGTCGGGCCGAACATTGATCGGAATATTTATCTTCACCACCTCAGAAGGCATTGGAATTGAATATAAGTCAACGCGCATCATGTTGAGCTGACGATGCAATAGGTGATTTATTTTCGCGGCGCTTGCTTCCACTTCAACAGAATGGCTCCGTGTTCGGCAACCCAAACGAACGGCCGGCGCATTTCGTGTGTGCGGAAAATGCTTTCGATCTTCGAAGAGAAGCTTGCGGGGCTGACCTGAGCCACGCCACGGACGTGGGCTCGCATGAGAAAGCGGTGCCACCGTGAGATTTGCTTCAGCCATTTCTCGTGTGTGCCGACTTCGTGGACGTGAATTCGAGGATGTCGATCGAGCCAATAGACGATGCGTCGCTGGGTGGTCGGCCGGTACTCGCCGGTGAACACGTGGATGGAAAGTGCCGCGGGAACACCGGCCTCGAGCTCGGAAAGGAAGCGCAGGAACCCCTTGTGATGGCGTCGCTGCTTCAGTGCGACGGATCCACCGCCGTTGCCGAGATCGAGTGCGGCATGTAAGGGGCCGCGAAATGCGACCTCGGCCCGCGCGCCAGTTTCTGTCCGCTCGCCCCCGACGGTCGCCTTGCCGATGCTGAAGGCGAGTTTGCCGTCGTCATCCCATGGTCGTGAGCGAGGATCATCGCCGGTTGCGTCGTCGACGCACAGAGCGAAAGCACTATTGGGCGGGTTGATGTAAAGGCCCACGAAGTCGACGATATGGACGTCGAACATCTCGGTTGGGCAAAACTGGCGCTCGACGTGCCCACGACCCCAGACCCCGAAGTCGATCAACCGATCCGAGGTCGTACTCTTCGATAGACCAAATCGTTCAGCGACGTTCCGAGCCGTCTGTCGTTTAGATGGTGGCAATTTTGAAGATGCATCTTCCATCGCGAATGCGATTTCGCCCATGTCGCGGGTTTTTCTTCGGCCTCTGTTGCCGCGATCGTAAAGTCCGACCAACCCATCGGAATTCCAACGCGCGACGGTTCTGTTGACGAACTGTCTTGGTACACCGCACTCGGTGGCGACTTCATTGATCGATGGCCGAATGACTTTCGGATGGGTGAGGGCCGACAGGATTTCGATACGCTTCTTGACGGCTTTCGGTGCAGATGTAGACTTGAGCATCTGCACGAACTCCTCGCGTTCCGCTTTCGTCGGGACACGCGGCCGGCTCGGAGGACGTCCTTTACCCGACATCGTTGGGCTCGATCTCCAAGGCAGAACAAGACGATCCAATATGTTCAATTAATTTTCGGACATTTGCAAATTTTGATTTTTGTGCGATGCGGTAAGTTTATTCAATAAAAACATAATCAACCAAACGTCGGCATCTGTTCGGGACGTGATGGAATTTGCGTAGGGGTCACCTCCAGGCATTTCCGGGGTGCGGGTAGCGCGGCGTGACAGGTGATGGCCGCACCGACTTGTTCGGTTCCCGTGCTCCGGTCTGCTTCAGACGAGTGGGTTACCCCATGATCGGAAACTCCCTGCAAATCGAGCATCGGAACTGGGCGGAATTGAAGCCCTATCCGAACACCCCTCGCATCCACACGCCTAAACAACGAAAGAAGCTCGAGGCCATCCTCCGCCACTTCGGCCAGATCGCGCCGATCCTGATCGACGAGAAGAACGTCATCGTCGATGGCCATCTCGTCGCCGAGGTCTGGAAGGATCTTGGCAACGAGCAGATCGCCGTCCTGGTCGTGCGAGGTCGCAAAGAGGAGGACATCCAAGCCCTCCGTCTCGCGGTCAACCGTCTGTCTGAGGATGCTGGTTGGGACCAGGCGAAGTTGAAGGTCGAATTGGAGACCCTGATCGAAGTCGGCTACGACCTCGATCTCCTCGCCTTCGATACGATCGAGATCGACCTGGCCCTGTCGACGGCCGACCCCTCAACCGGCGTGGTCGAAGATGCGCCGAAGGCCGTCGACCCGAACGCCGCCCCGATCAGCCGGGTCGGCGATCTCTTCGTCGTCGGGAAGCACCGAATTCTCTGCGGTGACGCCCGTGATGGCGAGGCGGTGAAACGATTGATGGCGGGTGAGACGGCGCGCGTCGTGGCGACCGATCCTCCGTACAACGTGAAGATCGCCGGCAACGTCTCCGGTCTCGGCAAGGCCTCCCACCGCGAGTTCGCGATGGCGTCCGGGGAGATGTCGTCTGAAGCGTTCGAGGTGTTTCTCCTCGCGTTCCTGATGGTGATGATCCCGCCCCTCCGCGACGGCGGTCTGGTCTACACCTTCATGGACTGGCGCCACCTGCCGGAGCTCTTCGCGGCCTACGCTCTCGCCGGGCTGACGCCGATGAACCTCTGCGTCTGGGCCAAGACCAACGCCGGCATGGGCACCTTCTACCGCTCCCAGCACGAGATGGTGCTCATCGGCAAACACGGCTCTGCACCGCACACCAACAACTTCGAGCTCGGCAAGAAGGGGCGGTCGCGCAGCAATCTGTGGACCTACCGCGGCATGAACGTGGTGGGGCGTGAGCGGGACGAACTCCTCAAGGTCCACCCGACGGTCAAGCCGGTGGCGATGTTCGCCGACATCCTCAAGGACGTCACCGCCCCCGGCGAGATCGTCCTCGACCCCTTCCTCGGCTCCGGCACCACGGTGATCGCCGCCGAGGAGACGGGCCGGCGCTGCTTCGGCATCGAGCTCGACCCGCTCTATGTCGACGCGATCATCCGCCGCTTCGAGGACTTCACCGGCCAGCCGGTCGTCCACGCCGAAACCGGCCTCACCTTCGACCGACTCCGCGACGCGCGGCAGAGCGAGGAGGGCTGAGCTATGGCCGACGGCAAGGGCTACGAGGTCGGCTACGGCAAGCCGCCGACCCACACCCGCTTCGAGAAGGGCCGCTCGGGCAACCCGCGAGGGCGGCCCAAGGGGGCGAGGAACCTCGAGACCGACCTCGCCGAGGAACTCGGCGAGCGCATCCGCATCCGGGAGGCCGGGCGAGAGCGCCCGGTCTCGAAACAGCGGGCGATGATCAAGGCCCTCGTCGCCAAGGCACTCAAGGGCGACACCCGCGCGGCAATGGCCCTCTTCGCCCTGGCTCCGAAACCGGAGAAAACGAAGGTGGCGGCCGATGCCGAGGTCGGTCAGACGGATCTTGAGATCCTCGAAGAATTTCTCGGCCAAGCCGTCGGGCGAGCCTCAAAGCCCCCCCTCGGTACCGATGAGGAGCAGAAGCCATGACGGACCGAAAAATCAATCCGATCGACGAAAGGAGGGCGCTCGCCGCCCTCGCTCGGACCCACTTCATTGCCTACGTGCGGATCATGTTCGAGGTTCAGCACCCCGGTCAGAAGTTGGAGTTGGCACCCTATCTGAACCTGATCGCGGCGGACCTCGAAGGGGTCCGTCGCGGTGAGACGAACGAGTTGATGATCAACTTGGCACCGAGGAGCCTCAAGTCCTTCGTCTCCACCATCTGCTTCGCAACGTGGATGCTGGGGCTCGATTCGAGGCGACAAATCATGATCGCCTCCCACAACATGGAGATGGCTAAGCGGCACCTCGTCGGCGTCCGCAAGATTCTGGAAAGCGATAAATACGCGTGGCTCTTCCCGAATTTCCAGATCGGTGACAAGAACGCCGAAGCGGAGGTCACCACCAGCCTCGGCGGTTATGTCCTGGCTGTTTCGTTCGATTCGGCGCCGACCGGTCGTGGTGCGGACTTGATCATCATCGACGATCCGCTTGGTGCCGACGACATATACAGCAAGGCGGCCCGCGATGGATGCGAAAACTACTATCAAGATGCGCTGGTCAGTCGCCGCAACAGGTTGAATTCACCGGTCGTGCTGGTCATGCAGCGACTGTGCGAGGACGATCTCGCCGGGCGACTGATCGCTACCGGCGGATGGAAGGTCAGGTCTCTGCCGGCCATCGCGACGCAGGACGAGGCGATCCCTTACAGAGACCTCGAAGGCGATCACGTCTTCCGCCGCAAGGCTGGAGAAGTGCTCAATCCGTCGAGGATGACGATCGAAGAACTAGAAAAACGCAAGGCATCACCGAGAAATTGGGCTGCTCAGTACCAGCAGAGCCCCGTCGCATCTGGAGACCGCCTGGTCAAATCCGATTGGCTGAAAAAATACACCGCGTTGCCGACAGGGAAGGGGTTCCACGTGCAATCTTGGGATACTGCGAGCTCGAAAAGCGATCGGGCCTGTTATTCGGTAGCTCTGACGTGGTGGGTGCAGAAAGATGCTGTGTATCTGGTCGACATCTTCAGAGCCAAGCGAGACTACGACGAGATCCGAGAAGATGCCATCCGACTCGCCAGGGCGTACAAGCCACTGCACGTTCTGATCGAAGACAACAGCTCCGGGCCGGTTATCAATCACGCGGTGAAGGACTTGGGCATCGACACGAAAATCCACCTCATCAAACCGAGTGAAGCAAAAGAGCAGCGGCTCGAGAAATGCCTCGGCATGTTCACCGGGTCGAAGGTCTACCTGCCGGAAGTGGGCGTGGCCTTTGAGGAATTCATCGCCGAATTACTGTCATTCCCCTACGGGTCCTACGACGATCAAGTCGACGCCGCGACACTGTTCTTGAACTGGGTCGAATGTCGCCTCGATCGTACGGTGAAAGAAAGGGGATTCGACTTCGCCGAGAAGATCCTCGCCCGCGGACCACCCGAACGGGATCCCCCCGGCTTCGCCAACGTCGGCCGAGGTCTGCAGCCATGGGGGAGCAGCGGGAACTTGAGACCGGGCTCCGGAGGAAATGGCCCGAGGCGGCCGCGTAGGGGGTGGTGAACTCGACCGAGACACGAGAGCGCAGGCGCCGTCGACCAACGGCGCCTTCTTTTTCTCCGTGTACAGGAGCGCAGAGGCGGCTTCGTTGGGAGCTGTAGGCGGGATGTGGCTGGACTTTCGTGGGGTTTAGAGCGTGTGTCGGGGCAAGTCGATGCGTGGCCTGTGTCGCGGTCGGGCGGACGAGGATCTCGAGGACGAACCCATGGCGGGAGCCGACATCCATCGACACCACGATCGTCGACGAGCCAGGGGCGACGACCGGGCAGTGACCCTCATGGGGGCGTCGGTCGCGGCGATGCAGTGGCGATTGGAGGAGGCGGCCCACCGGATCAGGGAGGCCGCCGACGCCCTTGGACGAGGCGACCGCGAGCGAGCCCATCTGAGGCTGCTCTATCTCGAACCACTGGTCCATGAGGCCGAGAGAGTTCTCGCCGCTGCCTTGATCCTCGTTGGCGAGGAGTCGCGCTGAACCGCCGGTCGACGCGAGAGCCGAGCGGTGAGTTGTCCGGGCTCTGAACCAGGATGGCGGGCCAGAGCGAGGTGCCTCCGAGGACTGGTACTGCCTCCGGGTACGCCAAGGGCACGTCGGCCGGGAGGCGAAGGGATGCGTCGGCCTGGTCGCTCCCAAGAGGTCGATGCCGTCTGGCGGCCCGGGGCGGGCCGGCGGGATGCTGAGGAATTCAGGTGTGTGGGCGGCCTCCTACCGCGCGTCGTCGATGGCAACCCGCTGTTAGTGTGCGCCCGGGTACGACCGGATCGCGCCGAAAGCGGACATTGAGCCCGAGCCGGTGCCCCACGCCGATGCCGAAGGCCGCGACAGAATGTATGGCCAACAGGTTCCCCCACCTGGGAATTTTGGCGCGAAGAGCGAAAACTGCGGACCCTCACGGCTTCAGGAACTAGGTCTTTGAGCAGACTGAGCCCTACATCTGGTAGAGCCAAAATTGATCTTCGCATAAGCACGGAGTGGTTGCATTGAGTTCCTGGTTGCGCAATTATCGCGCGGGGGCATGAACCTGAATGGTCACTTGGCGAGAGGGCGGACGCGCAATCCTTGCGCACGCGAGGCGGGCTTCGAAAGAGGTCAAGGCCTCCGACGGCACCGACATCGCGCGCGTGCGCCTCGCCCGTGACCTCCTCAGCGCACGCGGCGGCGAAACCGAGTTCGGAAGCTTCGCTCGCGCGCTTTCCGCGCTGACCCTCGACGAGCGCCACTATTGGGTTGGCGTCTTCTACACCTTGCTGCTCGCCGCCGAGGTGAGGCGGGACCAAGCCGCATATTTTACCCCGCCCTATCTGGCGAACGCCGTGCTCAACCTGGCCGTCGAGTACGGGTTCGACCTCAAGGAAGGATCCGTGCTCGATCCCGCCGCCGGCGGCGCCGCGTTCCTTTCGACTATCGCCGCGCGAATGACGGCTGTCGGCGCGAAACCGGATCAGGTCGCAGGCCGCCTCCATGGTGTGGACATCGATCCCGGTCTGGCGCGGATCTCTCGCGGCCTGATCGCCGACCGACTGGGGCTTGGCGGGGTCGCCACCATCGACATGCGCGTCGGCGACGCGCTCCGTCGCCGTTGGAAGCCCGAGTTCGACCTGGTCGTGGCCAATCCGCCCTACGGTCGTATCACGCCGGCGGTGTTGGCGGGCGACCACTGGAAGAAAGTCGCTCACAGCGGCAACATCAACAAATACGCCGTCTTCGTTGAGCTCTGCCTGCGAGCCGCCAAGCCGGAAGCATTGGTCGCCTTGGTCATTCCGTCGAGCTTTCGGACCGGGCCGCTTTACACCAAGCTTCGCGGTTACCTACAGGCCCAGGCCCAGGTGCTGTGCGTCGGGGACGTCGGCCCGCGGGACGAGGTCTTCGCCGACGTAGCCCAGGATGTCAGCGTCCTTCTACTACGCAAGACCAGCGCGGCGGAACGCGTGAACACCCGCTTTTGCAGGATCAATGCGACCACCGGGGTCACGGACATCGGCGCCTACCCCCTACCACGGGACCAGGATGAGCCCTGGCCGTGCCCGACCTTAAACGCCATGCCGCGCGGCGGTGCCACGCTCGCTGACTACGGGGTCAGTGCCAAGGCCGGCTACTTCGTCTGGAACCGAGAGGGTGATCGCCTACGTAAGGTCGAAGAGGCCGACGCCTATCCGCTGATCTGGGCGAAGAACGTCAAGCCGGGCCAACTCTGCCGGCCTGCAGGCAAGGATGGCAAGGCCGCCGACTTCGTCGCCTTCGAGGAAACGTCGACCTCGATTGTCCGCCAGCCTGCGGCCGTGCTGCAGCGGACAACCAACAACAAGCAGCCCCGTCGTCTCGTGGCGGCCGTAGTCGATCCCGCGGTCTATGCGCGATGGGGCGGCTTTGTAACGGAGAACCACACCATCGTCCTGATAGGGGATTGCGCGGCCGATGTCGCTCAAGTGTGCCAACTCCTCAACACCGCGGCCGCGGATGCGCGCTACCGCGCGCTGTCGGGAACGGCGGCGGTTTCGGTGCAGCTGTTGCGAACCCTCGACCTGCCAAAACCCGAATGCCTAGCGGCGGCGACCAAGATCCACGCCGACCCCGAAAAAGCAACTCTCGCGGCCTATGAAGCTTCAGCCCTTTTGCACGCGAGGCGCCATGTCGCGTGATTGGGATAGTCGCGGCCGCGGGCCGCTTCAGGGGCGCTTCGATCAACGCCAGGCGGCGGCGGGCCTGAGGGATCAACTCGCTCGGCAAATGGCGGACTCATTCGCCAAGCGTGCTGCGGCGGCCACGCCACCGCCGCGTCCGCAACGGCCGTCCGCCGCCTATGTCCACGCGCTCGGCGAGCTTCCGTTATATCAGGTCGGCAGCCAGCAGCCGCTCGGCGTCTCGCCGGCCTACCGCAAGCTCGTGGAGATCATCGCCAAGTCGGCGAGCGAAGGTGGACGGCGCACCGTGCTGTTTTGGCCGGCCTCGGAAATCTCGCTGGCCGCCGGTGCGGTCCTGACATGCCTCGCCGATTGCCTTGCGGCCCCGCCGGTTCAGGTTGTGTTTGAAAGCGAGCCGGTCTCGGCACTGTCGACGCCAATCGGTCTACGCACATTGTTGTTCCCTGCCGCCAGCACGGCTCATCGCCCGCTCAAGGACGTCTACGTGGACAAGGAGACGATCAGCCGGTGCCATACCCACCATCACGCGAGAGCTACACGCCTTCCGACTGAGGCCGCTCTCGCTGACTATCACCAAGTGCTATCACGGGTAAAAACCCTGACCGGCCTGGCGCGGGACGGTAAGGTCTACGATGAGTTTCGCCATCCAAACCTCGACGAGGTCGTGGCAAGTGGCCCGCTGAGCGGCCCGATGCCTGACTACGGCCATCTGCTTTGGCATGCACGCGCCAAGACCGATCTGCGCCTGCATACCCGCACGGGCTTGGCCGACAATCCGAAGGCGGCGCCCTTCTTTTCGTTTACGCTTCGCGCCGCCGATGCGGCGAATGCTAAGATCGTTGCCGCAACCTTGCCGATTGACGTCCTGATGATCGATCTGACCCGCAGGGGTCGAGCTCGCCTTGGGTTGATCTGGCGCGACCGGGTCTGCGAACTCGTCGCAAAGGTCGAGGCGGCGCATCGCGGGATCGGCGTTGTGGCCCTGACCGACGATCCCTGGACGTTCGACGTCGTCCGGTTCGCCGCTCTGGCGACGGAGACCAAGGTGCGCGGGAAAGCCGACCTTAAGGCCTGCCCTTCGGAAGTGGTGTTTGCCACCGACAGCGCCGTGGCGGCCCCTGCAGAGGGGGCCGCGGTCGAATGGCGAGGCTGCGAGCGCATCTTGGTCGAAGGCTTCGGCGGCGAACTCGTCACCGAACTGGCGCAGCTTCGCGCCCTGGCCGCGACCGCGAGTGACGCCGGGGACGCCCGTGGGGCCGAGACCGTGCGCCGACTGATGGGACGGCTGCGCAGCGCGGCGTCCCTGCCGGCCTCGCTTGGCGCCCTGAGCGCCTTCGTCACGTCCGAGATGGGCCGAGCCGTGGCCGCCGAGCAGGTCGCGGCCTACGAGGTCAATGGGCTGATCTCGGATCTGACCGAAGTTGGCTCGGTCCTCTCCCAAGTCGCCTACGACGACCTGACCGCGTCGATCGCCAAGGCCCGGGCGCTGCGTGAAGCCGTCGTCAGGGCCACGCCAATGTCCGGCCTTCTCAAAAAGGCCGTGCAACGCTTCCTTGGCTCTAGCTCCAAATGCCTGTTCGTCTTTCAAAGTGACCTGATCGCCGAGCTTGCCTACAAAGATCTGGTCGCACAGATGCCCGACCTCGAAGGTCGGATCGACAACGGCATGATCCACTTCACGGACTTGCAGGGCGCCGCCGACATCGCCAGCCTGCCGGACGGCGAGCGAAACCAGTTCTACCGGCTGATCTTGGTGGGGCCGACGCGCGCCCAGTTGCTGGGTTGGATGGCCAAGCCATGGCTTCCCAAGGAGCTGCTGATCCTCCTCGACCTCGATACGATGCGCGCGACCAGCCGCGATGCGCGTCGGTTGTCGCTGTATCCCGAGTTCGCCCCGCTGAAAGGCCGGTTGGCCCTGCTGGCCCAGAAGACCGCCGAGACAGTCGGACGCCTTGGCGGGGCTACCATCAAGCTCGACTCGCTGGAGGCGCCGCTGCCCGACGTCGAACTCCCGATGGGAACCGTCGTTGACATGGCCGGGCCGTCGCGCACGCCGCGCGACCTGATCGAGTTCACCCTGTCGAATGCGCTGAAGGTGATTGCACGGCCGCGCACGCGCCTCGTATCCAGGCTGCCGAGCCAGGCGCTCGTCAGCTACGGGGAGACCGAGGCGTCGAAGGTCGGCGAGGGCGACGAGATCTGCGTCATGGGCCAAGCCTTCATCGAGAAGATGCGGCCGCTGCTGAACATCTCTGCCGTCGCCGCCGAGGAGATCCGCAGCTACCACGACGTCGTCCGCGAGAGGTTTCGCGACATTCCGGGCGTATCGGTCTCGGCGCGCCTGCGGGCCGTCTCCGAGCGCATGGGCGAACCGCGCGTCGATCCCGCAAAGATGCGATACTGGGTCACCCTCGACGATGAGGCCGACAAGGCTCTGCACGATGTCGTGCCGCACGCGCCGCGCGATCGCGACACCTTCTTGCGGTTCATGAAAGCCCTGGGCGTCCCGAAGGGAACATCACTCCGCTTCTGGGCCTGGGCGGTCATCGAACAGCGCTCAGTGCGCCAGCGTGTTGGCTCGGTGCTCTATGACGCTTACCGCAGCATCCTGGTGGACCCACATGGGGCGGACGCCTCCCAGCTCGACCGCCTGTCTGGCGTGAAGGCTGTCCGATCCGCCGCCGAGCAGTTTGTCGCCACAGTCACCGGGCGCCGGGAGTTTAGAGGATGAGCAACGGCTACTCGTCTGCGCAGTTGCGGAGCATAGACGAGGAGGTGAAGGAGGCCGTCTGCGACGCCCTGGTCAATCTCGTCGTCGACCGAGTGTCGGGCGCCGATGAGCAGGGGCGAGTGATCTTCGGTCGGTCGCCGCGTCGCGCTATTTTCTCTGGGCAGCTCCTGCCGCGCTTCGACGACAGCGGCCAGGAAGACGAAACCTCGGATATTCGGATCGCCGCCATCGGCTTCGACTTCACGACGCGATCCGGCATGGGCGGGGATCTGACGATCCAGCCGTCTGCTGCGGTCTACATTCGAGCCCTGCCGACCTGGGAGGAGCTGCAGAATCCCCGCAACGGCCTCGAGATCGATTTTCGACTCAACACGGCGACCCAAACAGCAATCGATTTGGCGATCCGCACGCGTCGCCAACAGCTCTTCCTCGAGCAGGGGCTCGACAGACCGCGCTGGCGGGACCTGACCGAGACCGCCCGGTCAGAGGTCCGGCGCCGGCGCTCCGAAATCCAGGAACAGGTGCGGATCGAAGCCTACCGTACGCATAACATCGAGCTCGTGCGGGGCGACATGGATGACGCCGTTGTCGAAGAGGCCCTGCCCGAACCCGGGCCACCCGGCCCAGATCCAGCGCAACCGCCCGAAGGCGAACCGCGCCCTCGGATCGCGACCTTGCTTCGGCAAAGCCGGCGCATTCCCTACGGACTCATCGACCCGGCCCAGCTGCCGGGGAAATGGGTGCGACTGCCTTTGACGCTGCCGACGGGGACGCTGCGGCTGGAGGATGACGCGGAGGCCTTGGCCGTCGCGGTCGCCGGCTACCGCGACCAACTGCAACTCGCCGCGGCCGCCTGCGTCGCCGATTGGCTGGCCTCGGAGGACGGCCGGCTGACGGCCTGGCGCAATGTCGTTATTCGGCCGGCCGACGCTCAAGACGAAGCGGCCTACAACAGCTTCCTGACGGCGGCCCAGGCCCTTCCGGTCAACGCAGCTGATGTGGCGCCGGACCTCACCCAACTCGCCGTCACGGTCGAGCGGCAGCAGGACTTCGTCGATCCGATGGTCCAGTCCTTCAGGTTGACCTTCGACAACCAGGCGCCGGATGTCCCGCTGCGCCAGGCGCTGATGCGCTGCCATGCCCTGTTCGGCTGCGCGCTGAGGGTCGAATTGCCCAGCGCGTCGCACATTCCCCTCCGCCTGGACAGGGTCGAGCCCTCATACCGATTCCGCCACTTCCTCGAGTATCCGGCGATCGGTTTGAACTGCGGCGTCGATGCCGAGATCGGCCCAGAGACCGTCAGCCTCACGACCACATGGTCGCCGCGCTTCGTCCAGCCGCGGATCATTCCACGCAGCGCTGACGTCCCGACCCAATTTGGACGCCTGGCGGATCGGACCTTCCACGTCGGCGATCTCCATGTCTTGCCGACCGCCTACACCACCTGGGTTCGCGACCATGTCAGCAGTCTGCGCGACCAGGTTCGCCAGGGCCTGTCGCCCGAGGACGCCGATATCGAAACGGCGCGTCTGGCTGTCGATGAGGCCGGCCAGTCGGATGAGGCTGGTTTCATCCGGCGCGGCGTCGACCTCCTGGTCGAGGCTCAGGCCGCCTCCGAGCAACTGGCGGTGGACCCAGCTGGGCCGAACGCCGCGTCTCTGCGGCTACGGGCGGCGCCCTACGAGGCGTGGCTCTTGATGAACCGCGCGTTTTTCGAGCGCGATGGCGCCGACGCCGGCCGGGGCTGGCGTCTGTTCCAGCTGGCGTTCGTGCTGGCCCATATCCCGACGTTGGCGTCGCGGATGCCGGAATACCGAACCTATTACAACGCCCGTCTGGACGAGGACACGGTTAGCCTCCTCTACTTCCCCACCGGCGGCGGCAAGTCGGAGGCCTTTTACGGGACGCTCCTATTCGGGCTCTTCCTCGACCGCCTGCGAGGGAAGGATCGCGGCGTCAGCGTCCTGATCCGCTATCCATTGCGGCTCCTGACCTTGCAGCAGGCGCAGCGCCTCCTGCGTCTGCTGATCAACGCCGAACTGATCCGGCGCCGGGAGGGGATCGGAGGCTGGCCCTTCGAGATTGGCTTCTGGGTCGGTGCGTCGAACACCCCCAATCGGTACGCTGCCGTCAGCGCCGACGTGCCACTGGCCGGGGACGGCGACTTTGCGGACGATGCGCGCTTTGAGGACGGTGCGGATGAGCCCGCCACCATACGGGATCGCGGACGACGTTATCGCGAGCTTCGGACGGCTTACGACAAGGTGCCGACCTGCCCATGTTGCGGCTCGCAGACGGGGCTTCGTCGGTACGAGATCGAGGGCCCCACGGCCAAACGTCTTGCGATCCTCTGTTTCAATCGCGCTTGCTCATGGAACCAGGCCCACGGCCAGCTGACGCCGCTACCGTTCCTGCTGACGGACGACACGATCTACGCCCGCGCGCCCGCCGTCCTCCTCGGCACCGTCGACAAACTGGCGATGCTCGGCCAGGACACTAATACGATAGCCAAGGTGGTCGGCATGTTCGGCCTCGCGCGATGGGTTGGGCCAACCGGCCACCTGGACACGCCGCGCCGCACCGACGACTTGCGGGACGGCCCCGGCGCCACCGGCCATGCGCCGGTGTTTCCGGCCTACCGGAACGGCCAGAGGGTATTCCATGACCCATTCCCCGCCCTGATCATCCAGGACGAGGCGCACCTTTTGGAGGAAAGTCTCGGCACCTTCAGCGGTCTGTTCGACACGCTGCTCGAGCACGTGTTCCAGGAGATCGACGGCGCCGCTGGCGAAGACCTGCAGCTTGCTCGGACTTGGCGAGGCGATGACTGGGGCGCGGCCCGCATGCCCAAGGTGATCGCGGCGACGGCCACGATCTCCGACCCGGACCGGCAGATCGAAGTCCTCTATCAGCGACGCGCGCTTCGCTTCCCGTATCCCGGTCCCGACATCTACCACTCCTTCTTCGCCGAGCCGGCGCCGGCGCCGGCCGGCAATCCGGACCGCCAGCAGCTGGCCGGAGCGCTACCGTCTTGGGAGGCGCCTGAAGCGACGTCGCCCTGGATGAGGCTCTACGTCTCGCTCATGACCAACGACGCGACCCACACGGTGACCTCGGTCCATGTGCTCGGTGTCTTCCACACGCTGGTCAGCGAGCTTTGGGCTGAACTCGTCGTGGATGAGACCCGCCCCCGGGCCGTCGCGCGCTTGCGCGCGGCCGTTAGTCCCGGCCGGGCCGGCGACTGGCGCCGGGCCGCCATCGACCGTTGTGTCGCCGATGGTCGAGACGAGGATGTCCTGGCGGTGGTCGACCTTCATCGGATCGCGCTCGCCTATGTCACGAACAAGAAGGGCGGCGACCAGATCATGGACGCCCTCGACGCCGCCGTGCGCCTCGGACATCAGGCGGCCGGCGTGCCCGTCGAGCATTTCGACAGTCGGCTGATCTCCGGCGGTGTCGACATGAAGGACATCCAGACCGTCATGGGCGACGCCGAGCGCAATTTTGCTGGGCAGGAATACCCGTCGCTCGACAGTCTGGTCCGCAACATCGTCGCGACCTCCGCCATCAGCCACGGCGTCGACGTCGACCGCTTCAACAGCATGTTCTTCGCCGGCTTGCCGTCCGACATCGCCGAGTATATCCAGGCGTCCAGCCGGGTAGGCCGGACCCACGTCGGTTTCGTGATGCTGCTGCCCACGCCGCAGAGCCGCCGCGACCGCTACGTCGTCGAGACGCACGACATCTTCCATCGGTTCTTGGAGCGAATGATCGCGCCGCCGGCGGTGGAGCGCTGGGCGGAGAACGCCATCCGCCGCGTGTTCGCCTCCTACATCCAGGCCTGGGCGATCACCAAGGAAGGCGTCGAGTTCATCCGCACCGCCGACGCGACCAAGGAACGCGCGCCGCAATTCGACTACGTGGGGCGGCTCGGTGGCGACGCGCGCCGGGAGCCGGTTAGATTCCCCGACGAGATCGGCAACTTCATCCTGAGGGCTGCCGGCTTCGAAGGGCGCGGTCGCGATCATGTCGGCCGGCCCGTTTACGACGAGCCTTATCGCCGCCTCGTCGACCGGGCCTCGCAGGAGTTTTCCAACTCCATGAAGGCACAGTCGACCGAGAGCCGGCTCCGCGACTACTGGATCGACCAGACCGCGGTCTTCAGGAAGCCAATGACGTCCCTGCGCGACGTGGACGAGGCCGGTATGATTGTTGGCTCGGCCTACGACCCGGCCTCAAGGACCAACAATACGCGCGTGGAGCCGACCGCCCTCGCGCGGGTGATGCGCGCCATCCGCAGCCAGCGGGGCGCAGCCGCGGAAACCGACGCCGAGCTTGATGGAGATAACGCGTGAGCCGCCCGCCCAATGGCCGTTCGCCGCAGCGGGACGGCGGGTGGCGCGATCGCCGCCCAGCCGCCATTCGCGGCGGCTTCGAGCCCCCCGCCAATCCCGATCTGGAGCCGCCGAAGATGGTGCGCTCGCGGGTCCAGCTCGCCACCTCTTACGCCCCGGGGGTCCTTCTCACCTGGGAGGGTGGCAAAGGCATCTGCCGGTCGGTCCCGATCCGAAAGCCGGTACAGGTGGATCGGACCACGGAGAACCAGATCTTCGATGGCATCCGTGAGTTCGCCGAGAACTGGCAGTCCCGAGCCTTATCTGTCCGTCCGGCCGGCGAAGTCGCCCCGGCCCTGGCGCTCGATCCCGATTTCTACAATGTCCGCACTGGCCAGGTTGAGATCGATCGCCAGCATTTCGAGACCACCGACCCCAGCGTGGTGGGCTATGTGCCATATCCGCTGATGTTCCAGTGCGGGGTCTGCAGCCGCATCCGCGAGTTTGCTTCTGTCGAGGAACTCGACCGTCAGCCCCTGCCGCGCCGTTGCGGCGACCATGACGGCCGGTGGGCCCAGGTCGATGTCGTCTATGCCCATTGGTCCGGAAGCATCGAGCCCTTGAGCCCTAGCGGCTATCGCTTCGATCCCGCCGATTCCCGCGTGCATCGCATCGATGTCTGCACCTGCGGGGCCCGGAACTACTCGCTGCGCAACCGCGCACCAGTCTTCTCGGAATGGAGATTCGTCTGCAACGAGTGCGGCGTCGCCAAGGAGCTGAAGAAGCCCGACCACGACACCTACGAAACTCTCGAAGCCGATCGCCAGGCTGGCGGGCGGCAGTACGAGTTCATTGAAGTGAACATGCTCCCGGTCTCATACCGGGCGAACTCGGCCTTCTATCCTCAACGCGGAAGTTTCATCGAGTTCCGCAACGCCGACGTGGTCGACCTGCTGACTGAAGGCCGGCGGTTCGATCTCTCCCGCGCACTTGCCCGCATCTACAATGTCCCGGTTGCCGAACCGAGCGACGCCGACATCGAGACCGCCCTTCGCAACGCGGGGCGGACCACGGAGTGGGCTGACTACCAGGATCTTGTCGACATGCTGCGGCGCGCCGAAGAGCGCGGGTCCGAAGAAGGCGTTCTCCGCTGGCGCGGCGCGATCACCCAAGCCCGGGAGGCCTGGTACGAAAGCGGCGTGGTCAGGCGCGGTCAGGTCCAGAGCCCGGCCCTGGTAAGCGCGGCGCTGAACCGGGAGGGTTGGGCGCGCCGCTACGATCCCATCCGCCTCGCGCTTCAGCACAGCGCCTTCGTCGAAGAGCACATTGCCGAACGCCTCCCGGTGTTCGAGGCCGTCGATGTCATGACGCCTGACGCACAGCTCTCCGATGTCGCAGGCGATCCCACCGCCCTGGCCCGCTATCGCGGCACGATCGGACCGCTTTTCGACACAATGGGCGTCGAGCGGATGGTCTTGATCCGCGGACTACCGATCTGCGAATTCAGCTTCGGCTACTCGCGGGTGTCGTCTGGCCCGATCTACCAGCGGGAAACCCAGGGGCGATCGGTGTCCATGCCGGTGCGCCTCAAGGCCTTCGACATTCTACCGGTCCAGGGTGCCCGCAAGCATCCGATCTACGTCACGCGCCAACGCAATGAAGCGCTGTATTTCAGGCTGAACGAGGCCAAGGTCCGGCGGTGGCTTGACCTGAATAACGTCCCCGATACCCCCCCCGCAGGGGTCCATATCGGTCAGCGCCTGATCGAGACCTACCAGGACTTTGGGCCGTTCTTGGAGGACTACAAGGACCGCGAGCGAGGCGGCACGCCGAGATCGCTGGGCAACTACGTGTATCTCCTGCTTCACAGCCTGGCCCACCAGCTGATGCACTCGCTCGCAGACCTATCCGGCCTCGACGCTGACGGCCTAGGCGAACACCTCTTCCCGGCCGACCTTGCGTTCGTCCTTTATCGCAAGGGGATGACGCCGGACCTGGGTAACATCTCCGCCATGTGGCGAAACCATGCCGAAGACTACCTGCGGCGCGCAATCGATCCTCGCCTTCTGCGCTGCGGCTCGGGTTCGCTGTGCGATGCGCGCGGCGGTGCCTGTCCAGCCTGCATCATGGTCAGCGAGACGACCTGCATCGCCTCCAACCAACTCCTGTCCCGCGCCACCCTGCGCGGTGGACCGGCGCCGAATTGGGAAGCCACGACGGCGCCGCCGATCGTCGGGTTCTTCACCCCCCGCGTGCAGACATGAAGGCGCGGGACCTCGTTTCGCCAAAGGGTACGACACGGCTTGTCGTCACGCTGCCCGGCGAGCAGAGCCGCTTCGCAGACGCCCTGAAGCGCCATGCCGGCGCAGCCTTCACCACCCTCACCGACACCCACGACGCCTTTACCCACATTGCGCAGCGCGCGGTCGACCGCCTCGTCATCATGGTGCCCTTCATCGACAAGGCCGGTGCGGAGTGGGCGGTCGAGCTTTTTGAGTCTACGGCTGCGACAGAACGGTTGTTAATTCTCCGGGACACCTCCCAGCTGATGAGCTGTGGGCAACACGGACTCCATCTGAGAACCCTCGCGACCGGGATTTTCGACTACAGTTTCTCCGAAGAAGGCGACGAGACCACGCTAGGCGAGACCTTCCATGCCAAGATCGTCCTGGCTGATGGTGTGAGCGCCTATGTGGGCTCTGCGAATCTCCTTCGTCGATCGCGGCACGCGAACTTGGAATGTGGCATGCTCGTAGACGGGCCAGGGGCTCTCGCCGTCAGCGTTCTGGTCGATACTGTGCTTGCTGTCGCTCGCGTAGCACGGCCGTTAGGAGCTCATCCAAGAGCGGACGTTCCGAATGTCGGCTAAGGGTCGAACGCAGAAGTACACCCAATGAGCATCGCGAAAGAGAAGGGCCATCTCGGGGATCACCCGGATGGCCCTCGTCGTGTCGGTGTCGCCTGGTGCGGTTCAAATCTTGCGGCGCTTCTGCCCCAAGCCTGCCTTGATCGCGAGCTGGGACCGTGCCACAGCGTAGTTCGGCGCGACCATCGGGTAGTCCGCCGGCAGCCCCCATTTCTCGCGATACTCCTGCGGCGTCAGGTCGTAGGCCGTGCGCAGGTGGCGCTTCAGTGATTTGAACTTCTTGCCGTCTTCCAGGCAGACGATGAAGTCCGCTTCGACCGACTTCTTGATCGGTACGGCCGGCTTCTGCCGCTCGGGAGCCGGCTCGGGGGCGGCCGCGCCGGTCACTGCACGTCCGAAAGCGTCGTGAACCTCGGCGATCAGGCCGGTCAGCCCCGAGAGGGGGACTTGATGGTTGGCGACATAGGCCGAGATCACGTAGGCGGTGAGCTCGACGAGGTTGTCGGAAGTGTCGGTCATGGACCTCGGCCTTTCGTAAGCGTCGTTCTCAGGCCACGTCGGCGAGGAGGCGCGCGGGCGGGGCGTATGCCCAGGGCAGCAGCTCGTCGATGCGGCTGTTGGGGTGATCGGCGACGATCCTGGTGAGCACGTCGGTGAGGTAGGCCTGAGGTTCGACGCCGGCGAGCTTGCAGGTCTCGATCAAGGAAGCGACGACTGCCCAGTGATCGGCACCGCCGTCGGAACCGGCGAAGAGCGCATTCTTGCGGGTCAGCGCCAAGGGACGGATGGCGCGCTCGACGGTGTTGTTGTCGATCTCGACCCGACCGTCGTCGAGGAAGAGCGTCAGGCCGTCCCAACGGGTCAGCGCATAGCGGATCGCCTCGGCCAGTCGGCTCTTGCCGCTGATCCGGCCGATCTGTTCGTCCAGCCAGAGCTGCAGGTTCGCCACCAGCGGTCGGCTGACCAGGTCGCGAGCGGTCCTGCGCTCGTCGGCCGGCTTGCCTCGGATCGACGTCTCGACGTGGTAGATCTCGGCGATCCGCTTCAGCGCCTCGTCGGCGATCGGCGCGTTGCCGGCGGCGGCCAACTCGTAGAACTTCCTGCGGACGTGCGCCCAGCACAGTGCCAACCGGACGGCCCCCTTCTCGGCGAGCGGTCGATAGCCCGCATAGCCGTCGACCTGCAGGATGCCTCGGAAGCCGCCGAGGTGGGCCATCGGTCTCTCGGCCTTGCGGTCGGGGGCATAGACGTAGACCACGCCGGGTGGCGCCTCGCCGCCCCATGGTCGGTCATCCCGGGCATAGGCCCACAGCTGCCCCGTCTTCGTCGTCCCGCGTCCCGGATCGAGCACCGGCGCCGTCGTCTCGTCGGCGAAGAGCTTCTCCGACGTCTTCAGCACCTCGAACAGGCGATCGCGGATCGGCCTGAGCAGCCAAGCGGCGCGCCCGACCCAATCGGCGAGCGTCGAGCGATCCAACTGGATGCCCTGTCGGGCATAGATCTGGGCTTGCCGATAGAGCGGCAGGTGGTCGGCATACTTGCCGACCAGCACATGGGCGACGGTCGCCTCGGTCGGAAGCCCGCCTTCGATCACGCGAGCCGGGGCCGGGGCCTGAACCACCACCTCCTCGCAGGCGCGGCAGGCGTACTTCGGCCGCCGAACCACCAGCACGCGGAACTGCGCCGGGATCACGTCGAGCCGTTCCGCCTTGTCTTCGCCGATCGGATGGAGCACACCGCCACAGCAGCGGCAGGTCTTGTCCTCGACGTCGACCACCATCTCGACCCGCGGCAGGTGTTCGGGCAACGCACCACGGTTCACACGGCGCTTCGTTTCCTTCTTCGCCGCGCCGTTCGAACCGACCTCCGCGTCGGTGATCGCCTCGGCCTCGGAGAGCGCCTGCTCGACCTCTTCGAGCGCCAACAGCAACTGGTCTTCCGGGAGGCTCTCGGCGCGGCGGCCGAAGCGATGGCGCTGCAGCTCCTTGATGATCTGCGCCAGACGCTCCGAGCGAGCGCGCTCGGCCAGCAGCATCGCCTTCAGCGTCTCGGGATCGTCGGGAAGAGCAGGAGCATCGGTCGCCATGACCGTGATTCAACCATATTCGTCAATCGGTTGCGAGCCGATTGCGCGCTCTTGGACTCCCAGGCGATCAACTCGGCGCGAGCGGTGTCCGCACCGATCGGGCGTCATGAACGCGACGCCAATCGAGCCCCTCGAGCAGTGCCGACAGTTGTGCCGGCGTCAGTCGGATCGCCCCGCCGCGCGGTGCCGGCCATTGGAACTTGCCGTCCTCGAAGCGCTTGGCGTAGAGGCACACGCCCGTGCCGTCCCACCAGATCAGCTTCACCCGATCGGCCCGCTTCGCTCGGAACACGTAGATGGCGCCGTCGAACGGATCGGCGCGGATCTCGTCCCTCACCAGAGCCGCCAAGCCGTCCGCTCCCTTGCGGAAGTCGACCGGCTTCACCGCGACCATCACCCGAACCGAGCCGGTCGGGCCGATCACGGCTGGACCTTCAGGGCCAAGAGGATCGCCGTCAACGCCTTCGCCTCGGCGCCGCGACCGACCCTCACCGTAGCGCCACCGATCTCGACCTCGATCAGCCCGGGCTCTTTGCGCCCCCTCGGCCGTCCGCGTCGGCGAACCGGCTCCGTTCCTTCCGCAACAGGAGGTTCCGCCGCCACGACGGCCGGCAGGAACGCCGGTCCTTCCGCAAGCCCATCGTCGTCGGTCGTAACCCGCGCCTGCCGACGCCACGTGAACAACTGCTGCGGCGTCAACCCATGCCGGCGCGCCACGCCGCACACCGTCTCGCCGTCCAGCAGACTCTCCGCGACGATCGCCGCCTTCTCTTCCGGGCTCCAGGCGCGGCGCCGGCCCGCACCGGTGAACACCTCGAACCGCTGGACCCGCGCAGGTTCATCGCTGGACATGTGCTTATGCTCTGAAATCGACATGTGTCGAAGCCCTCCATGGACCTCGACACTCCGACTTCAGCCCACCTCGTGGAAGGTGGGGCTCAGACGACGCTTACGGCCTTTCGAACGGCTGCAGCGATAGGGTGTGTGGAGCACGCGCATGTGACCCGTCGGATTCCATTGTTCGAAACGCGAGGGACGGATGCATCCGTTGACGACGGGCGAATCGAAGCATCGAATTGTCTTAGCGATCATAGCCCGATGGATCGCTGAGGTTCGATGTTTGATGTCGACGCATGTCGAGTTATGCGCGCAGCCCAACTCTCTGGTCACTGCGATGACGACGACCCGGGTCGAAGCCGATCGGCCTCCGCTTCTTTCGACTGGACTTGCCGCGGGAACGGAGCGGTAGTGGGTTGCGACGGTGAGAAGCCGATCGCGACGCCTCGGATCCGAACCGATCCGGGGCTCGGGGTGGTGCAGGCAGACGCATCGTGCGGCTGCACCGACGGAGCCCCACCGCATGTCCCCCTTCAAACTGCATCTCTTCGGATCGACCGAGACCCGAGCACCGCAGACGTCGGCGAGCACGGTCACCCGCCCCGAGGTGCCGACAGCCATGGAAATCGAGCCGCCGAAGGCCTCGTCGCCGCGTGTTCCGAGCGGCAAGCTCGGCATGATCCTCTCGCGCATTTCCACGGCCTCGGGCGCCACGATCGAGGAACTGGCCGAAGAGACTGGCTGGCAGGCGCCCGACCGCAGCCTCCTGCGATTGCTCGGGCAGGCGCACCGCTTCCGGGAGATGCTCCTGCGGGGGGACGGATCGACCATGGCCGAACTCGCGGAAGAGGCCGGGGTCACACCATCGTGGTTCTCGCGGATCGTCCGTCTCGGCTTCCTGTCGCCGAGGATCGTCACGGCGATCGTCGACGGTACTCAGCCCCTGGAACTCTCCGCCGACCGTCTCCTGAAGGCAGGACCGGTTTCATCGGCCTGGTCGGAACAGCTCGCGACCTACGGCTTCGTCTGAGCGCCGAGTCGTCTCGATCGACCACATGGCTCCCGCCGGAAACGGCGGGAGTTTTCGCTCTCCGCGACGCACCGGTCGAACTGACATGAGGCGTAATGTACCGAAAAAGTGGGGTCGAGAGATATAGGGCCTAAGCGCCCCCCGGAAAGCGTACCGAAAGTGTCTCTCCCGACGGCGCCCGAAAGACGGGTCGCACAGGCCTTTGAAAAGACCGGCGATTTCACGCCGCTCGGGCGGTTGTCTCGATGTTGGTGAAGATCAGGAATGTATGGCGGAGCGATCGAGATTCGAACCCTCAGTACGCATCGTCATAAGTCTTTGAATTCATTGACTCCTGTGTGTTTGGTGCACCAGAGAAGATTTACAGGTGACGGATTGAACTCGTTCATCCCACCGCTCCGGCTTCCACGCGACATCCCACCTCCTCTCTCCGACCGACAGAACGCGAGCCTGGGCCGGCCACGTCAACTCCCTCGGGCGGCACGCGGCGACGATGCGAGGCCGAGGAACACGACCATCGCCTGGTTCAACCGCACGACGTCTTCGTCACCGAGGTGGCCGATCTTTCGGCCGAGCTTCGACTTCGGCACCGTCGTGATCTTGTCGACCATCAGGCGGGACGGATTCTGGAGCCCGTTGGTGGTGCTCGGTTCCACCTCCAGCCGGAAGAGGGGGGCCTCGGTCGGGTCGGTGGTGAAGGCGCAGATGGTCATGGACCCGGTCGCGTCGAAGCCGTCGTCCTGCACGAGGACGACCGGCCGCGGTTTGCCGGCGTAGTCGGGGCCACCGGACACCGTCCAGATTTCGCCGCGCCTCATTCGTCGCCCCAGTCCGAAACGGCGTCGATGAAGGCTTGATCTTCTCGAGCGTGGCTGCTCGCCGCCACGGCGAGTGACTGCCGATGCGCCTCCGACCGGAAGGACGGGGCTCGCACGTCCGGGACCCAGATCTGGATCGGACGCAGTCCCTGCGCCCGGAGCCGAGCCCGGTGCTCGCTCACCTTGAGGCGGGACGATTTCGGCGAGGATGCGGGTGTCATGGCGGCCTCCAGGTTACATGTAACTATCACGATTCCGCGTGCATTGCCAGCTTGTCGCCGAATGAGGCGAAGACGTGCCGTCTCGATCGGTCGTGGCTGCTACGAGAGGGCGTAGCCGAGCGCCCGAAACCCCGTCCGCCGCTTGACCGCCATTCGCGCCAGGACGGGGACTTCGCCGTCGACGTAGTCGAACACTCGAACCTCCGACTTGCCCACATGTTGGCGATGAAGGCGACCGACATACTGGGCGAGGGTTCCCTTCCAGGCGATCGGCATGGTCAGGAACAGGGTGTCGAGCCGAGCGTCGTCGAATCCCTCGCCGATGTAGCGTCCGGTGGCGAGCACGAGGCGCTCCTCTGTGTCGGGAATGCGGAGGGCGGCGTCCGCGGCTCTCCGGTCGACCGCCGACATGCCGCCGCGCAGCACGGCGATCGTCTTCACGAACTTGGCGAAGCGATCGTAGAGATGATCGAGATGGTCGCGACGCTCGGTGAGGACGATCGGCGAGCGGCCTTCCTCAAGGGCCTGCAAGACATCGTCGAAGATGAGATCGTTGCGGGTCGTGTCGGCGGCCAGTGCCGCGTAGAGCGCCGGCATAGCGACCCGAGGTTCGCTCGCCAGCGCAGGCGGGAGGCAAAACGCCGTCTGCCGCTCCACCACCGTGTGCGTCATTCCGCGCTCGGCGGCTTGGGTTCTGGCATCGACGCGATGTCGCACCGGGCCACACTGCATGAAGATGATCGGGTGGTGCCCGTCCTTGCGCGCCACCGTCGCCGACAGCCCGAGCACGTATTTGGCCTTGGCGCGGCGGGCCACCAGTTCGAAGCTCGCGGCGGAGAGATGGTGGCATTCGTCGACGACGATATGTCCGTAGTCGGCGACGAGGTCGGCGACCTCGCCGTGGCGGACGAGGCTCTGGATCAGCGCCACGTCGACCACTCCGGTCGGACGCTTGCGCCCGCCGCCGATCGTCCCGACGAGTTTCGGATCGATCGCGAGGAAGGTCTTCAACCGCTCGACCCATTGGGTCAGAAGTTCGCGGCGATGCACCAGGACGAGCGTGTTGCGAGCCCGCTCGGCGATGAGCGCCGCGGCGAGGACCGTCTTGCCGAAGGCCGTGGTCGCGGCGAGAACCCCGAAATCGTGCGCCTTGAGGCTGACGAAGGCAGGTTGTTGAATGGCTTGGAGCTCGCCTCGAAAGATCGTCCCGTCGGGAAGAGGGACGCCTTCGACGCGCAGATCTTCCATGACCGGCTCTGTTCCGAGGGACCCGAGCAAGGTGAGCGCCTCGTCGAGACAACCGCGCGGCAGCCCGATGTGAGTGCGTGTGAGTTCGGCGCAAGAGATGATCCGAGGCTTGCCGAAAGTCGACAGCCGCATCGCCTGAGCCCGATAGAACTCGGGGTTCTGGAAGGCGGCGATCCGGACGAGAGCCGCGACGACCGGGGCCGGCAGACCGGCGCGATCGAACCAGAGTTGATCGGCGAGGACGACGCGCAGTTGTGCCGGCATCGAGGCCGAGATCGCTGGCGGCGCCCGCCGCCGCGAAGGCGTGAGCCGCCAGGGCTCGTCCGCCTCTTCGTCGTCGACCGGCATGCGTACGCCGAGGACACGTCCGGTGCTCTCGGCGGCCTCGACCACGCGTTCCACGGTTTCGAGCGCGCATCGCCCGAGCGACGCCAGGTAGGCCCACTGGTCGGGGAAGGGGGTGAGATCGGCATCGACGAAGACGCTGTTGCCCTGGTCGCGGGCGCGACGTTGCAGCGGCAGCGCGATGAGGTTGCCGAAGCCGCCGAGCGGCATGGAGTCCTGGGCGGGGAAGAAGCGATCGTAGGAGGAAAAGCCGATGTCGGGTCGGCGCTCCATGGTTTCCGTCAGGAGCGCCGACCCGAATCTTCGCGCCGTCGCGGCGGCGATCGCCTGGTCGAAGAAGATCCAGACGTGGCCGCCCGAGCCGGAGCGCGAGCGTTCGAGGGCGGCAGGAATGCCCATGGCGTCTGCGGTCTCGATCACGGCCCGTGCGTCCGCGCTCCACGTCTCGTCGTCGAAGTCGATGGCGAGGAAGCGGCAGGTGTCGTCGGCGAGCATCGGGTAGACCCCGACAACGAAGGTCCCACCATCACGGGCGTGTCCGCGCGTACCCCGCAGGTGACCTTCGACAACTTCGTCGGTGAAGGGCAGGAACGCACGGTGGAGGCAGTCGCTGCACTTGACCCTGGGCTTTTCGCAAACCCCTTTCACCCATTCGTTGGCGCAAGCCGGCGCATAGCCCGAACGGCCGGTCTTCGGGTTCTCCCAGCGGACGGCGAAGACGTCCGACCGACCGAGGAACAGGCTGCGGAAGAGCGCGATCTTCTCCGCGACCGATCGTTCGGCGCTTACCGCATCTCCCGTAGCCTTGTCGGTCGTGGCGCGTCGAAGGGAATTCCGAGACGATCGGTCCGCTTCGAGCCTTTCGAGCTCGGCCTCGACCGCTTGGCGTTCCGCGTCCAGGGCGGCCAGACGCTCTCTCAGCCGTCGGATGTCGTCATCCATGAAGACCTCCGATCCGGTCGTCGCTTCGATCACCGCAGCGCCGGCGGTTCGGCCACTTCGTCGATGTCGCCGGTGTCGGCCTCGAGCGCCTCGCAGATCAGCTTCGACGTCGTTTCCTCCAGATAGATCTGTAGGTCGGTGTGCAGGTCCGTGAACTGCCGCCAGACGATGTCGTCGAAAGCGCACTTCGGGGCTCGCACCATGACCGTCGTCCGGCGTTGCCGCTTGTAGCGATAGGGGCGGAATCCATACCGGCGGCAGAGCGCGACGAACAATTGGACCGACCAAGGGTCGGGCATGGTGAACTGGAGTTCGACCGGCGGGTCGGCTCGCACCGAAACCTGGAGCCGCTCCCGGATGCGTCGGACGGCCGCTTCGGCGGCGCCGCGTTCCCCGTCGGAGGTCGCACCGGCGAGGAGCGCCTCCACCTTGCGAAGTCGCTCCCGAAGCTGGTCTTCGATCGGCATCTATGGCTCCGTTCGGATCGACGCATGATCTCACCACGTTGGGCGACAACGGGTCAACGACGGTCGGTGCGATGTGGCGACGAGATGGGCGCACGTCGCTCTTTCGACTGGACTTCCGCCGGCAACAGAGCGGTAGTGCATTGCGGCTCGCGGGGAAGCGAGCCGTAGGTCGGCCTCGGAACCATCTCGGTCCGGGGCTCGGGGTGGTGCAAGCGGACGCATCCTGCGTCGCATAGCCCTGAGGACCCGACATGCCCCGCCACACTCGCACCGACATCCCCGGCCCCGAAGCCGAACCGACCGCCATCAACGCCGAGATCGCTGGCGTCGCCGCCCCGGACGAGACCCCGCTCGAGCCTGCTCCCGAGCCGGCCATGGCGTCGCCCAAACAGCCCTCCGGCAAGCTCGGCCAGATCCACGGCCTGATCGCCGCCCCCGGCGGTGCGACCATCGACGACCTCGTCGCCTCCACCGGCTGGCAACCGCACACCATCCGCGCCGCCTTCAGCCGGCTGCGCCGGCGCGGCTTTCCGATCGTCCACGCCACCGATGCCGATGGTCGCAAGGCCTATCGGCTCGAAGTCCGGGAGGGGTGAGCCATGCTGCTGGAACCCTCCGCCACCCTCGACCTGCAGGTCCCGTCTCGGGCGACAGGTGGAGTTGCTCGTCAACGGGCCGAAGCCCCCTCCGGTCGCCGGCCACGGTCCATCGACCTGCGAGCCGAACTGCCCGCCCGGCTCGCCGCCCTCGGCACGATGGAGCGCGACGACCTCGTCGCCGAATGGCGCCGGCAGTTTCGGGTGAACCCGCCGGACCGCATCCGCCGCGAACTCCTCGAACTCGCCATCGCCTGGAAGCTCCAGGAGAAAGCCCTCGGTGGACTGAAGAAGGCGGTGGCCACCGAACTGCGCGGCCTCGCCGAGGCGCTCGCCACCACCGGCGACATCCGCCGGGTGAAGACCCCGAAGCTCAAGCCCGGCGCTCGGCTGGTACGCGAATGGGGTGGTGCCACCCACGAGGTCACGGTCGTCGACGGCGGCTACCTCTGGAACGGCGAGGTTCGGAAGTCGCTCTCGGCCATCGCCGAAGAGATCACCGGCGCTCACTGGTCGGGCCCACGCTTCTTCGGCCTCACCTCGCGGGCGAAGTCGGTTGGTGGGGGCTCGGTCGGCGATGTTTCGGCGGCTGAGGACTCTGACGACCAGGAGGACGGCGATGCGTAAGCCGACCAAGACGCCGACCGCGGCATCGACGGCGAAGGCCGCTGTCGTCCGCTGCGCCGTCTATACCCGCAAGTCCTCGGAAGAGGGTCTCGAGCAGAGCTTCAACTCCCTCGACGCCCAACGCGAGGCCTGCGAGGCCTATGTCGCCAGCCAGAAATCGGAGGGCTGGGCGGTCCTGCCGCAGATGTACGACGACGGCGGCATCTCCGGCGGCACCATGGATCGCCCGGCGCTGCAGCGCCTCCTCGGCGACATCGAGGCGGGGCTCATCGACACGGTCGTCGTCTACAAGGTCGATCGCCTCACCCGCTCCCTCGGCGACTTCGCCAAGATCGTCGAGGTGTTCGACGCGGCCAACGTCTCCTTCGTCTCGGTGACGCAGTCGTTCAATACCACCACTTCGATGGGGCGGCTCACCCTCAACATGCTGCTGTCCTTCGCCCAGTTCGAGCGCGAGGTCACCGGCGAGCGCATCCGCGACAAGATCGCCGCTTCGAAGGCGAAGGGAATGTGGATGGGTGGTCGGCCACCGCTCGGTTACGAGGTCCGGGAGCGCAAGCTCGAGATCGTCGAGGCGGAGGCCGAGACGGTCCGCCACATCTTCACCCGATACGCCGAACTCGGATCGGTGTTCGACCTCAGGAACGAACTGGCGGCCGCCGGGATCACCGCCAAGCGCCACGTCTCGGTTGCCGGCAACGTCACCGGCGGCGGAACGCTCGGTCGAGGCGCGCTCTATCATCTGC
>ERZ1645187.932-NODE-932-length-27821-cov-16.894079_pt1 | contig 27821 bp, 27 predicted proteins | sample MGYA00575352_ERZ1645187 | MGnify/ENA primary metagenome ERZ1645187 (study PRJEB40837, sample SAMN11349314) | freshwater sediment metagenome | isolation source: river sediment | host: Sediment | place: India: Wazaribad , New Delhi | collected 2017-02-21 ...
ACTCGCACAGGACGTGCTCCACCTCTCTCATCTCCCACTGTGGCCACTCGGCTGGCCAGTAGGCTGGATCCTTGGACAGCTCGAGGAGCTGACGCATGCCGTCCAACATCTCTGCGGAGCTCACGGTCCTCTTGACATTCTCGTAGAGCACTCGGCTGAGGCCGCGAGACGCCCCAGGGCCGGGATTGGCCCAGGTCATGATGTCCGTGGCGTCTGAGAGCACATGCGTGTGACGCAGGTCTGTCACGAATTCGTAGGCCATGAAGGGACCAACATAGTAGTACCCACACAGCTTCTGGTGAGATTTCTCTAGGCTCCTGGTCTGGCGCATATGGTCATAGATTTCTCGACGAGCGTTCCAGCCAATGTTCATCACCTCGACAAGCCCAGGGAGCTTCTTCATGCCGATGGGGGACTTGATCATGTAGGCGGCGGTGACGAGAGGCTTCAGGTCCGAGAGACAGCGCATGGCTCGCTCTCCGTCCCAGTCCCTGAACAGGTTGTTCTCAAGCATGCGCTCGCCAGTGCGAACCGTGTTGAAGAAGCGGAAGGAGTAGGCGGCGAAGACGACGTCCGGGTCATCCGACATGGGACCGCGCACATGCTCCGCGAACCAGCGAGTAACGGCGTCATCCTCTCGGAACACGTTGCAGAACCTGTAGTTGCGAAGGATGTAGTCCTTGGTCCAGGGTGCCTTCTCCCCGGCCTGTCTCTTCAGGAACATCGTGTAGCGTTCCCTCGCCATGGCGAAGTATTGCGCGGCACCTCTCATGTCAATCCCAGCTCCAGCTTGATGGTCTGCACCGCGCTGTCCCTGTCATGCCACTCGGCGCGGACGCCAGCCTCCAACAGTCGGCGCATTGTCGTCTCCGTGGCCTTGAACTTGCTCTCGGTGTTCCGGGGATTTACCTCCCCCTTCTCCTTGGGCATTGGCCTGGGCTTCTTCCGCCCCTCGTTGCGAGCCTCGGCGATGGCGGTCTTCGCGATGAAAGCCTCCTGCCGACGAGTGTTGATCGAGGAAAGGCAGACGTCAAGAGGGGTGCTCATTCCAACGACAAGAAGAGGGAGACCATCGGTGTGGAGAGCGGTCGTCCGGTTTACCTCTGCAGAGATCAGGAGGCCCTCGAAGAGGACATCTGTCTCATCGTTGTGGTACTGGCGAACCAGCTCATAGATCTGGTCGATGCTCGTGATGGTGTCACAGCCTCCACAGGCGGTCTCATAGTGCCCAGCGAGGAAGAGCCTCTTGCCCCAGACCCGGCTCAGCATGTAGCCGATTGGCTGACGACGACCCTCCACCATGATCGGCTCGGACTCGAAGTAGCAGTCCTTGATCTTTCGAACGACAGTGGACTTCCCAGAGCCAGAGGTTCCTCTGATATTGATGATCATCACGGGTACTCCCGAACCATGCTGAGGGCCTCGCCGCCGATGCTGTACCCGGCGACGGTGAAGCCAAGCCGCTCATAGAAGCGACGGGCACCCTCGTTGTCTCTCATGACGTTCAGCCTGATCGTCTTGGTCGGGGCGTTGTCCACGATGTCTTGAAGCATGATCTCACCAATGCCCCTGGACCTGTGACTCTCGATGATCTGAATGAAGTAGAGGGCCGTCTCTGGAAACCTCTTCTTGTGGCGGACGCAGGTGAAGCCAACGATCTGACCGTCAAGCTCTGCCACCCGGATCCAACCCTTCTCGTATGCCTGCTCCGAGCTGAACATCACAGTGTTCGTGAAGTCCCTCGTGTACGGAGAGGTCTTGGCAATCTTGGCGAGCGTGGCATGCTCCTCCACGGTCGCCGCCCTTAGAACGAGACCGTCAATCCTCTGTGTCATGTTCTCACCTATAGACGTGTGCTGATCAGATGCGCGCACCAGGCGGCGGCGATTGTTCCATTCTTGGCCCCGCCAGTGGCTACCCAAAGCCTGTCACCATGACTGGTGATTGCGCAAGGCCCCTTTCCAGAGAAATACGGTCTAATTCCATACAGTCTCTGAGCTGGCTCATGGTCTCTTCGACCAATTGCCGAGGCGCATCTCTCCTCGCTCTTGATCTGGTTCTCCACACCCCAGTTCTTGGGGATGATGGCAGAGCCGTCACCAGTCCAGATGTGACCTGGATCTCGATTGAAGGCAACGAGCTGTCGATATGGTGCCCAGGGAGAGATGAAAGGCTCCTGGATCTGGCCTGGCCAGAGGAAGGCCATCCCGGCGCGTCCAGCGAGGCCCTCTACCCGAGCCTCTGGCGGCAGAAGCTCGTTGCTCCATACACCCGCCGCCACCACGACGAGGCGAGCCTCTAGGGGCGTCTCCTGGCCTCTGAGCCACACCCTTCCTCCAAGGTCCACCCGCTCAACATCAGCCTCTCTGCGAGGCTCCGAGAGCACATGGGATGGTCTTACCCAGTGAACCATGGTGTGGACAGGACCAACTCGGAAGCGAATGTCCTGCAGACCATAGAGATCATCCAGGAGCTGGAGAGATGGGGTGGAGACGGTCTGTCCAAGGCCGCTGAACCAGGACGGCTTCATGAGGCAGGCGGCTGGGATGGAGCCAGCACCCTTTCTTGGGCTATCAAGAAGATCGACCGAGAGGCCCATGAGCCTCAGCTTGCGAGTGATGATGCACCCAAAGAGTCCACCACCTACGACAATCACGTCCATTCAAGACCCCCATCATTTCCGACAGGCATGGCCTCCAGCATGCGGACCGCTGTCTTGCTCGTGGACCAATCGCCAAGGCCGTGCCTGATCTCGTTGGTGTCCTTGTAGGGGTGGTAGTGTCCATTCATCATGGACTTCCACTTGCAAAGGACAGTCTCCACCTCCTGGAGCGCAACTCTTCTCTCGAACAGCGGCGGGGCCATCAGGTCGTGGAACTCACCCTCGAGGTACTTGACAACCTCCGGGATGACGTCATCCTTCACCTTGATTGAGCCCTCCCGGACACGCTGAGGGTCCATTCCCGCCTTCTGGGCGTAGACCATCTTCGCGGCGACAGTTGGGTCTGTGAACATGAAGATGTCAGCATTCTGAAAGCTGACCGAGCGGACGCCAAGACGATCCAGCATGTCAGCAACCTTGAAGGAGATCCACGGTCCGAAGCCAGCGTGTTCCTTGGCCCGTTCCGCGACTGTGACAAATGGGAGAGTGCCCTCAGGCCCAGAGGCGATGTATTCGACCATGCCCTCTGGTCTGTCCCCGTAGCGAGAACGAAGAGAGGCGCAGGACGTGATGGCCTGCGCCCCTCTCCAATGACGACGCTCGCTGCCCCTTGGCCACCGACCACCGATCGGGCTGGCGGTGTCATTGCGAGCCGCCTTCTCCAGCTCGTCCCAGAAGGCATCGCCCTGGAACTCGCTGAGATGACAGGCCAGCCCGCAGTGATACAGGCACCAGTAGGCGAGCAGCCAGCGAGAGAGCTTGGACGACCCCATGTCCATGCGGTGAAGAGCGATGTAGACCGGGTCCAGGTCTCCAGATGTGATCAGCTGTCGACCAAACTGCTCCACCGAAATTCGTTCATAGGATCGTCTCATGGCTTACTCCGTTACCAGGGTGATGACCCCGTTGTCATCCTCCCGAAGGCCGTAGCCAATGAAAGTGTGAAGAAGCCTCACAACCTCGTAGGCGCGACGGCTGACCGTCTCGCTGGTCTTCTCTCGCTCGTCGTCGAAATTGCGGACGAGGTCTTCGATCTGCTCGAAGGTGGCCCCGCTCTTCAGGAGTTCAGCGGCCTGGTACCGGAGGGTGCCAGGACGAATGGAGCGAACCTCGCTCTGCAGCGGCAGGTTGAAGCGACCCTTGACGCGAGTGCCCTTCTTCCGACCGCCCTTTCTCTTGACAGCGACCTCTTCGACCATCGGCGTCTCCTGAGCCTCAGGTTCCATCATGACAGTACCTTCCACGGTTCTCTCCTTTGTGGAATTGTCAGCCCGTCGGAGCACACCCTCGGCCCGACTGACAGCTGTGTTGTGGTCTCGAAACGTCTTGAGCATTGGAAGACCGAGACGTGTCGCGACCCTGTTGTAGATGTGAAGGAGCTGAGCCCGCGTCAGCGAGACCAGCGTCGTTCGCATCTCCTCTGGCGACCTTGGGATGTCATCCGGGTCAAGTGTGTTGTCCACACTCATTGGTCTTCTCCTTTTCTCGGCCCTCCTGGGCACTGCTGATCATCAACATAGAGCTGCCCAAGGCAACATCTGGCTGTTGACGATTAGGCGATGTCTCTTGTGATCAAGATCTCGATATAGCTCGCGTTGGGAACTGTCTCCACAGCGCCGCTGGCGAAGGTGATCTCGAATTCTCCGCGAAACGTGCCCTGACTGATCGTGTCCGCCGGGAGCCAGTCATGTCTCACCCAGCCATTCGGGGCATCCGTGACAGTGCAGGCCCTGCGGCTAACGATCACTTGATCTGACTCGTCCCACATGTTGAACACGACAGTGCACCCAGAGAGTGGGATCGGGGCACCAGCCCCGTCAAGCAGCTGCCGAAGAAGAGAGGGGCTGGTGTCATTTCTCTTGAGATAAAAGGTCATTCTACACCTCCGAGGCCGTTGATGGGCCGGAAGGCCCTCCCACTGCTTGATTCAGCAGAGAGGGGCCTGAGACAAGATTTGGAGAGATTTCCCCAGACGTTGAGGTGGGGAGCAGGATGTCAAGAGTGGAGTTCCGACTCTGACCCTCCTGGGCAACTCTGCGAAGGATCGCGGCGCTGTAGTCCAGAACAACATCTTGCAGAGAAAGTTGGTAGGCACCCTGGACCGAGACAATCCTACGACCATGAAGGGCGGCCAGAGACTGTCCAGAGAGGAGAGCTGAGAGGGTGTTGAGAGAGGAGCGACGAGCGACCCTGGATCCAACAAGGATCCAGGATGCCACCACCTGGGCCGATGTGACTGCCGATCTTCTTGCAACTCTTGTGGAGACAGACTGACCCTGCATGGAGATCTGCAGAGGGTCCACGCTGATCAGCTTGGGTGGTGTGAAGACTGAGAGACCAATGCTCGGCCAGGATGCCACCACAGAGAGGGTGGTCAGTGGGAGCAGTCTACTGGCTCGCAGAGCCACAGAGCCGGAGAGGGTGGTCGCGGCCACCTGCGCGGCGAGAGAGCGTCCCCTGCGCGTGGCAACCGTCTGCCCAGAGAGGGCGAGGGCGAGGGTGAAGAGGGGGGCTAGCCTGCCAGCCAAAAGCCCAGATGAGCCGGAGAGGGTGGTCGCGGCCACCTGGGTGGGAAGTCTCCTGCCAACTCTCGTCGAGATGCTCTGACCAGTCAGGGAGACCGAGAGGGTGTCTACCCTGGCAACCTCTGACTCCAGTAGCCCGACATTCTGCCCCGTGGCGGATACCGAGAGTACCGTGACTGCAATTCTTCGAGAACGTCTAGTCGAGACATCCTGGCCGAGTATCGAGACAGATAGCGGTGTGACCGCCATCGTCCGGCCTCTCTTCAGAGATACGTCAGGCCAGGTCGCAGATACTGAGAGCGGAGTTGCCACCAGACGTCTTGTCGATCGTACAGTGACATTGATTGCTGAGAGGGCGAGGGCCAGGGTGGCGACATCAGTCGCTCTCCCTGTCTTGAGTTGCACGTTCTGGCCAGTCAGAGTGGTCGCCGCCACCGTGGTGGGGAGGCGAAGTCCTCTCTTCAGCTGGACGTTCTGGCCCGTGAGAGTGGTAGCTCCAACAACGACAGGAAGCCGTGCACCTCTTTCTAGCTGGACGGTCTGACCATTCAGTGCAAAAGATGTCGTGACGACTGGTAGTCTTCTTCCCCTCTCAAGCTGGACATTCTGACTTGTTGAGAGATAGGATGCCGTTGTTACTAGTAGACGAAGACCTCTCTCAAGCTGGACATTCTGGCCAGTCCTGGATAGAGCAAGAGTAGAGACGGAGAGACTGTAGCTTCCAGGTCCAGGGGCGATCCCGAACATGTACTCACGGACGATGGCACCAGCGCTGTCTTCCAGGATCCAGGTGATGCTGGATCCTGGAAGACGAGCGATGTTGACATTCTTAGCCATGAGCGAGCTTGCCGCCGCCTCTCAGGGTCCCACTCGAGGTTGTCGAGGTAAGCACCAGCGGGAACAGACAGGAGGAGTTGAAGATTTCTGGTAGACCCAGCTGTGCCCAGTCGAACTGCTCAGTCTTGTTGGCGATGTTGAGTGGCATGGACATTCTTGGTCTCGTGGCCGTTACCCCAAAGCTCCCAGCCGTGCCAGTAGTCGCGGACAGAGTTATTGTGTCAATGTCCCTGATGAATTTCCCAGAGGAGGCGGCTGGTATCAGACTGTTCAGGGGAAGCATGAAGGAGGCTGGTCTTGTAGCTGCAAGAGACGCGGCTGTTAGGTTCCCAGTCGTCCCGTCATTGTAGGTCACGGCGCAGGTCGCGGTTACAGCTGTCGTGCCAGTCGCTGTGTACCACTCTAGCCACCACATGATGTCCGAGTAGTTCGAGTCACCAATCCGGTTCGCTAGGTTGGAGGTCCCGAGATTTGTGTCGATGTCAAGATTGACAGTCTGAGCAGTTGTGAGGGTGCCATTGAGACCTCCCATGTGCATGAGTCTATCATGGATCTCTACAGTCATCGCCGCGTTCGAGGAGACGGCGTTGGCCCAGGCACCGTAGGTCGTGGCTGGTAGGGTCTGCTGCGTGAATTGAAAGGCCCCTGTCAGGGCATTGGTGCAGACCGCCGCCGCCCCAGGGATTGCACCCTGGCCTGGCTGGCCAGTGGCCCTCCATAGAGAGACATAGGTGCCAGCGGCCTGGGAAGAGATGCTCGCCTTGTCGATTACAAGGCGAGATGAGTTGTTGCCCATTGAATCAATGAGAGCGTCGAGAGACGTGATGGCCATTTCGACCCTCCTTATGCCAGAGAAAGCACACCGTTCACCGGGTCGCAGTCAAGCGTGAAGGTCTCGCCATCAGCGAGCGTGATCGAGGAGCCGTAGTCGAGCCATCCGATCAGTGGGTCGGCGGGGGAGGTGGGGGTGTCATTGTAGAGGACCGCGTACCGGAATGGACCGATGGAGCCACCAGAGGCTGTGAACACGAGGTCCGCCAGGATGAGGCGATAGGTTCCAGAGGTCTGGGACGAGGAGGTCATGGTAATCGCGGAGCCACCAGCGACATAGCCGTTCCCAGCAGAGATCTGCGTGATGTCGGCGAGAACGGTGTTGGCGGCGGTCGGGGCGGTGTTGGTGAGGGCGACCTTGAGGGCACCAGTCTGGAGGTTGTGCACCCCCTCGGCGAGGTGTTCCACGAAGGCGTTGAACTTCTGGAGGGCGGGCATTGGACTCTCTCCTTATGGGCTGGTCGAGGGCATCATACGTTCGGTTCTCAGCAATCGCAATCCGCTCGTCTTTCTACCACGAATGTGATCCTGCCAGAAGTCAATTGACTTCTGCACATTCTCTGGGCTATTGTACCAGTGCGACCTACCCGAGCTATGTGGGACGCAGGCGAGCTGCATCCGAAGCCCAGGGTGATAGTCCCAGCTGAGGAAGCCGAGGGCCGAGTACCCAAACGAATTCGCCACGTTTCTACCAAGGAAGACAACAGTGCGCCCCTCCAGGAGAGGTAGAATTGCAGCCGCCGCGACCTTGGCGAGTCGCGGCGGGAACTTGTCCTCCTTGCCCTCCTTGCCAGGAAACTCCTGAAGGAGGTTCACCCTGTCGAACGTCTCGAGGTACTCATCGACAGAGATGCCCATGAACTTGCAGAGACGTCCCCCGGCGCTACTCGCTGGGAACGGGTACAGGGGTCTCGCTGGATCCGTGTTCGGCCCTGGGGCCTGACCGATCAGGAGTGTCTTCGTCACTTGCTCTTCTCCTTATCTGGAAGCGGCCACGGACCACCTCCCTAAGGATTTCGTCAGTGACCACGATGTAGTGACCGGTCTGCGGGTCTCTGGCGTGTCGAAGAACCCAGCCCATGACCGTGTCAACCTCAACAACATCCTGCATGGGAAGCCCAGAGGAAAGGTCAATGACCTCGAGTTCGTGCCAATCCTCTGGAAATTCTCCAGCTCTCGCGTGGGTGATCTCACTCACAGCTGCGCCGCCCCGTGGATGGGTCGAACACGCAGGACTCGGCGACCTCTGGCGCGGCCTCGGCGGCGGAGACCATGGTCTCGACATCCACGTCCTCCTGTACCGCCTTCTTTGCCTTGGCCACGAAGATGCCGAGGCGCTTCCCGCCAGGGTTGAAGGTCGTGCATCCCTTGCCACCACGATCATAGACCTGGACGTAGATGTTCTTGAAGTCGTCCCACGGCATGTCAGGGGACACGTTGCAGGTCTTTGAGACCGCGCTGTCAACAAGAGCGGCGGCGGTCACGAGGACATCCACGTGCTCCTGGGCGGTCACCTGAGAGGCCAGCTTCCCATGCACACCGAACTCACGAACACCATAGTCCTGGATGTCCACCAGCTCCTTGCCGGAGAGCATGTTCATCCAGCGCTGACCCTCGTACTCGATCACAGGCTCGAGCCCAGAGGAGACGTTGTCCGCCGCGTAGCTGATGGTGCCAGTCGGGGCGATGGAGGTCAGGTGGGAGTTGCGGATGCCGTATCTGCGGATGTCCTCGACAAGATCTGCCGGGAGGGTCTTGATGAATTCCCCGGCGCAGTACTTCTCGGCATCAAAGAGCGGGAACGCGCCCTTCTCTCTGGCCAGCTGGACCGAGGCGCGGTAGGTCTCATGAAGGATCACGGTGAGCAGCTCGCGCTCAAAGGCCAGGAAGGCCGGGGAGCCATATGGGCATCCCAGAGCCTCTCCAGCGTTCGCCAGCCCGGTGATGCCGAGGCCCATGCGCCGCTTGTTCCGGGCCTCAATTCCCTGCTCTACGAGCGGGTAGGTGGAGCGGTCCACCACGTTGTCCATGCCACGGACGACTGGTGGGATGTCGGCGCGCAGCTGGTCATAGTCGAAGAAGTAGGTGCCATCGTCTCTCTTGCAGATGTAGCGGACGGCGTTGAAGGATCCGAGGAGACAGGCCCCATAGGGAGGGAGTGGCTGCTCGCCGCAGGGATTGGTGGCGGCGATCGTCTCGCAGTACCAGAGATTGTTCATCCGGTTGATGGTGTCGATGAACAGGACACCCGGCTCCGCCCAATCCCAGGTCGAGCGCATCATGTATTCCCAAAGCTCGGCTGGGTCTACCTCGTTGTAGACACGGTCACCAAACTTGAGGGGGAATGGTCGACCAGAGGCGAGGCACTCCATGAACTCGTCGGTGATGGCGATGCTCAGGTTGAAGCCCGTGAGACGCAGGGTCTCCTGGAGAGCGAGAACCAGCTGATGACGCCCAGGGTGGTCTGCGGGGAGACTCTCGACATGATCCCAGAGAACCTGGAGCTGGTCGCTCGGCTGCTTGGCGCGAATGAAGGCGAGGATGTCTGGGTGGTCAATTCGCAGGACGCCCATCTGAGCCCCGCGACGGTTCCCGGCGGAGCTGGTCGCTCGACACACGGCGTCATTGATGTGGAGGAAGGCGAGAGGTCCATCGGTATGAGACTGGACGCCACGGATGAGGTCGCGGCTCGGGCGGAGCGTGGACCAGTCGTAGCCGATGCCACCACCCATCCTCATTGTCGCCGCCGCCTGTGTGGCAATGTCCATGATGGAGTTTCGACCCTGCTCGTTCCCGTGCACGAAGCTGTCGTGGATCGATGGCGAGACGAAGCAGTTGTACATCGTGATGTGCTTCATCGAGCCTGCCGCCGCCTGGATCCGCCCAGCGGGCCAGAACCTCATGTCGGCGATGATTTCGCGGAAAACCTTGAAGTGCTCCGGTCCATCGCTCAGGGCATTGGCGATCCGGTTCATCGCCTCCCGATAGCCCTCCCCAGGCTCTCGATACTTCTCTCCGTGAACCTGCATTGAGTGCGGCTGACTCGGTCCCATGGTGGCTCTCCTGTTGGGGTGTGAACCCCGGATCATAGCCCCCGGCCCCGAACTGGCAATAAGTCCTCTGCTCATCCGATCAAAACCCTCTTCCCGTCTGTCATGGTTGCGGCCACCGACGCTCCCTCCAGGAATACTGGGAGGTTCACGAGGTCGGCGGGAATGATTGCAATGAAGCTCGCCTGGGGATAGGTGGACAACACCGCCTCGAATACCTTCGGGGCCTTTGTCGCGTCCCAGATCATCATTGATGGCTCGGAGAGGCCGAGGCGGGCCTGCTCAACGATGTAGGTCACCTGGTTCGCGATCTCCACCGCGTTCGCCTGGGCGGCTCGGACAATTGCCTCTCGGAGCTGGTCCTCTAGAATTCCCATGTCATGACTCCACTATCGTGATTTTCTCTGCGGCCCTGGTGATGCCTGTGTAGAGCCACCGCGCCCTATGCTCTCTGAATGCCCCGCTCTCGTCGAACATGAACACGTTGTTGAATTGCGAACCCTGTCCCTTGTGCACCGTCATGGCATACCCGTAGTCGAACTCCTGGGCCTCCTTGCGCTCCCACCAGGCGAGCTTCTCGTCTCGACCATCGAAGTAGTGCATGTGGCTCTCAACACCATCCAGCACCAGGTCGTCGTCCTGGGCGCTCACATCCATGAAGATCCGATCCTCGTAGATGTCACCGATGGCAGTGGCACTCCACAGAGAGCCATTCAGGAGCCCAAGGTCGTGATTGTTGCGAAGGCATACGAGCTTCTCACCAACGACAGGGTGAGGGGCGTCACGCCCAAGGAGCGAGCGGTAGCGGTTGTTGGAGGCGCGGCGGGTCTTGTTCCGTCCGACTAGGATCTGGTCTGACTGCAGCACCATCTCTGGGCTGACATCAGAGCGTCTGATGTAGCTGCTCTCTCCATAGGTGCCGAGCTGCAGCCGCCCACCCTCTCTCACGATGGTCGCCATCTCGATGATGGGATTGTCCTTCGCCTGACGGTGGATCTCGGTCAGCATTATGTCCGGGGTGGTCTCTGTGAAGAAGCCACCACCAGCGACTGGAGGGAGCTGGGCCGGGTCTCCGAGAACGAGGACTGGGACGCCAAACCAGAGAAGATCTTCTCCCATTTTTCCGTCAACCATGGAGCACTCGTCAATGATGATGAGGCTAGCATCCTTGATGGGAGAGGCAGTGTTGAGACGAAAGGAGGGCTGAGAGAGGTTCTCCCGCTCCTTGAGGATCGAACGCTCCAGCTCCTTCGCCTGGGGGCTGTCCCCGAGGTTCCTGACCCGAAGCCCAGCGAGGTCCGCCTCCATCTCCTTGAGAGCGGAGGCGGACTTCTCTCTTGTGTTGTAGATGAGGCTGTGGATCGTGCTCGCCCCACGGCAACCCTTCTGTCTTAGGACATGCGCGGCCTTCCCGGTGTAGGCGGCGAAGTAGACCTCGCCATCTATGCCCTCCGCGAGGTGGCGGGCCAGGGTCGTCTTCCCAGTCCCGGCGAAGCCAAACAGGCGAAAGACCTGCGGCCTGCCAGAGGCCAGCCACCTCTTGACAGCGAGAAGCGCCTCGTCCTGCTGAGGCGACCATAGCATGTCAGGAACCCACCATTCCTGGGGAGGATGTCGTCTTGCGGTTGTGGTAGACGCGAATTCCCTTGGTCGCGTGATGCTGGACCTCGATGGAGCTGCCGTCCGGCAGGTCTCGAGTGATGGTCATCAAGATGCGCCCAAAGGGCGAGTGCTTGGTGATCCGACCTCTGTGGGAGGAGCGAGGCTGACGAGGGGTATTCTTCTTGGTATAGCCCTTTGGCATCTGGTTTGATCCTTCTAGAGAGATTGGCCCCGACTCTCGCCGGGGCCGACTGCCATTCCTCGCCCTGGGCTTAGAATGGAACCTCGTCGTCTCCAGCGGATCCACCACCGCCACCGCCATTGTCCTGGCTTTCGTAGGCGGCGCGAGCCATGCCGCTCTCGACCATGCGCTTGCAGTCCTTGGCGGCCATGAAGCGCGGGTCATCCGGCGAGAGCAGAGAGGAGGTGAGATCGGACTCTGCTGGGTTGATCACCAGGTTGTAGAACTCACCCTTGTTGTTCTTCTCCTTGGAGGTGGTCAGCTTCACACGATGGGCGAACAGCGGCGGTCGAACCTTGCGACCGTCCCCGGTCTTGATCTGGAACATCCCGATCTTGGTGTTCCAACGCTTGTACACCTTGATCTTGGTCGAGGTGAAGGCGATGACGAGCATCTCCCCCGCGTCACGGTCATCACAGGTGATGCCGTAGACATAGAAGGTCTCAACAAGATCATTTCCGGCATCGGTCCGGTACTTGCCGTACTCACGGGCATTGGCCTTCGCGCGCTTGACCACATCGCTGTTGATCTGGTGCACGGCGACAAAGCCACCGCCGCTCTCGCGAGGAACCCACTCCACGAAGACGTGCTCGGTATGGGCGGGCACGAACTGGAGACCCTCCTTCGCCGGGTACAGCTCCTCGGTGACAGTGTTCAGAAGCATGCCGGGGCGAGCGCCTGGGATGCCACCGTCGTCAGGATCCTTCACCTGCGGGGACATCTGCTGAAGGACGCCCAGGAAGGGGATGGAGTAGTCGGCGGCGGTCTGGTTCTCGAAACCCGAGCCAGCATCCTCGCCGTAGTCAAACGACGCCAGCTCAGTGGACGCCGTCTTCTTCGCAACATCAGTGGAAGCCATGTCAGTCTCCTATGCGCAGCGGGCCGCTTTACATCCCCCCGGTGCCTCTGGGATGATCGCTTCTCTCGCGTCTGTCACACCACTAACCAGGTGTCGGTATCTCTTAGATATCCACCTTGGCCCGTCTATCCCGCACAACGCGGAAGAGGTCCAGTGGGATGTCTACCCCGCTCTCAAGGCACTCCTTGAGGAAGGCTCTCAATGTCGCTGACTCCACCCTACGAGCGAACACCGCTCTCTTGCCACTCTGCTTGAGCTGCTCCCGAAGGGCAATGGCCTCCTCGTCACCGCCTCGTGGGAATGGAACCTCGACAGTGCGCTTGATGAGCGCCCCGTGACCATTTTTCTCAAGCCAATCCAGGGCCTCATCCTTCTCATCATCCGAGCGTCCCATGCTAGCGCGCAGGGTCTCCTTGATGGTGATCTTCAGGCCGTCCGCCGTGCTGAAGGTGGGAATTCCAAGCTCGTCCATCAGCTCTGGGAGACGAACCTCGGAGATGTAGCGCAGGCTCTCCTTCGCCACCACCAGCGCCTCCTCGAGCCTAGCCACCTCTGCCTCGGCCTCCTTCTGCTGAAGAGCGAGGTGGCGCAGCTCGGCCATGGCATTGTCCCCAGTCTGCTCCTGGGCGTCTGCACCGTAGTCGTAGCTCATGTGCCTCTCTCCTTTTCTAATGACGGATCATCAAACGCCCGAGTTTTGTGGCCAATCAAATAGTGAGGCCCTGACGCTGACATACCTGCGATCCTTGCCACTCCACTGTAGCAGGGAGACTCGGCCCTCATTGTAGTCAGCGGCGATGGAGGTCGCCCAGCCTATCAGACATGGGTTTCCAATGAGGAGAAGATGATCCTGATCAGAGAAATCTGACAGCTTGGTGTGAAGCTCGGGTATGATGTTCTTGGGGGAGAAGGGGGAGGCGTTCGAGCCCAGGAGGAAGACAAGATCGCCGTGCTCCTTGGCTGGCTCAAGATCAAACTTGCTGACAAGACCCTGGGCCTGCTCATCCCATCTTAGCTGGCGCTGCACGACGAATACTCTCGGTGTCATGCCCTAAGCCACTCCTTGAGGCGATCTCCAGTGATCTGAGCGGCGATGTTGAACTTGCCAATCAGGGCCTGGGCGATATGGGCATCTACAGTTGGCTCCCCGTCCGGGGATACCGCGACCATGTCGATGTAGTTCACTGGGTGCTCCTGACCAATTCGATGGGCGCGGTCCTCGGACTGCAGCCTGTCGATCAGCTTGAAGCTGTTGTTGTAGTAGATCACGGTTCGAGCGGCGTGGAGAGTCAGACCCTCCTTCCCCTTCGCCGGGTTTCCGACGAAGTCAGTCGCGTCACCCCTCTGGAACGCCTCCTTGGAGGCGGCGCACTCGTCGTCAGTCATGGTCCCGTCATACCTGACAGGGTTCCGACCAATGTCACGAAGCGCGTCCATGATCAGATCGATGTCATTGGTGAACCGTGACCAGACGATGGTCTTGTGAGTGATGTTCTCGTACAGCTCCTTCAGGGCCTCGAGGCGAGGGTTGTGATTGCCCAGGGCGACCAGCCTGTTCTCATCTCCAGAGGGCAGGTACCCACATGTGATCTGCTGGAGACGAAGAAGACGAACAATTGCCAGCGGGGCCTCGACAATCTCTGTGTCGTCACCGTACTCATTCGTGACGCCTGTGTTGATCTCTGTGAAGAAGTCTCTCTTGAGCTCACCGTAGGCTCGGTCCTGCTCTCTGGACATCTCGAAGTACTTTGTCTGGTAGAGCTTTGGGGGAAGGTCGAGGACATCGTCCTTGGTCACTCTTGAGCTCGCCGCCGCGATGAGCCTGTAGAGCCGATCGAGGTTCTTGTACTCCAGGAGGACCTCAATGTCCCTGCGCTGACCCCCGGCGACGTAGATCTCCTGCGTTCCCCACACGCCGTACTCCAGCTTGAATTCGGCGAACGTGTTGATCCCCTGACGACGCCAGAAGTCTTCATCCAAGAACTTCATCTGGGTGTAGATGTCGAATGGTCCGTTTGCGACTGGCGTCCCGGTTAGGATGCGGCGATAGCGAGAGTAGCGACCACTGGCGATCACGGACTTCGATCTCTTGGTGCCAGGGGACTTGATCGCGTGAGCCTCGTCCAAGACCTGCATGCATTTTCTCTTCTGCAGGAACTTCCACGCCGCCTGCTTCCCCTTCGGGGTCATGAAGGCGTCGTAGCTCATGCAGAGGACAGCAAGACCAGAGTGGTAGATGCAGCGGTTGAGCGAGTCTCTGTGGTACTTGGTCTCTGCCTTGATGGTCCGATAGTGATGGGCATAGATCTTGTCCATGACCGCCTTCGGCATGTGTACCGGAAGCTCGTCCGTGATCCAGTTTCTCTCCACGCCAGGAGGGGCGATCAGAAGGAGACCATCAATCTCACCTCTCATGTAGAGCCAGGCGATGGTGTCGATTGTCAGCTTTGTCTTCCCCGTGCCCTGCTCCCAGAGAACAGCGAAGCTCTCTAGGTCTCTTGAGGACTCGAAGGTATCGAGCTGATGCCTGAATGGCTGAGTCTTGAAATCATAGTCAGACAATGATGCCCCTCCGGCGATATCTCTCACGGCACTCCTTGATGAGCGCCTCTCTCGCTGGAGAGCCAGTTGGATAGCGGAGGCGGATGACCTTCAGCTCCCTCTCTGCAGCGAGCCGAACCTTGGACTTGGTCTTCTTGGCCTCTTCGACCTTGGGTGATTCCCTCTCGCTCACAGCTCTCTCCTTTTCTCCGCGCATGATGCCCGAGAGGTCGGTGGGGGGCAACCTCTGACTCAAGAGAGACTATGACTCGTCCTGCTTGGGTTGCCCAGGAGGGCTCAGTGGTTTGCAAGTCACTAGAAAATGAAGCCTCCAAAGGGCTTACTCTATTTACTTACCCCTCTTAAAGAGAGGAGGGAGTTGTAACTAGTGTTCCTTTTGAGGACGGCTGCCGCGTAGCCCTACGCTTTTTTGTTTCCGCTGAAAAAGCCGAGCAAGCCAAGCGAGACGTTTTTTATGATGTAGGTAGAGGAGGCTAGCTCGCTTGACTTGGGCCTTCCTCGGGCCTGCAAGTCAAGCAAGGCGAGTAGGTCATGGGCTCCCGCTCTGGAACCACTGGCGGAAACCTAGGACGATCATTGCCCCAATCGCGCTGATGATCATGGTCACAGCCGCCCCCACGCCCTTCGCCTGGGCTGACTCCATCGTCTGTCTCCACTTCCTCAGGTGCATGAGGTCGGCCTCGAATTCCTTGTCTGACATCAGGCCGCGCATCTCTCTTAGAGCCGCGAACTCCATCTGAGCGACGAGCGGGTTCTTGACGTCGATGCCGAGCTGGATCAGAGTCGCGGCAACGGCCTCTCTAGCCGCCTCGTCCACGATCTGTCGAGTCATTTTCTCAGTCACATCCTTCGCCGCCTTGGCGGCAATTTCGTCGATGATCGCCCGGTCCACGGGAGTCAGTCTTTCTGGGCTCATTGTACTTCTCCAGAGTTGGCAGACCTGACTCCATTGTAGAAGGTCACCAGTTGATTACCACAGTCTGTTCGACGTATCTCAGATCTCCTCAGGGAGGCCACCACGGAGACTGTTCGCTGAACTGACCACTCTCCCTCTGGAAGAGGTGTCAGCGGCCCAAAGCAGCCTGACAGCTGCTCTGGGAGCGGGGGCATCTGCGCAGTTGTCTCAATTGAGGCCGCGCAGCCCCCGAGTGATGTCAGCAGGAATGCAGATAGCATCCATGCCTGTCGCCATTTCCTCAACATCTCTGACTCTCTGCTCCAGCTCCGCGTTTCGAGCCGCCATCTCTGCCAGTCTCGCGTTGTTGGCCCGGAGGAATGAGTCCACCTCCTCCTGGGCCTCTCTCCTGGCTCGCTCGACTTCGAGCCTATAGCTCTGCTCTCCACGTTCCTCTGCCCAGGAGTAGAAGAACGTGATGAGCATGATTGTCGCCACGAGTGTCGCTATGTAGCGTCCTGACACCCCGGCGATCAGGTTCATGGGGTACGACCCTCCCGATGATCCTCCACTCTCGCCTTGATCACGGACCCGGCGCGGAGGAAGATGTAGAAACCGATCGCAATGGCGACGATCCACCAGTTGTCAACGGCGAAGTTCACAAAGCTCGCGAGAGCGGCCAGGGCCTCCTGGAACTGCCCGGCGTTCTCAGAGATGTTCTTCAGACTTTCGAGAATTCCGCTGGTCTCCACAGCCTCGCCAGCCGCGATTGCCACCGCCCCGATGGTTGTCACGTTGCGGATGTTGGCGGCCCCGTCCACGATGCGGCTCTGACCACGAAGATCCTTCTCAGTGGTGGCCAGGCGCTCTGGCGAGATTTCTCTCTGCGGGGCCGCGAGGATGTCGGCCAGGAGCTGACGGCTCGGTGTTGGCTCCAGGGGCAGGTTGTTGTCTGCGAGGAATGCGAGGGTCGCGGCCCGCGTCCTTGGGCCATTCAGGCCATCCACCCGGCCAACCTCGTGGTATCCCTTCTCCGACAAGGCTCTCTGAATGGCGAGCACCAGGTTCTGGTCAACTCTCGGGGTTGGGGCCTGCGGCGCTGGTCTATCAGCCTGGGTCGAGGGCCAGCGGTAGCCGAGGAGGCTTGAGAGTGGGTATCGAGCGATCGACACAGAGTTGCTCTGGTTCCCGCCCAGGAGCCAGACGTAGCTGTCAGTCTTGCGCACGAAGAAGCCGACATGACCCTGCCACGCCGAGGTGCCTCTCTTGAGGACAACAATGCAGCCCTCGATTGGATCTTCCAGTGGCTCGCCCCACTCGAGGAAAGATCTCGCTGTGAGCATCCCGGTGCCACGGATGCCAGCCCTGTATAGCATCGAATTCGCGAAGGCAGCGCACCAGGCCGTCTCGTCATCCTTGATCCCTGGGTGGCCAGCCTCCCTGAAGAATTCCAGGATGCGCTGCTCGTGCTCTGATCCGGGAAGCTCTCTGAGGCCAATCTGAGAATTGGCCTCCCTCATCCATGCAGGTGTGTTGGACATCTGGCTGACTCCCTAGCTTGTCAAGGGCATCCTACTTCTTTCGGACGCCAATGACAATCGCGGTCATCAACCAGACGTGACGATCTTGTCAGAAATACCTGCCTAGGGTTTAGTTTTTCTTGACGGTGGACTCCCTCTGGAGGCGCTCTATCTCTGCTCTGGCAGCCTGCAGCTCAATTCCCAGGGCTGCCGCCTGAGAGGCGTGATCGGCGGCTCGTCCCGCCATCACTCCAATCTGATTCATCAGCTCCTGGATATACGCCTGGACCTGTGGGGGAAGTTCCATGTGGTTTCTCCTTAGTAATCGGTCTCGAGGTACACGCCGGAGCAGTCATAGGCGATCGCGGCGGCGGTCGTGTCGTTGTTCATGTAGTTGCGGACACTGAGGAAGGTGGTCGCCGCTGGGATGTCCGTTGACAAGGTGAATTCGGCGGAGGCACCGCTGGTCTCCTCGACAACACGAACACCGACGCTGGAGCTGTTTGGTGCGCAGCAGATAAAGAGAGTGATCACATTGGTTGTATTCACCGCGAAGCTCGCGCCGAGGTCCACCAGTGTCGGGGCACCAGCGCCGTCATTGTGAACGAGCTGGAAGTTCGTGTGGGTGCCACGCTGGAAGCCAATGCCGATGCCGTTCACGATGCCAGAGAGCAGCAGGGTGGTGGACAGGGCGGCCACGTCTGCCAGCATTCCGAAGAAGCCCATGCCAGTCGCCTGGAGTGTCACAAGACTGATGCGATTGACGTAGCGCCAGCCACCAAGGCCAGCGGCGTTGCCTCTCCAGGCGAGAGTGGAGGCGGACCGCTCGTCCGCCACCGAGTTGACGACAGCAGCCGAGGTATTTCTCCAGCGCCTCATGCTGGTCGAGAGGTTGGTAGAGGCGAGAGCCGGGGTGGAGACCGTTCCCACCGCCGTTCTCGGCATGCCAGCGGTCACGACAGTGGTAGAGGTAGATGGTGCCCAGGTGGCAATTCTGTTCACCCCGAGGCTATGCTGGAGCGGGGTGTCCCTCCCACTGGGCATCTGAACATCGAGCCACCCGGTGCCAGCCCTCGATCTGCCATAGACGAGCATGTCCCCGGCCCCAGGGGCGGCTGGCTGGGAGGAGAGCTGTGGTAGGATGATGGGGGCTGGGAAGTCAACTCGACCAGTGTTCCGATCAATGATCAGGGCGTCAAAGAAGGAAGAGCCGTTCGGGCTGACCTTGAACGAGGTGTCATCATTGCCCAGTAGGCCGACGAGCGCCCGAGTGCTGAACCCAGTCTTGAACGCGAGGGAGGCGTCGTTGCCAGCCGCGCTCTTGTTGAAGGTCATCTCGATGCCAGCTCCCGCGTTGTTCAGGAGAACCTGCGGGGTGTTGATGGAGAACCTGTTGCTCGCGTCGGCTGTCGCGCCACCAAGTCCAAGATATAGAGCCGTAAGGTTCGCCTGTGGCATGCCGACGGTGGTCACGCTGTTCGCGAAGGTGACAGTTGGGCTGTTGATGATGGTCGTGCCAAGAGCGCCAGAGACCGCCGAACCGATGTTGATCACGGTCGTGGAGCCAGAGACACCAGCGGTGCCGATGTTGATAGTCTTGGTCGTGGCCGTGAGGGTCGCCCCGGTGCCGAGGTTGTAGGTTGAGGTCGCGGTGCTGTTTCCGAGAGTTGCCGAGGCAGCGGTGATCGTCATTGTCCCAGACACAGTGGTCGTCGTGCCAAGTGTCGTTGTGCCGCCAGAGAAGGTGATGCTGTTGGCAAAGGTCTGGGCAACGCCGCTCAGTACCGCGATTGTCGAGTCAATGTTTGGTAGGGTGTAGGTCCTGGTGGTGCCAGTCGAGATGCCAGACAGCTCAAATCTCGCCTTCTTTGTGCTGTCAGCGTTGTCGCTCAGTGTGAACACGCTGTCCGAGATGCCAGCCGAGAACACGGAGTCAAGGAACGAGGCCCAGACACCACCGCTGAAGACCAGGAGCTGAGAGGTCGCCTGGTTCCAGCACCTCCAGCCGACCTGAGGAGTCTGCATGACCCAGGCACCACCATATCTCATGGTAATCTTGTTGGTGTGCCCGGACCAGGCCCCGGTCGCCCCGCTCGGGACGATGTAGGTGTCTCCCTCTACTGGGCTTCCTGGAGGTGCTGTGATTGCCGCGCTGATCACGCTGGACTGGACGATTGCGTCCAGGTCGATAAGCAGCTCGTTGTAGGTGACGTGCTTCTGGCTCTGGTTGGAGGCCATCAGCGGGAATTTCTTGTTTGGGGTATCGACCATGTTGACCTCTAGTAGCTGACTACCTTATCAGCCACGTGTCCACGACCGACAACGTCACTGATCTGATAGACGCGAATTCTGAAGGATGACTGCGGCGACCCGAAGTCGGTCGTCTGGTTCGCGGCGGAGTAGGTGTAGGTAGGGGAGGTGAGCCCAGTCAGCGTCCTGAGGACGGTGCCGCCAGGATTGCAGATCTCAAGGTCATATCTCTCGCTAACCTCATTCAGTGGCACCTCGGCGGTTCCCCAGTCGTCACCACCGAAGCGGGTGCGCCGCTTCCAGCCAAAGATGACATCCCCACCCACGGTAACAGGCTCGCAGACAAGCCCAGCGGGGGCGTATGGGAGCAGGGCCACAGAGCGGAACTGGAGTGTCTCCGAGGTGTAGGACCAGTGAGAGGTGGCTCGGTTGGAGGGGCCATAGCGATAGGTGAACTCAAGCTCTCTCTGGTCCTGAGAGATCTGCAGGGCGACCAGGCTGTCAGGATCAAGGAATATCACCCTGTTTCCAGCTGAGCAGACCGACATGTCAGCCTCGGTCCCAAGCTGGCCACGAAGCAGGTTCGACAGACGATACATGGCGCTAGAAAGAATTGTCACAGTCTGGTACTGGATGATCTCCCATCTATCAGCATCGTTCTTCACTGCTAGAGCATTCTCCCCGGCGAGCATCTGCGTGAGAGTCACGCTCAGGGGCTGGTACTCTGGGTTTGACACGGTGACGTCGATGGTATTGACACGGTCGATAACCCAGGGTGTCCCAGGGGCGAGCGAGGCGCTGAGGATGCCCATCTGTGTCTGGTTGAACACCTGATTGATGAGGGACAGGTCGGATGTCTCCGTGTCCTCAATGTAGATGTTGACAGCCGGGGGGAACGGCGACTGGAAGGCGGCAACTCTCGGTGCCCAGGGGCGAGGCTCCTCTCCAGTCAGTATCGGGATGTCCAGGAACTCCACCGCCGAGCGACCAGCCGCCGCGATGGCCAAGGCCGGGGATGGCCTCCCGCTGAAGGCGACCGGGGTGTAGATGCGTGGGTCGTGGGTCTCGAATTCGACCGTGAGGCCCTCCCCGGTCTCGAGCTTGGTGATGCGAGTGATGAACTCTCGTCCACCGATGGTGAACCGAAGACCATCCGTTGGGTCCAGACGTGCCAGGGAGATTGGCAGCTGGAGAGAGCCTGCCTCTCTTGTCGCCCATGACTCCTGCACCAGGATGTCAGCCACGTTCCGGGCATAGGACTGTGGCATGACGATCGGGTACTTCACCTCTGCCACGTTCTCAGTCTCGGGACCAACTCTCTGGCCACTGGCCGCCCCGACCTGGTAGGCGTTCTCCTCGTCGATGAAGGAGACCCTGGCCATCGTCGTCAGCTCGCTCTCCTGCTTGCGGACGATATTGAACCCTCCTGGGCTCTCCTGTGTAGAGACAAGATCATCGATGGCAATGTCCGTGAAGGTCGTGTCGATCCTCATCGTGTACTTGATCTTTCCACCACTCTCGTATCCATCAAACTGGAACGCCGAGAACAGTGGGATCAGCATGTCCCTTGGCGACATGATGTTGTCGATGATGTAGCCGTTCACGATCGTGTTCGCGCCAATCAGGGACGTCACGTCGACGTCGTTCTGAAGCCCAACGAGAGACATGAACTCGTTGACCAGAGCGGGCAGGGTGACAGACCCAGCTCGACCGTTCATCCAGTGCCCAAGGGTGTAGTTCGCGCCGTCAGACCACACATCCGAGAGGTTCGGGAACCACGGGTATGGGCGGGCATCCCAGGCCCAGATCCACATGTCCTTCGGTGCCACCATTGGTGTCCCAGTCAGGGGGCTGAGAGGCGCGTTGTCTCTCCAGTAGGAGCAGAACACCTCGGTGTAGGCCCGCTGGACCACATCATCTCTATTCCCAGTGGAGAAGTATGGGAAGAAGCTCTCCGAGGACTTTGGATCCCAGAACACGTTCGGCTGGTTCGGCCCCTTGTCCACGGCTGGGCAGCCATACTCTGTAAAGATGATCTTCTTCTCACCTGGGTCCCAGGCGGTGCGGTTCGAGCGAATGTCAACAGGACTTGCAGTGCTATTGTGGAAGTACGGAACGAAGCCACGACGCGCCGCGCAGAGCATTGGACCAAAGATCGTAGTCGAGCCAGTCTGCGCGCTCGAGGACGAGGATGTCTCCCAGGCTGCCGAGTCAGGGCCAAAGGCCGGGTAGAAGTTCATGCGAAGACCGCTCTCGACCGTGGCCACCCTGAAGTCACAGTAGAAGCGATACCACCCGCCACCGAGGTTTGTGAGCGCGTGGTCGAGCAGAGTGATATTCGAGCCAGCGACCTGAGGGAAGAATTCCCCGGTCTTGACACGCATCTTCATATCGATGCGATGACCAGTTCCCCCAGTCACACCACTGACTCTCCAGACGGCGTAGTGCGTGGCGGCGGCATCCAGCTTGAAGTAGCATGAGAACGAGAAGCTCTCCCCGGCTCTTGTCGCAGCCCCAGTCCCGCTTGTGTTGAAGTATGTGCGAACAGAGGTACCAGCGTCGGTGACTGTCTGTGCATTGGAGCCGCCGAGCGGATCCCCAGCGACCCCAGTCACGATTGTTGGGCTGCCGCTAGATGTCCAGGACGCCGAACCGATGTTGTTCGAGGTCTCAAGCAGGTTCTCGTTTGGCAGCACCCCACCCGGTCTGTTGTAGTGATCGTTGAGCCACCACTCGCGGATGGACTTCTGACGGAACAGCCAGTGCTGACCATACCCAGAGTCAACAATGGGCGTTCTGATCTGGTTGAGGCGATCGGAGTCAGAGGCGTAGAAATAGTCCCACAGCTCGCCACCCTCCATCTGCGAGGCGAGGTAGGTCTTGTCATAGATCAACCTTGGGCCGTTCACCTCGTCGTAGTCAAGATGCGAGATCCCATCTCTCCAGTCACTGATCGGGAGATAGTTGTCGATCCCGATGAAGGACAGGTTGCTGTTCGTGAACAGTGGGTCCATGTTGAAGTAGACGTCGTTGGTCCCATCCTGGGCCTTGTAGCTGTGGTACTCGGACCAGTCCGCCGCGTACCCAACTTCGCAGCCCGCGCCTACAATGGCCTTCACGTCCGTGACAAGAGTGCTGTAGGCGTTGACTCCTGGGAAGACCGACGCCGAGGATCTGATCTTGGTGATGCCCGGCATCTCCGTGCCGACCAGGAAGTAGTCCACCCCGCCTGCCGCGACGCAGAGATGGGCGTAGTGCAGGATCATGCGACGGACGCCCCAGTCAGCCCCGCCAGTCCAGCTCACCGTCGTTCCAGAGATGCTGAAGTTGCCAGCAGTCGCGGTGCCAAAGAACGCCGCGACCTGGGTGGCGGCGGTCGCTGTCTTGTTCACAGTCCCAGTGTATCCCTCCGCCGGGGAGCAGGTGATGCGACCTCTCCAGGGAATGACAGACTGGCCGATCGAGGCGGCGTTGTTGCTGTATGGATTGGGGAGAGTGTTCCCGCTCAGGATGTCCATGAGGAGGAATGGGTAGAAGCTGACCTTGAGACCCCTGGATTTCAGCTCGACGATGCACTCCACGATTGAGTGGTCGGATGGTGTGCCACCAAAGACTGGTCCACCGTCAAGAGACGGTAGAAGATCTGCTGAGGCCCTCGGAATTCCGTTCACAACCCAGACCAGCGGCTGGGTGACGGCGTCCCGCGTCTCAACCTTGGGCTTGATCTGGCAGTTTCCGCAGCGTAGGTCGCTCGCGAACCAGGACACAATGATGTTGACAGTCTCAATCTCTGGCAGGACGACCTGCATCCTGTCGAGAGAGAACTCGATATTGGCGACCTCAGAGTCAACGTGGGCGTTCACCGTGACCGCCTCGGAGTTCACCTTGTAGTCCACCGGGAAGCTGAAGATGGGCGGCGGACTCTGCTCTGAATACCGGACGGTGGGGGTCGTCGAGTACACGAATTCACCCGCCGAGGGAAGCAGGCTCGTGCCCCCGATGAGGTTCTCCATGTAGTCAGGCCCAGTGTCAGGGATTGGCTTGGTGATCTCGATCGTGATCTGCGGAATTCTGTTCCCGAAGTCAGCCAGCGGGAGCAGCTCGAACACGACATATGCCACGCCCCTGTACGCGGGCACGTTCTCTGTGCCCTCGATCTGCTGAATGTAGCTGTCAGGAGATTGGGTCTCCGTCCCCTTGTAGTAGCGGATGGTGTATTTCGAGGTATCGATCAGATCATTGTCTGCCCAGATCCGACCATACTCCAGCTCTGGCCCGCCCTCGCAGAAGGCCACAGCAAATGAGATGAAGTAGCTGTACTCAGTCGAGGTGACGCTAGAGCCACCACCCTTCCCCGACTTCTGCTTGGTAGTCTTGACCTCCTCCTTGAAGTTGGTCGCCCAGATCAGGGTTCCGCCGAGTCGAGATCTTCCATAGAGCCTCTTGATGCTCGCCCCCTCCGTGGAGTTGGAGAGGGAGATTTCCTCCAGGCGCGGCCCCTCGCTCTTGGTATTGGTACCAAAGATGCGGCTGTCAATGAACGTACCGATTGCTGTCGCCGCGAGGTTCGCGGCGAAGAGGCTCCAGCCGCTAAGGCCGAGGGTAGAGACTGCAGCTGTCAGAACTAGGGTAGCCACCCCGACCCTCCTACCTCATGGGAAGCGCAGGACCGTCACGACCCTCTCTCTCCACCAATCCCCCAGGTCGACCTCGAAGACCGCCTGATTGCTATAGGAGTGCACCATTCGCTCATTCGAGACAAGAATGCCACAGTGCTTGACCGAGACACCACGCTTCATCCTGAATGCCAGCACATCCCCTGGGACAGCCTCCTCCAGGGAGCCAACCTCGACAAGGTATCTCCGCCCAAAGACGAGCATTGTGTCTCGCTGATCCACCTCGTACCAGCTGGACTGGTATGGTGGAATGTCAGTAGGATCTTTGTCGTGACCGTAGAATTCTCTCCACACGCCACGGACAAGACCGATGCAATCACAGCCAATGCCCTTCGAGCTGCACTGATGCCTGTAGGGAGTTCCGAGCCAGCTCCTAGCGAGATCAATGATTCGCTGCTGCCTATCGGAAAATACTGAGTCCATCCTGACCTCCCGCGCCCTTCTTCGGGTACTTTGCAATCGCGTCGTTTCCTGGAATGTGAGGGAAGCCACGGAAGCGAGTGATGTTGGAGAATTTCGAGGCGCATGTCCCCATGTCCTTCGGGCACCCTGGGTAGACCCTGAAGGCGTGTGTTGGAGCGATGGTGAAGGGTGGCACAGTCCAGAGCTCAAGCTCCGATCCGGACCCCGTACCACGATGGTACTTCACCTCGAATTCCATGTCGACGTTGGGTCCAGAGGTGAACCTCAGCTTCCCGAGGGCGTAGTAGAACGCGATGCTATTGGACAGGGAGCACTTGAAGGTTCGGGTGTCCATCACCGTCCCAATCGTGGCATTCTCGGCCAGGGCCTCCACGTTGACACCGCAGCGGGTGTCTCCGAGTATCGCGTCACAATATCTCTGGTACGTTCGTCCAGTCCGCTGCTGGGTCTTCTGGGTGAGGCTTCTGAGCTCCGCGCTGAACGCGGTCTGCTCGCGCTTGACCTCTCCGATGTTCCCCTTGCTCATGAGATATCTCTGGGTCACATCACTCCAGTTCACCCAGAACAGCTCGACAAGAGCGCCGTCATATCTGCCCGCCGCGAGATCTAGCTCATTGATCGTCTCATCACTGAGGGCGCTGTCCACATTGAGGTTGTCAACGGAGAGACCGAGGCTCTGCTCGATGACCGAGGCGGTGAAGCCAGTCGCGGCATGGAACGTCGTGGAGTCAAACACAAGATCTCTGTCATGATCCGTGAAGCCCTGGACCTCTCCATCGTTTCTTGTAAGACGCCAGCAGTAGCACATTGTGGTCTCTCTGCCATCAAGATGTGCCTGGAGCGCCGCCGAGAATGTCTTCATACCCGGATCTCCATGATCTCGATCTGTGGCAGCGAGCCAGCCTCGAAGGCGTCCACGCTAAGGCTCAGGGCGTCCGAGGCGAAGCGAACAGGCACGTCGAATTGGAAGCCAGCGGTGATCACATGACCGCTGGTTGGAGGGGTGACGAATGTGATGATCCCGGTCGTCACATCCACGTTGAATTGCGAGACGATTGTCAGTTCAACAGAGTTCACCCCTACCCGGACTGTGCCAGAGACAGGCTTCTTGATATCTCTGACCCACTGGTCCGCCCCTGGGCTATAGGTCTTTGTCAGCTGGAACTGCGTCGCGACACCATTCCCAGTTCCAATGATCTGATCATTGAAGTTCACGGTTGATCTCGGGCTACCGGACTTGTAGTCAGTCCAGTCCTTCCAGCGGAAGCCGTGGAGCTGGCCTCTCCTCGCCTCGAAGAACTCAATCACGGCATAGAGATCATTGATGTCGCGAATGCCCAGAGAGGCGTCATATCTACGCCGAGAATTCGCCCACACCGCGTTGCGCTGCTCGAAGCCAGAGCGTAGAGTGATGACATCAGTTCTTCTCTCAGGTCCGCCAGTGCTACCCTCGGAGATGTCGTCTGGAAATCTTGTCTCATGGAATGCCATTAGGTGTTTCTACCCCCTCTGCCGATCATACGAGCGGCCCGAGCAGCCAGCTGGCTCTCGGAACGCTTGAAGCCAGCAACATCCGGGGTCGACACGTTGAAGACAACCTGCACTGGTCGATCCGAGGACTGACCAGCCGGGGTGACCTGCACCCGCTCGCCTCTGGTTGCCCGGAAGGCGACCAGGTTGTTGTCAACCCCACCTCTCCCACCAACCGTGAAGTCCGCCCCGTTGTAGTGCCCAGGAAGACCGCCGAGGAGGCTTCCGAGACCCATTCTGGCGGCTGCCCCAGTCAGGGCGGCGGCAGAGGTCGTGAGGGCGGTCGCCGAGGTGATCAGGGCGGTCGAGGCAGTGGTCGAGGATGCCGTCAGCGTCCCACCAGCGGCTGTCAGTGTGCCCCCGGCAGCCGTGAGCGTCCCACCAGAGGCGGTCAGCGTGGCACCGGAGGCCGAGACCGTCGCCCCAGAGGCCGACAGGGTGGCACCGGAGGCCGAGAGCGCGGCCCCAGAGCTAGAGAGTGTCGCCCCAGAGGTCGAGAGTGTCGTGGCGGCGGTCGTCAGAGCTGTCGCCGCAGCCGCGTCTCCCCCGGCAGTGGCCCCGGCCCCGAAGAGAGCGCCAGTATTCGCGGAGAGCTGACCCATCGCATTCGTGATGAAGCTCGTGATGTTGTTGGCCAGAGGCTCCAGGAAGAACTTCGTGGTGGCCAGGGTTGCCAGCTCTGCCACGATGTTCGTGACAAACTCTCTGAAGTTGAACTCACCAGTCTTGATGAACTCTCCGATGGAGTTGGCGACAGACGAGAACACGGTGTCAACGGCGCTGGCAACAGTCTCTGAGATCATCTTCAGCTTCTCAAGAGCCACAACTCTCTGAGCCAGCAGGACGGCCTCCTGCTGGGTAAGAGAGATGTTGTTCTCCCTCAGCTGCTCCTCGATCCTGAGCATTCTCTCATTGACCGCTCTCGCCTCGGCGGTCATCATCAGGTTGTCGTATTCTCTCTGCAGCTCCTGATTGATGCTGATGAGAGTGTCCAGCTCCTTCTGGGAGCGGCCACCGCCGCCACCAGCCCCGGCCCCGGCTCCTGGGATGTCTCCAACATCTGGTGGGGTGGCGAGCGCCTCCTCCTGCTCTCTACGAGCGCGCTCGATGAGAAGTCTATCTGACCGACGGTCGATGGCAATCTGGTCTGCTCTCGTGAGCATTCCATTCACGAGAGCCTCAGTCGGCCCGGTCTCCTCGAACCCAGAGTTGAACGCCTCGCCAACAGCCGCGCCAAGACGCTCGGCGGCTCTCGCGTTGCGATTGTCCAGGCCATTCTGAAAGAAGTCAGCGAGGCCAGTCATCGCATCTCTCGCCGCGCCCTCGTATGGGTTCGTGATGCGTGGCAGGTTGATGAA
>ERZ1645187.933-NODE-933-length-27820-cov-18.016496_pt1 | contig 27820 bp, 8 predicted proteins | sample MGYA00575352_ERZ1645187 | MGnify/ENA primary metagenome ERZ1645187 (study PRJEB40837, sample SAMN11349314) | freshwater sediment metagenome | isolation source: river sediment | host: Sediment | place: India: Wazaribad , New Delhi | collected 2017-02-21 ...
CCGCGTCGACGACGGATCGACCGCCAGCACCGCCACCTTGTGGCCGGCCGCGGTCAGATTGGCGCCGAGCTGATCGATGGTCGTCGACTTGCCGACGCCGGGAACCCCGGTGATGCCGACGCGATGGGCGCCGCCGGTGTGCGGCAACAGCGCCTGGACGAGGCGGCGCGCCTTGGCCTGATGCTCCGGCTTGCGGCTCTCCACCAGCGTGATGGCGCGGGCCAGCGTCGAACGGTCGCCGGCCAGGATCTTCTCCGCCAGCTCCTCGATCGGCACGTCGCGCGCCGCATGCACCGCATGGGTCCGCGACGGCGGGGTCGTCGACACGTCGCCGGCGGCATCGACCGAAACATGGGCGAGACCGGCGGTCGGCGGAGCGAAGCTGGACGAAGTCATGGACGGCGCCTCGGAGAAGCCCGGCGACCGGCGGCGGGCAGGTGACCCCTTCCTGCCCCGTCGCGACGACGCTGTCCAGACGAATTTCGTCGCGACCGGAAAACACCCTTGTATTTCAAAGGACTACCCGTCTGCGACGCCGCCCGTCCGGCCGTGTCACTCGAACTTGGCGGTCATCCGGTAATAGACGAAATAGCCGTTGCGCCCGATGTCGTCGATCAGCGGGCTGCCGATCGACAGGTCGGCGGTCAGGTGCTTGTGGACGTCCCAGCTCATGCCGGCGCCGATCGACGACAACGCCACCCGCCCCGGCCAGGTGGCGAACACCGAGCCGGTGTCGAAGAAGGCGTAGGCGTCGAGCCCCTTGAGGAAGTCGACGGTCGGCAACACGTCGCCGAGGCTGCGGTGCAGCTCGAGATTGACGAAATAGCCGGCGTAGCCCGCCACGCCGCTGGTCGGATAGCCGCGCACCGTGGTCGGGCCGCCGATCTGGAACAGCTGATCGCTCGCCAACGTCCGCGCATCCGCCCATTGCGCCGCGCCCTGCGCCTGGACGTTGAAGGCGAAGGGCAGACGCAGCACCGCCGAACCGCTGGCGTTGAACACGCCGAAGCGCTGGGCGTCGCCCGCCAGCCCGAAGCGCGTCACCGCCCACGACCACGTCGGCGCCACGGTCGCCTGCAGCCACGGCGCGGTGTAGCTCAGCGTCGTGCCGAGCGTGACCTTGTCGGTCCAGTTGTCGGTGATCTCGATGCCGCTCTGACGCGACTGCGAATGCGCCCGCCCGATCGCGCCGTTGAGCAGCACCCCGAAGGTGCCGTCGACCCAGATCGGCTGGACCAGATTGACGCCGTAGGATTCCGACTGTCCACGGATGCCGAGATCGGCATAGGCGCCGCGATAGACGCGGATCTGCCCGCCCGACCCGCTGACGCCGATGCGACCGCCCCACGGATTGAACGGCGTGCTGTAGGCGACGTTGCCGTTGGCGTTGCCCTCCGACAGGACGCCGTAGGCGGTGAAGCGATCGTCGAAGCCGAACACTCCGTTGCGCACGAAATGCGACCCGACCTGATACTGGCCGACCGCCTCGACGCCCTGATTGTCGGTGAAGACCTGCAGCACGTCGACCGGCGGCTCGAGCACCGCGAGGCTGATGTCGGTGAGGCCGAAGCTGGTGCCCGACTGCAGCGAGGCCTGGATCTGCGCGTTGCGGGTCTTGTTGAACCACGCGACGTTGCGCTCCAGCCGCGGCACGTCGACCACCTCGCCCGGCTTGCCCGGCACGACCTCGCTCGCCGTCTCGCTCGGCAGCCGCGCATTGCCGCCGACCGACACCTTGCCGAGCCTGCCTTCGACCAGAGCGACCTTCAGCACGCCCTTGCGCAGGTCCTGCGGCGGCAGATAGGCGAGCGCCGTGATGATCTTGCGCGAGGCATAGACGTCGTTGACCGCCTTGACCAGCTGCTGCACCCCGGCATTGTCGACGTCGCGACCGAGGAAGCGGGCGGCGATGGCGTCGAGCTCGGCCTGCGACAGGAAGGCGGATCGGTCGAACTCCACCCGGCTCAGCCGGAAGGTGGCGCCGCCCGAGGGCGGGATCACCGCCTCCGGGGCCTTGGGGCCGAGGATCGACGGCCCGGTCGTCGCCATCTCGTTGCGCCGCTCGATCGCCATCTGATCGCGACGCCCCTCACCGGCGACGATGCCGGCATCGGGGATCGGCGCCACCTGTGCCGATCCCGGCCCGGCGCCGAGCCCGAGCGTCCATCCCAGAAGAGCCAGCGTTCCCGCGATCGATCGTTGCAATGTTCGTCCCCCGGTTCGTGTCGTCGGTGTCGATCGCCGGCGCTCAGCGCTGGTCTTCGTCGTCTTTCTCGTCGTCGACGGATCCGACGTTGACCGCCAGTCCGGAGGGATCCCGCGACGCAGAATCGATCCGCACGATGTCCAGTCTCCTGTCGAATACTTCCAGCCTTTCGACACCCGTTGCGAGCGGCGACACGTCCTGCCAGTCGAAAACCGGCATGGTGTTGCCGATCCGCCCCAGGCGATCGACGTCGTCGATGAGACCGCCGCCGCTGCCGAAGCCACCCTGCACCCACGCCCCGGCGGCATGGCTGACGACGAAGGCGTCGGTCCGCGTCAGTTCGCCGATCTGATCGAGGTAGAACGACCGCCGCGGCGCCGAGAGCTGCACGTCGAAGCCGCTGCGCGGCGTGAACGTGACGTTGTCGACCAGCACCGTGGTCACCGGCGTCATCAGCCCGAACACCCGCCCGATCAGCGCGTCGGCGATGCGCACCGACCCGGCCGTCGTCACGATCGTCGCGTCGACCGCATGCAACTGCGGCATGCGCACGTCGTCGGCGTCGATCTGCAACGCCACCCGCGTGGCCAGATCGCCGTCGCGCCCGCCGAGCGACACGACGAGCGGGGTCGTGGCCCCGGCCGCCTGCCGCAGCACGCCGACGTCGACCGTGTCGGCCGCGAACCGCGCCTCGCTCGCCACCAGCCGCTCGATCGACAGACCGCCCTGCGACCGGCCGACGAAGCGCGCCGTTTCGATCGCGGTGAAGGCGGTGGTGTCGACGACGTCGACGGTCGCGGTGCCGCCGGCGGTGAAGCCCGAGGCGTCGATGCCGCTCGCCGAGGTCAACCCGACGTCGCCGCCCGCCGCCAGATGCCCGAAGGCGATGCCGGCACCGGTGATCGTCACCGAGCCGCCGGCGTCGATGCCGCCCCACGCCACCCGACCGGTGGTCGAAACCAGCGTGGTACTGCCGGTCGCCGTCGCGATCGTCGCCCCGGTGTTGTCGCCGTAGGCACGGAGCGTCGCGTCGGCCCCCGCCGTCACGGTACCGCCGTGGATGATGCCGCCGGTCGAGGTGACCGACAGGCCACCACCGGCGGTGAGCGCCGCGAAGCCGATGTCGCCGCCCGCCCGCAGGGTGAGCGCCGCCCCGGCGACCGGGGTGTCGAGATCGAGACGATCGCGCGCGGTGAGCGTCACGGCGCCGCCGGCCCTCGCCTGCGACAGCCGCAGCGAGCCGGTGCCGTCGAGGGCGATGTCGCCGGTGGTGGTGACGGCGTCGACCGACCCGTTGCCGGTGATGGCGAGCGGACGGCCGGCGGTGCCGATGCCGCCGTATGCCGAGAGCTCGATCGTCGCCTGCGTCGCCCGGCTCGTCGTCGCGACGCCGAGCGCGTCGCCGTTGCCGAGGATCGAGCCGCCGAGCGAGCGGATGCGGATCGGCGTTTCGGCCGTGGCCGCCTCGCTCTCGCTCTGCACGTGACCGAGCACGATCGTGCCGGCGGCATCGATGCCGACGGTTTCGGCGGCGTCCACGAACGAGCCGGCCGCCATGGTGAAGGTCTCGGCGGAGAACGTCGCCGAGCCGGAGGTCGACCGGACGCGGGCGCCGGTCGCGACCCCGAGGCCGTGCTCGGAGACGATGTCGATGTCGCCCGTCACGTCGAGGTTGCCGAGGGTCGCCGACTGCCGGGTCTGGCCGTAGAGGGTCGGCACGGTGATGTGGACCGCGCCGCCGACCACGCCGGAGACCGTGCCGCCCGACGGGGTCTGGATGCGCAGCGGATTGCTCGCCGTGCCGACGTCGCCGAACGTGTCGAAGACCAGATTGCCGGCCGAGACCGCCACACCCGGCAGAGTGCCGAGCACCGAACCGCCGGTGCTGCGGATCGACGCCGTCTGGCCGGCGAAGATCCGACCGATCAGCGCGGTTCCGTCGGTGGAGAGATAGGCGTTGCCGCCCGCCTGCACCGACTTCAGCGTCCCGCCGGCCACCCACGACAGCGGCCGATCGGCCGCGCCGACGTCGCCCGACGCCGCCGCCAGGGTGACGTCGCCGCCGGCGACCACCTGCGGGGCGACGCTGGTCGCCGCGGCGAGAATGCTGCCGGCCGCCTGCAGATCGACGTCGCGCCCGGCTTCGACATGACCGACGTTGAACGAGGTTCCCGACGCGCTCTGCAGATGGATCGAGGCGCCGGCATCGACGTTCAGGGTGCCCGAGGCGGCGATGAAGACCGGCGCCACCTGGACGAAGCGGAAACCGGTGACGGTGGAGCCCGCCGTCAGGTTGGTGATGTCGGCGCCGTCGGGCAGAGCCGCACCGCTGGCGTCGCGCCCGATCAGGCTCACCGAGCCCGGGGTGGTCGCCGAGGCGATCACCGCGAGGTCGGCCTGCGACAGGTCGGTGTTGAGGATGGCGTCGAGCGTGATGGTCACCGGCGCCGACAGCTTGCCGACCGAACCGTCGAAGCCGGTGCGGATGGTGACGTTGTGGCCGGCGATGTTGGGCTCGCCCGAGCCGACCACCGCCTGCGAGGGCCGCAGGGCCGACAGATCGATCGCCTGGATCAGCTCGCGCGTCGTCCACTTGGTGTTCTCGGTCAGCGCCTTGTAGGCGTCGCTGCCGGGCGTGGCGACATAGGTCGTCCGCACCGTCGGATCGACCTCGGCCTTCCAGTCGCTGCCATAGGCCCGCGCGAAGGTCGCCGCATGGGTCTGATACTTGGCATTGGCCCAGGCCAGGACCTGTTCGTCGCTGGCACGGGTGACCCCGAGCTGCGCCGAGGCCTGCGCCCGGAAGCCGTCGATTCGGTCGGCGTCGAGGACGAAGGTGCCGTTGCTCAGATTGAGACCGTCGGCATAGGCCTGGATCTCCGCATCGGTCGGAGCGACATGGACCGTGGTCCGGTTGCCCGAAGCGCGCGCTGCCGCGGCGCCGGCGCTGTCGGCCAGCCCCTTGTAGAGCGTCAGTTCGCTCGCATCGAGCGTCTGGGCCCGACCGGCGACCACGTGACCCGTCCGCAGGAGGGCGTCGTAGCTGCCGAAGTCGTTGTTGACCAGTGTTTCGAACTGGGCGACCGCCGCCGCCGCCGCGGCGTCGGCATCGGAGCCGGTGAGGCCGAGCCTGCGGGAGGCGGCGGCGATCTGCTCGGCACTCAGCGTCTGCGCCGCCGTGCGATCGGTGGCGTCGTAGATGCCGCCGGCGGTGACGTTGAGCGTCACGTCGCCGGTCTTGGAGACGATCTTGCCGACCAGCAGCGCTTCGTTGATCTGGGTCAGACCGATGTCGCGCAGCGCCGTCACGTCGACGATGCCGCCGTCGATACCGCCGTTGGCATGCACGGTCGCATGGGCCGAGAGCACCAGCGGCGCCGCCGCCGAACCCACGCCGCCGTCGCGGCTGGTCACGGTGATGTTGCGGCCGGCGATGTCGACGATCCCCGACGTCGTCGCTCCGGCGAAGACGTCACCACTCGCCGCGACGACGACATCGCCCCAGGTGGTGGTGCCACCGGTCACGGTCTTGGCCGAGATCGTGCCGATCGTCACGTCGGAATCGACCGTGAGGGCGACCCCGCCGCTGCCGGCGATGGCGGTCAGCGCGCCGACACTCGTCGATCCGTCGCGGTCGGTGAACGGCGACATCTTCACCGCGATCGGCTTGGCTTCGGTTCCCACGGTGCCGGCCGGAGCCGACATCGTCAGCGCATTGGCGATGATCTGCGCCCCGGCCGCCTGGGTGATGCTGCCGGCCGAGGTGGTGATCGTCGTCGTGCCCGACGGATTGATCAGGTCGGCGCCGAGCGTCACGCCCGCCTTGGAGGTGACGGCGATCGTGCCGCGCGCATGACCGGAGAAGTCGATCCCGAAGGGGTAATCGACCTTGGCCGACATGGTCAGCGTCTCGGTGATGCTCGTCGGCGTATAGACGTAGAAGTCGAACGCGCAGTTGTGCCAGAAGCAATAGTCCGAGTTGCTCGAGTTGACCCGCTTGTATGAATAGTAGGACAAGACGTCGGTCGCCGTGATGGTCTCGGTGAAGGCCGTCGAGGTCAGCGTCGGGTCGTTGATCAGCGAGCCGCCGCCGTCCTTCCACGGGCTGCCGTCGACGACGCTCGACAGGATCCAACCCGGGTTGGCCGAGTTTCCGAGGTCGCGCGTCGCCGAGGCGGTCAGCCGCCACTGGTAGCGTTCGCCCGGAAGCGGCTGGTAGGCCGCCGACGTCGCGAGGACCGTGGAGAGGATGCGTTCCCTGGTCGGATCGGTGTTGATCAGCGGATCGAGCCCGTCGTGGGTGGCGTAGGTGGTGAGGATGCCCGTCGACTGGTCGTAGGCATAGGTGGTGGTGTTGTACCTGTCGGCACCGTTGTCGGGCTGCAGCGTGTCCCAGATCAGGACCTTGCTGATCGGCGACATCGCCGTCGAGGCGACGCCGGTCGAGATGGTGTTGAGCACCAGCCCGTAGTCGGTGTCGTTGGTGATGGTGACGGTGCCGTAGCCCGAATTGACGTGGATGTTGCCGAGCGTCGTGCTGCTGACCACGGCGCCGTGCAGAGTGACGCTGCCACCGCTCGAATAGGCGTCGATCGCCCCGCCCTTGGGCCCGGAGACGGTGATCTTGCGGGTGGTCGGATCGAAGGTCGCGGTGCCGCCGGTGCCGGTCAGCATCCAGGTGACGTCGGTCACCTTGGTCGACCGCGCCAGGAGCGCCAGCTGCGCGTTGTAGGCGGCCGAGATGCCGATGGTGTAGTCGGTGCGGGCACCGGCGACGATCGGCGCGTTGACGTCGATCGTGCCGGCGGTGATCGTCACCGAGCCGCCGTAGATCTGCGAGCTGTTGGTGCTGATCAGTTTGGAAACGGTGGCGGTGAGGTCCTTCGTCGCCACATAGGAGATCGACGGCAGATCCATGTCGTACCAGCCGGTACCGGCGTTGTACCCCGTATCGAAATAATAGCCGCCGCTGTGCTGGCACGAACTGTAGGGTGTGCAGGCACCGATGAACATCACGGCCGTCGCCGAACCGCCGTAGCTGTTGTCGTGATTGGCGCCGGCGACGGTCCCGTAGAGCGCCTGATTGAGCGCGGTCGTCAGATCGCCGCTCGCCGGGCTCGCCGGCGCGTAGATGGCATTGGCGGCATAGACGGCGAATTCGTTGGCGCTGAGCCCCGCCGAGGTCGACGGCGTTCCGCCCGGGTAGACGATGGCGTTCTTCCATTCGGCCGCGATCGCCGCACCGGCCGACCACAGGCCGGTGGTGCTGATCGTCGCCGAGCCGTTCGGCGCGGAGATGTTGACCTGCAGGCCGATGAGGTTGGCGTTCTTCAGGCCGAAGTCGCCGTAGTCGTTGGTCAGGGTCACCGAGCCGCCGTAGGCGACGATGTCGCCGGCGACGATCATCGCCGGGCCGGCGGTGGCGTCGCCGACGCTGGTCGAGGCGGTGTTGTGGACCGAGATCGACGGGGCGATGTTGCCGGTCGCGTAGACGTGCAGTCCCGGCGCCTGCGACTGATCGGCCGCGCCGGTGTAGAGGACGACGCCGCCGAGCGTGTCGGGAATGTAGGCGGCGGAGGTGAGCACGGTGCCGTTCGGCGACAGCAGGCCGAGAACCAGCAGATTGCCGCTGTCATTGACGACGTCGATGGTCGCGCCGCCGTTGGCATGGACCGAGCCGCTGCCGCCGAGACGGTCGGCGTCGAGCTTGACCCAGCCGCCGGCCGCATAGAGCTGGCCGAGTTCGATCGCCGTCGTGGTCGTCGGCAGATCGCCGTAGTTGCCGGGGTCGAAGGCCTGCGGGCTGAAGGCGGTGTCGATGCGATGGAGCACCGGCGCGCCGTCGGCGTTCTGGGTGACGTTGCCGGCGGCGTCGATGGTCACCGCGAGGCGGTGATAGGCGCCGGAGGTCAGCGTTCCGTCGATGGTCACGTCGGCCGTGCCGGTCACCGACTTGGCGCTGACGCCGTCGATCACCGGGATGAAGCCGAGTTCGTAGCCGTGCCCGGTGCCGTCGGCGTGCGCGTCGGCCATCCGATAGGCGCCGACCGTGACGTTCTTGCCGCTGGTCACCACCGTGCCGGCGCCGATGTCGACGTCGGCATTGCTGACGATGTCGGTGCTGGCGGAGGCATAGGGAATGGCGATCAGGGCGCGGGCATAGGCCTGGGCGCTGGTGGCGCCATGGACCGACGACAGCGCATTGCCGCCGAGATACTGGCCGGCGGTGACGGCGACGTCGCCGAAGGCGGTGAGCGTCGCGCCGTCGAGGTCGATCGCCTCGATCTGGGTGACACGCTCGTGGGCATCGGCGGCGCCGACGGCGCCGAGGCCGCCGGTGTTGACGCCGGAGACGTTGCTCATCCCGGCGACCGTGTAGCTGGCGACGTCGATCCGGCCCGGGGTGGAGAACCGGTCGCCGGAGCCGATCCGGACGCGGTCGACGAGACGGGCGTCGAGCGAGGAATCGACGCCGGCCCCCTGCAGGGCGCCGAACGAGGTCAGATCGACGACGTCGTCGACCTGGAGTTCGTTGTGGGCGACGACGGCGATGTCGCCGGGGTGGTCGGTGACGTCGGACCCGGAGGTCAGCCGCACCGCCCTGCCGAGCGTGATCGTCGTCTCGGCCGCAGCCGCCGCGCCGATCGAAATCACGCTGGTCGCACCCGATCCGTTGATGCCGCCGCCGGCGCCGGCACGGGCACCGGACCCGCGGTCGATGTAGAGGTTCGCCGCTTCGATCGACAGGGCCGGCGCGCAGGACGTCGCCGTGCACGGCGCAGTGCCGGCCGCCGAGGCGACGAGCCATGCATTGTCGAGCACGGAGATGCCGACGGTCGAATTCGCCCGATGCGAGGCAGAGGCGGCGCTGGCGCCGATCACTGCCGCGTTGAGCGAACTGGCGGTCTGCGAGAACAGATCCGAATGGGTCGCCGAGATCGCGATCCGTTCGCCGACGACGGCGCCGCCGACGGTGGTGGTGACGGTGGAGGTGTCGGAGGTGGTCGCCACCGAGCCGTTGCCGGCGAAGCCGCCGCCGGACCCGGCGAAGGCGGTGGCGGTGACCGTGTCGGTTCCGGTCGCCGCGATCGTCACGCGGCCGACCGGCGCTTCGACGAGAACCGGTCCGGCGGCCGTCGTGACGACGGTGCCGCCGATGGTGGTGGCCGCATCGAGGGTGACGGTGGTCGTGGTCGTCGCCGCCGTGTTGGCGAGAACCGCGCCCGCCGCCACGAAGCCGACGGCCGCGCCGAACGAGTCCGCCCGACCGGCGGTCGTGTCGGTCGCCGTGACGATGACGTCGCCGGCGCTGTCGAAGCTCGCGGTCGCGGCGTTCCACGCGCCGGAGAACAGCGCGTCGCCGAGGAGCGTGGTGGTGGCCGATCCGCCGAGGAGGACCTCGGCGTCGGTGGCGGTGCCGCCGAACAGCAGACCGCCCGAAGCGCCCGCCGCCGACGCGGTGATCGCCTGCGGCATGTCGGCGGTCGCATCGATGGCGATGCCGTCCGCCCGCACCGTCGATCCGGAAACCGTGGTGGAGACGCGCGGCGAGACCACCAGCTCGGCGATCGAGGCACCGACTGCGGCGCCGCCGGAGACGGCGACGCCGTCGGCCGTACCGGTCGCCCGCTCGACGCTGCCGGCGTGGATCGTCGTGGCGCCGACCGAGAAGATCGTCTCGTCGCCGACGAAGGTGAAGACCGACGGGGCGACGTCGACCGTGACGATCGAGCCGGCGACGGCCGCGCCGAAGATGCCGGCCTGGGCGGCCAGCGTCCGGGTCGAGACGGTGTCGTCGACATCGGCGCCGATCGTCACCGTGTCGCCGGTGATCGCGCCGCGACGGCTCGCCGAGGCGCCGGTGACCGTGGCGGCGACCGATCCGCCGAGCTCGACGGTGACCACCGCCGCGCCGACCGAGGCCCAACCGGCGACGCCGGCGCCGAGCGCGCGGGCATCGACGGAGCGGGTCAGCCCGGCATCGACGGCGACGGCCCCGGTGGCCGTCAGCGAGGCGCCGTCGACGACCTTGGCGGCGACGTCGGTCCTGTCGGTGATCACGGCAACCGCCGCTTCCGCGCCGACCAGCCCGGCGACGGTGCCGGCGAAGGCCCGCTCCGTCGTGGTGTCGGAGGTCGCGGCGGCGACGTCGATCGACCGGCCGGCGGTGACCGAACCGCCGGTCACCTGCGCGGTATTGGTGGTGGCGATCGTGTCGACGACCACACCGGCTCCGGCGCCGACGAGACCGGCGGCGGCCGCACCGGCGGTCGAGGTGAGGCGGACGGTGTCCGTGCTCCTGACGCCGACCGCGCCCCCGGCGCTGATCGTCCCGCCGAGCGAGGCCGAGATGCCGCGCGGCGTCGTCGAGGCGGCGATCGCCGCGAGGCTCTCGGTCAGCCCGACGTCGGCCTTCTTCGCCTGCGCCGTCCGGCTGGTCCGGGTGAGATCGGATTCGTCCTTGTCGACCGCGACGGCGTTGCCGCTGCCGTCCGTGCTCGAGGTGCGGGTCAGGTTGTCGGAGGCGTCGGAATTGGCGAAGCGATCGTCGACGTCGCTCTCGACCGAGCTCGAGCCTTCGACGAGGCGCGACCGCTGATCGGCGTTCGGGCCGTCGCCGACCGAGACGACCGACACCGAGCCGGCGACGCCGACCGTGCCGACGCCGATCGACAGGACGGTCGAGGCGAGGTCGCGGTTCGACAGCGCGTCGACGAGAACGTCGCCGCGCGCCGTGACCGTGGCGCCGTCGTAGATCCGCGCCGCGGTGGTGTTGGCGATCACCACGACGTCGACCGCACCGGCGATGCCGGCGGCGAGGCCGCCACCGGCGGCGCCGTCGAGCGAGGCGACGACGGTGTCGTCGCGAGCGGTGACCACCACCGACTGGGCGTCGGCGAGGGTCTTGCCGACCATCGTCTGGACGTCGGCGACGTCGCGGCCGATCACCACGGCCGGACCGATCGTCGCTTCGGTGTCGATCAGCATGGTCTCGACCGAGACCGCGCCGCCGAAGCCGAACGTCAGACCGGCGCCGCCGGCGGCGACGACCGAGACCACCATCTCCGAGGAATCGGCGGTGACGATCACGCCGTGGGTGACGGCGGTCGACGAGAAGTCGGTCCCGGTCGGAGCGGTGAAGAGCGTTCCGCCGGCATTGCCGAGTGCGGTGACGTCGGCGCCGTCGATCGACGCGATCGTCGTCTTGGTCAGGAGGGTCACGCCGGCACTGACGCCGACGCCGGCACTGCCGAGACCGACCGCCAGGCCACCGGCGGCTGCGACCACGCGCGTTCGATCGTCGGCTTCGACCACCACGTCGCCGCCGGCATTCACCCGCGTCCGCGCCGCGCCGGCCGCCGCCGAGCCGATCCGGGCTTCGGTGACGTCGGTGGCGGCGAAGGCGGTCGCCGCACCGGCGACCGCGACCGAACCGGCGGCGAAGCCGACCGAGCCGCCGAGGAAGGTGTCGGCATTGGTCGCCGAAACCAGCACGTCGTCGCGCGCCGAGATCTCGGTGCCCTCGCCGATGCCGGCCACCGTGGTGATGTCCATCACCGCGATCGCCGCGCCGGCCCCGATGCCGACGCCCCCCGCCGCACCGGCTGCGCCGATGACGCCGAGGACATACTGGTCGTTCGCAGCCGCCACGCTCACCGACTGGGTCGATGCGGCGACGCCGACCACGTTGTGGTCGATCAGCGCGCCGGTGCCGATTTCGGCCCGGGTGTTCACCGTGACGATCGGCGTGTCGGCGCCGATGGCGACACCGAGCGCCCCGCCGGCCGCCCCCGAGGCCACCACCGAACGATCGGCGAGGCGGTCCGTGGCATTGACGACGACGCCGTGGCTGCGGATGCGATGCGGCGAAACCGTGCGGTTGCCGATCATCATCAGTGCCGCCTGGGCCTCCGCCGCCTCGACCGTGGTCGGCTCGCTCGCCGCACCGGCGGCGGCCACGCCGACCGTGTTCTGCTTGGCCAGCGCCCGATCGAGGGCCGCGCTGCCCCAGCTGCCGTAGACGACGTCGAAGCCGGTGACCACGTCGTGGCCCGAGCCGAGCCCGCGGCCGTCGACGATCGCTTCCGCGTCGATCGACGCCGTGGTGGTGCGATCGATCACCGTGACGCCGACCGAGGCGCCGACGCCGGCCGTGCCGCCGACGCCGGCGGCGCCGACGACGCGGGTGAGGTCGGTGGCGTCGTTGGCGGTGACGACGACGTCGCCCTCCGCCCACACGACGCCGCGCGCCGCGATCGCCGCGGTGGTCGAGCCGGTCAGCGACACCACCGAGGCGGCGCCGGCGAGGCCGGCTTCACCTCCGGCGGCGAGGCCGGCGACGATCGAGGTGATGGTCTGCGCCGATTCGGCATCGACCACGAAATGACGGCCGGCATGCCCGCCGACGCGGGCCCCGGCGGCATGGTCGGCGCTCTCGCCGAACCAGGCGTGGGTCTCCTTGTCGAGGACGTTGAGATCGACGCCCGCCCCGCCGCCGACCGAGCCGCCGACGCCGAGGGCGCCGGCGAAATCGAGGATGGTGGTGACGTCGCTCGCCACGACGGAGACGTCGAGCCCGGCGTTCACCGAGGACCCCTGGCCGACGCGGGCGACGGTGGTGTCGTGCAGGATGGTCGAGGCGAAGCCCGCCCCGACGCCGATCGAGCCGCCGGCGCCGCCGGCGACCACCGTGTCGGAGATCGTTTCGCTGGCGGTGGCGGCGATGGTGACGCTGCCCTGCGCATCGAGCGAGGAGCCCTCGCCGATCGCCGCCAGCGTGTCGGCGGTGAGCGTGGTCACCGCCGCAGCGGCGCCGAGGCCGATCGACCCACCGGCGGCCCCGCCGCCGGCGAAGGCGAAGACGCTCGCGCGCTCGCCGGCCGCGACGTCGATCGCCCCGGTGGCGAAGATCGTCGCAAAGTCGCCGACCGTCGCCGAGGTGACGATGTCGAGGACCACCGGCGAGGCGACGCCGGCGATCGCATTGCTGCCGCCGGCCGAGCCGGTGAAGCCGACGTCGACGACGCTCTGCGCCGAACGCGCGTCGACCATCACCGAACCGGCATTGATCCAGGTGCGGCCGGCGAGATCGGAGGCGATCGACGCGCGCGACTCGTTGCCGATCACGGTGACCACGGCAGCGCCGCCGGCCCCGTTGGAGCCCCCGACGGCGACGCCGCCGGCGATGTCGACGACGTCGATGGTGTTGGTCGAACGCACCCTGACGGCGCCGGTCGGCGTCAGCTCGGCGCCGGCCGCGACGGTGGCCGCGGTCGCGACGTCGGAGACCACCACGCCGGCGATGCCGACGATGGCGTTGGAATCCGCCGCTCCGACGCTGGCCTGGAACAGGTCGACCGTCTGGCTGTTGCGGGCGGCGACGTCGATCGATCCGGCCTGCGTGATGCGGGCGTTGCCGAGCGAGGCGTCGATCGAGCTGTCGTCGATCAGGATGCCGACCGACAGGCCGATGCCGGTCGTTCCGGCGGCGAGGCTGCCGACCAGCGCCCGCTGGGTGGTCTCGTTGGTCGCGTCGATGGTGACCGCCCCGGCGGCGCCGACGTCGATCCGCGCCCCCGAGCCGACGGTGGCGGCGACGGTGTCGTCGACCACCTGGATCGCGAACGAACCGGAGAACGACGTGCCGTTCGACACCGCCCCGGCCAGCGCCTCGGTGTAGAAGTTGTTGCGCCCGAGCAGAGCGCCGGTCTTCGCCTCCGTCGCGACGTCGTCGATCGTCGCCTTGACGTCGGTGATCTCGCCCGCGCGGATCGTGTCGAGCATCCCGGCGAGCGTCGACATCGGATCGTCGACGACGACGTTGGCGGCATGCAGGTCGAGACCGGTGGCACGGATCGAGACGCGGTCGCCGATCGTCGCGGCATGGGTGTCGGCCGAGACGATCGCCGCGATCGAGGCACCGGCCCCGCTCGACTGGCTCGAATAGGCCCAGGCCCACGCCTTGGCGGCGAGATCGCTGGTGTTCTCGGCGGCGACCCGCACCAGGCCGGCGCGGTGCGTCGCATCGCCGATGGTGACGTCGTCGCCGATCTCGGCCTCGGTCTTCGAGGTCGAAAGGGCGATCGCCAGCGAACCGGCGACCGACAGGCCCTTGCCGCTGGCCCCCGAGATGCCTTCCGCCGACAGCGAATGGACGTGGTCGGCATCGGTGTTGATGCGCGTGGTCGCGCCGACCGAGACCGCACCGGCGGTGAGGACGGTGACGCCGCTGCCCAGGCGGGCGCGCGTCGCGTCGTCGACCAGCGACAGCGCGGCGCCGATCGCAATGTCGACGCTGCCGTCGTTCGAGGTGCTGGCGCCGCTGCCGAACGCCTTGGCGCCGACCGTGGTCAGCGCCGAGACGGTGAGATCGCCGCCGAGATCGAGGACGCTGCCGGAGCCGGTCACCGCCGCGGTGGTCTTCTCGCCGATCAGATCGGCGGCGAGCGCCGCTGCGACCGCCAGCTTGCCGCCGCCGCCGGCGGTGTTGGTGGTCCGTCCCGAACCGGCGTTCGATTCGCGGCTCATGCCGTCCTGCGCCTGCGAGGTCTTCAGCGTCGAGACACCGGTGCTGTCTTCGTTGTCGGCGCTCTCCGACTTGGCGCCGCCAGCCGCCGCGGTGGCGGTGACGTCGTAGCCGTGGTCGGAGACCGCGGCGACGGTGACGCCGCCGCCGGTCGTCACGCCGCGCCCCAGCTCCGCCTCGGTGACGGCGGTGGTCGAGCGGAAGTCCGAGGCGAAGCTCTCGAACACGTCCTTGCCGGCGATCAGCGCCACCGAGGCGCCGATCGCGATGCCGGCGCCGCCGCCCGAGGCGGAGGCCGAGACGGCTCCGTCCGCATCGGCGACATTGGCGCCCTTGGCGGTGGCGGTGACGGTGACGTCGCCGTCGGCGACGACCGCGGTGCCGCTGCCGATGCGGGCACGGGTGACCTCGTCGAGGAAGACGAGAGCGCCGACCGCGTCGACGGCGATGCCGCCCGCCGCGCCGCCCTGCGCCTTGGCCGAGGCGTCGAAGCGCGAGGTCGCCTCGACGGCGACCGTGGTCGCGTCGAGCCCGACGCCGTCGGCGATCGTGGCGACGGCGGACAGCGTCAGCAGGTCGAGACCGACCGAGGCGCCGACGCCGATCGACGAGCCGCTGCCCTTGGACTTGGCCTCGGTCGCGGCCGCGACCTCGCCCTCGGCGAGCACCCGAAGACCGCTGCCGCCGGCGCCCGCCACCGGCCGCGCCGTGACGCTGCCCGCCGCGATCGAAGCGGTGGTGGCGTCGGAGACGACGAGGATCGCCGCCGAGCCGGCGACGCCGATCGATCCGCCGCCGGCCCCCGAGGTGGTGGTCGCGGTGAAGGTGTCGGCGCGCTTGCCCGGATCGGGATCGCTCGAGCCGAGATCGGTCTTCAGCGCCGCGACGGTGACGTCGCCGGCGGTGTAGTGGCCGCCGGCGGAGCCGGCACCCGGCGCGCCGAGGATCGCTTCGGTGGTGACGTGGCCGACGTCGATCGCCACGGCGGCGCCGATGCCGATGCCGCTCGGCTGACTGCCGGTGCCGCCGCCCGTGCCAGAGCCGGTGCCCGAACCCGAGCCGGTGCCCGAACCCGAGCCGGACCCGCTGCCCGAGCCCGAGCCCGATCCGCCGCCCGAACCCGACCCGCCGCTCGAGCCGGAATTGATCACCGCGGAGCCGTCGGCGGTGGCGATCGCATCGGCATTGCCGATCGCGCGGACCACCAGATGCTCGGCCGCAGTGACGTCGACGCTCGCCGGCACGGTCGCCGAGACCGTCGCCTCGGTGACGTTGACGGCGACCGCCGCGGCCACCGCCAGCTTGCCTTCGCGGGTCGAGCCCTTGCCGTTCTCGCCGGCCGCGGCATCGCCGCTCGCCGCCTGCTGGTCCGCGTCGCCGATCCCGGCCTTGGTCTGGCGATCGGTGCCGCCGGAAGCCTGCTTCTGCACCTTGGAATCGACGCTCGGCGAATCGTCTCCGGCCGCCCGATCTTCCTCGGCGCTCTCGTCCTTGCCGCCGGTGGCGCTGGCGGTCGCCGCCGCCGCGACCTTCGACGAGCCCGCCGCCGTCACGTCGACCGAGCCGCCGGTCGAGACGAGCGAGCGCTTCGTCGTGGCGACGACCGAATCGTCGACGATGTTGAGCGCCAGCGCCGCACCGATCGCCGCGCGATCGCCGGCCGCCGTGCCGGTTGCGGTGGTGGTGACTTCGGAGAGCTGGCTCGCCTCGATGGTGACGTCGCCGGCCGCGACCGTCGCGCTGCCCGACGTGCCGAAGGCGGCACGCGTCCGGTCGCTGACGATCGCCAGCGCCACGACCGGCGTGATCGCCACGCCGCCTTCCGCCCCCTGTTCCGCCGTCGTGGTGACGACGTGCTCGGAGCGCGCCGCGAGGCCGATCGCCCCGCCCGAGCCGAAGCTCACGCCGTCGGCGACCTCGGCCGTGGTGCGGGTCGCGACGATGGCCAGCGCCACCGAGGCGCCGATGCCGAAATCGCCCGAGGCGCCGCCGTCGACCGGGGTGGCCGAGACGACGGTTTCGGTGCGGTCGTCGGCCGTGATCGTCGTGGTGCCGGTGCCGATGGTCACCGCGCCGGAGGCGAGCGACGCGGTCGCCTCCGAATCGATCAGCGCGATCGCCAGCGACCCGGCGACGCCGATGCTGGCGCCGCCGCCGCCCGACGTCGCCGACGCCTCGAAGAAGTCGCGCCGGTTGCCGAGCGCATCGACCACCGCCACCGGCGCCGGATCGCTCGATCCGGGAACCGCCGGCGACTGCTGGCCGAGATCGACGTGGGTGGCGGTGACGGTCAGGCTCTCGGCCGCATAGACGCCGGTCACCCCCGGCGCCTGGGCGTTGGTCTCGCCGAGCACCGCGCGCACCTCGTCGTGCGCCAGGACGATCGCCACGCCGGCACCGATGCCGACGGTGGGGGCGGTGTCGTCGGAGCCGGCGGCGGCGCCGCTGGCCAGCGCCCGGCCGTCCATGTTGCCGATCGCCGAGACGGTCAGGCCACCGCTCGTGGTGATGCTCACCTGATGCGGCACGCCGGCATGGACGCTGGAGCGCGCCAGATCGAGCGCGATCGCTGCGGCGACCGCGACCGACCCGTCGCTGGTTCCGCCCTGGCCGCTCTCGGCGGCGGCGGTGTCGGAGGTCGCCTTCTGCTGGCGTGCGTCGCCGACGCCGGCCTTCCTGCCCTTGGTCGAGGCCGACGAGGTCTCCTTGGCCGCCTTGGCGTCGATGTCGGCATCCTCGCCGGCCGGCGCCGCGCCGGCCTCGTCGGCCGCCTTGCCGCCGCTCGCCGAAGCGGTGGCGCTCGCCACCGAGACCGACGAACCGATCGCCTCGAAGATCACCGAGCCGCCGGCGACGATCGAGGTGTCGGTGACGACTTCGACGGTGTCGTCGACGACGTTGAGCGCCAGAGCGGCGCCGATCGCCGCCTTGCCGCCGGCCGCCGTGCCGCTCGCCTCGGTCGCCACCGAGGACGTCTGCTGCGCCGAGGCGATCACGCCGCCGCTGGTCTGCAGTGGCGCGGCGAGAGCGCCGATCGACGTCCGCGTCGCATCGGCGACGATCGACAGCGCGACCACCGGCGTCACGGCGATACCGCCTTCCGAGCCCTGATCGGCCTGGGTCGTCACCGTGTGGCGGCCGGTCGCCAGCATGTAGAGCGAGGAGAAGGCGCCGTGGCTGCCGTCCGCCTGCTGCGGCCCGACGATCGTCGCGCCGTCGACGAGCTCCGCCGTCGACCGCGTCGCGACCAGATTGAGCGCCACCGAGGCGCCGACGCCGACCGAACCGCCGACCGCCCCGGCGCCCGCCGGGGTCGCCGCGACCGACGAGACGCTGTCGTCGTGCGCCTGAACCGAGAGCGGCGCATCGGCGGCGAGCGCCAGCACCGCATTGGCGCCGACCCGCGCCACGCTCGACGAATCGACGAGGCCGACCGCCAGCGCACCGGCGACGCCGACGCTCTTCGCCGCCGTACCCGATGTCGCCGCCACCGAGAATTCGTTCTCGGCCAGCGCTTCGGAGGTCGAGGCGGTGATCTCGACGTCGTGGGCGGCGAGGTGCTGATCGACCTCGGCGAGATTGGAAACCTTGGCCAGCCCGATCGCCAGACCGACGCCGACGCCGGCACTTGCCGAATCGTTCGCCGTGCTGCCGTCGGCGATCACCGCCGAAGCGGCGCCGCCGGTCGCATGGATCGAGGCGATGCCGCCGCCGTCGGCCGCCACCGACGACGCCATCCGCGCCGTGGTGGTGACGCGGACGTCGGCGATCGCCAGCGCACCGGCGATGCCGACGCCGCCGTCGCTGGTCTGCGCGTAGCCGGCATAGTCGGAGTCCGGATCGCCGAGATAGTCGTTTGCCGTGCTGCCGGCCGCGGGCTGCTCGGCGCCCTTGGCCGCGGCCCGCGCCGTCGTCGCGACGCTCACCCGCGAGCTGGCGCCCAGATCGAGATTGGCGGCGCTGATCGCCGCCGCGCCGTCGACCACCACCGAGGTCGCGACGTCGACGATGTCGACCGCCACGCTGGCACCGGCGGCGCTGGCGCTGCCGCCCGAGGCCCCGGCCGAGGCGTCGGCGGTGACCGTCGAAGAGACGACGTTGGTCGCCAGCAGCGAGGTCCAGTCGCCGGCCGACGAGACGGAGGCCTCGCCGCCGACATGGACGCGCGCCACGCTCTTCAGCGTGACGATCGCCGCCGAGGCGTCGCCCGCCGCGGTGAAGACGGTCGGCAGGGCCCCGGTCGCTTCGACCGTGGTGGTCGCTTCGGCCCGCAGCGTGATCGCCCCGGCCGAGGTCAGCACGGCGTGATCGACGACGTCGACCACCGCCGCCACGTCGGCGGCGACCACCGCGACCGGCAGCGTCCGCGACACCGATCCGGTGGCGCTCGCCGAAGCCGTCAGGCTCGACGACGCGGTCACCGCCACGTCGTTGAAGGTGATCGTCGCATGGGCATCGCTGCCGCCGGTCGACGTCGCCTGGAACAGGATGTCGCCGCCGGTGACGATCGCCCGCTTCGCCGTCACCTGGGCCGGATCGACGACCACTTCGCCGAGCGTGATCGACGCCGAGGCGTCGGCGGCGGTGGCGATCAGCGAGACCGACCCGGCCGCGCCGCCGCCGATCCCCGCGGCGAGGAGCTGCGCCCCGGCCGCCAGGGTGATCGTCGGCGCCTGCAGCACGATCGCACCCGAGCCGGAGGCGGACCGCGTGTCGATCACGCCGGTGCCGGTGACGGTGATGCTGTTGTCGGCGCTGAGCGTCACCGAGGCGCCGTTGGTGACGATGCTCGCGGTCTGCGACACGTCGCTCTCGGAGCCGGAAGCGGAGAGATCCGGCCGCCCGGTCACCACCAGATCGTAGGGGTCGAGCAGCAGGCTGCCCGCCTTGCCCTTGGTGGCGCCGAGGTCGGCGGTGAAGACACCGAGACGCTCGGTGCGCTTCGCCGACAGGTCGATGAAGCCGCCGTCGCCGCTGCTGCCGCCATGGGCGACGAAGCGGGCGCCGTCGGCGACGGTCAGATCGGTCGTCGCACGCACGACGATCGACCCGGCATTCGAGGCCGCGCCGGACCCGGCGACGCTGGTCAGCGCCGTGCCGGCGATGGCGATGGTGCCGCCCGACGTCACCGACACGGTTCCGCCGGACCGTCCGGCCGCACCCTCGGCGACGATCGTGCCGGCCAGCGCGACGTGCTCGCCCGCCGTGATCGTCACCGACGCCGGCTTCGGCTCGGCGGTGGTCGTCGTCGTCCGGGTGCCCTTTCCGGCGACGTTCACCGCCTTCGCCGACAGCTTCGTCGCCGTGGAGGTCGCCGCGCTCGCCGCCTTGGCCGCCTCGGCGGTGATACGGGCGCTGGCGCCGATCTCGACCTTGCGCCCGGCGGCGATCGCCACCGACCCGCCGCGCGTCGTCGACCCACCGGCCTTGATCGTGCCGGTCACCGTGACGTCGCGGGTGGCGCGGATCGACACCCGCCCGGCGCGGCCGACCAACTCGCCGCTGCCGCTCCACCCGGCGGTGTTGACGGTGGCGGCGAACATCGCCTTCTGGAAGGCGGCGGACCGCGCTGCTTCCAGCGATCCGGCGATGCGGACGTCGGTCGCGGTGATGCGGATGCTGGTTTCGGCGTTGATCTTGCCGTCGATGACCACCGAGCCGTCGGCCGACAGCGGCACCCGCCCGGTCAGCACCTTGGCCACCAGCGCCTTGTCGACCACCCCGCCGGAGATCATCTGGTCGATCACCGCCTGGGTCGGCGTGATCACCGTCAGCGCGCCGACGTTGATCACCCCCGAGGCACCGACCACCATGCCGTAGGAATCGGCGAACACCACCCGGCCGCCGAGCTTGCCGTGCTGGTAGGAGTTGAGCACGCCCTGGATGTTGACCGGCCCCTGGCGGACGATGTTGACCAGCCGCCCGGCCTCGTCGGGGATCATCAGGTCGACGACGTTGCCCTGGGCCTCCGAGAAGGTCCTGAACGAGTTGAAGGCGTTGCCGCCGGCGAGCGTCGAGGTCGAGATCGTCGTCCGGTTGCCGCGCACCTGGATGCGGGTGGCGGTCTGTCCGTCGATGGTGATGTCGTTGCCGGGCGATTGGCGCTGTGCGGTGGTCGCCCGCGACGCGCCCTGCGTCGCCGTCGTCAGCCCGCCGAGGTTCACCGCCTGGGCCAGGGCCGCATTCGAGCCGGCGACCAGCGCCAGCGCGAGCGTCAACAGGGCCGTCCCGTTCATCAGGTGAGACGTGGCGACACGGCGCGATCCGAAGGCGACGGACTGGAACATGGGGCACCCGATCCCGGTCGTCTCGACGGCGGACGTCGACCGACGACGCATGCTGGCCGGTGCGACGTCGCACCGGAGAGGAATTCACCGACGATGCGAACCGTGTCGGCGGAGGCGTGGAGCAGGGGGGCTCCCCGCCGCCGCCGTCACGACAGCCGCCTCACCCGGTCGAGCGAGCCCAGCGAACACAGATGGGCATGGATCGGCCCGAGGAAGCCGGCGCGATGCAGACGCAGCACGTCCTCGTCGGAAAGCTCGGCGAGACGCTTCTCGTCGACGGTCATGAACCCGTGCAGCGCCTGGCTCTCGCCGCTCTCGAACCGGGCATCGATGGTGACCGCCTGCAGGAGGCCGAGTTCGCTCAGCATCGCCACGAAGCGGTCGTTGGTCTTGGCGCCGACGAAATACTCGTTCATCAGCCGGATCCGCTCGACCAGCATCGGCGTGTCCTCGCCGGTCTCGGTGAACAGGCGCTCGCCTTCTCCCTCGGCGGCCCGGCAGGTCTCGTCGATGCAGACGACCGCATCGGCCCCGGCGACCTCGCCGTAGATCAGCGGATAGCGCCGCAGGAAGGCCGGGACGTAGTCGCCGATCCACCGCCCCTCGGCATCGATGCAGGCGTTGTGGCCGGCGCGCAGGCCGACCAGGAACACCGCCACCGGCGCCGTACCGCCCGGCAGGAAGACGATCGGCAGATGCGCCGCCGCCGCGCCGAACTCCTGGACGATGGCGGGAACCACGTGCGCCGACCGCGCGAAGCCGAAACGCTCCGCTCCGGTGTCGACGACGAAGTCGCGATGGACGTCGCGGTTGAGCGCGACGATCTTGCCGTAGAACATCACGTTGCTGGTCACGGGTTCTCTCCTCGAACGGCGGAGTCCGACCGCTCGTCGCACTCCCGAACCCGCGCATCGCTCCGCACCCGACACGCAACTCCGGTCCGGTGGACCCCGCGTCATCGAGGATGATCGATACCGCCGTTTCCTCGCCCCCCGGTACTCGGCACGGCACGGGAATCATTCATCGCGGAACTATTTGGCCATCGACTTCGGTCGATCATGCAAAATGGAGCAATCGCAGCGCGGGTTTCGGTCGAAAACGCACGAAGACGCGACGACGATGATGTGTACTTACAGCGAATTCAGAAGAATATCGGATGTCGATCGGCGAATTGTTCGAGGTCTGACTTCGCTTGCCGGCGCAGACGCCGCCGCCGCCACGCCGCCGGCAGGTTTTCGACACGCGCGGAAAGGAAAAATTCACCAATTCATCGCGCGCCCCGTCGCGATCCTCTCGACGGTCGCCGCCGGACGGGGCGTCCGTCGACAAGCCGGCTGCACGCCTCGATGGTCCTGGACGTCGCAAGTCTGTCGCGCGTTGCCGTTCTTCTCGCCTCGGCGTGATCGGCGCCGCCGGAGGAGGGCGCCGCCTCCCGGTCAGTCGCGCTCGTCGTCGTGGCCGCCGTGGCGGCCGTGGCGGTCGTGTTCGTCGTGGCCGACCCGTTCGAGGGTCGCCGGATCGAACCGCGCCTTCAGTCGACCGCCGTCGGGACCGATCGCCAGAACCTTGTAGCAGCCGTCGTCGGCGCGGATCTTCACGACGCTCCAGCCGTCCCGCTCCAGCCGCGCCTTCAGCGCCTCGCGCGGCTGCCAGTCGGCGAGCGGCACGGCACAGCGCTCGTCGGCACGGACGATCGCCGCCGGTGCGACGGCGAGGACGGCGAGGAGGAGGGCGGCGGGACGGAACACGGGCGGCAGATCTCCCAAGGCGGCCATCGAAGCACGTCTGCCTGACGCCGACCTGAACGCACCTCGCAAAATACCCGAAGCGCGCGGACGCGTCTCGCACTAGGCTCGCACCGAACCGATCGGGGCGACACATGCGCATTCTGGTGATCGAAGACGACACGACACTCGGTCAGGCGGTGCGCGATCAGGTCGTCGCCGAGGGCCACTCGGCCGACTGGGTGAGCCGTCTGGAGGATGCCGACGCGGCGCGCCGCACCGGCGTCTTCGATCTCGTCCTGCTCGATCTGATGCTGCCCGACGGCCGCGGCCTCGACTTCCTCGCCGCGCTGCGCGCCGCCGGCGACGTCACTCCGGTCATCGTCCTGACCGCCCGCGACCAGATCTCCGATCGCATCGCCGCCCTCGACACCGGCGCCGACGACTATCTCGTCAAACCCTTCGATCTCGCCGAGCTCTCCGCCCGCATCCGCGCCGTCGGCCGGCGCTACGCCGGCAATCCCAATCCGCTGGTCACCGTCGGCGACCTCGACGTCGACCTCGCCGCCCGCTCGGTCCATCGCGCCGGCCGCCCGATCGCCCTGACCCGCCGCGAATGGTCGCTGTTCGAGGCCTTCGTCCAGAACCCGACGCAGCTGATCTCCAAGGCCCGGCTCGAGGAGCGCCTCTATTCCTTCGACGCCGAGGTCGAGAGCAACACCATCGAGGTCTACGTCGCCCGTCTGCGCAAGAAGCTCGGCGCCGGTGCCATCGAGACGGTGCGCGGCATGGGCTATCGCCTCGGCACGCCAGGGGTGACCCCGTGAGCGCCGCGCCGCCGTGGCGGCTGGGGCGGCGCCTCGCCCTCGGCCTGTCGCTGGCCATCGCCGTCTCCTGGCTGGTGGCGGCGACGGTCGCCGGGCTGGTGCTCAAACACGAGATCGACGAGGTCTTCGACAGCGCCTTGCAGGAGGTCGCCCAGCGCGTCCTGCCGCTCGCCTGGTCGGAACTGCTCGGCCGCGAGGAGGGCGATCCGCCGCAGCATCTGCCGCCGATCGGCCCGCATCGCGAGGCGATCACCTATGTCGTGCGCGACGCCACCGGCCGTGAGCTGCTGCAGTCGAGCGACGCCGAGCCGGCTCGCATCCCCAGGGATCTCGTCGACGGCTTCACCACGGTCGACGGTCTGCGGCTCTATTCGGAATCCGCGGTCAAGGGCTCGATCCGGGTGACGACCGCCGAGCCGCTCGCCCATCGCGCCGAGACGCTGAAGGGGGCGGTGATCGGCCTCGTCCTGCCGCTCGCCGCCCTGGTGCCGCTCGCCCTGCTCGCCGTCCATCTGCTCGGCCGGGCGATGCTGCGGCCGATCCTGGCCGTCCGCGACCGCATCGGCGCGCGCGGGCGCGGTAATCTCGAACCGCTCGGCGAGACCGGCCTGCCGGCCGAGATCGCGCCGATCGCCGGTGCCGTCGACGCGCTGATCGACCGCCTGCGCGGCGCGCTCGAGGCGGAGCGCAGCTTCACCGCCAACGCCGCCCACGAACTGAGAACCCCGATCGCCGCCGCCCTCGCCCAGACCCAGCGTCTCGCCGCCGAGATCGAGACCGAGGCCGGACTCGACCGTGCCCGGGCGATCGCCGCCGCCCTGCGCCGCCTCTCCGCGCTCTCCGAGAAGCTGCTGCAACTGGCCAAGGCCGAAGGCGGCGGCCTGCTGGCCGAACGCCCGGCGCCGCTCGGCGCGGTGCTGCGTCTGGTGATCGAGGAGATCGACCGCCGCCGCGACGTCGCCGAGCGCCTGACCGTCGAGATGCCGGCCGACGGCGGTGCGCCCTGCGATCTCGACGCCGATGCCTTCGCCGTGCTGGTGCGCAATCTCGTCGAAAACGCCGCGATCCACGGCCCGACAGAGGGCCGCGTCACCGTGCGCTTCGACGGCCGCCGCCTCGAGGTCGAGAACGACGGCCCGGCCGTCGCCGCCGCGGTGCTCGCCCGCCTCGGCCGCCGCTTCGAGCGCGGCGTCACCCGGGCCGAAGGCTCCGGCCTCGGTCTGGCCATCGTCGCCGCGATCTGCCGCGGCGCCGGCGCTCGCTTCGAGATCCTCTCGCCGGCTCCCGGCCGCGACGACGGTTTCCTCGCCCGCGTCCGCTTCTCCGGCGACGGCCACCTGACGGCAGGCTGAACGCCGCACCGGGGAGTCTTCAGGTCGGTGTCAGGTCGCCCGTCCAGGGTGACCACGTCACACCGACCGGAGATCCTCCCCATGAAGACGACCCTGCTTCTCACCGCCGCCCTGCTCGCCGGCACCGCCGTCGGCACCGCCTACGCGCTGACCCGCGACGGCGACGACGCCCTCCGCACCACGATCGGTCACCGGATCGCCGGCGACGGCACCGCCGCCGAAGCCCCCTTCCGCGTCGCCGACGACCATCGCCGCGATCGCGACCGCGATCGTCACGGCCGCAAGCACCACCGCCATCACGACGACGACGATGACGACGACGACGATCGCGGTGGTCGTGGCGACGGGCGTGCCGGCCGCATGCCGACGACCGGCCCGACCGATCCGGCGACCCCTGTTCCCGACAACGGCCTCTTCCAGGGCAAGGCTCGCCCCAAGGTCGAGGTGAACTGATGTCCGCCCACCCCTCGACGCAACCGGGATCCACCGCCATGAAATTTCTTCTGCCCGCCGTCGCCGCCACCGCCGCCGTCGTCGCCCCGACGATCGCCGCCGCCCGTCCGGTGACCATCGAGACCACGCTGAAGCCCTACGGCGGCTCCGGCGCCTATGCCGCCATCTGGGTCGCCGACGCCACCGGCAAGTACAAGGGCACGCTGTGGATGGCCGGCGACCGCGCCAAGTACTGGCGCCACCTCGCCGACTGGCAGCGCGCCTCCGGCGGCCGCGCCACCGAGGTCGACGGCATCACCGGCGCCAGCATCGGCTCCGGCAAGACGCTGAAGATCACCGTCGATCTCGCCGACGCCCTGATCGACGCCGGCTACGTCGTCCACGTCGACACCTCCGTCGAAAACGGTCGCGACGTCTCCGCCGATGCGCTCGCCCCGCTCGCCACCGACCAGTCGGGCAGGGCGGTCGCCGGCAAGGGCTACGTCAAGACGCTGAAAGTGTCGTTCTGATCCGAGGTTCGCTCATGCTCCGCCGCAGCCACTCCCTCCCCGGCCTCGTCCTCGGCCTCGCCCTCGTCGTCACCGCCTCGACCGGCGCCGTCCTCTCCGTCGTGCCGACCCTCGATCGCCTCGCCACCCCGGCGATCGTCCGCGGCACCTCGGTCGCCGACCTCGCCGCGGCGGTCGCCGCTCGCCACGAGAGCGTCGACACCATCCGGGTGCGGCCCTCCGGCATCGTCACCGCCGGCGTCACCGACGGCGACACCGGCGGCGTCGAGCGCATCGATCCGGCGACGGGAGCCGGGCTCGGTCCCTGGGCCCCGTCGCCGGGGCTGCGCGTCCTCACCGATCTGCATCGCGCCTTCGGCCTCGGCAGCGACGGCCGCATGGCGGCGGCCCTCGCCGCCGCCGCCATGCTGGTCGTCGTCCTCTCCGGCGTCGCGCTGCTGGCGCGCCGCCTCGGTGGCGTCGGCGCTCTGATGCGGCCGATCCGCGGCACCACCGCCGAACGCCTGCACGGCGAGGTCGCCCGTCTCGCCGCGGTCGGCCTCCTCGTCTCGGCCTCGACCGGCCTGTGGATGTCGGCCTCGACCTTCGGCCTCCTGCCTGAGACCGCCACCCTCGACGCCTCCACGATCACGACCGCGCCCGGCGGTCCGGCTCTGCCGCTCGACCGCCTCTCGGCGCTGCGGACCATCGACGTCGCCGATCTGCGCGAGCTCACCTTCGCCGATCCCGCCGACCCGACCGCCGTGCTGACGGTGAAGACCGCCGCCGGCGAGGCCGCGATCGATCCGGCGACCGGCCGCGTCGTGGCGAGCCTGCCCGCCACTCTGGTCGACCGCATCGACGGCGTCGTCCGCCTCCTCCACACCGGCCGCGGCGCCGCCGCGCTCGGTCTCGTCTTCGGACTGTCCGCCGCCTCGGTGCCGCTGCTGACCGCCACCGGCGCGCTGCTGTGGTGGCGCCGTCGCCCCCGCGCCGCCGCCCTCGCCGCGACGCCGGTCGCCGGCGCCGACACCGTCATTCTCGTCGGCAGCGACGGCGGCTCGACCCGCGGTTTCGCCGACACCCTCGCCCGCGCCCTGATCGCCGGCGGCCACGCCGTCCACGTCGCCGACATGAACGCCGTCGCCGAAGCCCATCTCGCCGCCGACCGTCTGCTGATCCTCGCCGCCACCTGGGGCGACGGCGGCGCGCCGGCCTCAGCCAGCCGCTTCCTCGATCGGCTGAAGACCCTCGACGGCCGTCCGCCCGTCGCCGTCCTCGGCTTCGGCGACCGCACCTTCCCCGATTTCTGCGGCTACGCCCGCACCGTCGCCGATGCCCTCGCCGCCGCCGGCTTCCCCATGCTGATCGAGACCAAGCGCATCGACCGTCGCTCGGCCCAGGAATTCGCCCAGTGGGGTCGCGACCTCGGCCGCGTCCTCGGCCACGATCTGGTGCTCGAACACCTCGCCGAGCGGCCGGCGACGATGGCGCTCGAACTGGTCGAGCGCGAGGACTACGGCGCCGCCGTCGGCGCCCCGGTGGCGATCCTGCGCTTCGCCGCGCCGCGCGACGATCGCGGCCGCCCGGGACGGCTGCCGAGCTTCGCCGCCGGCGATCTCCTCGGCGTCGTGCCGGCCGAGGGCGCGATCCCGCGCTTCTATTCGCTCGCCTCCTCGGCGACCGACGGCGTCGTCGAGATCTGCGTGCGGCTGATGCCGGGCGGCCTCGCCTCGACCCTGCTGCACGGCCTCGCCCCCGGCGCCCGCATCGCCGCCTTCGTGCGCGAGAACCCGAGCTTCCGCCCCGCCGAAACCGCCTCCTCGCTGATCCTGATCGGCGCCGGTGCCGGTCTCGGCCCGCTCAAGGGCTTCGTCAGCGCCGGTGACGGCTCGCGCCCGGTCCATCTCTACTGGGGCGGCCGCTCGCCCGCCTCCGACTTCCTCTACGAGGACGA
>ERZ1645187.934-NODE-934-length-27802-cov-9.519263_pt1 | contig 27802 bp, 24 predicted proteins | sample MGYA00575352_ERZ1645187 | MGnify/ENA primary metagenome ERZ1645187 (study PRJEB40837, sample SAMN11349314) | freshwater sediment metagenome | isolation source: river sediment | host: Sediment | place: India: Wazaribad , New Delhi | collected 2017-02-21 ...
AGCTGGAAAGCCTGGCCTTCGTCGCGGGCGGATCGAACTATCAGGCGCCGGGGCAGAAGGTTGGCGATTTCCTGGCGGGCAAGACCAGCAGCGAATTCGGCGCGGTCATCCCCAGCTACAAGCCGGGGGTGAAGCTGACCGACCTGGCGGAATGCCTGCCCGATTTCGTGCTGGACGCGATCCGCGAGGCGCTGCCGGTGTTCGGGCGGCAGGTGCCGGGCTATGACCATCCCGACGTGGTGATGACCGGGGTCGAGACCCGCACTTCCAGCCCGGTCCGCATCCGCCGCGGCGCCGATTTCCAGAGCATCAACACCCGCGGCCTCTACCCCGCTGGCGAAGGCGCGGGCTATGCCGGCGGCATCCTCTCCGCCGCGGTGGACGGGATCAAGGTGGCCGAGGCGCTTGCCGCAGAGCTGGTGGCGGAGTGAGCCAATACGACGCTATCGTCCTGGGCGCAGGGGCGGCCGGGCTGTTCTGCGCGGCCACGGCGGGCCAGCGCGGCAAGCGGGTGCTGCTGCTGGACCACAATGATGAACCGGGGCGCAAGATCCTGATCTCGGGCGGGGGGCGGTGCAATTTCACCAATCTCCACACCGCGCCGGACCGTTATCTTTCGGCCAATCCCCATTTCGCGAAGTCCGCGCTGAGCCGCTATGGCCCGCGTGATTTTCTGGCGCTGGTCGAAGCATACGGCATCGCCTGGCACGAAAAGACGCTGGGCCAGCTGTTCTGCGATGGCTCGGCCCGGCAGATCGTGGCCATGCTGGTGGAGGAATGCGCCAAGGGCAGCGTCGATATCCGCTATGGCGTGGCGGCGGGCGAGGTGGAGCACCGCGACGGGCAGTTCCATCTGGCCGGAGCCAGCGCCCCTTCGCTGGTCATCGCCACGGGTGGTCCTTCGATCCCCAAGCTCGGCGCGACGGGCTATGCCTATGAACTGGCCCGCCGGTTTGGCCTGAAAGTGGTGCAGCCGCGCCCGGCCCTTGTTCCGCTGACGCTGGCCGGGGAAGACGTGCTGTTCCGCGAACTGTCCGGCGTGTCGGCCGAAGTCGTGGCCAAATGCGGCAAGGCCGCGTTCCGCGAGGCGGCCCTGTTCACCCATCGCGGCCTGTCTGGCCCGGCGATCCTGCAAGTCTCCTCCTACTGGCAGCGGGGCGAGGATGTGCGGATCGACTTTCTGCCGGAAAGCCCGCGCGGCTGGCTGCTGGAGGCCAAGCGCACCCAGCCCCGCGCCAGCCTGCGCCGCGTGCTGCCCCTGCCCGAACGGCTTTCCACCACCCTGACCGAGCGGCTGGAACTGACGGCCGAACTGGGCAACCTGCCCGACAGGGCCCTGCGCAGCGCGGAAGAGCGGCTGCATGACTGGCACTTTCACCCCAACGGCAGCGAAGGCTATGCCAAGGCCGAAGTCACCGCAGGCGGGATCGACACGGCGGGCCTGTCCAGCCGGACCATGGAAGCCAGCAAGGTGCCGGGCCTCTACGCGATTGGCGAGGCGGTGGACGTGACCGGCTGGCTGGGCGGCTATAACTTCCAATGGGCCTGGGCCAGCGCCAAGGCGGCAGGCGAAGCCCTATAGGCTCAGCACTTCGCGGTTCTCACCCAGCCGCACTGTCAGGTCGGCACGGTCCGGCATTTCTTCCAGAATCCAGCGCGTCAGCCGCTCGTAATACTGGATGAAGCGCAGCACCTCCGCCGGGGTCATCACCGCCGCGCCGCCGCGCTGGCGTAGCTCCGCCTCCTGCTGTTCCCGCCAGCGCGCGACGACATCCCAACCGGGTGCGGCAAGCAGGACCAGCAGGTCCAGCCGCGCGAATAGCCGCTGATAGTCTCCCGCCAGTGCGGCATTGGCATGGGTCCGCCAGAGGGCCTGCGGGTCTTCCGCCTGCTCCAATGCATTCACCGGAACCGACACGTCCGCCTGAGGCCGCGCGCCCAGGCACCACCCTTCCAGCAGCAGCACCTGCGTGCCAGCCGGAGCGACGGGCCAGGTCTCACGCGGGGCGCGGTCGTCCACCGCCTTGTCAAAGCGCGGCAGGGGCGTCGCCTCTCCCCGCTCCAGCGCGGCGATGGTTTCAAGGCCCAGCGCCACGTCATGCGTCCCCGGCACGCCGCGCGTGGCAAACAGCGGATGGACTTCGCGCGCCATGCGCTGACGCTGGTCCCGCGTCTTGTAGAGATCGTCCAGCGATAGCGTGGCGACACTATATCCGCTTTGCCCCAGCCGGTGGGCCAGGTAGGCAGCCAGCGTCGACTTGCCCGAACCCTGCGCGCCGCAAATGCCAACGACCAGCGGCAGGCGGCGGCTGGAACGCAAGGCGCCCTCAATCCGTTTGCACAGTGCATCGCCAAGGCGCGGGTCGATCATCAGTGCAACCTAACAGCCATTCCTTTGTCGCAACAAGCAAAGGAATGATTGCGCTACCCCCGCCTGAAACATTAACGCACCCGGAAAAGGAGATAAATTCATGCGTGTCGGCACCGTTCGGGAGATCAAGAACCACGAATACCGGGTCGGTCTGACGCCCGAGAGCGTCCGCGAACTGGCTGCCCACGGGCACGAGGTCTGGGTCGAAAGTGGCGCAGGTCTGGGCATTGGTGCCAGCGACGCCGACTATGCGCAGGCCGGGGCGACGATCAAGGATAGCGCCGCCGACATTTTCGCCGGGTGCGAAATGGTGGTGAAGGTCAAGGAACCACAGGCCGAGGAACGCGGCCTGCTGCGCGAAGGGCAAGTGCTGTTCACCTATCTTCACCTCGCCCCCGATCCGCAGCAGACCGCCGATCTGGTGAAATCCGGCGTGACGGCGATTGCCTATGAAACGGTGACCGGTCCCGGCGGCGGCCTGCCCCTGCTGAAACCGATGAGCCAGGTTGCCGGGCGAATGTCGATCCACGCCGGGGCGACTGCACTGGAAAAGGCCCATGGCGGGCGCGGTGTTTTGCTGGGCGGCGTGCCGGGGGTACTGCCGGGCCGGGTGCTGATCATCGGCGGCGGCGTGGTTGGCTTTAACGCCGCGCAGATGGCCGTGGGGATGGGCGCAGATGTCACGATTGTCGACCGCGATGCCGACGTGCTGGAGCGACTGGACACCCATTTCCAGGGCCGCGCCAAGACCCGTTTTTCCAACCGCGCCAATATCGAGCAACTGATCAGCCAGGCCGATCTGGTGATCGGTGCCGTCCTGATCCCCGGAGCCGCTGCGCCGAAACTCGTCACCCGCGACATGCTGCAATCGATGCAGCCGGGGTCCGTACTGGTCGACGTGGCGATCGATCAGGGCGGATGCTTTGAAACCAGCCACGCCACCACCCATGCCGATCCAACCTATGTGCTGGATGGCGTGGTTCATTACTGCGTGGGCAATATGCCCGGCGCTGTGGCGCGGACCAGCACCTATGCGCTGAACAATGTGACCCTGCCCCACGCCTTGCGCATGGCCGACAAGGGGTGGAAAGCGGCGCTGCAATCTGATCCGCACCTTGCCCATGGGCTGAACGTCAGCGGCGGGAAGGTGACTTTCAAAGCCATCGCGCAGGAACTGGGATACGATTACACGCCCGTGGCAGAGGTGTTGGACTAGCGGAGGAACTGGGTCCCGGCCTGCGCCGGGATGACGCCGCTTTTCGCGCACCACCTCGGTTTTTGCGCACCACCTCTCGTCACCCCGGCGCAGGCCGGGGCCCAGAGCGGCAAAGGCACCCTACACCTCATCCCCGAAGGGCCGGAACGGCGCGGTTACTTCGTCGCGCACGCGGGACAGCCGCCCGCTGGCCCGGTCAATCATCGCCCAGGTGGTCTTGGCACTGACGATCACCTTGCCGTCTGGCCCACGAAAATCGACCCGGCGATCAAAGCGCGCACCGGTCGGCCCACTGGGGATGAAGGTTTCCGCCGTCACGCTTTCGCCGGGGCCGATATTGCCGCGATAGTCGATCTCGTGCCGGGTCACGACCCAGATGTAGGCTGCCTGATGTTCCGGCGCGGCCACGGCAGACCAGTGGGCCGTGGCGATCTGCTGGATCCAGTCGACCCAGACCGCATTGTTGACGTGGCCCAGTTCATCAATGTGCTCCGGCCCGGCGGTGAAGGTCATCGTGTAGCGATTGCTCATCCCTCCACACCCAGCTGCCACAGGATAAAGGCAAACTCTTCCGCCGTTTCCTTCAGGCTTTCGAACCGGCCGGATTTGCCGCCGTGGCCCGCGCCCATATTGGTCTTGAGCAGCAGTTCGTTGCCATCGGTCTTCACCTCGCGCAGCCGCGCAACCCATTTGGCTGGCTCCCAATAGGTCACGCGCGGATCGTTGAGGCCAGCGGTTACCAGCAGCGGCGGATAGGCCTGAGCCTTGACCTGATCATAGGGCGAATACGAGTGGATCAGTTCGAACGCAGCCTTGTCCTCAATCGGATTGCCCCATTCCGGCCACTCGCCAGGGGTGAGCGGCAGGTCAGGATCGAGCATGGTGTTCAGCACATCGACAAACGGCACATGGGCCACAGCCGCGCCCCACAGGTCCGGATCGGAATTGATCACCGCGCCCATCAGCTCGCCGCCTGCCGAACCGCCGGAAATGCTAACCCGTCCAGCCTGGGTATAGCCGCGGTCGATCAGGCCGCGCGCCACATCGACAAAGTCATGGAAGGTATTGGTCCGCCGTTCCAGCTTGCCCGCCTTGTACCAGGCGCGGCCCAGATCGTCGCCGCCGCGAATGTGGGCGATGGCATAGGCAAAGCCGCGATCGACCAGCGACAGGCGCGTCGTCGAAAAGCCGGGATCGATGGCAATGCCATAGGCGCCATAGCCATAGAGGTGCAGCGGCCCGCCCATGGCCCGGTCCTTGCGATAGACGATGCTGACCGGGATCAGCGTGCCATCGCGCGCCGTAATTTCCAGCCGCTCGGTGGTGTAGAGCGTGGGATCATAGCCCGACGGAATCTCCTGCACCTTCAGCGTCGTCAGCTGGCGGGTCGCTACGTCGTATTCCAGCACGCTGGAGGGGCTGACCATCGATTCATAGGACAGGCGCAGCGATGTTACCGCCCATTCGGGATTGTCGCCCACTCCGGCGGAATAGCTGGTTTCGGCAAATTCGATCGGCTCGATCCGCGCCGGATCGTCGTAATACCGCACCTCAATCCGGTCGAGCCCGCGCACCCGCCCCTCGATCACGTAGAAATCGCGGAACAGGTCAAAGCCGGTCAGGTAAAAGTCGTCGCTGCCCGCGATCAGCGTGGTCCACTCGCCCGGCTGGGCCAGCGGCGCCGTGGCAAGGCGGAAGTTCTCGTGGCTGTCGTTGGCGTGGATGAACAGCGTCTCGCCATGCAGGTCGACGTCATATTCCACCCCGTCCTGACGCGGCTTGACCAGCAGCGGCGTGGCCAGCGGATCGGCAGCGGGAACCAGCCGCACTTCGCTGGTTTCATGGTCGGAAGTGGAGATAATCAGCCACTGCTCATTGGCGGAAAGCGAGGAGCCGACGCGGAAGCCCTCGTCATCCTCGTGATACAGTTCAACATCGCTGTCGTTAGGCTGGCCCAGCCAGTGCAGCCGCGCATTGTCCGTACGCCATTGTTCGTTGGCGCGGGAATAGACAATGCCCCGGTCGCCCGCGACCCAGACCAGCGAGGAGAGGATTTCCGGGATCTCGTCCGGCAGGATCTCCCCCGTCTCAAGGTTCTTGAACCGCGCGGTGAACCGCTCTGAACCATTGTCATCGACTGACCAGGCCAGCAGCTTGCCGTTCATCGAGACCGAGATCGCGCCGAGCTGGAAATATTCCTTTCCCTCGGCCAGGGCCACTTCATCGAGGATCAGCTCGTCCGCGCCGCCTGCGACAGGTTTGCGCCACCACTTCTTGTATTCGGCCCCTTCCTCAAACTCGATCCAGTAGAGGTAGTCCCCGTCCTTCTGCGGCACCGACTTGTCGGCCTCCTTGATGCGGGCGCGCATTTCCTTGAACAGGGTGTCGATCCGGCCCTGCTGCGCGGCCATGCGGGTTTCGAACCACGCATTCTCTGCATTCAGGTGCGCCAGCACTTGCGCGTCGTCGACGTCGGGATATTCGGGATCGCGCAGCCAGGCGTAATCGTCGGTCACGGTAATGCCGTGATGGGTAAAGCTGTGCGGTTTCTTCTGGGCGATGGGAGGAGTGGTAAGAGCCATGGCCCCCGTCTATGGTGGCGGCATTGTCCCCGCAAGCAGGACTCGCGAAACCACATGCTGATGAACACACACGAAGCGCGGCTCGACGCGCTGCGCAAGGAATTGAAGACCCGCGCCCTCGACGGGTTCGTTATCCCGATCTCGGACGAGCACATGAGCGAATATGTCGGCGCCTATGCCCAGCGGCTGGCCTGGCTGACCGGCTTTGGCGGCTCTGCCGGAACTGCCGCCGTGCTGGCCGACAAGGCTGCGATCTTTGTTGACGGGCGCTATACCCTGCAAGTGCGCGAGCAGGTTGATGGCCGCCTGTATGAATACCAGTCGGTCCCGGCGACCAGCGTGGCCGCATGGCTGGCCGAAAACGCCGCCCCCGGCGCGCGCATCGGGTTTGACCCGTGGCTGCATGGCAAGCCCTGGGCCGACGCCACGGCCAAGGCACTGGCCCCGCGCGGCGCCACGCTGGAGCCGGTCGACGGCAACCCGATCGACGCGATCTGGGCCGACCAGCCCGCCCCTTCGCCTGCCCCGGCCCTGGTTCATGACCACGCCTATTCCGGCAAGTCGAGCGAGGCCAAGCGCAGCGAAGTGGCCGAATGGCTAGCCGCCAAGGGCCTCGACGCGGCGGTTGTTTCTGCGCTTGATGGCGTGGCCTGGCTGCTGAACATTCGCGGTAGCGATGTAGAGCGCACGCCCGTCGCCCTGTCTTTCGTGCTGGCCCATGCCGATGGCACGGCGCAGCTGTTCATCGAACCGGAAAAGGTCACGGCGGAACTGCGCGCGCATCTGGGCAACGCCGTCACGATCCTGCCGCGTCAGGACTTTGTCGCGCAGCTTCAGGCACTGGCGGGCAAGAAGGTTGCGGTCGATCCCGAACGCGCGGTTCAGGCCGTGTTCGGTGTGCTGGCTGCTGCCGGGGCAGAAGTGCTGGAAACCACCGATCCCACCGTTCTGGCCAAGGCGATGAAGAACCCGGTGGAACAAGCCGGACAGCGCGCCGCCCAGGCCCGCGACGGAGCAGCGATTGCCCGCTTCCTCCACTGGCTGAGCGTCGAAGCACCCAAGGGCGGCGAGACGGAGCTTTCCGCCGCGGCCAAGCTGCAGGCCCTGCGCGAGGAATCGGACCTGCTGCGCGACCTGTCGTTCGATACGATCTCTGCCGCCGGTCCCCACGCGGCCAGCCCGCATTACCGGGTGGACGAGGAATCGAACCTGACCATTGCCCCCAATTCGATCTATCTGGTCGATTCCGGCGGGCAGTACCTTGATGGCACAACCGACATCACCCGCACCGTCTGGATCGGTCCGGGCGAGCCGACCGCAGAGCACAAGGACCGCTTTACCCGCGTGCTCAAGGGCCACATCGCGCTCTCGCTTGCCGTATTTCCCCGGGGCACGGTCGGCAGCCAGCTCGATACGCTGGCGCGCTATGCGCTGTGGCAAGCCGGGCTGGACTATGCCCACGGCACCGGCCACGGCGTCGGCAGCTTCCTGTCGGTCCATGAAGGGCCGCAGCGCATTGCCAAGGCTGCGGGCGGGCAGGCCGGGACGGGCCAGGAACTGCTGGCCGGCATGATCCTGTCCAACGAACCGGGTTATTACAAGGCGGGCGAATACGGCATCCGGATCGAGAATCTGGTGCTGGTCGAACCGCGCGAGATTGCCGGGGCGGACGGCGAATACTTCGGCTTCGAAAACCTGACCTGGGCACCGATTGACCGCACGCTGGTCGATCCCGGCCTGCTCACCCGCGAGGAACTGCGCTGGTGGGACGACTATCACGCCCGGGTCGAGGCAATCCTTGCCCCGCAACTGCAAGGCGAGGCACTGGTCTGGCTGAAACAGGCCTGCCAGCCGCTGGAACGGAAATAGGCCAAGGGCCTTGGTAACTTGCACGGGGATGAACAGCCGTCCCGCCCCGTGACAAATTGCGACACTTTCGCTTTGCCCCGGCATAAATACGCGACATGCCGGGGCTAAAAGGATTACATGAAGCCACAGGGCCGGGTCTTTCCCCCCACCCCTCTCTGGTCCTGTGGTTTCTCCCTGTTTTCTGCGACAAGGAGTTCGCGTGATGAAAAAGACGATTATCGGTCTGGCCCTGCTGACCACCGCCGTTGCCGGTGCGGCGATTGCCCAGGCCCCTGCCAAGGGCGCCGACCCGATGGGCGACAAGACCGTGACCAAGGCCGAAGCACAGGCCAAGGCCGCCGAAATGTTCGCCAAGATGGACACGAACAAGGACGGAAAGCTCGATCAGGCTGACCGCACCGCGCATCATGCCCAGATGTTCGACCGGATGGATGCGAACAAGGACGGCAATGTCAGCCGCGACGAATTTACCGCCGCGCATCAGCGCATGGGCAGTGAAGCCAAGGCACCCGGCGAACACCGCATGGGAAAGCGTGGCGGACACATGGGCGGCGGCAAGATGATGCGCATGGCCGATGCCAACAAGGACGGCGTGGTCACGCGCGATGAAATGACCGCAGCCCATGCCCGCATGTTTGACGCGGCAGACACCAACAAGGACGGCAAGCTGACCCCGGAAGAGCGCAAGGCGCACCACGCCCAGATGCGCGAACGTATGGGCCAGAACGGCCAAAAGCGTGGCGGCGAACATGCTGGCCACGCGGGCCATACCCCGTCAAAGTAACCGGAACAGGCAGCGCGACCATCCATGGACCAGAGCGAAGCAACCCGCCTGCTCCTCGTCGATGACGAAGCTGCCCTGCGCGAACCCCTGGCGGACTATCTGGTCCGGCAGGGGTTTGTCGTCGATCAGGCCGCCAGTGCCGCCGAAGCGCGCACCCGCTTGCGCGATGCGCCGCCGGACCTGGTCCTGCTCGACATCATGATGCCGGGGGAAGACGGGCTGTCGCTGTGCCGCCATCTGGCCGCCACTCAGGCCATCCCCACCATCCTGCTTACCGCGCGCGGCGAGGCGACCGACCGCATCGTCGGGCTGGAAATCGGCGCCGACGATTACGTGACCAAGCCGTTCGAACCGCGCGAACTGGTCGCCCGAATCCGCTCGGTCCTGCGCCGCGCCAGCAAGGGCGCGACCGTAAAGGCCGATGAGGAACAGGACTTCCTGTTCGATGGCTGGCGGCTCGACCCGCTCAAGCGCAAGCTGACCGATCCGGAAGGCGCGGTCGTCGCCATTTCCTCGGTCGAATTTCGCCTGCTCATGGCATTCCTTGAACACCCGCGTCAGGTGCTCGACCGGGATCGCCTGCTCGATATGGTCCAGGGCCGCGAAGCCCACCTGTTCGACCGCGCGGTCGATAACCAGATCAGCCGTCTGCGCCGCAAGATCGAGGCCGACAGCCGCAATCCCACCCTGATCCAGACCGTCTGGGGCGGCGGTTACATGCTCGCCGCCGATGTCCGGCGCGAAGCATCGCGGGGCGAATGATGGGCCGTTTGCAGGCCCGTTTACGGGGGCTTTTATGGCCGCGCAGCCTGCAGGGGCAATTGCTGCTGGCCATTGCGCTGGCCCTGCTGCTGGCCCAGGTCATCAGTGCCGCCCTGCTCTACCGCGCCGAGTCTGACCGGCGCGAAGCTGCGCTGGTTCACACCGCCGCGCTGCGCCTGTTCGGTGCGGCGCGCGAAGAAGGGCTGATCGGCGGCCGCTTCCGCCATGATGGCCAGCGTGTCGATGCCGCGACAGAACGGCGCTTGCGCGTGCAAAGCAGCGCCGAAATGCCTGCCCTGACTGCTGATCCGCGCTATGACCGGGCCGGCGGGGAATTGCGCGAGATCATGCAGGAACAGGGCCTTGTCGTGGGCAAGGTGATCGTTTCCGCCCGCCCGCTGTCCGACGATCCCAAGCTGATGCAGCGCCTGGAACGCCGCGCCAGAAAGCTGGGCCTCGATCCCGAACCGCCGCACCACCTGATGGTTGCCGCGATTGAACTGCCCGAGGCGCGCAAGTGGCTGACCGTGCGGGTGCCGGTCCCGCAAGGCGAACCGGCCATGCTGGGCACGCTCATCGCGCAGACTCTGCTGCTCTATGCGCTGATGGTCGGGGCCATTGCCCTGATCGTGCGCCGCATCACCAAGCCGCTGGCCGCGCTGACCACCCGGCTGGAAACCTTTGCCGCCAACCGCGACACCGATGGCCAGCTGGAACCGGAAGGCCCGGACGACGTGCGCCGCCTGATCGTTGCCCACAATGCAATGGAACAGCGGATCGCCGCCCTGCTGGACGAAAAGGACGTGATGCTGGGCGCGATCGGTCACGATCTGAAAACGCCGCTGGCTGCCCTGCGCGTCCGCATCGAAAGCGTCGAGGACGAAACCGAGCGCGCCCGCATGGCAGCGACGATCGAGGACATCACCCGCAGCCTTGACGACATCCTCTCCCTTGCCCGCGTCGGGCGGCCGAGCGACCCGCTGGAGCCGACCGAGCTGAACGCGCTGGTCGGGCAGGTGGCCGAAGAATTCGAGGACATGGGCGAGCCGGTCAGCTTCACGCCCACAGGCCGCGTGGTCCTGCCCCTGCGGGCCACCTGGGCGCGGCGCGCGGTGCGCAATCTGGTGGTCAACGCCCTGCGCTATGGGAAGACGGCCCGCATTGCCGTAGAGCGCCAGGGCAATGAAGTGCTGATCCGGATCGAGGATGACGGCCCCGGCATTGCCCCCGATCAGATCGAGGCCATGATGCAGCCCTTCACCCGCGGCGAACCGTCCCGCAACAGCACGACCGGCGGGGCCGGCCTTGGCCTGACCCTGGCCCGAGCCATTGCCGAACAGCACGGCGGGCATCTGGCCCTGACCAACCGGCTGGATGTGACCGGCGCCGTTGCGGGGCTGACCGCAACGCTGACCCTGCCGCTGGCCTGACCTTAGCGCAGCAAGGCGCCCAGCAGGCCCCGCGCAAACCGGCCCAGCAATTGCCCGCCCAGCGCCGTGCCGATGGTCCCTGCCGCCGCACTGGCCGCCGAGGCAACCGGCGAACCGCTTGAGCGCCGCCCGGTCATCTGCCGCGCCACCATGGTTCCGGCAGAGGCCGCCGCAGCGCCGATGGCCGCCTTTCCGGCGCGCTCCCACAGGCTGGTCGTCGCACGCGGGCGGGCGCGCTGTGCTTCCTCGCCCTGCTGGGCCACCATCTGCGCCGCATCGGCTGCGTCCTGCGCCTTTTGCGCCAGAACTTCGGCAGCGCTTTCGCGGTTTACCAGCGTGTCGTACTTGCCATCAAACGGGCTGATCGATTGCAGGATCGCACGCTCCTTGGCCGTGATCGGGCCAAGCCTCGAATGCGGCGGCGCAACCAGCGTGCGCTGCACCACGGTCGGCGCACCGTCATCGTCCAGAGTCGAAACCAGCGCCTCGCCCACTTTCAGTTCGGTAATCGCGGTTGCCACGTCCAGCGCCGGATTGATGCGGAAGGTTTCCGCCGCCGCCCGGATCGCCTTCTGGTCGCGCGGGGTAAAGGCGCGCAGGGCGTGCTGCACCCGGTTGCCCAGCTGGCCCGCGATCTTTTCCGGAATGTCGATCGGGTTCTGGCTGACGAAATAGACGCCCACACCCTTTGAGCGGATCAGCCGCACCACCTGCTCGACCTTGTCCAGCAAGGCATCGGGTGCATCGTCAAACAGCAGGTGGGCTTCATCGAAGAAGAAGACCAGCACCGGCTTTTCCGGATCGCCCACTTCGGGCAGGGCTTCGAACAGTTCGCTCAGCAGCCAGAGCAGGAACGTGGCGTAAAGCTTGGGGCTCTGCATCAGCTTTTCAGCCGCCAGCACGTTGACCACGCCCCGGCCAGTTTCATCGGTGCGGATGAAATCGTTAATCTCGAACGCCGGCTCGCCAAAGAACCGGTCCGCCCCCTGGCTTTCAAAGGCCAGCAATTGCCGCTGGATCGTGCCGACCGACGCCTTGGAAATATTGCCATAGGTCGCGGCCAGTTCCCCGGCATTGGCGGCGCAGTGGATCAGGGTCTGCTGCAGGTCATCCATGTCGAGCAGCAACAGGCCGTTATCGTCGGCCCAGCGAAAGGCGATGGTCAGCACCCCTTCCTGCGTCTCGTTCAGCCCCATCAGGCGGCTGAGCAGCAGCGGCCCCATTTCGGAAATGGTGGTGCGGATCGGGTGGCCCAGTTCGCCGTAGAGGTCCCAGAACACCGCTGGATTGTCGCGATATTCGAACGGCTCGATCCCCAGTTCGCGGGCGCGGCTTTCGATCTTGTCGGCGTTCTTGAAATCAGCGCTGCCCGCCATGGCGATACCGGAAAGGTCGCCCTTCACGTCCGCCATGAACACCGGAACCCCGGCTGCAGAGAACTGCTCGGCCAGGGTTTGCAGGGTCACGGTCTTGCCGGTGCCGGTCGCGCCGGCGATCAGGCCATGGCGATTGGCCCGCCCCAGCCGCAGCACCTGCCGCTCGCCATTGTCGGCCAATCCGATGAAAATCTCGTCCATGTGACGCTCCGCATAAGGGTTTCGGGCGGAAACTAGATAAGACCACTTAGCGGCCCACGCGAAGGCTTTTTGCAACACGGGCAAAGCCTCGCTAGAAGCGGCCCGTCCCCCCTTGGCGAACACGGGCTGTAAATGAACGCGCGAGAACCTTTCATCCTGCTAGACGATGCCCGCCCCGCGGGTGCCAGCGCCGCGCGGCTTTACCGCGCGCCGGCCGAAGTGGTCATCGCGCGCCGCGCTGCCGAAGTCGAACCGGCCCTGGCCCGGCTGGACGAACTGCGCGGCCAAGGCTTCGAACTGGCCGGCTACATGGCCTATGAAGCGGGCCTTGCGCTGGAAGAACGGCTGATGCCGCTGGCCGATGCCCGCTCTGGCGCCATGGGTCCGCTGCTGTGGTTCGGCGCGTTCAAGGGCTACGAAACGATTCCCGCCGAACAGGTGCCGGACTGGTTGACCCAGCATTCCGAACCCGGCCTGACCCAGATCGGCCCGGTCGAGCCGCAGCTTTCTGCCGGGGGCTATGCCGCTGCCTTTGCCGCTTTGCAGGACGCGATTGCGGCGGGTGACATTTATCAGGCCAACCTGACCTTCCACCTTGCAGGATCGTTCCGGGGCGATCCGCTGGCGCTTTATGCCGCGCTGCGCCCTGCTGCTGGTGCGGGCTATGGCGGTCTGGTGTTCGATGGTTCGCACTGGTTGCTGTCCTGCTCGCCCGAACTGTTCTTTGCGGAAAAGGACGGCGCGGCCATGGTCAAGCCGATGAAGGGCACCCGCCCGCGCGGCCGCAGCGAGGCAGAGGACGCGGCCCTTGCCAGCGAACTGGCCGAATCCCAAAAGGACCGCGCCGAAAACCTGATGATCGTCGACCTGCTGCGCAACGACCTGTCGCGCGTGGCCGAAGCAGGCAGCGTCAAGGTAGAGCGGCCCTTCGCGGTCGAAAGCTATCCCACCGTCCACCAGATGGTCACCACGGTCCGCGCGCGGCTGATGCCGGGCAAGGGCCCGGTCGACATGATCCGCGCCCTGTTCCCCTGCGGTTCGATCACCGGCGCGCCCAAGATCCGGGCGATGGAACTGATCAACGCGGTCGAACGCGATGCGCGCGGCCCCTATTGCGGGGCAATCGGGCGGATCGATGCCAATGGCGATGCGGCCTTCAACGTCGCAATCCGCACCCTGCGCCTTACGCCGGGAGAAAATGGCCGGGGCCGCGCGGTGCTGGGCGTCGGCTCGGCCATCGTGGCCGATAGCGAAGCCCTGCCCGAATGGCGCGAAAGCCTGCTGAAAGGTGGCTTCGTCAGCCTGCACGCGGCGGGCGCAGACCTGATTGAAACGATGCGCTTTACGCCAGAGGACGGCGTGCCACTGCTGGAACTGCATCTGGAACGGATCAAGGCCAGCGCGGCGGAACTGGGCTTCACATTCGATCGCCATGCCGTGCGCAATGCGATTCAGGCGCTGTGCTTTGATGCGGAGGCTCCGGCGCGGCTGCGGCTGGTGGCATCGCGCAGCGGCGCCTATTCGCTGGAGGTTGGCCCGCTGCCCGCCCCGCTGAACGAACCGGCGCGCTGCGCGGTGATGCGCCTGCCGGTCAATACGGGCGACTGGCGCCTGCGCCACAAGAGCAGCGATCGCAGCTTTTACGACCTTGGTCTGGCCGCCGCCAAGGCAGCCGGTGCGGACGAAGCCCTGCTGCTGCGCGACGATGGCCTGCTGACCGAGGGCTGCTTTACCAACCTGTTTGTCGAACGCGGCGGCAAGCTGCTGACCCCGCCAGCAACGCTGGGCCTGCTGCCCGGCGTGCTGCGCCAATCCCTGATCGAACAAGGCCGCGCCGAGGAGGCGGAACTGACACTGGAAGATTTGAAGGACGGATTCCTGATCGGCAATGCCCTGCGCGGCCTGATGCGTGCGGTGCTGCTGTGAAGCTGGCCCAGGCCCTGTCGCGCATTGCCCCGTCGCGCACCACCGCCATCACCGACCGCGCCACCGAACTGCGCGCAGCGGGCAAGGATGTGATCTCGCTTTCCGTGGGTGAACCAGACTTTGCCACCCCGCCCCACGTGATTGCCGCTGCCAAGGCGGCGCTGGATGCGGGCGACACCAAATATACCCCCGTCGCCGGAACCATGCGTCTGCGCGAAGCGGCGGCGCTGCATTTCCAGCGCGATCTGGGCATCACGGCAAAGCCGGAACAGATCATCGTCAGCGCAGGCGGAAAGCAGGCGATCTTTCACGCCCTGCTCGCCACGCTCGATCCGGGTGACAAGGTGCTGATCCCCAGCCCGTGGTGGGTCAGCTATCCCGAAATCGTCCGCTTTGCCGGGGCCGAAGTGGTTGACCTGCCGACCACGGCCGCAGGTGGATTCCGCATCACGGCAGAGCAACTGGAAGCGGCGATCACGCCGGATACGCGCTGGCTGCTGCTGAACAGCCCGGGCAATCCCACCGGCGCAACCTATCCGGCAGAAGAACTGCGCGCACTGGGCGCAGTGCTGGCCCGCCACCCGCAAGTGCTGGTGATGAGCGACGATATCTACGCCCCGCTGCGTTATGGCGCAGGCGCGCACGCGACGCTGGCGGTGGAATGCCCGGAATTGGCGGACCGCGTGCTGACCGTATCGGGCGTATCGAAAAGCCATGCCATGACCGGCTTTCGCATCGGCGTTTCGGCAGGGCCGGAATGGCTGATCAAGGCCATGGCGCGGCTGCAATCGCATAGTTCGGGCAATCCCGCCTCGATCAGCCAGGCCGCCGCCGTGTCCGCGTTCGAAGGGCCGCAGGACTTCCTGCTCGACTGGCGCGAACGGTTCCGCGCACGGCGCGACATGGTCGTGGCCGGGATCAATGCGATTGCCGGGCTGTCCACTCCGGTGCCAGACGGCGCATTCTATTGCATGGTCGATGCCGCGCCCCTAATGGCCCGCTTCGGCGATGATGAGGCGCTGTGCCTGCATCTGCTGGATCATGGCGTGGCCGTGGTTCCGGCATCAGCCTTTGGCGGACGCGATGGCTTCCGCATCAGTTTCGCGGCCGATGAGGCCAAACTTTCAGAAGCGGTGCGCCGCATTGCGGAGGCACTGACATGAGCGTGATCCCGATCCTTTACGAAGATGGCGAAGCCCTGGTCATCGACAAGCCCGCTGGCCTGCCGATTGAGCGCCCTCGCGCAGGCGGGCGCAGCCTGGAAAACCATCTGGAAGAACTGAAGCTGGGCTTTCAGCGGGTGCCGGTTCCGGCCCACCGGATCGATACCGACACTTCGGGCTGCCTGCTGATGGCCCGCAATCCCAAGGCGCTGAAGCGGTTCAACGCCGCCTTCGAAGCGCGCGAGGTAGAGAAGGTCTACCTGGGCATTGTCGCCGGACCGGTGGCCGAAGACGAAGGCACCATTGCCCTGTCGCTCAGCAAGATTTCCAGCGCGGAAAAGGGCTGGCGCATGATTGCCGCGAAAAAGGGCAAGCCCGCCGTAACCCATTGGCGCAAGCTGGCCGAACGTGGCGGCATGACGCTGGTGGAGTTTCGCCCGGAAACCGGCCGCACCCACCAGATCCGCGTTCATGCCGAACATGGTCTGGGTCATGCGCTGCTGGGCGATCCGGTCTATGGCAATGGGCAGGGCGCGCCGCGCACCATGCTCCACGCCCGCGCCCTGACCGTGCCGCGCGCTGGCAAGACGCCGATCACGGCAGTCGCCCCGCTGCCAGCCGACTTCCGCGCGCTGGGCTTTGGCGATGACGATCTCGGCGCATGATACGATTGCCCGTGCGCTCTCGCTGGTAAGCGAAAGCTTCATCGCCGCGTCCGGCCCCGGCGGGCAGAACGTCAACAAGGTGGCCACGGCCGTGCAATTGCGGCTGAACGTCTATGCGCTGCGCCTGCCGGTCGAAGTGTTCCAGCGGTTCAAGCAGCTTGCCGGCAGCCGCATGACGGCCAAGGGCGAACTGCTGCTGACCGCGCAGCGCCACCGCACGCAGGAAGCGAACCGGCAGGACGCGCGCGACCGGCTGAGCGAACTGATCGAAGAAGCCTTCAAGCTGCCGGAAAAACGCGCCAAATCCCGCCTCAACCGGATCAACAAGGGTGAGCGGCTGGAAGGCAAGAAAAAGCGCGGCGCGGTAAAGGCCGGGCGCGGCAAGGTGCGCTTCGATTAAGGTCTGGGATGACGGCTCTGGACCCCGGATCAAGTCCGGGGTGACGGTGAATGCTTACTTCGGCCACCACCCCTGATTGTCACCCCGGCGCAGGCCGGGGCCCAGACAGATCAGGACGCGCTGGCGCTCATCACCTGACGGCCATCGGCGGCAAAGGCACCCAGTTCAATCGCCCCGTCCGCCTTGCGCAGGACCAGATGCAGTTCCTCACCGCAGATCGCGGGCGAGGTACCCCGGAAGGCAAAGGTCTTGAGCGCATTGTCACCCAATTCGCGCCGCGCCAGATCGAGCAACAGGGTCGCCGTCAGCGGCCCGTGCACCACCAGCCCGCGATAGTTCTCTTCAGCCGTGGCATAGGGCAGGTCGTAATGGATGCGGTGGCTGTTGAAGGTCAGCGCCGAATAGCGGAACAACAGCGGCTCTGCCGGGGCAAGCAGGCGGTGCGCCTGCCATGCCGCAGCGTCAAAGCGCCCCTCGCCCAGCGGCGGCGGTGCGGGCGGCGTGCCTGCTTCAGCCGGGGCGCGATAGACCACGGTCTGCATCTCGCGCACGGCCAGCCCGCTTTCGCCGCTGGTTTCATGCGCGATCTCGACAAAGACCAATTGCCCGGTGCCGCCCGTCTTTTCAGTGACGGAGGCCACGCGCGACAGGCGCGACACGGCCTCACCCACGCGGAGCGGCTGGAGGAATTCGACCTTGCTGGAGGCCCACATCCGGCGCGGCAGCGGGATCGGCGGCAGGAAGCTGTCCGGGCTGTCATTGCGCAGCGGGTGGCCATCTGGCCCCAGCTGCGCCGTCGCCGCATCGGGCAGGCCCAGGCACCAGTGGAACCCCTGCGCAGTCGCGCCGCCATCAGGGGCCCCACGATCCAGCGTGGCGCACCAGCGCGCGAACTGGCCGGGATCGACCCGGTCCTCGCGGCGCTCCTCGCGCCCGATCCAGTCCTGCCAGGTGCCCATCAGTTGCGTCCGCCAATCAGGCCGCGGGCAATAACCTGCGCCTGAATTTCCGCCGCGCCTTCAAAGATGTTGAGAATGCGCGCATCGCACAGGATGCGGCTGATCTCGAACTCCAGCGCATAGCCGTTGCCGCCGTGGATCTGCAGGCTGGCATCGGCGTTGGACCATGCAGCACGGGCGGCGAGCAGCTTGGCCATGCCGGCCTCGATGTCGCAGCGCTTGCCGGTGTCCTTGGCGCGGGCAGCGGCATAGGTCAGTTCGCGCGAGAGGACGAAATCGACCAGGCTCATCGCCAGCTTGTCCGCAACGCGGGGGAAATTGACCAGCGCCTTGCCGAACTGCTTGCGGGCCAGGGCATAGTCCAGCCCCAGCTCCAGCGCGCGCTTGGCCACGCCCACGGCGCGGGCGGCGGTCTGGATACGGGCAGCCTCAAAGGTGCGCATCAGCTGCTTGAAGCCCTGCCCTTCCTCACCGCCCAGGACAGCATCGGCAGGGGCGCGCATGCCATCGAACTGCAGCGCATATTCGCGCATGCCGCGATAGCCCAGCACTTCGATTTCGCTGCCGGTCATCCCTTCGGCCGGGAACGGATCGGCCTCGGTCCCGCGCGGCTTGGGCACCAGCAACATGGAAAGGCCGGCATAGCCCTTGGCATCAGGCAAGGTGCGGGCAAGCAGGGTCATCAGGTCAGACCGGCTGGCGTGCGTGATCCAGGTCTTGGCCCCATCGATCACCCAACCGTTTTCATCGCGGCGCGCGCGGGTTTGCAGCGAGCCGAGGTCCGAACCGGTATCGGGTTCGGTAAACACGGCAGTCGGCAGTACTTCGCCGCTGGCGATCTTGGGTAGCCACTCGGCCTTCTGCTCCGGCGTACCGGAACTGGCGATCAGTTCACCCGCGATTTCGCTGCGCGTGCCCAGCGAGCCTGCGCCGATCCACCCACGAGAGAGTTCCTCGGTAATCAGGCACATGACCAGCTTGGACAAGCCCAGCCCGCCGAACTCTTCCGGAAGAGTCGCACCGAAAGTGCCAAGGTCCGCCATGGCCGCAACCGTGGCGTCGGGGATCAGGTCATTGGCCAGATGCCACTTGTGAGCGTGCGGCAGGATTTCCGCATCGGTAAAGCGGCGGAACTGGTCGCGGATCGTATCGAGATCGCTGTCGCCCAGCCCTTCGCTCGGCCACTCGCCCGCTGCCAGCAAGGCCGCCACTTCGGCGCGTAGAGCGGAATGATCGGCTTCGACCAGATCGCGGCAGGCATGGGCCAGATCGCGCGCAGTCGCCCCCAGGCCAATGTCGCCCGGACGGAGCAGCTCGTTCTGCCCCATCGGCAGGCCGCCGGTCAGCTGTGCCAGCGTTTCGGCAAAGGCCAGCGTGGCAACCTTGCGGTCCAGCTCGGTCCCGCCGCCATTGCGTTCCAGCCAGTCGGCCACGGCTTCCAGCGCAGCGACGCTGGTGGCGATCCAGCCAAAGCCGTGGTGGGCGCGCTGATCCGACGAATCGATTTCCGCAACCGTGGCGCGGGCGAGGTCGCAATAACCCCGCGCCGCCCCCACTACGCGTCCGAAGTCGATGCTCATGCCTTTTCGAACACGGCTGCGATGCCCTGTCCGCCTCCGATGCACATGGTTTCCAGACCGTACTTGACGTCGCGGCGCTGCATTTCGCGGGTCAGGTTGGCCAAGATGCGGCCGCCGGTCGCACCGATCGGGTGGCCCAGCGAAATGCCCGAACCGTTGACGTTCAGGATGTCGTGACGGCTGTCATCGTCCGACCAGCCCCAGCCCTTGAGGCAGGCCAGAACCTGCGGCGCAAAGGCTTCATTCAGTTCGATCAGGCCGATGTCGTTCCACGACAGGCCGTTCTTGGCGAACAGGCGCTCGGTCGCCGGGACCGGGCCATAGCCCATGCGGCTGGGATCGCAGCCGGCTGCGGCCCACGAATGGAAGAAGGCGATCGGTTCAAGGCCCAGCTCTTCCAGCTTGTCTTCAGCGACGACGAGGCAGGCGGCGGCCGCGTCGTTCTGCTGGCTGGCGTTACCGGCGGTCACCACGCCGCCTTCCAGCGCGCGCAGCTTGCCCAGCGTATCCATGGTGGCGTCGGCCCGGTAGCCTTCGTCATGGGCGAAGACCACGGGATCGCCCTTCTTCTGCGGGATTTCGACCGGAACCAGCTCATCCGCGAACAGGCCATTCGCCCAGGCGGCAGTAGCGCGCTGGTGGCTGCGGACGGCATAGGCGTCGCAGGCCTCGCGGCTGATGTTCCAGTCCTTGGCCAGGTTTTCAGCCGTTTCGATCATGCCGCTGATCACGCCGTAACGCTCAATCGGCTGGCTCATTACGCGGCCACGGGTCAGGCGGTCATGCAGAGTCAGGTTGCCGGAGCGCACGCCCTTGCGGATGTCGGTGCTGTAATGTTCGACGTTCGACATGGACTCGCAGCCGCCGGCCACGACGATGTCGGAAACGCCGGTCTGCACCATCATCGCAGCGTTGACGATGGCCTGCAGGCCCGAACCGCAGCGACGGTCCAGCTGATAGCCGGGAACTTCTTCCGGCAGGCCGGCCAGCAACCACGACCAGTGCGAGATGCACGGCGCTTCGCCGTTGCCATAGCCCTGGGCGAAGATCACGTCGTCCACCCGCGACGGGTCGATCTTGGTCCGCTCCATCAGGGCTTTCAGGATGACCGCACCCAGCTGGCCAGCGGTCAGCGGGCTGAGGCTGCCGCCGAATTTGCCCACGGCAGTGCGGATCGGGGCAACAATGGCTGCACGACGAAGTTGGGTCATTTCTGGTCCTTGTCTGAGGTTGCGACGATACCCCGATCGATCAGTCGGGCGATTTCTCCGGAAGTGAGGCCCAGCCGCTCGGCCAGGATTTCTTCGCTATGTTCACCCAGGTAGGGTGCGGGTTGGGGATCACCGACCGGCTCTGACGGCAGATTGGCGAACGAGCGCGGTGCGGGATAGGAAAAGCCGCTGGGATTGGCCGGAGACGGGCCAAACAGCGGGTTGTTGGTGATCAGATCCGGATCCTGCGCCGCTTCGTACATGGTGCGATAGCGTTCGAAAGTTGCCCCGGCCTTGGCCAGACGATCGGCCAGATCGGCATAGTCGAACTGCTCTGCCGCCTGCTGGAACAGGTCGAACAGGCGGTGGCGGTGGACGAAGCGCTGGCTATCGCTGGTCTTGAAACTGGTGCCCAGTTCCGCCTCGAGCGCAGCGACTTCCTCGCCCAGGCCAAAGGCTTCGACCGTAGCCTTCCACTGCTTGGGCGTGATCGCGGCAACCATGAAGCGCTTGCCATCGCGGGTCAGGAAATCGCGCCCGAAAGCGCCCCAGATCGCATTGCCGATGCGTTCGCGGTCGGCCCCGCGATACAGCATTTCCGCCATGGCCCCGGCATTGGCCATGGTGCCAAGGGCGACATCGCCCAGCGGCACGCGCATTTCGATGCCCTTGCCAGTCTGATCGCGGTGGCGCAGGCCAGCCATCAGGGCAAAGGCGCAATAGGCCCCGGTGATAAAGTCCCAGGCGGGCAGGATCTGGTTGACCGGCGGCGCAGTGGCCGGGTCCCAATCGTCAGGCCCGCACATCAGCGGATAGCCCGAGGCGGCATTGACGGTGAAGTCCATCGCCTGACGCCCGTCATGCCAGCCCATGACTCGTACCGAAACCAGATCGGGCCGCCCTTCGGCCAGCTTCTCGTGGCTGAGGAAGCTGCCCACCGGCAGGTTGGTGAGCATCTGCCCGGTCTGGCGGACCAGTTCGGCCAGCAGTTCGCGCCCTTCATCACAGTTCAGGTCAAGCGCGACGCTCTTCTTGGCGCGGTTCAGGTTTTCCCACGTGAGCGAGCGGCCCTCGCGGGTGACCATGTAACGGTCGTAGTCCAACCCTCCGGCCTTGTGATCCACCCGCACCACTTCCGCGCCCATTTGCGCGCAGTAGAGGCCGGCAGTCGGCGATGCGACGAACGAGGAAACCTCGATGATCTTCAGACCGGAGAGTATGTTGTACATGGCTTACCAGACGGCCCCTTCGCGTTGGAATTCACGCAGCAGGTGCTTGGCGATCTGCAGCTGCATGATCTGGCTGGTTCCTTCGTAGATGCGCAGGATGCGCGCATCGCGGAAGAAGCGCTCTGCCGGATATTCCGCCAGATAGCCAGCGCCGCCGTAAACCTGAACGCAGCGGTCGGTCACGCGGCCGCAGGCTTCTGAAGCGAACAGCTTGGCCGCAGCCGCCTTGCGCAGGATGTTCTCACCCCGGTCTGCGCGGGCGCAGGCGTCGGCGATCATGCATTCAGCGGCGTAAAGTTCAGCTTCGCTGTCGGCCAGCATGGCCTGGATCAGCTGGAAGTTGGCAATCGGTTCGCCAAAGGCCTTGCGCTCGGTGGCATAGCGGATTGCCGTATCCAGCGCGCGGCGGCCCATGCCGACGCTCATGCCCGCAACCGAGAGACGGCCATTGTCGAGGCTCTGCATCGCGATCTGGAAACCGCGACCTTCTTCGCCGCCGACCAGGGCCGAACCCGGAATGTACACGTCTTCCATGATCACGTCGGCGATGTGCGCGCCGGACTGGCCCATCTTCTTGTCCGGCTTGCCGATGGTGATGCCCGGCGTCGTCATGTCGACGATGAAGGCCGAAACGTGGGCGTTCTTGGGCAGCGCTTCCTTCGAAGTGCGGGCCATGATCAGGCCGATCTTCGCGTGCGGGCTGTTGGTGATGTAGCGCTTCGTGCCGTTCAGACGGTAGCCATTGCCATCGCGCACGGCCGTGGTCTGCATCGCCGCGCTGTCCGAACCCGAACCCGGCTCTGTCAGGCCGAAGCACGCGATTTCGCCGCTGGCGATGCGGGGCAGCCATTCGGCCTTCTGCTCGGGCGTGCCAAAATTCTTGAGCGCGCTGCCGGTCATGCCGATGTTGATCGACACGGTCGAGCGATAGGCGGGCGAGGCATAGCTGAGCTGCTTCACCGTCTCGACATACTGGCTGATGTTCATGCCGGCGCCGCCGAACTCTTCAGGGATGGTGATCCCGAAGAGGCCCATTTCGCGCATTTCGGCCAGAATATCGTCAGGAATACGATCCTGGGCGATTACCTCTTCCTCAGCCGGGATCAGCCGTTCCCGCACATAGCGGCGCAGCTGTTCGATGAACTGTTCGAAGGTTTCCGGGTCCATACCAGGGTTCATTGCTCCGGCTCCTTAGATCGGGTCGTAGGGGAAAACGTGGGCCGAAACTTCGTCGGCACGGGCCATGCTCGGCTTGAACGAGGGGATCAGCTCTTCCGCGATGGCTTCCGGCGTCCAGCCTTCGATCTTGGTCATCGAACGCACCGGGCGCGGCTTGTTGTACAGCACGATCTCGTTCTTGCGGACCGAGAAGATCTGGTTGCTGACGCCCTGGCTGGCATCCGAAGCGAGGTAGACCACCAGCGGCGCGATCTTGTCAGCGCTCATGGTCTTGAGACGCTCGACGCGCTCCTTCTGCTCCGGCGTTTCAGCCGGGATCGAGGCGGTCATGCGGCTCCACGCGAAAGGCGCGATGCAGTTGGAACGCACGCCAGCGCGGGCCATGTCCAGCGCGATCGACTGCGACAGGCCGACAATGCCCAGCTTGGCCGCGCTGTAATTGGCCTGGCCGACGTTGCCGATCAGGCCCGAGGTCGAAGTGAAGTGGATGAAGCTGCCCGACTGCTGCTCACGGAAATAGGGGGTCGCCGCCTTCGAGACATAGAACGCACCGTTCAGGTGCACGTCGATCACGGCGCGCCAGTCTTCGTGGCTCATCTTGTGCCAGATTGCGTCGCGCAGGATGCCGGCATTGTTGACCACCGCGTCGATCCGGCCAAACTTCTGGACCGCATCTTCGATGATCGACTGCGCACCGGCAGGATCGTTCACGAAAGCGAGGTTGGCATAGGCCTTGCCGCCAGCGGCAACGATATCGTCCACGGTCTGCTGGGCTGGCCCCGCATCGCCGCCTTCCCCGCCGCCGCCAACGCCCGGATCGTTCACGACCACAGCCGCGCCATGCTTGGCGCAAAGCAGCGCGATTTCACGGCCTACGCCGCGGCCTGCACCGGTAATTGCAACAACCTTGCCTTCAAGCATACCCGCCATCGAATCTCTCCTTATGCCTGACCATCGCAATGGCGCACCGAAAAGAAAAGTCAATTCATCATTTGGAATTGCTTTTCACATATATGAAAAGCTATAGCGCCAGGGATGACCGGTCCGGTGCGCTCTGTTTCGCAGGCTTTCGCCATTCTGCGGCTGCTTTCGCGGCGGCCTGACGGGCTGACCCTGTCGCAGGTCGGGCGTGAACTGGGCCTCTCGCCTTCCAGCTGCCTCAACCTGCTGCGCACGCTGGTGGCCGAAGGTATGATCGCGCGGGCCGAGGATCAGCGCTATCGCGTCACGGCAGCCTGGGGCGATCTCGACAGTTCGGGCCGCCTGACCGAGCGGCTGATTGCCCGCGCCGTGGGGCCGATGCGCGAACTGGCCGAACGGGCCGAAGCCACGGTCGGTCTGTGGCAGCCCGTTTCGGCAGACCGCCTTGGCCTGATTGCACTAAGCGAAAGCGGCGCGGCCACGCGCATCCACATGGTGGTCGGGCAGCGCCAGCCCATCGGCGGCGGCGCGACCGGCCGCGCGCTGGCCGCCAGCGAAGGACTATCGCAAACGGAATTGCAGCGCCGCTATGCCGCCGTGCGCTGGCAAAGCGCGCTCAGCTTTGAAGAATACCAGCGCGAAGTGGAGGAGGCCGCAGTCCACGGCTATGCCATTGACGACGGCAGCGGCCACGCCGGGATCGCCTCGCTCGGTTGCCGCATACCCCTGCCGGGCCGGTCGCGCTTTTGCCTGTCCGCATCGGTCTTTGCCAATTCGCATGACCGCGCCGCCTTGCAGCGGCTCGGCCAGGCGCTGGCAGCAACGGCAGCCGAAATCGCGGCCTTATTGTCCTGACGGAGCGGCCGTGCTGGCAGTGGCGGTTTCCGCACCGGCAGCAGCCGAGGCATCGGCAACAGGAGTCGCATCGATATCGCCAACCGCTTCTTCAGCAGGCATTTCGACATTGTCGGCCAGAGCCTCATCCTTGGCGCTGTCGCTCTGCCCGCAGGCAGCCAGAGCAAGTGCCACGGAAGCAGCGAATGCAGCGGCGACAAGCTTTTTCATCGGACAAACCTTTCGAATTCAATGCCTTTGCAGCACGATTGCCGCAGGTTAGACAAAAGCCTAAACGCTCACCAAGGCGCTGCCAAGTCTGCAACGCCTGTTGCGGAAGATTCGCACGATCACCGGTTGATCGGATATAAAGATTTCTTTATATGACCACCCATGCGGATTGAACCGACCCTACGCGCCCTCGCTGATCCGACGCGCCTGCGCATCATGCGCCTGCTTGCGGCGATGGAGCTTGCCGTGGGGGAACTGGCGCTGGTGCTGGGGCAAAGCCAGCCGCGCGTTTCACGCCATATCAAGATCCTGTGCGATGCCGGTCTGGCCGAACGGCGCAAGGAAGGCGCCTGGGTATTCCTGCGCAGCGCAATTGGCGAAGGCCGCGTCCCGCCGCTGGGCGCCGCCGCCGCGCGGATGCTGGCCGTGGCCGAACAGGACGATGCCCAGTTCGCCGCCCGCTGCGCCGAAGATCGCCGCCACCTCGCCGCGATCCGCGCCGCGCGGGAAACCTCGGCAGAGGCCTACTTCGCCCGCCACGCGGCAGAGTGGGATGAACTGCGCGGTCTCCATTCCCCCGACGGCCCGGTCGAAGCCGCCCTGCTGGGCGCATTGGGTTCGAACAGCCTTGGCGCCCTGCTCGACATCGGCACCGGCACGGGCCGGATTGCCGAACTGCTCAGCAATCGCGCCAGCCATGTCACCGGTTTGGACAAGAGCCCGGAAATGCTCCGTCTGGCCCGCACCCGCCTGCAAGACCTGCCCGCCGACCGGCTCGATCTGGTGCAGGGAGACTTTACCGCCCTGCCCTTTGCCGATCAGGCTTTTGACACCGTGATCTTCCATCAGGTGCTGCACTATGCGCAAGAGCCGGAGCATGCGCTGGCCGAAGCGGCGCGGGTCTGCCGCACGGGCGGGACCATCGCGATCGTCGATTTCGCGGCGCATGACCGCGAGGAACTGCGCACCCAGCACGCCCATGCCCGTCTGGGCTTTTCCGACGAGCAGATGCTGGGCCTGCTGGCCGATGCCAGTTTCCAAGCCGCCGCGCCGCTGGCCCTGCCGGGCAAGCCGCTGACCGTTAAGATCTGGACCGGCAAGCGTACCGGTGCCACAGCCGCCGCGCCGCAAACCGCGGAAATGAAAGAAGCCAACCGATGAATTCGCCAAGCCTGCTGCGCGGGGTCGAAGACCGCCCGCTGTTCACCACCATTCCGGGGGACTTCCGGGTCAGCTTCGAATTCTTCCCGCCCAAGACCGAGGCGATGGAGCAGCAGCTGTGGAATGCCGTGCTGGAACTGGCTCCGCTGGCGCCCAGCTTCGTTTCCGTTACCTATGGCGCAGGCGGCTCCACCCGCGAACGCACCCACGCCACGGTCGCGCGGATCATCAATGAAACCGCACTGATCCCCGCCGCGCACCTGACCTGCGTTGCCGCCAGCAAGGACGAAATTGCCGAAGTGGCAGACCGTTACTGGGAAGCCGGCGTGCGCCACATCGTCGCCCTGCGCGGCGATCCGCCGCCAGAGGCTGGCGGCAAGTACACCCCCCACCCGCAGGGCTATGCCGGGGCGGCGGAACTGGTTGCTGGGCTGAAGGCACGGCACGATTTCGAAATTTCGGTCGCTGCCTATCCCGAAGTCCACCCCGAAGCGGCCAGCGCCGAGGCGGACCTGGACAACCTGAAGCGCAAGCTGGACGCCGGGGCGACCCGCGCGATCACGCAGTTCTTCTATTCGACCGACGCCTATTTCCGCTTCCTCGACAAGGTTCTAGCCGCCGGGATCACCGCGCCGATCCTGCCGGGGATCATGCCAGTGACCAATTTCAACGCGATCCGCCGGATGAGCGGCAACACCGAAATTCCCGGCTGGATGGTTGAACTGTTCGACGGGCTGGACGGCCTGCCCGGTCCGCGCGCCATGGTCTCTGCCGCCGTTGCGGCTGACCTGTGCCGCCGCCTCTATCAGGGCGGGGTCCGCGATTTCCACTTCTACACTCTCAACCGCGCCGAGCAGACCTATGCAATCTGCCACCTGCTTGGCCTGCGCCCCAAGGAACCCAAGGCATGACCCCGCGCGAACAATTCATGGCCGAAGCGGCCAAGCGCATCCTGATCACCGATGGCGCCTTTGGCACCGAGATTCAGGGCTGGAAGCTGTCCGAAGCGGACTATGCCGGCAACCTTGGTCTGGCCAAGGAGCAGAAGGGCAACAACGACATCCTGGCCCTGACCAAGCCGGAAGTGCCCGAAGCGATCCACCGCGCCTATTTTGAGGCCGGGGCCGACATTGCCGAAACCAACACCTTCTCTGCCAACCGGATCAGCCAGGCCGACTATGCCGCCGAACACCTGGTGCGCGAGATCAATCTGGAAAGCGCCCGCCTCGCCCGACGCATTGCGGACGAGTTCGCGGCCAAGGATGGCCGCCCGCGCTTTGTTGCGGGCGCGATCGGGCCGACCAACAAGACCCTTTCGCTTTCGCCGGACGTCAACGATCCCGGCTATCGTGAAATCGACTGGGACCATCTGGTCGAAGTCTATCACGAACAGGCCGCCGCCCTGATCGAAGGCGGCGCGGACTTCATCCTGATCGAAACCGTGTTCGACACGCTGAACTGCAAGGCCGGGATCATGGCGGTCAAGCAGCTGGAGCAGGAACTGGGCCGCGACATTCCGATCATGCTGTCGATGACCCTGACCGACCTGTCGGGCCGCAACCTTTCCGGCCACACGGTCGAGGCATTCTGGAACGCGGTGCGCCATGCCCGTCCGCTGACCGTGGGGCTGAACTGCTCGTTCGGTGCCCAGCAGCTGCGCCCCCATGTCCGCACGCTCAGCCAGATCGCCGATGCGCTGATCATGGTCTATCCCAATGCCGGCCTGCCCAACGAACTGGGCCAGTATGACGA
>ERZ1645187.935-NODE-935-length-27799-cov-124.282187_pt1 | contig 27799 bp, 23 predicted proteins | sample MGYA00575352_ERZ1645187 | MGnify/ENA primary metagenome ERZ1645187 (study PRJEB40837, sample SAMN11349314) | freshwater sediment metagenome | isolation source: river sediment | host: Sediment | place: India: Wazaribad , New Delhi | collected 2017-02-21 ...
TCGCCGACGGCCTTCAGCCACTTGGCGAGATTGCCCTTCTCCATGGTCGGAGACAGCGCGGGCATGAGGATGTTGGTGGGCATCGGTCCCCCCGGATATGGCGCGGATCACTCGGGTGCGCACGGACAGTGCGACCCGTCACGGAACGCGGGTCGCGGGTTTCCCCGCGACCGCAGGGGATCAGCGGTAGGTCACCGCGCGCACCGCCTCGATCACCTCGGCGACCGTCGGCAGCGCCAGCTTCTCGAGGTTGGCGGCGTAGGGCATCGGCACGTCCTTGCCCGTCACCTTGAGCACCGGCGCATCGAGATAGTCGAAGGCCTCGGTGACCAGCCGCGAAGCGATCTCCGAGCCGATCGAGCACTGCGGCCAGCCCTCTTCGACGGTGACGCAGCGCCCGGTCTTCTTCACCGAAGCGACGACCGTCGCCATGTCGAGCGGACGCAGGGTGCGCAGGTCGATCAGTTCGACCGAGATGCCCATCGCCTCGAGTTCGGTCGCCGCCTTCACCGCATAGGTCATGCCGATGCCGAAGGAGACCAGCGTCACGTCGTTGCCCGGACGGACGATCTTCGCCTTGCCGATCGGCGTGACGAAGTCGCCCACCGGCACGTCGAAGGCCTGCCCGTAGAGGATCTCGTTCTCCAGGAAGACCACCGGGTTGGGCGAGCGGATCGCCGCCTTGAGGAGGCCCTTGGCGTCGGCGGCCGACCACGGCTGCACCACCTCGAGGCCCGGGATCTGGGCGTACCACGCCGCGTAGTCCTGGGAGTGCTGGGCGCCGACGCGGGCGGCGGCACCGTTGGCGCCGCGGAACACGATCGGGCAGCCCATCTGACCGCCGGACATGTAGAGCGTCTTGGCGGCCGAGTTGATGATGTGGTCGATCGCCTGCATGGCGAAGTTGAACGTCATGAACTCGACGATCGGCTTCAGCCCGCCGAAGGCCGCGCCGACCGCGAGACCGGTGAAGCCGTGCTCGGTGATCGGCGTGTCGATGACGCGATCGGCCCCGAACTCCTGCAGGAGCCCCTGGGTGATCTTGTAGGCGCCCTGATACTCGGCGACCTCCTCACCCATGATGAAGACGGTCTCGTCGCGACGCATCTCCTCGGCCATCGCCTCGCGCAGCGCTTCGCGCACCGTCAGGCTGGTGAAGGTCGTGCCGGCCGGATACTCCTCCGCCGCCGGGGCGGCCGGAGCGGCGGCGACGGTCGCCGGCGCAGCGACTGCGGCCGGAGCCGCGGCGGGAGCCGGAGCGGCCTTCGCCGCCGGTGCCGCGGACGATGCGGTGTCGTTCGCATCGACGCCGATCACCGCGATCGGGGTGTTGACCTTGACCGCTTCGGTGCCGGCGGGGATCAGGATCGCCGAGAGCACGCCCTCGTCGACCGCTTCCACTTCCATGGTCGCCTTGTCGGTCTCGATCTCGGCGATGACGTCGCCGGACTTCACGGTGTCGCCGACGGCCTTGAGCCATTTGGCGAGCTTGCCCTCTTCCATCGTCGGGGAGAGCGCGGGCATCAGGATTTCGGTGGCCATGTCGCGGTCTCCTCAGCGTACGATGTCGGTCCAGAGCTCGGCAGCGTCCGGCTCGGGATCGTTCTGAGCGTATTCCGCGGATTCCTGCACCACGGCACGGACCTCGGCGTCGATCTTCTTCAGTTCGTCCTCGGTGGCGATGCCTTCGGCCAGCAGACGGTTGCGCACCTGCTCGATCGGATCGTGATCGTTGCGCATCTTCTGCACCTCCTCCTTCGACCGGTACTTGGCCGGATCGGACATGGAGTGGCCGCGATAGCGATAGGTCTGCATCTCGAGGATGTAGGGCCCCTGGCCGGTGCGGGCGTAGTCGAGCGCCCGGGCCGAGGCGTCGCGCACGGCGCGCACGTCCATGCCGTCGACCTGCTCACCGGGGATGCCGAAGGAGACGCCGCGCTTGGAGAAGTCGGTCTGCGACGAAGACCGCGTCACCGCCGTGCCCATGGCGTAGCGGTTGTTCTCGACCACGTAGACCACGGGGAGCTTCCACAGCTCCGCCATGTTGAAGCTCTCGTAGACCTGACCCTGGTTGGCCGCGCCGTCGCCGAAGAAGGCGATCGCCACCTTGCCGTTCTTCTTGTAGCGGTTGGCGAAGCCGAGGCCGGTGCCGAGCGGCACCTGGGCGCCGACGATGCCGTGGCCGCCGAAGAACTGCTTCTCGACGCTGAACATGTGCATCGAGCCGCCCTTGCCCTTGGAATAGCCGCCGCGCCGGCCGGTCAGCTCGGCCATGACGCCGTTGGCGCTCATGCCGGCGGCCAGCATGTGGCCGTGGTCGCGGTAGGAGGTGATGAACTGGTCGCCCTCCTCCATCGCCATCTGCATGCCGACGACCACCGCCTCCTGGCCGATGTAGAGGTGGCAGAAGCCGCCGATCAGGCCCATGCCGTACATCTGGCCGGCCTTCTCCTCGAAGCGGCGGATCAGCAGCATCTGGCGATAGGCGTGGAGTTCCTCGTCGCGGTCGAACGGGGCCGGCCCCGTCTCCGGCTGAGCCTTGCTCTTGGTCGATTTGGCCGTGGCCATCGCGTCCTCCCGTGGGTCGGCGTCGAGCCGATCTGGATGCAGGGAGGATAGAGGGTCCGCGCGCCTTGGCAAGCCACACCACGAAGGGTGCGGAGCATCATCAAATTATTGCTGCGCAACATGAATTTCAAAGATAACCGAAATTCGGTTCATTCGACCTATTGAACCCGATTTCGGTTTACCGCCTTCGAGGTGGACGCGCCGGCGACGATGGCGATCTCGTTCGAGTTGGCGAAGCCGAGGATCTCGCGGGCGCGCTCGTCGAGCATGTCGCTCTCGAGGTTGGCCGAGCGCAGCAACGCGACGCGACGTTCCACCGCCCGGCGTTCGGCCTTGACCTTCTCCAATTCGCCGTCGAGCCGCGCGGCATCCACCGCCAACTGGCGCCGCGCCTCGATGCCGAAAGACCCGTGCCAGCCGTGCCAAGCGAAATAGCCCGAGAAGGCGAGCGCGATCACGGGCACGATCAAGGGCCGGAGATAGGACTTCCTGTGCTGCCGCGTGGACATGAGAACCGACGCCTCTACTCGATCCGCGTGGGGCCGATACGCCGACCCGCGAGCCCCATTCGACCATCCCATGGTTAACGAGGCCTTGACTCTGCGAAGATATTCGTTCGGCGAGTCGCTCACTTCCTCAGAGCGGTCGGCCGTGGCCCGGCGACGACGCTTCGACCGCGGACACGATCCGTGAAGGAAACCGTGGCAGACTGCGGCGACGAAGAACGGGATCCGCCCCATGTCGCGACTCAGCCCGCCCCGCGTTCCGCGCCGCCTCGCCGCACTGGCCCTCCTCGCCCTGGCGACCACCGCCTGCTCCTCGGATCCGACGGCGATCTCCGTCGAGATGGCGACCGACGCCGTCACCCGCGATCTCGCCGACAAGGCACTCGCCGAATTCCGCCGTGTCTGCGCGCCGCTGTTCACCACCCATGCCGCCGACGTCTCCGGCCTGACGGCGCTCGTCACCGACGAGCGCTCCACCGCCATCCGCCGCCTCGGCTGGGGCGCCCACGTCGCCCTGACCATGAAGGTGGCCGGCTCGCCCTCGACCCTCTCCGGTCTCGCCGCCCCCGACCGCCGCGCCGACTTCCTCATCGGCGGTGGCGAACATCCCGGCTTCTCGGCGCTGTCGCCGACCTCGGCCCGCCTCTGCGACCTCTCGCCCGCCCCCGGCCGCGAGCAGGTCTTCCAGGCGGTTCCCGCCCTTGCCCAGTATCTGCCGCGGTTGAAATACACCGTCACCGAGGCGCAGCGCGCCCATTGGGCCGACGAGATGGCCCGCGCCATGGCCGGCACCTATCAGAACCAGCGCAACGTCGCCTGGTGCTATTCCGACGGCTGCGACGGGGTCGAACCGATCGACGACGTCAAGGCCTGCGCTTGGCGGATGGTCATCGTCGCGGCGAAACACCCCAAGGCCGACGCCTCCGACGCCGACAACCTCGAGCTCGACTGCCGCCGCAACCTGACGACGGACGAGCAGCGCGCCGCGCGGCTGAAGGCCGACGAGATCTTCCGCAAGATCTACAAGTCGCCGCTGCCGAAGTGAGCCGCCTCACCCGCGCCGCACGGCTTCGATGAAGGCGAACACCGCGTCGACGTCGTGGACTTGCGCGACGTCGGGCCGCGTCGGCGGTTGGACGACGATCACCGGCAGGCCCAACTCCCGCGCCGCGACGATCTTGGGGTAGGTCGCCGACCCGCCGGAGTTCTTGGTCACCACCACCTCGACCCGTTCGACGATCATCAACGCCCGTTCGGCGGCGAGATCGAACGGCCCGCGCTCGAGCAGCAGCGCGTGATCCGGCAGACCGGGGAGGTCGCCCGGATGATCGATGGTACGGATCAGGTAATGGTGCTGCGGCGCCACCTCGAAGGAGGCGAGCCCCAGCCGCCCGGTGGTGAGCAGCACCCGCCGCGGCGCCGTGCCGATCGCCCGCGCCGCCGCATCGAGATCCGCGACTTCGATCCAGCGGTCGCCCGGCTCGCGGCTCCACGCCGGCCGGACGAAGGCGACGATCGGCGTCCCCGTCAGCCGCGCCGCCTCGGCCGCGTTCCGCGAGATCTGCGCCGCGAAGGGATGGGTGGCGTCGACCAGCACGTCGATCGCATGGTCGCGCAGGTGCGCCGCCAGCCCCTCGACCCCGCCGAAGCCGCCGATGCGGGTCGGGATCGGTTGTGCCGCCGGCGCTTCGGTGCGCCCGGCGAGCGAGAGCGTCGCCTCGAGGTCGGAACGCGTCGCCAAGGCCTTCGCCAAACGGCTCGCTTCCGTGGTACCACCCAGCACCAGAATCCGCATCGCCCCCTCCGGGAGACCACCATGATCGATCCGGCCGCCACCCGACCGTGGCTCGCCATCCTCGGCCTCGGCGAAGACGGCCTCGACGGCCTCTCTCCTGCCGCGCGCCGGCTCCTCGATCAAGCCGAACTCGTCGTCGGCGGCAAGCGTCATCTCGATCTCGTCGGCGATGTCGCGGGCGAGAAGCTCGCCTGGCCGTCGCCGCTCACCGACGCCTTCCCGGCGATCCTCGCCATGCGCGGCCGTCCGGTGGCGGTGCTCGCCTCCGGAGACCCCTTCTCCTACGGCGTCGGCTCGCTGCTCGCGCGTCAGGTGCCGCCGACCGAATACGTCACGATCCCTGCCCCGTCGGCCTTCTCGATGGCGGCGGCGCGCGTCGGCTGGGCGGTGCAGGACTGCGCCCTGGTGACGCTGCACGGCCGTGCCTTCGAGAAGATCGTGCCGCATCTCCAGCCCGGCCGCCGCATCCTCGTGCTCTCCTGGGACGGCACGACGCCCGGCCGGCTCGCCGAGCACCTCAGGCAGAACGGCATGGGCCGCTCGCGCCTCACCGTGCTCGAAGCGATGGGGGGGGTACGCGAGCGCGTCCATGCGACGACGGCGAACGACTTCGATCGCGCCGACCTCGATCCCTTGAACACCGTGGCGATCGAGGTGGTGGCGGAGGCGAACGCCCGCGTCCTGCCGCTCGCCGCCGGCATCCCCGACCACTTCTTCGACAACGACGGCCAGATCACCAAGCGCGAGGTCCGCGCCGTCACCCTGTCGAAGCTGGCGCCGCGCCACGGCGAACTCCTGTGGGACGTCGGCGCCGGCACCGGCTCGATCTCGATCGAGTGGATGCTCGCCGACCCGAAGAACCGGGCGATCGCCATCGAGCCTCGCGCCGATCGCCTCGCCCGCATCGCTCGCAACGCCGCCGCCTTCGGCGTGCCGGATCTGGCGATCGTCGAGGGCTTCGCCCCCGCCGCGCTCGACGGTCTGGCGACGCCCAACGCGGTCTTCCTCGGCGGCGGCGGGTCCGACGAGGCGCTGGTGAAGCTCTGCATGGACCGCCTCGCCCCCGGCGGCCGGCTGGTGATCAACGCGGTGACGCTCGAGACCCAGGCGGAAGTGATCGGCCACGCGAGATCCTTCGGCGGCGAACTGACCCAGATCTCCATCGCCCGCGCCGTCCCGCTCGGCCGCTTCCACGGCTTCAAACCGGCGATGCCGATCGTCCAGTGGACCTGGGAAAAGCCTGGGGACGGCTCTGTGGAAACCCCGTGGATCGGCGGTGGAGAAGCTGTGGACGAGGCGGTGGAGGACGAGGGATGAGATGCTGCGCGGGTGGATCCGTACGGCGCTCCCCGAGTGGCGCCGCAGCTACCCCTCTCCCTGTCCCTCCCCCACAGGGGGGGAGGGGACGGTGTGTCACGGACCTTCGTCTCGCAGGCGTGGTTCGGTGCACGAATGCGGTGAACGCCTCTCGGAACCCCGCGTGCACCATCGCATCGCGAGGGAAAAGACCCGCGCCCCTGGCGTCCCCTCCCCCCTTGTGGGGGAGGGACAGGGAGAGGGGTACGCGGCCTCTCGCCGACATCGACGCTGCGACTCCATCCGTTCGGCGCGATGATCGCCCATCGCTCGGCGCCGGTGCCCCCCCTCCCTGTCCCTCCCCCTCCAGGGGGGAGGGGACGATGGTGCGAGGGTCTTCGTCCCAACGGCACTGCGCCGTTACGAACCACTGCAGGGTCTACGACGCGAAAACGGGCGTCGCCATTGGCGTCCCCTCCCCCCTCGAGGGGGAGGGACAGGGAGGGGGGGCTGGGCGCTTCGATTCGATGGACGGCCCGAGGGCGCTCATGGCCGCGGCTAGGGCTCTCGATCCGACGCGCCCCTCTGCCCGCCCCTCGCGGAGAGCCCATCCATGACCCCCCGCCCCTTCCTCGCCGTCGGGGTCGGCTGTCGCTCGGGGGTCTCGGGCGAGGTCATCGCCGATCTGGTCGAGCAGGCGCTCGAGGCTTGCGACCGGCCCGGCGTACCGGCGGCGATGTTCACCGTCGTCGACAAACAATCCGAACCGGGCATCGGCGAAGCCGCCGCGGCGCTCGGGCTCGCCCTCGTCCATCTGCCGCGCGCCGCCCTCGCCGCGGTGGCGGACAAGGTGACGACGCGGTCGGAGAAGGTGGTGGAGCTCTTCGGCGTGCCGTCGATCGCGGAAGGAGCCGCGCTCGCCGGCGCTGGGCCGACGGGACGGCTGGTGGTGGAACGAATGGCCGATCGCGGCGCCACGGTGGCGGTGGCGATCGGCGGAGAGACGAGCGGAGACCGCGAAGCATGACCGTGCATTTCATCGGCGCCGGCCCCGGCGCCGCCGACCTCATCACCGTGCGCGGCCGCGATCTCCTGGCCGCCTGCCCCGTGGTGATGTGGGCCGGATCGATCATCGCGCCGGAGCTCCTCGCCCACGCGCGGCCCGACGCCCGCATCGTCGACACCGCGCCGATGTCGCTCGACGAGATCGAAGCGGAGTTCGTGCGGGCGCACGCGGCCGGCGAGGATATCGCCCGGCTCCATTCCGGCGACCTCTCGGTGTGGAGCGCCATGGGCGAGCAGGTCCGCCGGCTGAAGGCCCTCGGCATTCCCTATACGGTGACCCCCGGCGTCCCCTCCTTCGCCGCCGCCGCCGCAGTGCTCGGCCAGGAGCTGACGCTGCCCGAGGTGGCGCAGTCGCTGGTGCTCACCCGCACCTCCGGCCGCGCCTCGGCGATGCCCGAGACCGAGACGCTCGAGGCCTTCGCCGCGACCCGCGCGACGCTGGCGATCCACCTGTCGATCCACGTCCTGCCGAAGATCGTCGCCGAGCTGACGCCGGCCTACGGCGCCGATTGCCCGGTCGCCATCGTCTTCCGCGCCACCTGGCCCGATGAGATGGTGATCCGCGGCACGCTCGCCTCGATCGAGGCCGATCTCGCCGCCGCCGGCGGGCTGGAGCGCACTGCCCTGATCCTGGTCGGCCGCTCGCTCGCCGCCGACCTCACCCGCGAGAGCGCCCTCTACGACCCCGGCTATCAGCGTCGCTTCCGCGGCCGCGATTCGCGCCCCGACTGAGGCCTCAGCCCCGCGCCTCCGCCATGAAGGCGTCGAGCGCCGCGATCTCGGCGGCGCTCATCCGCAGCCCGAGCTTGGAGCGCCGCCACACCACGTCCTCGGCGGTCCGCGCCCATTCCTCACCCATCAGCCAACGCACCTCACACTCGCTCAGCGTCGCGCCGAAATCGCGGCCGAGGTCGGCCGGGCTCGCCACCCCGTCGAGGAGACGCCGCGTCCGCGTCCCGTAGGCGGCGACGAGGCGCCGTACGAGCTCCGGCGCCAGAGCGGGACGGCTCCGTCCGATCTCGGCGGCGAGCCCGGCGCGTCCGTCGTGGCGGAAGTCACCGCCCGGCAGCGCCGCGGAGGCGGTCCAACCGGCCGGCAGACCCGATGTCGGCGGCAGCACCGGCGCGAGCTTCTTCAGCACCGCCTCGGCCAACCGCCGATAGGTGGTGAGCTTGCCGCCATAGATCGACAACACCGGCGCCCGACCGGCGCTCGCGTCGAGATCGAGGACGTAGTCGCGGGTGGCAGCCTTGGCGTCGCTCGCCCCGTCGTCGTAGAGCGGCCGCACCCCGGCGAAACTCCACACCACGTCGTCGCGCCCGATCGGCCGGGCGAAATAGCCCCCCGCAGCAGCGAGGAGATAGTCGGTCTCCTCCGCCGAGCATCGCGCCGAGCCGGGATCGCCGGCGAAGTCGACGTCGGTGGTGCCGATCAGGGTGAAGTCGCCCTGATAGGGAATGGCGAAGACGACGCGGCCGTCGGCGGTCTGGAAGATGTAGGCCCGGTCGTGGTCGAAGAGCCTCCGCACCACGATGTGCGAGCCCTTGACCAGACGTACCGGCGCCGAGGTCTTCGCGCCGAGCACCTGCCCGACGACGTCGCCGACCCACGGACCGGCGGCGTTGACCAGGATCCGCGCGGCGATCTCCGAGCGCTCGCCCGCCGCCGTCTCCAGCGTCAGCCGCCAATGCTCGGCGCCGCGCTCGGCCGCGACGAGGCGGGTGCGGGTGGCGATGGTGGCGCCGCGATCGGCGGCGTCGCGGGCGGTGAGCACCACGAGGCGGGCGTCGTCGACCCGGGCGTCGGAATATTCGAAGCCGCGTCGGAACATCCCCGGCTTCAGCGGCGCGCCGGCGGCGTCGCGGGTGAGATCCAGGGTCCGGGTCGGCGGCAGCAGCTTTCGCCCGCCGATGTGGTCGTAGAGGAAGAGCCCGAGCCGCAACAGCCACGCCGGCCTCAGGCCTCGGTGATGCGGCAGCACGAAACGCAAGGTCTCGACGATGTGCGGCGCCATCCGCCACACGATCTCGCGCTCGACCAAGCTCTCGTGGACGAGGCGGAACTCGTAATACTCGAGGTAGCGCAGGCCGCCGTGGACGAGCTTGGTCGACCACGACGAGGTGCCCGAGGCGAGGTCGTTCATCTCGCAGAGATGCACCTTCAGGCCGCGCCCGGCCGCATCGCGGGCGATGCCGCAACCGTTGACGCCGCCGCCGATCACCGCGAGGTCGTAGATGGGGGTCACGTCTCTCTCCGAATACGCCGAATCCGCGCCTGCGCGGAGGAACTCCGATACTAGCTCGTTTCATGCGTTCCGCATGCGTCGACCGGGAGACGGTGTCCCACGCCGAGACGGAGACGCGTCGCCATCCGACCGCCTTGCCCGCCCTCTCGCCGCCCCCTACCCTCGGCCGGCGACCGCGAGAGAACCGCGGCGGGGAGGGAAACCGATGAGCGCCTTCGTGATCTTCGACGTCCGGATCGACGACCCCACGCGCTACCAGGAGTTCATGGCTGGGGTGAAGCCCGCCCTCGAGGCCGCCGGCGCGAAATACCTCGCCCGCGGCGGCGAACACCGGGTCTACGAGGGCGACTGGCAGCCGCGCCGCATCGTCCTGCTCGAGTTCCCGTCGATCGCCGCTTGGGAGGGCTTCTATGAGGGCCCGGTCTATAGGAACCTCAAGGCGCTGCGCGACGCCTGCTCCTCGGCCCGGCTGGTGGCGGTCGAAGGCCTCGCCCCCGCCTGAGCACCGGCCGCGGTGCGCCGCCGCCGGTCCACGCGCATCGACTTTTCACCCGGTCGGCGAAAAACGCGAGATCGTTGCTGGCGCGGCACGCTCGGGAACGGCATAGCTGATCGGGTGAGACCCGCCGAGCCCGCTCCGGCGGAAAGCCCCGTTGCCCCAGGGACGAATCCGCGATGTGCGAACTCCTCGGCATGAGCGCCAACGTGCCCACCGACATCCGCTTCTCCTTCGCCGGACTGCGGCGGCGCGGCGGCGAGACCGGCCCGCATCGCGACGGCTGGGGCATCGCCTTCTATCAGGACCGCGGCTGCCGCACCTTCCACGACCCCGAGCCCTCGGCGAAGTCCGACCTCGCCCGCCTGCTCGCCGCCTATCCGATCCGCAGCGAAGTGGTGGTCGCCCACGTCCGCCGCGCCAATCGCGGCTGCGTCGCGCTGGAGAACACCCACCCCTTCACCCGCGAACTCTGGGGCCGGCCGATCACCTTCGCCCACAATGGCCAGCTCAAGGGCGTCAAGAAACTGAAGCTCGGCCGCTTCCGCCCGATCGGCACCACCGACAGCGAACACGCCTTCTGCTGGCTGATGAACGAGCTCGAATCGCGCTTTCCCCGCCTGCCCGCCCCCGCCCGGCTCGATGCGGCGGTGCCCGGCCTCTTCGCCCGGCTCGCCGAACTCGGCGTCTTCAACTGCCTCCTCAGCGACGGCCGCTCGCTCTATGCCCATTGCGGCAAGCGCCTCGCGGTGATCACCCGCCGCGCCCCCTTCGGCAAGGCGTCGCTGATCGACGACGACGTCCAGGTCGACTTCGCCGCCGAGACCACGCCGAACGACGTCGTCACCGTCGTCGCCACCCGTCCGCTGACCTGCGACGAGGCTTGGCGCGAACTCGTCCCCGGCGAGACGCTGATCCTGCGCGCCGGCGAGACCGTCGCGCCGACGCCGCACCGGCGGCCGACGCGCTCCGCGGCGTTCACCGTGTTCGCATCCGACGCCGCCTCCCCTCGGTGACAGCCCCCCGCCGCATGCGCTAGAAACGGCCCTCGATCCGCCGCAGGCCCCGGCCGTGCGGCGGCCTCGTCGGCACGTCGAAGGCGGCGTCGTGTCCGCCGCGAGGCGATCGGTTCGTACGGCGAACGACGGTAAGGCGGGAAATGGACGAGACGATCCGCTTCGACGTGATGATGGTCGGCCCCTTCCCCTCGGATCCCCGGCAGATCGAGGGCGGCGTCCAGGCGTCGCTGTTCGGCCTCGGCACCTCGCTCCTCGCCGACGGTCGGGTCCGCAGCCTCGGCGTCCTCGCCACGCCGCACCGCCCGACCGACGGCATCGTCCGCACCCGTGTCGGCGGTATCGACGTCACCTTTCTCGACACCCCGGCGCGCCTGCTGTTCTCCACCGTGCTGCGCCTGCCGACGATCGTCGCCGCGGTCGACGCTCTCGACGAACCGCTCGTCCATCTGCACGGGTCGGGCATCGTCCAGGCGCTGACCCTGCTCGCCTGTCTGGCGAAGAAGGTCCCCGTCGTGTGGACCATGCACGGCATCACCGAGAAGGAGATGCGCGAGGCCCTGCGCCGCGACGGCGGATTGAAGGCCTGGGGGCGCTGGCTGCTTTACACCGGTTGCGAACGGCTGCAGCTGAGACTGTCGCCGCGCATCGTCGTCGACACGCCCTACGTCGCCGAGGAGATCGCCGGCCGCAGCCACGCCGTGCCGCAGACGATCCCGCAGGGGATCTTCCCCGAAGAGATGGCCGGCGCGATCAACCCCGACCGCAGGGCGCCGGTGGTGGTGGCGCTCGGTGTCATCCATCCGCGCAAGGGCCACGATCTGACCATCCGCGCCTTCGCCCGCGTCGTCGCGAGGTTGCCGGAGGCCCGATTGATCGTCGTCGGCGCCCTCGCCGACCCGGCCGAATTCGACCGCCTGCACCAGACCGTCGCCGAACTCGGGCTCGGCGATCGGGTGGAGATCCGAGTCGGCGTGCCGCGCGACGGCGTCCTCGCGGCGCTGGCCGAGGCCCGGGTCTTCGCCCTCCATTCGCAGGAGGAGAGCCAGGGCATCGCGCTGTGCGAAGCCATGGCCGCCGGCTTACCCGTCGTCGCCACCCGCGTCGGCGGCATCCCCGACGTGGTCGGCACCGGCGGTGCCGGCTTCCTCGTCGACTACGGCGACGTCGACGCCATGGCCGACCACATGCTCCGCCTGCTCACCGACGACGCCCTCTTCCGCACCACGACCGAGGCGGCCCGCAAACGCGCCGACGAGTTCGCCTGGACCGCGATCGCCGCCCGCGTCCTCGACGTCTACCGCGCCGCCCGCAGCGCGCTGCGCCGCGCCTGACCCGAAACGACGACGGGCGCCGATCCCTCGGCGCCCGGTTTCATGTCTTCGATCGCGTCCCGCGATCGGGCGCCGATCCCTCGGCGCCCGGTTTCATGTCTTCGATCGCATATCGTGATCAAGCGCCGATCTGCGCCGCGGCGGCGTCGAGCGACGCCTCCAGCACGTCGACCATGTCGTCGACCTGGGCCTCGGTGATGATCAGCGGCGGACAGAAGGCGATCGCCTCGCCCATGGCGCGGCTGATCACGCCCTTCTCCTGCATCAGCCCGGCGACGAGGCCGCCGAGCTTGCCGACCGGATCGAGCGCCGTCTTCGCCGCCTTGTCGACGACCACCTCGACCGCCGCGATCAGGCCGACGCCGCGCACTTCGCCGACCAACCGATGGCCTTCGAGGGCGCGCAGCCGCTTCTGCATGTGGGCACCGACGACGCGGGCGTTGTCGACCAGACCCCGCTCCTCGATGATCGCCAGGTTCTCCAGCGCCACCGCGGCGGCGACCGGATGGCCGCCGGCGGTGAAGCCGTGACCGAGCGTGCCGATGCGGTTCGATTCGTCGGCGATCGGCTCGAACACGGTCTCGTCGATCATCAACGCCGAGATCGGCAGATAGGACGAGGAGAGCTGCTTGGAGCACACCACCACGTTCGGCTTCATGCCGTAGGTGGTCGAACCCCACATGTTTCCGGTCCGGCCGAAACCACAGATCACCTCGTCGGCGACCAGCAGGATGCCGTATTTGGTGAGAACCGCCTGGATCTTCTCCCAGTAGGTCGCGGGCGGGATCACCACGCCGCCGGCCCCCATCACCGGTTCGCCGAAGAAGGCGGCGATCGTCTCCGGTCCCTCGGCCAGGATCAGCGCCTCGAGATCGGCGGCGCAGCGGGTGGCGAAGGCCTCCTCGCTCTCGCCCGGCAGCATCTCGCGCCAGTGGTGCGGGCTCGAGGTGTGGAGCACGCCCTCGATCGGCAGATCGAACGAACGGTGGTTGTTGGGAAGGCCGGTCAGGCTCGCCGAGGCGATGGTGACGCCGTGATAGGCGCGCATCCGCGAGATGAACTTCTTGCGCTGCGGCTGCCCGAGGGCGTTGGAGCGGTAGCGCAACAGCTTCATCACCGTGTCGTTGGCTTCCGACCCCGAGTTGGTGAAGAACACCTTCGACATCGGTACCGGCGCGATCGACACCAGCTTCTCGGCGAGGTCGATCACCGGCCCGTGCGATTTGTGGCCGAACGTGTGGTAGAACGGCAGTTGCTTCATCTGCCGGGTGGCCGCCTCGACCAGACGCGGTTCGGAGAAGCCGACGCCGACGCTCCACAGGCCGGCCATCGCCTCGATGAATCGCTTGCCGTGGATGTCGTGGACGTAGATGCCGTCGCCGCGTTCCACCACCAGGGGGCCGATCTCCTGATGACGGCGGGCATTGGTGTAGCCGTGGAGATGGTGGGCGACGTCGCGGGCTTCCGGCGAATTCGGCGTATGGGTCACGGGTGGGCTCCCTCGGGGGGTCGAACGCTCCGCCGACCACCGTGGCGGCGGCGCGGAAGCGACCACTCTATCCGAGCCGCCGGGAAACGCATCCGCCTTCGGCGAATGGCCGCCCTGCCCGCCCCTCAAGGGCCGACGCCGACCACCGCCGACATCAGCCAACCGCCGTCGACGTTGGGCAGGAAGCAGATGCCCGACGTCGTCGGCGTCCGCAGCACGTCGCCCTCGACGAACCCGACCCGGCCGGTCGGCAGCCGGACCGCACGCCACCCCTCGGGGCTCTCGATCTCGGAGGCCTCGAGATAGAGCAGCCCCGGCGCCAGCGTCCCGGCGAAGCCGGCGTTGGAATGGCCCGCAGTGCGGACCGGCACCGCCTTGGCCACGGTCCCACCGGTGACCGCCCCCGGCCCTTTGGCCAGGATCCGGACCGCCGCCGCGTTCCAGGTCCGGCCGCGATGGGTGCAGAAGCCGCCCTTGACCCGCGGATCCCGCCCCCAGTCGGCCGCATCGATCGACGCGACGATGTGCGCGAAGGCGCGCGCCTGGAGCCGTTCGTCGACCACCGCCTTCGGCGTGCCCGGCGGGACGTCGCCGCCGCCGCCGGCATTGCGACCGACCACCGCCAGCAGATCCGCCGCCTCCGTGTAGGGCCCCTCGCGCGTCACCGACGGCGCCGCGGCGAGGTCGAGGCTCGACGACACCACCGTCACCTCGTCGGCGATCAGGGCCGCCACTGCCTCGCCATCCTTCGCCGCCGCCGCGTCGCGCAACCGTTTCGCCGTGGCGAGGAGATCCGCCGCCGGCACGATCGCCGGCGCCGTCACCACCGCCACGCCGCGCGGATCGAGTTTGGTGGCGGGTTTCTTGGCCGGCGCGGCCGGCTTGCCGATCACCGCACCGGTCTTCCCCGCGGCGGCCGGCTTCCCGACCGATACTTCGGCGCGAGCCGGCGCGCCGATCGAGACCGCCGCCAGCACCAACCCGGCCAGGACCACTTCGGCCTTCGTCGTCATCGTCGCCACCTCCACCCCGGCGCCGCGCCGGAGACCCCGTGACCGCATCATACCCCCCGTCGAAGGCGGACGCCTGCGACCCGTTGGCAGCCCCCTAGCATTCCCGAGACGAATGACGCTGCGGAAGCGCCGACATCCTGGTAACTCCCCGCCGCCGGCAACTTCAGATCGAGAAATTCAAGTCGTCATTTCACGTAATCGGGACGATATGGTTCAGCATTCGCTCATCACTTCGTCGCAGGCTGGGCGCAAACGGTACTCCGAGGAAGAGATCGATGATTCTCTCGTTGCGTAGGCAGGCCATCGTCGGCGTCTCCAAATAGATCCAACTCAACCTCGTCACCATCGGCCTCGTCGCACGAGCGAAGTCGACCAGTCTGGCGACCTCGCACGCCGTCGAGCGCAACTTTTCCGACTTGAAGGAAAGGGTCGTCCCGCTCGGCACGTTGATCAAGAACATCCAGATCGACGTCATTCAGGTCCAGCAGTTCCTGCAGGACGTCTCCGCCACCCGCGGCCAGAACGGCCTCGACGGCGGCTTCGAAGAAGCGGCCGGCTATGCCGAGCGCTTCGCCCAGGACGTCGCCAAGGCGAAGGCCCTGGCCGAAGACCTCGGACGCGCCGACATGCGCGACGGCCTCGACGGCGCCGCGACCATCGAGGAGGTTTCGGCGATCTCGCGCTCGATCATCACTTCGGTCGACGAGCAGGCCTCCGCGACACGCGAGATCGCCCGCTCGATCGAGGACGTGGCGCGCGGCACCCGCGACGTCCGTGCCGACATCGACGTCGTCGACCAGTCCACCCGCGAAACCACGACCGCCGCCGGATCGATGGTCGCCGCCGCCGACCAGCTCGGCGACGTCGCCGATCGCCTGCGGCGCGAAGTCGACGGGTTCGTGGCGCGGATCCGCGCCTGACGCCCGTCGCACCCCTCCGCCCCCGGCCGCGAGCCTTGCGCCGGGGGGCGGCGACATCCCGTCGCGGCCCCCGCGCGCCGCTCCGGCAGCGCCCGAGCGACGGCGAGAAGTCGTTGACCCACCACGAGAATGAGCTAAGGTCCGCTCGCCTCCCGTGATCTCGCGTCCCGGTCGGCGGCCCGTGGCGACGCCGCGACGCGGGTCGGCGACGAGATCCGACGCGGAAGCATCGCCCCCGCCGTAATTCCGGCCGAGTTCTGGCCGACGGACTTGTCGCATGGACCGCCGCGCCTTTCTCTCCTCATCGCTCGCCCTCGCCGCCGCCCTCGGCCTGGGGAGCAACACCCGACCGGCCTCGGCTCAGGGATTGGACGCGCCACCGGCGAAACCGGCCGGCGTTCCGTTCTCCTTCGCCGCCCTCAAGGACGAGGCCCGCCGCCTCGCCGCGGCGCCGCGCGTCGCACCGGCCGTGCCGGTGCCGCCGCGCTTCGCCGAGATCGGCCAGGACCAATACCGCGACATCCGTTGGAAGCGCGACCAGCTGATCTGGCGCGACGACAAGGTCGCCTTCCGGCTCGAGCCGCTGCCCTCCGGCTTCGTCTACCGCACGCCGGTCGACCTCTATCTGATCGAGGACGGACAAGCCCTTCAGGTGCCCTTCGACCGCGAGCGGTTCGACTGGGGCTCGGGCGTCACCCCGCCCGAAGACGGCGTCACCCTGCCCTTCTCCGGGCTGAAGCTGCGCCGCCCCCGCGACGACCGCTGGCCCGAATTCGCCGTCTTCCAGGGCGCCTCCTACTTCAAGGCGATGGCCCGCGGCCAAGTCTACGGCCTGACCGCCCGCGGCCTCGCCATCGACACCGCCGAGCCCGACGGCGAGCAGTTCCCCGCCTTCACCCGCTTCTACGTCGAGCGACCCGACGAGAACGCCCAGACGGTGCGCCTCTTCGCCCTGCTCGATTCGAAGTCGGTGACCGGCGCCTATCGCTTCACCATCCGCTGCGACGAAGAGATCTCGATCGACGTCGAGCTGTCGCTCTATCCGCGTGCCGAACTCGGCCACATCGGGCTCGGGGCGCTCAATACGATGTATTCCTACGGGCCGATCGGACGCCAACGCTCCGACGACATCCGCCCGGCGGTGCATCAGTCCGACGGCCTCGCCGTCCTGACCGGCCAGGGCGAGCGCCTGTGGCGGCCGCTGGCCAATCCGCGCACCCTGCAGATCTCGGCCTTCGGCGACGACAATCCTCACGGATTCGGCCTCGTCCAACGCACGCGCCGCTTCAGTGAGTTCCAGGACCTCGAACACCGCTGGGATCTCGCCCCCAGCGCCTGGGTCGAACCGGTCGGCGACTGGGGCAAGGGCGCCGTCGTGTTGGTGGAGATCCCCTCCGACAGCGAGATCCACGAGAACATCACCGCCTATTGGCGCCCCAAGACCAAACTGCCCGCCGGCGAGGAGTTCTCCGCCGCCTATCGTCTGCGCTGGACCTCGAGCGGCGCCGAACCGGCCGAACTCGCCCGCGTCGTCGAGAGCCGCGAGGGTCACGGCGCCGAGGGCGACTGGCGGCGCTACGTCATCGACTTCGCCGGCCCGCTGCCGCCGGTCGCCACCGTCAAGCTGCTCGCCACCGCCTCGGCCGGACGCATCGTGTCGCCGATCCTGCGGCCGAACCCGGTCACCGGCGGCCACCGCGTCACCTTCGATCTCGACACCCGCAACGTCGCGCTCAGCGAATTGCGCGTGCAACTGACCGACGGTACCAAGCCGGTCAGCGAGACCTGGCTCTATCGCTGGGTCGCCGCCTGACCCGGCCTTTCCCCTCGAACGCTCGGAAGACGCCGTGACCTCGGACGCCCCCCTCGTCGACCTCGACCGTCTCGGACCGGTCCCCCCGGAAGAGACGCTCGCCATGCCGGTGCAGCGGCTCGACCGCTGGGACGGCCCACGACCGACGGTCATCGACGGTGAACCCGGCGCGGCGATCCGGCTGACCCGGTTCTTCGTCTTCGGATCCGCCATCGCGCTGGCGTTCTACGGCATTCGCGAGATGGTGGGCGTGGTGTCGGCCGGCGGCATCGTCGGCCTGGAGTGGCCGCTGATCGTCTTCTTCGGCATCACCTTCTCGTGGATCGCGCTCTCCGCCGCCTCGGGCGTCGCCGGCTTCGTCGCCGGCTTCTTCGAGAAGAAGGCGGTGCGCGGGATCGACCGGCCGTTGAAGACCCGGACCGCCCTGCTGATGCCGGTCTACAACGAGAGCCCGGCCCGCACCATCGGCGCCCTCGAAGCGATGGCCGAGGCGATCATCGCGCTCGGCGAAGGCGAGCACTTCGAGATCTTCGTCTGCTCCGACACCACCGACCAGACCGCCTGGGTGGAGGAGGAACTGGCGATCGACCGCCTGCGCCGCCGCCTCGGCACCCGCATGAACGTCTGGTATCGCCGCCGCCACAAGAACATCGCCCGCAAGGCCGGCAACGTCGCCGACTTCGTCACCCGCTGGGGCGGCCGCTACGACCACATGCTGGTCCTCGACGCCGACAGCCTGATGCAGGGCGAGACCATGGTCACCATGGCGCTGCTGATGGAGGACGACCCGCGCGCCGGCATCATCCAGACCCTGCCGGTGATCGCCAACCGCAACACGCTGTTCGCCCGCCTCCAGCAGTTCGCCGGCAAGGTCTACGGCCCGGTGATCGCCCGCGGCCTCGCGGCGTGGTCCGGTCGCGACGGCAACTACTGGGGCCACAACGCCATCATCCGGACGCGCGCCTTCGCCGAGGCCTGCGGCCTGCCGGATCTCAAGGGTCGCAAGCCCTTCGGCGGCCACATCATGAGCCACGACTTCGTCGAGGCGGCGCTGATCCGCCGCGCCGGCTGGGGCGTCTACATGCTGCCGTGGCTCGGCGGCTCCTACGAGGAGAGCCCGCCGTCGCTGCTCGACGTCGCCATGCGCGACCGGCGCTGGGCCCAGGGCAATCTGCAGCACATGAAGGTTCTTCCGACCAAGGGCCTCGCCTGGCCGTCGCGGGTCCACTTCACCACCGGCATCATGAGCTATCTCGCCTCGCCGATCTGGCTGATGCTGTTGATGGTCGGCTTGGCGCTGGCGTTGCAGGCGCGGTTCATCCGGCCGGAGTACTTCACCCGCGAATTCTCGCTCTATCCGGCGTGGCCGCGCTTCGACTCGGAGCGCGCGCTCCAGCTCTTCATCGTCACCATGGGCGTGCTGTTGCTGCCCAAGTTCCTCGGCGTGATCGAGACGATCCTGCGCTCCGAGCTGCGCCGGCGCTGCGGCGGCGGCGTCGCCATCCTGGTCGGGATGGTGCTCGAGACCCTGGTCTCCGCCCTCGTCGCCCCGGTGATGATGCTGCTGCAGTCGCGCCACGTCGCCGAGATCCTGCTCGGCCGCGACTCGGGCTGGAAGACCCAGCGCCGCGACGACGGCGGCATCCCGCTCGCCGAGGTCATCCGCCATCACTGGCAGCACGCCTCGATCGGCGTGTTCATGGCGCTCGCCGCCTACGTCATCTCGCCGGCGATCCTCGCCTGGATGGCACCGACCCTGATCGGCCTCGTCCTCGCGGTGCCGATCTCCTGGACCTCGGGTTCGCTCGGTGCCGGTCTGACGTTGAAGCGGATGCGGCTGCTGCTCATCCCCGAGGAGACCGATCCGCCGCCGATCATCGCCGCCGCCCACGCCGCCCAGATCGCCGCCGAGGCCGAACTCCCCGAGGTCGAGGACGGTCTGACCAAGGTGGTGGAAGATCCCCTCGCCCGCGCCGTCCACGCCCGCCTGCACCTGCCGGTGCCGCTGCGCCCGCGCGGCAAGCCGGAACTCGATCCGGTGATGGCCGCCGCCAAGATCCACGAGGCGACCAACTTCGGCGAGATCCTCGGCTGGCTCGGCCCGAAGGAGCGCATGGCGGTGCTGTGCGAGCCGCAGCTGATCGAAACCATCGACCGGCTGATCGTCAGGCCGGAGCCGCCGCCGGATCTGGTGGCGATCGAGGAGTTGCGCGTCCGCCCCTTTCCGGCCGAAGTGCCGCCGGGTGCCCACGAGGCCGCGCATCGGGAGGAGGCTCCGCTCGCCGCTCCCGCATCGACGCCGACCGCCTGAGACCCCGTCTCGACCGGCGGCGGCGGAGAGTCGGTGACGGGTTCCCCCCGCCCGGGAGCGGATCGATGCCGTTGGAGGTGTCGGCGAGATCTTCGGCACCCCGAGTGGCGAAGTGCCCCGCCGAGCCGACCCGCCCGGCCTCATGAATGCCGGCTCGGAGCCCCCGACGTCACATCACCAGAGCCACGCGACCGCCGGCCATACGCTCGAGCCGCCCGGCGAGCGTCAGTTCCATCAACACCAGTTGCAGCTCGCCGGACCCGACCCCGGTCGCCCGCAGGATCTCGTCGATCGTCACCGGTGTCGGCCCCAGCGCCTCGACGATCGCCCGGCGCGCGTCGTCGGAGGCATCGAGCGGACGATCGAAGGCGTCGTCGCCGGGCGCCGCCAACGCCGGGATCGGGACCGGCGCGCGGTGTCCGAGGATCGGCGTCAGCCCCTCGATGACGTGCGCGGCACTCGCCACCAGCGTCGCCCCGTTGCGGATGAGATCGTTCGTCCCCTCCGCCCGCGGATCGAGCGGGCTGCCGGGCACCGCGAAGACCTCGCGCCCCTGCTCGGCGGCGAAGCGGGCGGTGTGCAGCGATCCGGAGCGCGCCGCCGCCTCGATCACCACCACGCCGAGGGCGATGCCGGAGATCAGTCGGTTGCGCCGTGGGAAGTCGCGCGCCCGCGGCTCCCAGCCGAACGGCATCTCCGAGACCAGCGCCCCGCCGGTCTCGACGATGCGCGCCGCCAGATCCTGGTTTTCCGGAGGATAGAGCCGGTCGAGCCCGCCGGCGAAGACCGCGATCGTGCCGGTGTCGAGGCTCGCCTCGTGGGCGGCGGCGTCGATGCCTCGGGCGAGCCCCGAGACCGTGACGAACCCCGCCTCGCCGAGACCGCGCGCCATCAGCGTCGCCATCTTGCGCCCCGCCAGCGACGCGTTGCGCGCCCCGACGATCGCCACGCCGTGACGCCGACACACACCCGGTCCGCCCTTCACCGCCAGGAGCGGCGGCGGCCCCTCGATGCCGAGGAGACGGGCCGGATAGTCCGGCTCGCCCATGGCGACGAAGCGGGCGCCCATTGCGCGGGCCGTCGTCAACTCCCGTTCGACGTCGCCGTCGGAAGCGATGCGGATGCGCCCCCGCGCGCCGCCGCGCCGGGCCAGATCCGGCAACGCCTCCAGCGCGGCCCGCGCCGAACCGAAATGATTGACCAACTCGCGAAAGGTGACCGGCCCGACGTTCTCCGAACGGATCAGGCGCAACCAAGCGATACGGCTCGCCTCCCCCATCTCGGGACCGGTGGAGACGACGTCGTCGTCGGCATCGTCGAAGGCATGGAGGGACACGGGGGCGGGGCTCCTCGGGCGGCTCCCCATATCTTGGTGGGGCCACTTCGAAAACACAACCTGCAATATGAGTGACAGACCAGAGAAGTGGTGTGTCGCGGCCCCCTCGCGGGCAATCCCCGTCTCCGGTGTCGGCGCGTCGATCCGCGCGGGCCCCAAGTCTTCCGCGCCCCGAAGACCCTAAACCAGGACCACGGCACCCGCGGATGGCATCTTCCTCTCGGTCCAGGTCGTCGTCGCCACCATCGTCGTGTCGTTTCCGATCGACCACGGTCGAACGCACGCCACACTATAGTCCACGTCGGATGAGCCCAAATCTCGCCTGGCGACTGTTCGACTGACGTGTCGGCGTTGACTTTTCCCAGCGCTCGTCTAGTTTGCCGGCCGAGATCTCGCATTTTGCAAAGATTCTGCGCGCAAGACGTGCCCTCCCTGTCGAGGCTGCCCCGATCGAGGACGCCGCAGGCCCGGCCGCTCTCCGCGCCGACCACGGAAACGAATGACCTTCTCCAATCTCGGACTGTCCGAAAAAGTCCTCGCGGCCGTCGAAGCGGCCGGCTATTCCACGCCCACGCCGATCCAGGAAAAGGCGATCCCGATCGTCCTCGAGATGAAGGACGTCTGCGGCATCGCCCAGACCGGCACCGGCAAGACCGCCTCCTTCGTGCTGCCGATGCTGACCCGCCTCGAGAGCGGCCGGGCGCGGGCGCGCATGCCGCGCACCCTGATCCTCGAACCGACGCGCGAACTCGCGGCGCAGGTCGAAGAGAACTTCAACAAGTACGGCATCAACCACAAGCTCAACGTCGCGCTGCTGATCGGCGGCGTCTCCTTCGACGAGCAGCTCAAGAAGCTCGATCGCGGCGTCGACGTGCTGATCGCCACGCCCGGCCGCCTGCTCGACCTCTTCGGCCGCGGCCGTCTCCTGATGTCCGGCGTCGAGATCCTCGTCATCGACGAGGCCGACCGCATGCTCGACATGGGCTTCATTCCGGACATCGAGAAGATCTGCAAGATGATCCCGCCGTCGCGGCAGACCTTGATGTTCTCCGCGACCATGCCGCCGGAAATCCAGCGCCTCGCCGACATGTTCCTGCGCAACCCCGTCCGCATCGAGGCCGCCAAGCCGGCGTCGGTGACCAAGACGGTGACGCAGAACCTGATCGCCTCCGGCCGCGAACCCCACGACAAGCGCGACGTGTTGCGCGGACTCGTCCGCTCCGCCGAGGATCTGAAGAACGCCATCATCTTCTGCAATCGCAAGCGCGACGTGCAGGTGGTGTACCGCAGCCTGGAGAAGCACGGCTTCTCGGTCGGCGCCCTCCACGGCGACATGGACCAGCGCGCCCGCATGGCGATGCTCGACGGTTTCCGCGGCAACAAACTGACGTTGCTGGTCGCCTCCGACGTCGCCGCCCGCGGCCTCGACATTCCCGACGTCAGCCACGTCTTCAACTACGACGTCCCGGTCCACGCCGAGGACTACGTCCACCGCATCGGCCGCACCGGCCGCGCCGGACGCTCTGGCGTGGCGATCTCGATCGTCACCGATCTCGACGTCAAGCACCTCGCCGCGATCGAGAAGCTGATCGGCGAACCGATTTCGTGGATGGGTCCGAACGTCTCCGAACTGCCGCACGAAGACCGCCCCGCCCGTCACGGACGCGGCGAGCGCTCGGAGCGCGGCGGTGAACGCTCCGAACGCGGCGGAGATCGTCGCCGCGGCGGTCGCGGCCACCCCGCCGAGACGGCCACGGACGCCCGCCCCCCGCGTGAGGACAAGCCGGCGGAGAGCCGCGAACGGTCGCGCGGTGGTCGCGGAAACGATCGCCCCTCCGACCGTGGCAACGACCGCGGCCGCGGTGGACGTCCGCAGGGTGAGGATCTGGCGCCGGTGCGCGCCGGCGATCGTCCGCCGCCGCGTCCGCGCCGCGACGACGACCGCGACGACACGCCGTCGGTCGGCCTCGGCGACCACGTCCCGGCCTTCCTCCTGCGCCCGGTCCGGGCCAAGGGTGTCGCCAACTGATCCGACGAGGGTCGGGTGCATCCGAGTCGGGCGCGTCACGGCTGCGCCCATTTTCGGACGCATCTTCTTTGGTTACGCAACCGCTACGTGCCCTCTGGTGACGAGATTCGTGGCCGTGTGACGCCGTTCGGAGACGCGCGCGCCGCATCTCTGCGGGAAATTGCGCAAATTGTCGGATCACTTTCGGCACACCCTTTACCATGGGTTAAGTGGTAACTGACAATTTGAGCATGGAACCGAAGGGAGATCGGTTCCGTCGCGTGCCTCGCGGGGGCGCGACCCGGACGCGAGGGTTGGCGGTCATGAGCGAGCGGGACGATTTCAAGCGCACCATCGTCTACGGCGAGAACGCCGTCGGCCACCTGCGCAAGAACGAGATCCCGGCATACCCACGCAACTACGAGCTCTGGTACACGTACGCGGCCGGATTCAATCATGCATTGAACAAGTCGATCAACGACATCATCCGCCAGCGCGGCAAGATCACCACGATCGAAGTCGACCGGATCTACGATCAATTCATCGCCCCGACCCGCATCGGCGAGCGCATCGACGAAGTCGGCGGACGCCTCTCCGAAGAGATCAAGGGTGTGGCCGGCATGTTGGCCACCCAGATGGAATCGACGTCGAGCTACACCTCTTCGCTGGGTGAGGCCAAGACCGCCCTCGCCGGGGCGCAGGACACCGGAGCGATCGAAACCATCGTCCAGGACCTGATCCAGGCGACCCATGCCACCGAACGCACCAATCGCGAACTCGAAGCTCAGCTGACCGAGTCCCGCCGCCAGATCTCCGAGCTTCAGGAGAGCCTCGAGGCGATCCGCTACGAGAGCCTCGTCGACGATCTGACCACGCTCGCCAATCGCAAGCACTTCGAGCAGTCGCTCGACCGTCTGCTGGCGGAAGCGCAACAGACCGGCGTCCCCTTCTCGCTGCTGTTCACCGACATCGACCACTTCAAGAAGTTCAACGACACCTTCGGTCACCAGACCGGCGATCAGGTGCTGCGCCTGGTGGCGTTGGCGCTGAAGCAGAACATCAAGGGCCAGGACATCGCCTGCCGCTTCGGCGGCGAGGAGTTCGCCGTGCTGTTGCCGCGCACCGACATCGCCCAGTCGGTGGTGGTCGCCGAACACATCCGCGAGGCGGTGTTCTCCAAGGAACTGGTCAAGCGCTCGACCGGCGAGAACCTCGGCCGCATCACCATCTCGATCGGCGTCGCCGAATGGCGCCGCGGCGACACCGCGCAGTCGATCGTCGAACGCGCCGACGTCTGCCTCTACGCCGCCAAGCGCGGCGGTCGCAACATGGTCAAGAGCGAGACCGACGAAGGCGTCTTCACCGGCCACAAGGTGGCGTGAGACGCGACACGAAACGGAAGGCACGAAGGGCTCGCAACCGACCGGTTGCGAGCCCTTCGTCGTTCGGAAGCCTCGCCCCCTCCCTCACTTCACGTCGGCGGCGACCTGCAGCTTGACGATGACGTCCGGGGCGGTGACGACGCCGTTGGCGGCGCTGTCGCCCTTCTTGATCTTGTCGACGAACTCCATGCCGGAGACGACCTCGCCGAAGGCGGTGTACTTGCCGTTGAGGAAGGCACCGTTGGCGAACATGATGAAGAACTGCGAGTTGGCCGAGTTCGGGTTCTGCGACCGCGCCATGCCGAGGACGCCGCGTTCGAACGGCATCGGGTTGAATTCCGCCGGCAGGTTCGGCAGATCGGACCCGCCGGTGCCGTCGCCGCGCGGATCTCCGGTCTGGGCCATGAAGCCGTCGATGACCCGGTGGAACTTGAGCCCGTCGTAGAAGCCCTTGCGCGCCAGCGTCTTCAGCCGCTCGACGTGCTTCGGTGCGATGTCGGGCCGGAGGCGGATGACCACCTTGCCGTCCTTCAGCGTCAGGATCAGCGTGTTCTCGGGATCGCTCGCGGTCGGAGCGGCGGCCTGCGCCGCGTCACAGGCGAGGAGCGTGGCTCCGGCGAGGGCGGAAAGAAGGGTTCTGCGCAGCAAGGGATCTGTCTCCCGTGGTTGACCGGCTCCTGAGCCGGAAGAACGAAGGCGAAAACTCAGGCGCGATCGGCGAAGCGGCGCTTCAACCGCTCGGCGACCAACCCCGGCACGAACGGCGCGACGTCGCCGCCCATCGCCGCGATCTGACGGACCAGCGTGGCGGTGATGTGGCGCACGCCCGGCGAGGCGGGCAGGAACAGCGTGCGCACCGTCGGCGCCATCGCGCCGTTCATGCCGGCCATCTGCATCTCGTAGTCGAGGTCGGTGCCGTCGCGCAGGCCCCGCACGATGCCGACCGCGCCGACCCGCTCTGCGACCGAGACCACCAGATCGGAGAAGGCGACGACGTCGACGCGGGTCTGCTCGACTCCGAGCCCGGCCACCACCTCGCGGATCATCTCGACGCGCTCGTCGAAGTCGAACAGCGGCTTCTTCGCCGGATGGACCCCGATCGCCACCACCACCCGGTCGGCGAGATCGAGCGCCTGGGCGAGCACGTCGACATGACCGTTGGTGACCGGATCGAAGGACCCCGAATAGAGCATCGTACGCGACATCCAGCGACTCCCCTGCCCGGCTCTCGGCCGATTCGCCGCCGGCCCTCGCGCCGCGCGGCATCCACGTCCGGATTAGCCGTCCCCACCGCCCTCGGCAAGCGCCGGACATGGCGCGGCGCAGCGACATTTCAGTCGACGTGTTGCGACCGGCTGCGGGAAGCAACATCGACGCAATCGAATTCCCGCACCACGCAAAATCCCGGACATGACCTTGGGGTATGTTCCTCCTCGTCCGAAGGGAACGCGGTGACGGTCGACCGCCATCGACCGCAACCGCGGGGAGTTCCGGGTCTCTCCCGATCCGGAACTCCCTCCATCCATTTCGACGACCCGATCGGGTCGTCGGGCGCGGCTCGGCTCTCCCACGAGCGGCGCCCCCTCCATCTGCGATCGTCCTCCCCCCCGACGATCGCGCCGATTCTGCGGCTAGCCATCCAGCCGCCAACTCGAGAGGGCGTATCCCCGAAAGATGCGCCCTCTTCCTTTTTCACCGCTCACGACCGCCGCGTCGCCAGCGAGCACATCCGCGCGCCGTGGATCACCAGCGCCGTCAGCACCCCGCTCGCATGCGCCCGGGTGTCGAGCGCGAGGCGCCGCGGATGGTCGAGATCGACCGCCGCCACCGGCACGTGGCCGTGGATCACCGCGACGTCGTCCGGATAGGGACCGGGATGGTGCCACCACGTCTCGCGCACCCACAGGAGCCCGTGCGGATCCTGGTCGTCGAGCGGCCGGCTCGGATCGATCCCGGCATGGACGAAGACCAGCGGCCCGTGGCGATGAAGGCGCGGCCGGCCCGCCAGCCATTCGATCACGTCGGCCCCGAAGCGCCGCCGCACGATCGCCTGCCAGCCCTCCGCCGGCTCCGCCCCGCATTCGGCCAAGAGCTCGCGCCCGCCCATCGCGTACCAGCGGGCGTGCGGCGGCTCCGCGCCCGCGAGTTCGGCGAGGAACCGCTCTTCGTGATTGCCCATCAGGGTGACGGTCTCCGCCCCGGCGACACCGCCTCGCGCGAGCTCCACCGTCCGCCGGTTCTCCGGACCACGATCGACGAGATCGCCGAGGTGGACGACGGTCGCAGTAAGCGGCCGTGTCGCCGCGACCTCGGCCGCGAGCGCGGCGTGCAGGGCCTCCAGCAGATCGGCCTGCCCGTGGACGTCGCCGATGGCCGCGATCCAATCGCCCTCGGGAAGCGCGCGGACGGCCGGGCGCCAGGGGGTACGGTCGATCTCGATCATCGCCCCGCCTCGGGCCGGATGCGACCGAGGGCTCAGCCCTCCGCCTCCTCGTCGCTCTCTTCCTCGCGGATGCGCTCGACCGACACGACCTTCTCGCTCTCGGCGGTGTCGAAGACGATCACGCCCTGTGTCGAGCGGCCGGCCAGACGGATGCCGTCGACCGGGCAGCGGATCAGCTGGCCGCCGTCGGTGACCAGCATGATCTGGTCGGCGTGCTCGACCGGGAACGAGGCGACGAGCCGGCCGTTGCGCGGCCCCGTCGACATGGCGACGATGCCCTTGCCGCCGCGTCCGGTGATCCGGTACTCGAACGACGAGGTCCGCTTGCCGTAGCCGTTCTCCGACACGGTGAGGACGAACTGCTCCGACGCCGACATCAGGCTGTAGCGCTCCATGTCGAGCTGACCGCCGGCCGCGGCCTCCTCGTCGGCCTCGCCGCCCGCCTCCGCCTCGATCTCGCCGCGCATCAGCCGCGCCTGTTTGAGATAGAGCGAACGCTCGTCCGGGCTCGCTTCGAAGTGGCGCAGGATCGCCATCGAGATGACACGGTCGTCATCGCCGAGCGTGATGCCGCGCACGCCCATCGAATCGCGGCCCTTGAAGACGCGGACCGTCGGATCTTCGCCCGGTTTTGCCGGCCCGACAGGGAAACGAATACATTGACCGAGGGCCGTAGTCAGCAAAACGTCGTGATCTTCTGTGCAGGTGTCGACGCCGACGATGCCCTCGCCCTCGTCGAGCTTCATGGCGATCTTGCCGTTGC